>Ga0207657_10005310_pt1 | contig 13504 bp, 13 predicted proteins | sample KBSC33metaG_FD_184316 | JGI IMG/M metagenome (GOLD analysis project Ga0207657, IMG submission 184316) | Corn rhizosphere microbial communities from Kellogg Biological Station, Michigan, USA - KBS C3-3 metaG (SPAdes) (version 2) | ecosystem: Host-associated > Plants > Roots > Rhizosphere > Soil ... | reverse complement strand
CGAGGCGTCCGGCGCGCTCGACGAGCTGCTCGAGGAGGTCGGCATCGAGGTGCACTGCGGCGCGCCGATCTCCGTCGGCCGCGGCAGCATCCAGCTCGGCAGCGAGGGCGAGACGCTCCACGTGGACCGCGTGGTGTCGCTGCCCGCCCTCGAGGGGCCGCGGCTGCTCGGCGTGCCGGCCGACGCCCAGGGCTTCATCCCGGTCGACGGCCACAGCCGGGTCGCCGGGCTCGACGACGTCTACGCCGTCGGCGACGCGACCGATCTGCTCGTCAAGCAGGGCGGTCTCGCCTGCCAGCAGGCCGACGTCGCGGCGCGGCACATCGTCGCGGAGGCCGGCGGCGAGCTTGCCGCCGATCCGCTGCAGCCCGTGCTGCGCGGACGGCTACTGACCGGCCGCGGCGAGCGCTTCCTGCGGCGCGAGCTCTCCCACGAGGAGGGCTCCGTCGACGACGAGCCGCTGTGGTGGCCGCCGGCGAAGGTCTCCGGCGCCTACCTCGGCCCGTGGCTCGCGTCACGCGAGCTCTCCGGCCCGCCGCGCCAGGAGCCGCCCGAGGGCGTCGACGTCGAGGTGCCGCTGCGCCACGACGACCGCTTCGGGCCGCGGATCCTGCTCGGCCTCGACTCACTCGGCCCGACCCGTCTCTGATCAACCAAAGGAGTCCCCATGAAGCGCCACATGTTCGAATACGCCGGGATCGTCGCGAGCGTTGTCCTCGTCGCGTTCGGCATCGGCTCGATCGTGACTGGTCTCAACGGCCGTCACACCGTCCGTCATGAGCTCGCCAGCCAGCAGATCGTCGGGACACCCGACATGACGCCGGCCGGCATCAAGAGCGAGGCGGCCAAGGCCGGCCTCAAGAACCTCACCGACATCCCGACCTGCACGGTCGCCAACCAGAAGATCAACACCGGCTCGAAGGCCCGCTGCTTCGCGCAGTACATGCGCATCCACGCGCTCGAGGCCACCGGTGGCCAGGTCTACGCCCAGATGGGCCGGTTCCTGGACAAGAACGGCAAGGCCACGAACGATCAGGCCGCTGCCGCCATCGACCCGAAGACCAAGCAGCCGGTCGAGAACGGCGCCCGCAACACGTGGGTCACCGAGACCGCGCTGACCACCGCGCTCAACACGAGCTTCTTCGCCGAGAGCGTCGGGATGTTCGCCATCATCATGGGCATCGCGCTCCTGCTGACCGGACTCGGGTTCCTGGTCCTGACCCTCCACTGGCTGCGCACGCCGAAGGCCCGCCCGGTGGCGGTGCCCGAGGCCGCGCAGGGCCTGAAGCAGGCCGCGTGATCCTCACCGGCTACGACGGAACGCTCGAAGGGCTCGGCGCGCTGCGCTGGGCCCTCGAGCATGCTGAGGACGACGAGAACATCGTCGTCCTCAGCTCGGTGGGCCGCGAGCGCGGCCCACTGACGCTTCCCGCCCTCCCTGGCCGCTCCGACCGCGCCCGCGCGCTGCTGGAGTCGCTGTGGATGGAGGACGCCGAGGCCCTGGACTCCGAGATCGAGCTCGTCGTCGACGAGGACGCCCCGGCCGAGGCCCTGGCCCGGATCGCCGAGGAGCGCCGGGCGCGCCTGGTCGTCGTCGGGCACCGCCGCCGCGGCCGCGCCGCCGCGCTGCACGTCAGCGTCGCCGGCCGTCTGCTCGAGCTGGCGCCCTGCCCGGTCGTTGTCGTCGCCTAGCGCGACCTTGCCGACCGTCGGCCGCGGATGGCATCTGCGGCTGCGCCACCACCGCCACCGCTTCCGCGCGGGGTCGGCGGCGGCGCTGTTCGCCGTCGCCGGTCCGGGGATGCTCGCCGGGCTCTCCGACGACGACCCGGCGGGCATCACCACCTACTCGATCCTCGGCGCGAAGTACGGCTACCGGCTGCTGTGGGTCCTGACGCTCTCGACCGCCGCGCTCGTCCTCTTCCACGAGCTCGGCGCGCGGATGGGCGTCGTCACCGGCAAGGGGCTGATGACGTTGGTGCGCGAGCGCCGATCGCACCGGGCGAGCCGGATCGCGCTCGGCGCGCTGCTGGTCGCCAACCTCGGGACGACGTGCGCCGAGTTCGCCGGCGTGGCGGCCGGCGCGCACCTGCTCGCCGGCGTGCCGCGCGGCGTGAGCGTGCCGCTCGCCGCGGTCGCCGTGACGGCGCTCGTCCTGCGCGGGTCGTTCCACCGCGTCGAGCACGTGCTGCTCGGCCTGAGCGCCGTATTCGCCGGCTACTTCATCGCCGGCTTCCTGACCCATCCCGACTGGGGGGCCGCGGCCCACGGACTGGTCGTGCCGAGCATGCCGGGCACGCGCGACGCCGTGCTCGTCGCGGTCGCGACGCTCGGCACGACGCTTGCGCCGTGGGGCCTGGCGTTCATCCAGTCCTACGCGGTCGACAAGCGCCTGGGACCGAAGGACCTCGGCTACGAGCGCGTCGACGTCGTCGCGGGCGCGGTCATGACCGGCGTCATCGGCCTGTTCATCGTCGTCGCCTGCGCCGCCACGCTGCACGCCACGCACCCCGACATCAAGACCGCCACGGACGCCGCGCAGGGCCTGCGCCCGCTGGCCGGCGCGGCGACGTCGGAGCTCTTCGGCGTCGGGTTCCTCGGCGCCGCGCTGCTCGCCGCCGCGATCCTGCCGCTCTCGACCGCCTACTCGGTGGCCGAGACCTTCGGCGCCCGGGCCGACGTCGACGCGCCGCTGCGCGAGGCGCCGCTGTTCTACGGGACCTATCTCGGCGTGATGGTGCTCGCCGCCGCGATCGTGCTGATCCCGGGCGCGCCGCTCATCCCGATCCTGTTCCTCTCCCAGGCGCTCAACGCGGTGCTGCTGCTGGTGCTGCTGCCGTTCCTGCGCGGCATCGCCGCCGACGAGACGGTCATGGGGCCCCACCGGCTGGGTCGCACGGGGCGCTGGACGACCGGCCTGGCGATCGCGCTGATCGCCGTGTCCGTGCTCACGCTGGGGGTGCTGATCGTTGCGCGCTGACGACCGCCGCGGCCTGCGTCGCGTCCTGCCAGATCTCCCAGCGGCCTGAGGACGAGACGCGGTCGGAGAGGAAGCGGTACGGGCGCCGGCCGCCGAACTGCGTGTGGCGCATGTGCGAGACGCCGCCGAGCACCGAGGCGATGCGCCGCCTGGGCCAGCCGATCGCGTCCTCGATCTCGGGGAACGGCCGTGGCCGGTCGGGGGCCGTGCAGAGGCCGTCGAGCAGCTCGCGCATGAGGTCGCTGCAGCGGTCGTAGAACGCCGCGATCTCGTCGGGCTCGTCCATCGCGTTGTGCGGAGCGTGCTCGCGTGGCAGCACCCAGACCACGCTATCCCGACTGCGAGATGATCGGCACCGTGTCCTCCGCCCCCCCGATCGCCTGCCGCGGCCTGACCAAGCGCTTCGGCGCCGTCGTCGGCGTCGAGGACCTCGACCTCGAGCTCGAGCCGGGGCGCGTCGTCGGGTTCCTGGGGGCCAACGGCGCGGGCAAGAGCACGACGATCCGGATGCTCGTCGGGTTGCTGCGCCCGACGGCGGGCCAGGCACTGCTGTGGGGCGAGCCCGCGGCGGACGCGCAGGCGCGGCAGCGGCTGGGCTACATGCCCGCCGACCCGGCGTTCTACCTGGCGCTCAGCGGCACGGAGAACCTCGATCTGCTGGCGGCGGTGCACGGCCGCGGAAGCCCGGATCGCGCATCGGCCGCCGACCTGCTCGGCCTCGACGCGGGCGCGCTGCGCCGGCCGGTCGGCGAGTACTCGAGCGGGATGGTCCAGAAGCTCGCGCTCATCCAGGCCGTCCAGCACCGGCCCGACCTCGTGATCCTCGACGAGCCCGCGAACCGGCTCGACCCGCTGGCCCACCGGCGCTTCGAGCAGCTGGTGCGCGCGATCGCCGACGCCGGTCGCACGGTGTTCCTCTCCTCGCACACGCTCAGCGAGGTCCAGGACGTTTGCGACAGCGTGGCGATGATCCGCGCCGGCCGGCTGCTCGCGCACCGCTCCGTCGCCGAGCTCTCCGACCTCGGGACACGCCGCCTGCGCGCCGTGTTCCGCGACGGCATGACACACGAGGCCGCGCTCGCCAAGGGCGACATGGCACCGCTGCGCGAGCTGCTCGCCCGCGAGGACCTGGTCGACCTGACCGTCGAGCCCGCGACGCTCGAGGAGGCGTTCGTCGAGCTCTACGGGGAGCGTGTCTGATGCGGCCGTTCGTCGTCGCGGAGCTGCGCGCACGGCGGCGGATGATCGCCGGCCTCGGCGCGGGCGCCTTCACGCTGCTGCTGATCGTCGGCCTGGCGTACCACTCGATCGGGCTCAACGCGCTCGGCCCGGCCTTCGGCCATCACGCGCCGGCGGCGTTCACGGCGTTCTCGGGCTCGCACGGCGGCGACATCCTGAGCCCGCACGGCTGGATGGGGTTCGGCTTCAACCACCCGATGTTCCTCGTCGTCACGCTGGCGGTCTCGATCTCGGTGGGCGCGGGTGCGGTGGCCGGCGAGGTCGACAGCGGGCGTGCCGAGCTGCTGTTCACCGCGCCGATCGCCCGGACGCGGTTCCTGACCGCGTCGCTCGCGGTCTGGCTGGCGGCGGAGGTCGCGGTCCTTGCAGCCGGGTGGGCCGGAGCCATGATCGGCGCGCTGTTCTCCGGCGACCTGCGCCATGCCGGGGTCGCCGCGCTCGCCTGGGCCCCGTTGCAGTACCTGCCGCTCGCGCTGTTCGTTGCGGCATGCGCGTTCGCGGCCAGCGCCGGCGCGCGCACGCACGGCCGCGCCAACGGCATCGCGCTCGGCGTCACGGTCTTTGCCTACCTGCTCAACGTCGTCAGCGGCCTGATCGGCTCGCTGGACTGGCTGCGCTGGCTGACGCCGTTCGGGTACTACGAGCCGGGCCGCGCGATCGGCGACGGCCTGCGCATCGGGCCTGCGGCGCTGCTGACCGGCGTCGCGGTCGTGCTGCTCGTACTCGCGCGCGAGCTCGCCGAGCGGCGCGACCTCGCCTAGCTCTTCTTCGCCGTGGCCTTGCCGCCCTTGCGGCCCGCCGCCTTCTTCTGCTGCGTCGTCCCGCCCTGCTTCGGGCTGCTCTTCGAGCTCGAGCCCGACCCCGACTTCTTGCCGCCCCGGCTCGACGAGCCCTCGGAGTTCGCGATCGCGGCCGCGCGGCTCTTGCTCATGCCCTTCTTCTTGAGACCCTCGTACTGCTTGTCGTTCTTGATGCTGGGACCGTGGTCTTTCGCCATGGCGAGGGTCTACCCGCCGCGAGCGCCTTCATCGCGTGCCGACCGCGCGCTCCCAGGTCTCGACGTAGGCCTCGGCCGAGTGCATGAGCAGGCTCCGCGCGCGGGCGCCGTGCTTCTGGTGGGTGACGTCGGCGAGCAGGTCGGCCATCAGCCCGTAGTGCGCGACGCCGTCCTTGTTGAGGTCGAACGTCTTCGTCCCGGACTTCTCGCGGCCGAGCCGGACCTTGCCGTACAGCGCCGGGAACGGATAGGCCAGCGCCGACTTCTGCGGACCGGGCAACGCCGCGAAGCCGCCGGTGTCGGTGCCGATGCCCACGCCCTTGAAGCCGTCGCTCCCGTAGCGGGCGATCTTGGCCGCGAACGGCGCGGCATCCTCCTCGGTCGCCGAGACGTAGCCGCCGTCGCGCTGCAGGCGCTGGAGCTGCGCCTTGGTCCAGAAGCCGCCGGTGCCGTTGTGGCTGGAGACGAGCGGGTAGTGGCGCGCCTCGGTGAGCGCGGTGACCTGCTCGCGTGCCTGCTCGGCGAGGTGGTCGGCCTCGATGAGCATGTGGGCGTCCATGAGCTTGCCGATCAGGTACTGGCCCAGGTCGGTGAGGCCGCGCGAGTTGCACGAAGAGCCCTGCTGAGGGTCCGGGCACGGGCCGGTCATGAACGGGTTGCCGGTCTCCTCCTGCTGGAGGAGGTTGATGAACGTCCCGTTGGACCCGCCCTCGAGCGCCGCGCCGGCGAACGCGTTGTCGACCCAGTGCGCGATGAACAGCGCGCGGATGCCGAGCGTGTGGAACAGGCGGATGCCGTTGTCGACGTCGGCCTTCGTGCACTGCGGCTGGCCGTTCTTCTCGCTGCACCCGAACGGGTCGGAGGACTCGACGCCGATGACCACCGCGAGCTTGCCGGCGGCGATCACCTTGCGCGCCTGCGCCGGGTCGTAGACGAGCCGGAACCAGCCCTTGGCCGGGCCGCCGCTCTGCGCGTCGACGTAGTCCTGGAGGTCCTGCAGCGCCTTGACCTCGAGCTTGACCGTGTCGGTCTCGCTGCAGGAGTGCGAGCGCGTCGGCTCGATGTTGCACAGCGGCTCGTCCTCGATCGTCTGGGCGACAGCGAGCCGCTCGCCGTCCATCCACATCCGCTGCAGCCAGCGGTAGTAGACCTGCTGGTGGGTGTAGGTGTCGTAGACCGGCCAGCCGGTGAACGACGGCCAGCCGTTGGTGTCGTGCGTGCCGGTCGGCTTGCCGGTGCGCAGGAGGTTGCCGGTGACGTCGAGGCTGCCGTCGGGCCCGTGGACGTCGGCGTCGTGGCCGAGCGCCTCGCTGATCCCGAAGCGGTCGAAGTTCTCGCCGTAGATGACGCTGCCGCCGGCGCGGTACTGCGCGGTGATGTGCACGTGCGCGTCGGCGAAGCCGATCAGCGTGCCGTCCTTGCGCACGCCCCGGCCCGGCTTGCCGGTGGCCTGGACGCCGGCCTCCGGGTAGGGCTTGCAGCCCGAGGCGAGCTTCGCGGCCGCCGTCACCGGCGCGCCGCCGGCCGTCGGCGTGAGCGTGATCGTCTGACCGCTCACCGCGGCGGCGTACTCGGCGGCCGGGCCCGGCGTGGCGGTCTTCGAGCCGTCGGCCGCGCGCAGCATGCCGTCCGGGCCGGAGAGCATGTACGTGCCCAGGCCGGTCGCCTTGAAGTACTCGGGCGTGCCGTCGACCGCGATGCAGCGGCCGGCGATCGTGTAGCGCGTGAGCTTCGGCGCGGCCTGCGCCGGGGCGGTCACTGCGACGAGGGCCAGGACCAGGACGACACGCCTCACCCACGCAGCATATGCCCGCGCGTCCAGGACGGTTTCAGGCCGCCGGCCGAAGATCGCCCGGCGTGGGACGGATCCTCTTGGCCATCGGTGCGCTCGCGGTGGCGGGCGCGGTGCTGATTCCGCACCACGGCCACGCGCACGCGGCGCCGCACCGCAGCGCGGGCATCCACCGGATCCGCCACGTCGTCGTGATCATGCAGGAGAACCGCTCGTTCGACTCCTACTTCGGCACGTTCCCGGGCGCCGACGGGCTCCCGCGGCGCAACGGCCGCTTCAGGGTCTGCGTGCCCGACCCGCGCGCCCACCGCTGCGACCGCCCGTTCCACGACCGCCACCAGGTCAACGGCGGCGGCCCGCACGGCCCGGGGGCCTACTGGGTCGATCGCCACTCGGGGCGGATGGACGGGTTCGTCGAGGCCGCGGAGCGCGACCGCGGCAAGGGCTGCGGCGCCCGCGCGGCGGTCTGCACGGCTCGGGCGCCGCCGGACGTCATGGGCTACCACGACGCGCGCGAGATCCCCAACTACTGGCGCTGGGCCCACGACTTCGTCCTGCAGGACCACCTGTTCGCGCCCACCGCGTCGTGGAGCCTCCCCGCGCACCTGTTCATGGTCTCGGAGTGGTCGGCGCGCTGCTCGCGAGCGGGCGTCGCGGCGAGCTGCGTCAACGACCTCTCGCTCGGCGGCTTCCACACCAAGGCGATCGCCGGGGCGACGATCGCCAGCGCGCACCGCACGCGCGCCGAGCTCGTGCGGGCGGCGCGCTGCTGGGCGCGCCACGGGGTCGCGCGCCTGCGCACCGGCCTGCCCGACCTGCACAGCCCGCACCTGCCCGAGGCGATCGCCGCCTGTCCGCGGTTCATCTCCCGTCACCTGGCGCGGATGCTCACCAGCCAGGTCAACTTCGCGTGGACCGACCTGACGTGGCTGCTGCACCGCAGCCGTGTGAGCTGGCGCTACTTCGTACACCCCGGGTTGAGCCCCGACTGCGTCGACGGCGACGCGAACTGCACACCCGGCCGCCAGCGCGTCGGCACGCCCGACATCTGGAACCCGCTTCCGAGCTTCACGACCGTGCACCTCGACCACCAGGAGCGCGACGTCAAGCCGGTCTCGTCGTTCGTGCGCGCGGCTCGCGGCGGCTCGCTGCCCGCGGTCTCGTGGGTCGTCCCCGACCAGAAGCACTCGGAGCACCCGCCGGCGACCCCGGCTGCGGGCATGCGCTACGTCACGCGGCTGATCGACGCGGTGATGCGCGGCCCGGACTGGGACAGCACCGCGATCTTCCTGACGTGGGACGACTGGGGCGGCTTCTACGACCACGTCCGCCCGCCGCGGGTCGACCGCAACGGCTACGGGTTCCGCGTGCCGGGACTCGTCATCAGCCCGTTCGCGCGCCACGGCTTCATCGACCACCAGCGGCTCTCGTTCGACGCGATCAACGCGTTCATCGAGGACGACTTCCTGGGCGGCGCCCGGCTCGACCCGCGGACCGACGGCCGGCCGGACCCGCGGCCCGACGTGCGCGAGGCCCGCCCCGGCCTCGGCGACGTGCGCCGCGACTTCGACTTCGCCCAGCAGCCGCTGCCGCCGGACCCGCTGGCGCCCTAGAAGTCCTCGGGCAGGATCAGGTCGCCCTGCAGCGCGGCGGCGAAGAGGTCGACCTCCTCGAGCATCCGCGTCTCCTCGGCGATCGTCAGCGCCTCGGCGATCTGCGCCTGCGTGCGGTCGAGCTCGCGGTCGAACCGCTCCATCGTGTCCTCGTCGAAGACGCCGACGGCGGTCCAGCCGCAGTCGTTGCAGTGCAGCTCGATGCGGTAGCGGCGGTCGGCGAGGACCTCGAGGACTCGCTCGGGGACCACGAACGGCCGCTCGCACGAGAGGCAGAGGTGGAGATCGGTGACCGGGGCGCTGGTGGGGTGGTGGTGGGAGCGCATGAGGCTTCTGACGTGCTCTTTCGACGCATCTGGCGGCAGAATTCCGGTCGATTGGGCACGACTGGACGAATGTTCTAGTCAGAGTCGGGGACCCCTTCGCCCCCGTCCAGGCCGAAATCGGCCCGGCGCGTGAGCAGCACCCGATGCGAAGATCCACGAATGCCCTACGAGACCCTGCTCTACGGCGTCGACGAGGCGATCGCGACGATCACGCTCAACCGGCCGGACACCCTCAACACGATCGTCCCGCCGATGCCCGACGAGCTCGAGGACGCCGTCAACGCGGCGGTTCGCGACCCCGAGGTCAAGGTGATCGTGCTGCGCGGCGCGGGGCGCTCGTTCTGCGCGGGCTTCGACTTCGGCGACGGGTTTCACCACTGGGACGAGGCCCTGACCACCGACGGGCGCTGGGACGCCGGCAAGGACTTCGTGTTCGCGACGACGCCGTCGATCGCGCCGGTGCCGAAGTTCATGAGCATGTGGCGCTCGCCCAAGCCCGTCATCGCCCAGGTCCACGGCTGGTGCGTCGGCGGCGGCAGCGACATGGCGCTCTGCGCGGATCTCGTCATCGCGTCGGAGGACGCGCGCATCGGTACGCCGTACTCGCGCGTGTGGGGCTGCTACCTGACCGGCATGTGGCTCTACCGCCTCGGTCTGACCAAGGCGAAGGAGCATGCGCTGACCGGCCGCCCGCTGTCAGGCCGGGAGGCCGCGGACTGCGAGCTCATCAACCGCGCGGTCCCGTTCGCCGACCTGGAGGCCACCGTCCTGGAGGAGGCGCGGCTGCTCGCCTCGCTGCCCGCCTCCCAGCTCGCCGCGATGAAGATGATCGTCAACCAGGCCTACGAGAACATGGGCCTCGCCTCGACCCAGACCCTCGGTCCGATCCTCGACGGCCTGATGCGCAACACGCGCGAGGCCGAGCGGTTCGTCGAGGTCTCCGCGGAGCAGGGCGTCGGCGCCGCCGTCAAGGCGCGCGACGGCGGCTACGGCGACTACTCGCAGGGCGACAAGCCGGACCCCGCGAACGTGATCGAGCCCTAGGCGCTAGACCGCGAAGCGGTAGCCGACGCCCGGGTCGGTGCGGATGAAGCGCGGGCGGTCGCCCGGGCGCTCGAGCTTGCGGCGCAGGTTGGCGATGTGGGTGCGCAGCGCCTGGGTGTCGTCGACGGCCAGAGCGCCGGGCCCCCAGACCTCGGCGATCAGCGCGCGGTGGGTCATCAGGCGGCCGCGGTTGCGGACGAGCGCGCGCAGGACGTCGAACTCGATCGGCGTCAGGTGGACCTCGCGGCCGGCGCTGCGGACGGTGCGGCCGGCGAGGTCGATCTCGAGCTCGTCGGCGCGGATCACGGGCTCGTCGGGCCCGGCCGAGGCGCGGCGCAGGGCGGCGGCAAGCCGCGCGAGCAGCTCGCGCGGGCCGAACGGCTTGGTCACGTAATCGTCGGCGCCGGCCTCGAGCGCGCGGACCTTGGCGTCCTCCTCGCCGACGGCCGACAGCACGAGGATCGGCATCTGGCTCCAGCTGCGCAGCTCGCGGCAGACGTCGATGCCCGAGCCGTCGGGCAGCACCAGGTCGATGACCGCCGCGTCCGGCGGCTGGAGCGCGGCGTGGTCGAGCGCCTCCTCGGCGGTCGCGGCGGCATCGACGTCGTAGCCGCCGTCGCGCAGGAGCACGCGCAGCGCGCGCAAGATCTGCGGCTCGTCGTCGCAGACGAGCACGCGTGGGCGATCGCTCACGGCGCGACCCGGGCGGTGTCGCGGATCGGGAAGCTGACGACGAACGACGTGCCCTGGCCGGGCACCGACTCGACGCCGATCCGGCCGCCGTTGGCCTCGACGAACCCCTTCGCGATCGCCAGCCCGAGCCCTTCGCCGGGGCCCTCGGCGTCCGGCCCGCGGTGGAACGCCTCGAACACGCGCCCCGCCTCGGCCGCCGGCAGGCCGCGGCCCTGGTCGACGACGCGGACCACGAGGCGCTCGCCGACCGCCTTCGCGCGCACCTGCACCGGCCGGCCCGCGGCGTGGACGGCCGCGTTCTCGACGAGGTTGGCGAACGCGCGCTCGAGCTGGGCGCCGTCGGCCTCGACGAGCGGGAGCTCGGCCGCGAGGCGCAGCTCGACCGGGGCGCCGAGCGGCTCGACGGCGGCCTCGAGCACCTCGTCTAGGGCGACCGGCACGCGATGCGGTGTCGCGGTGCCCGTCTGCAGTCTCGACAGGTCGAGCAGCCGCTCCACCATGCCCGACAGCCGCTCGCCCTCCTCGACGACCGCGCGAGCGAGCTCGTCGCGGTCGCGGTCCGACAGCGTCTGCGAGCGCAGCGCGTGGCCCGCGGTGACGATCGCGGTCAGCGGCGTGCGCAGGTCGTGGGACACCGCGCGCAGCAGCGCGGTCTTGAGGTCGTCGCTGCGGCGCAGCGCCTGCGTCTCGACCTCCTCGGCGCGCAGCGCGTCGCGCTGGTCGGCGACCGCGACGAGCGCGTCCACCACCGAGGCCACCCGCTCGCGGGGCACGCCCGAGTCGGCGATGAGCGCCTCGGCGGCCGCCCGGTCGCCCTCGCCGAGCACCACGCGTGCGAGCTCGGCCACGAGCAGCGCCTCGCGGCGGCCCTGCTCGGCCTCGGCCGCGCGCGACCGTGCGAGCTCGGCGACGCTGCTGGCGATCGCCGCCACTGCCACGAACGCGATCAGCGCGACCCAGTTCTCCGAGCCGTGGATGCTCCAGCGGTGGACGGGCGGGAGGTGGAACCAGTTGAACGCCAGCGCGCTGAGCAGCGCGGTCAGCGCGCCGAAGACCAGGCCGCTGAGCGTGGAGACGACGAGCACGCCGAGCAGGTAGACGACGCCCAGCGAGACCACAGGCGCGACGTGCTTGAGCGGGTAGACGACCGCGGTCGCGACCGCCACGGCGGCGAGCGCCAGCAGCAGCGAGCGGACCGGATCCGGGCGCCGGTCGGCGAGCAGCCGGCTGGGAGTTGCTTCCACCTCGGTCCGAGCCTACGCCGACCGCCACATCTTCACGAGATCTCCACACTGCGCGGGGCGATCTCCACGGCGCGCCCACGCGCGCGCCGGACGATCGGTCCGTGGCACAGCTCACGGAGCGCGGCTTGCGGCGCAGCGTCGGCGTCCCCGGTCTGTTCGCCACCGCCTACGGCAACGTCGGCTCGTCGATCTACTACGCGCTCGGGCTCGTCGCGCTGCATGCGCTCGGCCTCACGCCGGTCGTCTTCATGGTCGCCGGTGGGCTGTTCGCGCTCACCGCGAAGACGTACTCCGAGGGCGCGTCCATGTACCCCGAGGCAGGCGGCTCGTCCTCGTTCGCCCGCCACGCGTTCAACGAGCTCGCGTCGTTCTTCGCGGGCTGGGCGCTGACGCTCGACTACATCATCACGATCGCCATCTCGGCGTTCTTCGTGCCGCACTACCTCGGCGCGTTCTTCCCGGCGCTGACCCACAACCCGGGCGACATCTTCGGCGGCATCGCGGTGGTCATCGTGCTCGCGTGGCTGAACATCCGCGGGCTGAAGGAGTCGGCGCGGCTGAACCTCGTGCTGGCGGTCGCGGACCTGGGCACGCAGGTGCTGCTGGTGATCGTCGGGTTCGTGCTCGTGCTGAACCCGAGCCTGCTCGTCAACCAGATCCACCTCGGCATCGCGCCGAGCTACACCGAGCTGATCTTCGCGCTGTCGGTGGCGATGGTCGCCTACACCGGCATCGAGACCGTCTCGAACATGGCCGAGGAGGCCAAGGACCCCGGCCACGATGTGCCCCGCGCCGTCAACCTCGTGCTCGTCGCGGTGCTCGGCGTGTACGCGGGCATCTCGGTCGTCGCGCTCTCCGCCCTGCCCGTGCACGAGCACGCGGGCACGTTCTCGACCGCGCTGGGGACGACGTACGAGAACGATCCGGTGCTGGGCATCGTCAACCAGCTCGGGCTGAGCGGCGGACTGCAGGCGGGCCTGCGCGCCTACGTCGGCGTGCTCGCCGCCACGATCCTGCTCATCGCCACCAACGCCGGCCTGATCGGCGTCTCGCGCCTGTCCTGGTCGCTCTCCGAGCACCGCCAGCTGCCGCGCCTGTTCGCGCGCCTGCACCCCCGCCACCGCACGCCGTGGTTCACGATCGCGTTCTTCTCCGTCCTGGCCGTGCTCCTCCTCCTGCCGGGCCAGACCGACTTCCTGGGCAACCTGTACTCGTTCGGGGCGATGCTCTCGTTCACCATCGCCCACGTCGCGGTGGTGGCGCTGCGCTACCGCCAGCCCGACCGTCCGCGGCCCTACCGCGCGCCGTGGAACGTGCGCGTGCGGGGACGCGACATCACCGGTGAGCCGCCGGATCGGCGCGGCATGGCGCTGGTGTTCCAGACCTATGCGCTCTGGCCGCATATGACGGTGGCGCAGAATATCGGCTATGGCCTCAAGCCGCGCCGGCTCGATCGCACCGAGATCGCTGCCAAGGTCAAGGACATCACCGCGTTGCTCGGCCTTTCCGGGCTGGAGGAACGCAAGCCGGCGGCGCTCTCCGGCGGCCAGCGCCAGCGTGTGGCGCTCGGGCGGGC
>Ga0207657_10005306_pt1 | contig 13508 bp, 14 predicted proteins | sample KBSC33metaG_FD_184316 | JGI IMG/M metagenome (GOLD analysis project Ga0207657, IMG submission 184316) | Corn rhizosphere microbial communities from Kellogg Biological Station, Michigan, USA - KBS C3-3 metaG (SPAdes) (version 2) | ecosystem: Host-associated > Plants > Roots > Rhizosphere > Soil ... | reverse complement strand
CGAGCCGCATCTTCCCGTTGTGGGCGATCACGATCGCCCCGCCGTGCTCGGCCGCGTTGCCGACGATCGCCACGATCACGACCGCGATGAAGAACTCGCTCAGGCCGACCGCCTCCGCGAACGCGCCGAGCGAGTGGACGAGGATCTCGCTGATCCAGGCAGTCACGCCGGTCGTGACGGCGAGGACGGCGAGCGCCGTCGCCAGCGACCACGTCCCCTCACCGGGCTCCTCGCGCTCCTGGTCGCGCTCGCGGTGGATGCGCAGGTTCCAGCGGACCGCTGCGAGATAGAGCAGCAGCAGGACCACCGCCACCGGCACCGAGGCGACCACGACGGCGTTCCGCTCCGGCGGGCCGGTGTAGCCGAGCGTGGCCGGAGCCACGAACGCGACGACCGCGGCGCCGACCAGCCCGATCTGCAGGAGCAGCGAGCGGCGGTCGATCCGCGCTCCGTCGGGCCCGGCGATCTGGGTGACGCCGTAGACGAGCAGGAGGTTGGAGATCACGCTCCCCGACAGCGAGCCGCGCACGACGTCGGGCAGGTTCGCTCCGACGGCGAAGAGCGCGACGATCAGCTCCGGGGCGTTCCCGAAGCTCGCGTTGAGGAGGCCGCCGATGCCGGGGCCCGTGTGCTCGGCGGCGTGCTCGGTCGACTCCCCGATCAGCCACGCGAGCGGGATGAGGGAGAGCGCGGCCAGAACGAAGAGCGTGACGTCGCCGGCGCCGGTGAGCTTGTCGACGAGGATCGTGCTGGGGGCGAGGGCGAGCGATCCCCACAGGAGCTTCCGGGCCACCGCGGAAGCCTAAAGAGCCGCGACGCGGGCATGAGGAGGGCGTGCAGCCGTCGCGCTCCTCACAGGCGCCTAGCGCCATCGCCGCTCTCTGTCAAGTCTTGCGCAGCCCCGCATCCGCGCGAACAATGCGGTCATGACGCCCGAACAAGCGACCACTGCGACGCTCCCGCTGCACCCGCAGGACGAGGTCGAGTGCCGGGGCTGCGCCGTCCACTGCGAGAAGGTCGTCTACCCGGCAGCGTGTCTCGAGCGGTCGTGTCCCTTCGTCTATGCGTACGAGGAGCACGGGCACACGTACATGGGCTGCCTGCAGAAGGTATTCGAGGCGGAGATCGACGTCGAGATGCTCGCGGCGGCGGAGCGGAGCCGCGAGGGGTTTGGCGCCGTGCGCGCGCTGCGCGGGCCGCTGCCGATGTGCGAGGCGGCGGTGCAGTCGACGTTCTCGCAGCGCGAGAGCGAGCTCGGCTGCGTCAATCCGGAGTTCGGCGAGCTGCCGGCAGGCTCGCCGACGTTCCGCGTGTTCGCGCGGGTCGCGGACTTCTAGACCGCTCCCGCAGCCGCTGCAGGATCACGACGCCGACGGCCGGGCCGGCCGCGGTGAGGAGGAAGGCGAGCCGCCAGCTGTGCTCGGCGACGGCCGCGATCGCCGGCGGCGCGCCCGCGACGACGACGCCGAGCAGCGTCTGCTGGAAGCCGAGCGCCGCGCCCGTGCGGGCCGAGCCGGCCGCCTCTGCGGCGGCGGCGTACGCGAGCCCGTTCCATGACATGCTCAGCACGCCGGCGACGATGAAGAGGGGGATGAGGAGCGCGAGCGGCGCGTCGATCGCCGCCGCGACCGCCGCCGTGCCGATCGCGAGGGCGACGCCGATCGTGCGGAGAGGGCCGAGCCGGCTGCCCAGCCGGTCGGAGATCGTTCCCGAGCCGATGCGCGCGGCGACGGCCAGCACGTAGATCGCAGCCAGGACCGCGCCGGCGCCTTCCTTCGACACGCCCCGGTGCTCGTGGAGGAAGAGGACGACGAATCCGATGATCCCGATCTGGGCGAGGAGGAAGAGACCGGTGCCCGCGCCGAGGAGCCACATGAAGCGGTCGCGGAGCGGCTGCGTGACGTCGCCCAGCTCCGGCTCGGCGCCCGCGCCGCCTCGGACGAAGACGGCGGCCACGATCGCTCCGGTCAGGCACGCGGCGCCGAGGAAGACGAAGGCGGCGCTGGTGCCGCCGGCGGAGCCGAGCACGGGCAGGACGGCGGCGCCGAGCGCGCCTCCGATCGGGATCGCCGTCTGCCGGATCCCGAGCGCGAGCCCCAGCTCGGTCGAGGGGAACCAGGCCATGATCGCGCGGCCGCTCGCAGCGTTGACGCTCGCTCCGAGCGCTCCGACGCCGATGAGCGCAGCCGTCACGGTCGTGAAGCCGTCGGTGGTCGAGGCGACGACGAGCAGAGCCGCCGCGCCCGTGAGCCCCGTCGCGATCACCCAGCGCTCGTCCACGCGGTCGGCGACGAGCCCCCAGGGCAAGAGCGTGAACAGCATCCCGATCCCCACGGCGGCGAGCACGACTCCGGTCTCGGTCAGAGTCAGCCCGTAGTCCGATTTCAGGGCCGGGCTCAGCGCGGGCAACCCGACCGACGTGGCCGAGAACGTCGCCTGCGCGAGCGTCCCCGCCGCGAGCACGACCCAGCGATACCGCTCAGCCCACACGCCTCGAACGTACATGGCTCGGTATCAGTTACCGAGACACGTCCCAAAGGGGCCAGGCTCCCGTCCCCTTGCGGCAAAGAGGTCACGAGCACGGCCCGAACGGCCACGTCTCGGTATCAGATACCAAGACGTGGCTCGAAGGGTCACGGCAGCCAGCGCGCCCGCAGGTCCTTCGTCTTCTGGATCTCGGCCGCGTCCGGGCCGCGGTTCTCGGGGCCGGCGGTCTCGAGCACGGCCGGGAGGCCCTGCAGCCGCGGATTGGACAGGAACACGCCGAGCTTCTCGCCGAGCTCGCCCTCGAGGACGTTCGCGTGCCGGTCTCGGTTCGAGCCGAGCGGCGCGGCTGCGTCGTTGACGTGTAGCGCGCGCAGCCGGTCCAGGCCGATCGCGGAGTCGACCTCGTCGAGGCAGGCGTCGAGCGCCGCCGGATCCGTCACATCCACGCCGGAGACCCAGAGATGGCAGGAGTCGAGACAGACACCGAGGCGCGGGTGCCGGTCGAGACGCTCGTACAGCGTCGCGAGCTCCTCGATCGAGCGGCCGATCGTGCCTCCCGCCCCGGCCGAGTTCTCCATCAGCAGCCAGGTCTCGTCCGAGCAGAGCTCGAGCACCACCTCCATTGCGGGCAGCACGCGCTCGAGCCCTGCCTCGAAACCGCTGCCGAGATGCGAGCCGACGTGGAACACGACTCCGTCGGCGCCGATCCCGCAGGCGACCTGCATGGTGTTGCCGATCGCCGTTACGGACTTCTCGTATACGGCGTCGTCGGGTGCGGCGAGGTTGCAGAGGTAGAGGGCGTGGCAGAGGACGCCTTCGATCCCGGCCTCGGCCCGCTTCTCGCGGAACCGGTCGAAGCTCGCCGGATCGTGGTTCGTCGGCCGCCACGTGCGCGGGCTCTGGGTGAAGACCTGCACCGAGTCGGCGCCCAGGTCGACCGCGCGGTCGATTGCCTTGTCGATACCGCCGGCCGAGGAGATGTGCGCGCCGATCTGCATCAGCGCAGCCAGGCCTCGAGCCGCGCTGCCTCGTCCGCGACCTCGCGGCGCCAGACGCGCGGGAGCGGCGCGAACGGCTGCGCCGTCACCTTCCCCTTCGGATCGACGGACCAGGTCGCAGCGACGAAGCCGTCGACGAGCACGGTCTGCGCGACGTCGCCGTTCTTGCCGATCACCTGCCTGCGAATCTCGTCCGAGATCACACGCGTCCGGTCCGCGAATCCGAGCAGGGTGTTGTCCCACTTCGGCAGGAACCGGACGGGAGCGGGTGCGTCGCCGTCCGGCAGTGGCGCGCGGGGCACGTCGTAGAGCACGCGGCCGCCCTCGGTGTGGTGCGTCGGCAGGCCGTCGAGCGCGTGCTCGAAGTCCCGCACCCGCAGGCCGGACCAGTCCGAGACGTCCGCTCTCGTCGCCGGGCCGAACGCCCGCAGGTAGCGGCGGACGAGCTCACTGCGGGCCTCGCGCACGTCGACCTCTGCCGGTGCCGCGACGGCCTCGTACGTCGCGGACGGCCGCGTCGTCCAGACGGCGGTCTCGCGCGCGTGCAGGAGATGCGCATGCCGACGCACCGCGTGCACCATCCGCCGCCAGTCGCGCTCCTCGAGATCGGGATGCGTCTCGCGGAGGTGCGTGAGGATCTCCTCGTAGCGGAGGCGGCCGTCGCGGGCGAGCGCGAGCACGGAAGGGAGCGATGCGACTGCGCGCTCGAGGTGCAGCGGCCCGAACCAGGTGTTCATCTCGCGGAAGGCCGCGTAGAAGAGCGGATAGTCGCGCGCCGTGACGAGGTGCAGCGTGCCTCGCATCACCGTCGGCTTCACGACGTCTCCGCGCTGCACGGCGCGCTCGAGCGTGGCACGCCGGAAGCCGTCGACCCGCGTCCAGAGCCCGACGTACGGCGCCGGCGGCCACTGCGCCTGCATGCCGACGAGCCGCTCGATAGCCACGAGCGGCGACAGTTTCCGCCGCTCGAGCAGCAGCTGGCGCGCGAGCGTGGCGCGATTGAGATCCCGCAGCGTCAGCGTCCGCCCCCGCACCCGGCCTACGCTACCGCCATGGCCGTCCGCGTCCGCATGGCTCCCAGCCCCACCGGGCTCCTCCACATCGGCAACGTCCGCACCGCGCTCTTCAACTGGCTCTACGCGCGCCACGAGGAGGGGGAGTTCCGGCTCCGGATCGAGAACACCGACACCTCGCGCGAGGTCGCGGAGGCGGTCGACCAGATCCAGGAGTCCCTCCGCTGGCTCGGCCTCGACTGGGACGGGCCGCACACCTTCCAGCTCGACCGGATGGACGATTGCCGGCGCGTGGCCGATGAGCTCCTCGCCGCCGGCACGGCGTACGAGGACGACGGGGCGATCCGGTTCCGGATGCCCGACGAGGGCTCGACGGGCTGGGACGACGTCGTGCGCGGGCGCGTCGAGATCCCGAACGAGACGATCGAGGACCTCGTGCTCGTCCGCTCCGACGGCAGGCCGACGTACAACTTCGCGTCGCCGCTGGAGGACGTGTGGGACGGGATCACGCACGTCATCCGCGGCGAGGACCACATCTCGAACACGCCGAAGCAGATCAACATCATCCGGGCGGTCGGCGCCGAGGTTCCCGTCTACGCGCACGTGCCGAACGTGAGCGGCGCCGACGGGAAGAAGCTCTCGAAGCGGCACGGCGCGGTCACCGTCGACGAGTTCCGCAAGGACGGGTACCTCCCCGAGGCGCTCATGAACTTCCTCGCGCTGCTCGGCTGGGCGCCCGACGGCGAGACGACGATCATGTCCCGCGACGAGCTGGTCGAGCGCTTCACGCTCGAGCGGGTCAGCCCGAGCCCCGCACAGTTCGACTACGCGAAGCTCGACTGGATGAACGGCGTCTACCTCCGCGAGCTGCCGCCGCAGGACTTCGCGCACAGGCTCGTGCTGTGGCTGGGGGAGAACGGCTACGACTGGGACGCCGAGCTCGTCGCGCGGTCGGCTCCGCTCGTGCAGGAGAAGATCGCGAGGCTGGCGGAGTTCCCCGGCTTCGCGGGATTCCTGTTCGGGGACGTGGAGCCCGACCCGGCCGAGCTCGACGGCGGAGCGCCGATGCTCGCGGCGACCGAGGAGGTGCTCACTTCGCTCGAGCCGTTCGAGGCTGGGGCGATCGAGACGGCGCTGCGAGCGACTGCAGACGAGCTCGGCCTGAAGCCGCGCCAGGCGTTTCAGCCGGTCCGGGTGGCGGTCACGGGGTCGAAGGTCTCCCCGGGCCTGTTCGAGAGCATCGAGCTGCTCGGTCGCGAGACGACGCTCAGCCGCCTGCGGGCGGCGGCCGCCGTCGTGGCGTAAGCGCGCTCGACGGCAGCGGCTTCGGCGGCGCGAGCGGGTCGAGGGCGCGCTGGAACGCGAGCCACGCCTCGCGCCGGAAGCGCTGGGTGGGATGCGGGAGGCCGGCAGGATCGACGCTCTGGACGCCGCACCGCCCGCCGCGATCGGGCTGCGAGAGGTCCTTTGCCACTTCAAAGGGGTAAACGAGCCCGCAGGGACCGCGGTTACGGACCGACCCGCGCGGATAGACTCGCGCGCATGGGCGATACCGGGGGGCATGCGGCGCCTGCTCGGGTTCTCGTCGTGGACGATGAGCCGTCGATTCGGCTGCTGTGCAGGGTCAATCTCGAGCTCGACGGCCACGAGGTGCTCGAGGCGGAGTCGCTCGCGACGACACGCGCCGCTCTGGCCGAGGAGGACGTCGACGTCGTCGTCCTCGACGTCCACCTGCGCGGCGAGCGCAGCGACCCGCTCGTGGCCGAGTGCCACGCGCGGCGGCCTCCGATCCCGGTCGTCCTCGTCACCGGCTCCGTGGAGATCACGGACGCGAAGCTGACGGAAGCCGACGCGGTTCTCCCGAAGCCTTTCGAGCTGGAGCAACTACTCTCGACGGTGCGCGAGCTTGCGCGCGCCGACCGATGAGCACAGCCGCCGTTCGCAGCCCCCACGGATACGAGGACGCCTACGAGGCGTACTACGCGGAGGCCTCGGAGGAGGTCCGCGCGGTGCGGGTGGGGGAGAAGGAGACGTCGGACCAGGCCGCGATCGTCGCGCGGCACGCCGATCTCTTCACCCAGGAGCAGCTCGACGCGCTCCGCCAGGCCGAGGCGGTGGCTCCCGAGGGGGACGAGCGGGAGCGGATCTACCGGCTGCGCAGGACGTGCGAGGCGGGCGTCGTCGACGCTGAGCTGGCTGCACGCGAGGACGAGCTCGAGAATTCGCTCCTTGCGGCACGGCTGACCTTCGACGGTGAGGAGATGCCGCTGCGGGCCGCGGAGGCGAAGCTCTCCGTCCTGCCCGACTACGCGAAGCGCGAGGAGCTCGGAGCGCTGGCACTGGAGCTCTCCGCGTCGTTCAACGACGGCCGCCGTGAGCTGCTCGTGGCCCGGGACGAGCTCGAGGGCGAGCTCGCAGGCGAGCGCGACGCGGTCGCCCGCAGCGAGGCCGAGAAGCAGATCTCGCTGCGCGAGCTAGAGGACGTGCTGCGCCGTGCGGCCGACTCGACCGCCGCGGCATTCGAGCGGCTGCGCGAGCGGTGGTTCGAGCGGCTGCTCGGGCCGGAGCGGACCGAGTTGCCGACGAGCGCGCACCTTCGCTGGCTGCGACGTCTCTCGCCGCTCGAGTCGACGTATCCCAAGGACCGCTCGGTCGGCGTCTGCGTCGAGACGATTCGCGCCCTCGGGTTCGACCTCGAAGCGATCCCGAACATCCGCCTCGACCTCGAGGACCGGCCGCAGAAGGACCCGCGCGCCTGCGTGATCGCTGCCAATCCACCCGAGGTGGTGCACCTGATCACTCGCGCGAACGGTGGGCTGTCCGACTACGAGGCGTTTCTCCACGAGGCCGGTCACGCGCTCCACTACGCGGGCTGCGACCCGCGCCTCCCGTGGACCTTCCGCGCGATCTCGCGCGACCACGCCCTGACGGAGATCTACTCCTACGTCGTCGACTCGATCGCGGGGGAGCCCGGCTGGCACGCGGCCTACTTCGGCCTCTCGGACGAGCAGGCGGCCGAGAACGCACAGGCGGCGGCGTTCCTCGACGCGCTGCTGTACCGGCGCTACACGGCAAAGCTCCGCTACGAGCTCGGCTTCTGGAGCGCATTCGGCGAGGAGCAGGGGAGCTCGCCCCGCGACTACGCGACGCTCCTCACCGAGGCGACCGGCCTCCGCTACGACGAGCGCGGCCACCTCGCCGACATGGACGCGGGCTTCTACTCGGCCGACTACCTGCGCGCCTGGATCCGCTCGGCCCAGCTGCGCGCGTATCTGCGCCGCGAGGTGGGCGAGGACTGGTGGCGCAGCGCGCGCACCGGCGAGATCTTGCGCGGGCTGTTCGCCGAGGGTACGCGGCCCTCGAGCGAGGACATCGCCGGACGGCTCGGCTTCGATCCGCTCGACACCGCCCCGCTGGTCGCCGAGCTGACCGCGGGTTAGCCCCGGATCACGCCGGTCACGAGCGGCAGGAGCACCTGCCTGTTCCGGGGGCGCTGGAGGTCGGCCCGGACGAGCTCGTCGAGCTCCATCGCGACGAGCAGCACGATGCTGAAGATGTAGAAGTAAGTCGCGAGGAAGATGAAGACCTCGAGGCTGCCGACCGGGGTGCGGAAGTTGGCGACCGAGCGGACGTACGCGCCGAAGATCAGCGTCTCGCCCAGCCACCCGACCACTACAAGCACGGAGCCCAGGCTCGCCCAGCGGACGCGCCGGTGCTGAGCCGGTGCCCAGCGCACGATCAGCTCGAAGGCGAACGCGATGAGAGCCATGGCTGCCGGCCAGCGAAGGATCCAGATCGCCGTGCCCCAGCCACCGGGGGTGTGTCCGATCCAGACGATCGCGATCGCTCCGAGCACCGCCGCGAGGAAAAGGATCGCGAGGCCCCACGAGAGGGGGAAGCGGATCCAGAACGGCCGCGGTTCCGGCGTCTCGTAGATCTCGTTCAGCGCGCCGATCCCCGCGCGGACGATGCCCGACACCTCCCAGACGGCCAGCGCGGCTGCCAGCGCGAGCAGGCCGGCGGTGGACGACGAGAACACGCGGTGCACCGTCTGGTCGATCCCGTCGTAGACGTGGGGCAGCACCTTTGGCTCGATCTGCGGGCCGATCGTCTTCTTCCAGAGCTCCTGCTGGTGCGAGGCGCCGAGGATGCCGAGCCCGAAGAGCGTGCACGCGACCGCGGCGATGAACGCGCGCAGGGCAATTGCGCTCGCGTACGTCAGGAGGCTGTGGCGGTCGAACAGGTCCACCCAGAGCCGGACGATCTTCTTGAAGCTGCGCCAACGCTGCCCCACGGAGCCTGGAACGTTCCCGGGGCTGAAAACGTTGCGCTAGTGCGTGCTGCCGAGGCCCTGCTGCGCGAACTGCGTGGCGTCGAACACCTCGCTGCTCGGTGGGGCCGCAATGTCGACCTGAGCCCCGTAGTCGTAGAGGTCCATCGCCATCGACGTACGCACCGGCGTTCCACCGTGCGGGAGACTCACGGAGACCCGGATGCGGCGCACCAGGCCGTCCTTGCCGATCCAGACGTCCTCGGGGAGCGTCGGCATCTGCGCGGCGACGCCTGCCAGCAGCGGGCTCGTCAGCTCCTTCGCGCGGGCGCGCATGTCGATCACGACGCGGTAGTGCGTCGTGGGGGCGCCGTTGATCGTCGCGGGCCCGACCTTGTGGATCTTCGCGCCCTCGGTCTGGAGCATCGAGAGGAGGTCGCCCGGCTGCATCTGGCTCCCCGACAGGAGCTTGGCCAGGTCGATGCCCGCTGACTTGCCGAGCTTCGAGAGATCGATCTTGATCCACTGCTGGCCGCCGGGCAGCTGTGACGAGAGCAGGGAGCCGAGCCGCAGGTAGATGACGTAGTCGCCGTCCTCCTCGAGCGTGATCTCCTGCATCGAGCCGTGCCCGAGCTGCGCCATTGCCGCACTCGGCAGGCCGGTTTGCCCGAGGAGCGAGCCCAGCCTGAAGCTCAGCTCCGAGCTCGTGCCGTCGATCGCGCCGGTGCCACGCATGCGGAGCGTCTTGCCTTGGGGCCCACTGACCGCTATCGCCAGGCGGACTCGGGCGGCGCCTGCGGTCTGCGACTTCGTCGCGGCTGCCGCAACCGGGTCGAGCGAAAGAGCGCTGCTCGTGCTGCCCCCGCCGCAACCGGCGGTGACCGCAGCTGCCGCGGCGATTGCGACGGCGGCTGCGAGGGCTGCTCGACGACCCCGGAGCATGTTCCGCAGTGTAGTCCGGACCCGCGACGTCGAAAGGGTGATTTCCCCGGCCGAGGGGTGGGGGCGGCCGCGATGGCCGTGGCAGCCGCCCCCTGCGAGGAGCGGGACGGCCGAAGGAGACTTGTGGGCCGTCCCTTTGTCGGTGCTACCTCTATTACTCGCGGCGGCGGCGTTCGGATCTCCCGGCCGCGCCCCCTGTGTAAGAGGTTGCTAAGTCGCCTCACGATGAAGCGAACCAGTTGGCCGGGGCGAACGTCTAAGTGTTCGAGGGGCGGGCCCCGGAGAAGGGGGCCGCGACCGAGGCCCGCCCCGGTCGAGGTTACGCCAGCGCGAGGACGACTGCTAGTGCCTCGCCTCGAGTCGGTCGAGCCGGTCGTGCACCCGGCGGAGCTCGGCGAGGATCTCTTCCTGCTTGTCGGTCGACTCGCGGTGCTTGTCGTCGGCGTCCTGGTTCACGAAGTGGCCGGCGATCGAAGCCGTCGCCAGGCCGAGGAAGCCGATGCCCACCACCATCAGGAACGAGGCGACGAGGCGGCCGACGACCGAGGTGGGGAAGGTGTCGCCGTAGCCGACCGTCGTGACGGTGACGATCGCGAACCAGAGGCCACGCCACGGGTTCGGAAAGCGGGTCGGGTCCGTCTCGTGCACGGCGATGCCCGAGACCGTGACGAGGAGCAATGTCAGCGCCGCGATGTACGCGAGGTTGCGGCGCTTCGTCAGCAGCCCCTCGGCGCGGAAGATCCGCCCCGCGATCACCCACAGGCGCGCGAGGCGCCAGCCGTGCCGAGGGCGTCGGCGACGAAGCCCCAGGGCGAGTGCAGGCTCGAGTCCTGGATCAGCACGGCCGGCAGCATCAGGAGCGCGCACACCAGGACGACCGCCTCGAACGAGTGCCTGACCTTGCCGCTCTCCTCCTGGCACCAGTGCTCGGCCGCCCAGAAGGGCGCGGTCATCGCCGGTGCGGCAGGCGCGGGAGATCCGGCATCCGGAGCGTCAGGTTGCCGCGCTCGCTGTTCACGAACCAGAGGAGGACGAGAATGAAGGCGGTCAGGGAAAGCCCGAGCCCGAACACCCAGAACGTCCAGACGGGACGGAGGTATTTCCCGAAGAGCACGGGGAAGTTCTGGCCGAAGAACCCGCTGAGGAAGGAGAGCGGCAGGAAGAAGGTCGCGACCCAGCCGAGCTGCTTCATCGTCAGGTTCATCTTGTTGCCGACGGTCGACTGGTAGAGGTCGGTGGTGCCGGAGGCGAGGTCCCGGTAGTCGTCGAGCTGCTCCGAGACGCGGATCAGGTGGTCGTAGACGTCGCGGAAGTAGCGCTCGTGCTCCTGGGTCATGCCGGGCAGCTCGTACCGGCCGGAGAGGAGCGCGCCGAACATGTCGCGCTGCGGATTGACGATCTTCCGCAGCTGCACGAGCTGCCGCTTCATCGTGATCGCCTGCTGCAGCGACGCCGGCTGCGGGTCGGTGAGGATCGTGTCCTCGAGCTCGTCGAACTCGTCGTCGAGCTCGGACAGCTGCGGCAGGAAGCTGTCGACGAGCTCGTCGACGACGAGGTAGAGGATGCCGAGCCCTTCTTCGTACTTCTGTAGGTGGCGATGTGTCCGGTTGCGGAGCTCTCCGAAGACCGGGCACTCGCCCTTGTGCACGGTGATCAGCCACTTCTCCGAGTAGAAGCAATGCACCTCGATCGGCGCGAGCCCGGACCGGCGGTCGGGGTCGTCGACGGCGCCGAACACGATGAGGGCGGTGAAGTCGTCGTAGTCCTCGATCTTGGGCCGCTGCCCGAACTTGCGCGCATCCTCGAGCGCGAGTGGATGCAGGTCGAACGCGTCCTTGAGCAGCTTGAAGTCGGACTCGGCGGGATTCTCGATGTCGAGCCAGAGGAAGACGCCGTCCCGGAGCCGCGCCTCGACGCCTTTAGGGTCGACGTTGGGCTCGACGGTTCCCCTGGCGTCGATCAGATGGCTGGCCAAGGCTCGGCCGAGCGTACTTCCATCGCCGGACGACCTACCGGGACGTCCGTCGATAGTCGAGCGCGAGATCGTCCTCCCAGGTGCTCCCGTCCCTCGACAGCTCGCCTCGGCCCGTGATCGTGTTGCCGTCGTCGCTGAAGGTGCCGGTGAAGCGCTGGGAGAAGTCGGGTGCAGCCGCGTCGCGCCAGTACCGCCACGTGCCCTGATCGAGGCTTGCGGCGTACACCCTGTACACGCCGCGCTGGTCGAAGTAGTGCATGGGCAGCTGCCCGTCGGTGACACCGATGATCGTGATCGCGTCCGGGATCTCGGGATGGTCGTAGCGCGAGCGCCAGACGAGGAATTGCTCGCCCTCGAGCCACTCGAAGCTGCTCGTTCCCCGGATGGCCTCGCCGGGGAGCATCGGGTGGGCCCCCTCGGTCTGCCAGCTGCCGATGAAGCGCTGCCAGCCCTTCACGGGGCTAGCTCCGGAGCTCCCAGCCGGCGGCGGCGTACGTCTGGCAGAGGTCGTTGCCGATGTCTCGCCCGAGATCGTCGTAGACCGTGGCTGTCAGGTGGCCGCGAGCGAGCCCGCAGACACGACTGAGATCGCCCGGATGGCCGCTGTCCGGCGCCAGCAGGTGGGTGTTGGCGCGGTAGGCCCAGGCCTGTCCCTGCGCCGACAGCGACTGCGCCTGCGAGCGGCAGAAGCGGATGGCGCCGAGGCCGGTGACGACGAGGTTCGCGTCGGCCTCGAAGGGCGAGACCGCGCACCGCGTGGCCACCGCGCGAGGCTGCGTGTGCGCAGGCTGCGTCCGCGCGAGCTTTCGCCCGAGCACGACTCCGCCGGCAGTCGCCGGTGCGGCAACGGCCACTGCGGCGAGCAGGAACACAGCGACGCGCCAGAGTCCCGTTCGCTGCCTGTAGCGCGGGGGAGCCGGGGGAGATGCCGCAGGCAGACGAGCGCCGGGCGTCGTCCGTAGCGGGAGCAGTCTCCGTCGTGTCGGCCTGGGCTGGGTCTGTTCGGGCTCGATCAGCAGCGCTGTTCGCAGCGCCTCCACGAAGGCCCTCGCCGTGGGGTAGCGCCGGTCGGGCTCGTCTGCGAGCGCGCGGTCGAACACCCTCCCGACCGACGCTCCGACTGCGGAGCGGTCCGCCGTCGGCAAGCGGCCGGTGAGGAGCTGGTAGGCGACCACGCCGAGCGCGAACCGGTCGCTCGCCGCGGTAATTCCCTGTCCCGCAGCCTGCTCGGGCGCGAGATAGCCCGTCGTCCCGACTATCTCGCCCTGGGCGGTGAGCGTGGCTTCGCCCTCGCGCCGGTAGACGCCGAAGTCGGCGATGCTGAGGTCGTCGTCCGCGTCGAGGAGGAGGTTCGCAGGCTTGATGTCGCGGTGGACGACCTTCGCCGCGTGGGCGTAGTCGAGCGCATCAGCCGCCTGCTCAAGCCAGCGCATGGCCCTCGGCCGCGGCGGCGGGCCGTGTTCCTGGAGCTGCTCGGCGAGGCTCCCCTTCGGCATGTACTCGAAGACCACGTACGGGCGCTGCTCCCACTCGCCGGCCTCGTACGCGGTGACGATGTGCGGATGCGTCCCGAGCTGGCCCGCGAGCGCCGTCTCGCGTGCGAATCGCTCGCGCGCAACCGGGTCGGGAGCGAGCTCCGAGGCCAGGATCTTGATCGCCACATGTCGGGAGAGCAGGCGGTCCCACGCGAGGAACACGGCGCCCATCCCGCCGCGGCCGAGCAGCCGCAGGGACTCGAACCGGGCCGGCAGCGACGGCCCCCTCAGACCGGTCTCGAGCTCCACGGGCGAAGCGTACGCCAATCGAGCCGAGTTTCACCCGCT
>Ga0207657_10005304_pt1 | contig 13508 bp, 17 predicted proteins | sample KBSC33metaG_FD_184316 | JGI IMG/M metagenome (GOLD analysis project Ga0207657, IMG submission 184316) | Corn rhizosphere microbial communities from Kellogg Biological Station, Michigan, USA - KBS C3-3 metaG (SPAdes) (version 2) | ecosystem: Host-associated > Plants > Roots > Rhizosphere > Soil ... | reverse complement strand
CTTGTCGATCGCCTTGACGGGGCGGTCGAGGAAGCGGTTCGAGGCGCCCGCCGCCTCGGCGATCTCCTTGCGGCCCATCGCGGTCAGCTGGTCGACCTTCTTCCCGAACTCGGGGCTGTTGGCGTCGAGGCCAGCGAGTTCGTCCACGAACTGCCCGACGCGCTTGTCGAGCTCCGTGGTTTCTTCCGCCTTGAGCGGCACCAGCCCCGCGGCTTCCGCCGGCGCGACCGGCTGAAGCGCCTCAGGCGGATCGAGCTTGAGCTTGGTTGCAGTCTCGGTTGCGGGTTCGGTCGCCATCCTACGTCCTTTCAAATCCCTTCTGATGCGCGGCGAGGGGCCGGTCAACGGCGGGGAAGTCCAACTGTATTATAGACGTAAGACACACTTGTTCAAGAATGAACCAGCTAGCGGCAGGTTACTGGCCATTAACCATGGGACTGAACACTTCACTTACCGTGCAGGGGCTACAGCCCTCCCAAACGTGCTTAAAACGAGGATCGGCGTCCAATGATCGGCTTCATCAGGAAACTCTTGAAGGATCGCCGCGGCAACGCGCTCGCGATTGCGTGCGCATGCATGCCCCTCGTCGTCGGCGCCGCAGGGCTCGCCACCGACACGATCGAGTGGACCCTGTGGAAGCGCCAGCTTCAACGCGCAGCGGATTCGGCGGCCCTCGCGGGTGTCTACGACCGTGCCGCAGCGACCAATGGCGCGACGACGAATACGCCGACGGCCGTCTGCAACGACCTTGCGATCAATCTGCACACCTGGATGAATCTTATCGGCACATCGCCCTGCACGGGAACCGTGGGCAGCTACAGCGACATTCAATATCCGGCGGCCGATGCGTTCGTGGCGAACAAGGTCCAGGTGACCTTGAGGATTCAGCAGCGCCTGCCGTTTAGCTCCCTGTTCATGTCGACTGCGCCGGTAATCCAGGCGGTCGCGACCGCCGGAGCGGTGAGCTACGGTGGAACGCCGTGCATGCTGTCGCTCAACACGACCGGCACCGGCATCGACAACAGCGGTAATGCCACGGTCAGCGCGCCGACGTGCATTTTCTATTCGGACTCCGCGTCGGCGAACTCGGCGGCGGCGGGCGGCAACTCGAACGTAACGGCGAAGGCCATTGCGGGCGTGGGCGGCATCGCCGCTTCCAACAACTGGCACGTGAATTCCTACCTGCCTTATTCGCCTTCGCTGCCTGATCCGTTCGCGCCTCCTTCGACAACCGCGGTCACGCCCGATCCGAATGACATGAAGTGCGCCGGCCACTACCAGAGCCAGGGCGGCGGCCAGAATGTTGTCACGACCTGGGTCTATGATGACCTGACCGAAAGCACCGACATGGCCAACGCGACCTGGCTCGACACGTCGGGTGCGACTCCTGTTGTTCGCACAGGCGGCGTCAATTGCTGGAAATCGCTCTCCGTTGGCTCGAACCGGTCATTGACCGTTCCGGCGAACTTCGGACCGCTGTATGTCAACGGGGGCAACGTCAACTTGCAGGGCGCCTTCACCTGCAATGGATGCGCGATCGTTCTCACGAACAAGGACACGTCCAGCACCGCGACGATCGGCACATGGTCGTCGAACGCGCAGGCGACCAACAACATCACCGCACCGACCTCAGGCACCTACAAAGGCATCGCCATTTACCAGGACCGCCGCGCGACCGGAAACATCGACCAGATCAACGGTGGATCGGGGAACGTCATAAACGGGGTCGTGTATTTCCCGAGCGACACGTTGTGGCTCAACGGTACCGGGGACGCGACGTCACTCTGTTCGATGTTCGTCGCGAAGAACCTCAAGTTCAACGGCACCGGCCGGATCGCCATCAGCAGCGCTGCCGACGCCGCCTGCTTTGGAGTGGGCCTGCCGAACACGCAGTCGGTCACCATCGTGAGGCTGATCGCATGAGCTGGCACGACCGCATCCGCCTGCTGGTCAACGACCGCGGCGCCGCTGTCATCGAAATGGCGCTGGTTGCGCCCGTGCTGGCGCTCGGCGTCATCGGGATCGTCGACGTCAGCAATGCCTACAGCCGCAAGCTGGCGCTCGAGCAGGGCGCCCAGCGCGCCGTCGAGAAGATCGCGAACACGACGGAGAACGCGACTGTCGAGGCAACGCTGGTCAACGAGGTCAAGTGCCAGGTCAATGGGAGTACGACCACCACCACGACCTCGGGCGGCGTGTCCACCACGACGACGACGTGCAACACGAGTCCGACCCAGAACATCACCGTCAACTGGCGGCTCGATTGCAAGACCGGTACCAGCACCGTGAGTACGACGACGGCAAGTTCGGCCACCTACGACACGCTTGTCGCCGGATGCACGTCGCCGTCGACGCGGGCGGGCTACGTCCAGGTGACGGTGACCGACAAATATTCGCCGATGTTTCCGGTCCACTTCGCGGCGTTCGACACCAGCGATTCGACCTATCACATTTCGGCAACGGCCGGCGTGAGGACGATGTGATGCTGAAGCTACGGGTTTCCCGCGACGAAAGTGGCGCGGCCGCCGTCGAGATGGCGTTCGCGATTCCGATCCTGATCGTCATGATCTGGGCGTTCGTCCAGCTGGCCCAGGTCTATCGGGCGGTCGCGGGCATGCAGCAGGCGCTCGGCGAGGGAGCGCGATATGCGACGCTCTGCTACAGTCAAAGCGTAGCGGGCTGCGCGGCGCCGAGCGCGACCCAGATCAAGACCAAGATCAACTCCAGCGTGTACGGCATTGGTCCAGGGACTTTCACGGTTGCCGATCCGGCCCAAGGTACGTCCGGGACGGCCACCTATTATGACCTGCAGGTAAGCTATTCACAGCCGACGAACCTGCTCATCTTCCCAGGGCCGACGATGAGCCTGACTCGCACGAAGCGGGTCTGGATCTCCGGCAACGGCACTGCCACCTAAAGTCAGCTCCGTCGTCTCGCGAAAAAGGCGGCGATCGCATCCTTGACCTCGGCGGAGTCCAGGCGTTCCGCGAACATCGTGCTTTCAAGCTTCATGCGCTGAAGGATCTCGTCCTGCGCCCCCGTCCGCAGCAGCTTCTGGGTCAGGCGCAGCGCCTCGGCCGGCTTGGCGAGCAGCGACGCGACGATCTCCTTGACCTTTGCATCGAGCCCGCCTGACGGCACGCGGTGGCTGACGAGGCCGATCGCCTGCGCTTCATCGGCGCCGAAGGGTTCGGCGAGCAGCAGGTAGCGAGCGGCGCGGCGGCGGCCCGCGAGGCGCGGGAACAATAAAGAGCTAGCGGCTTCCGGCACGAGCGCCAGGTCGACGAACGGCATCGAAAAGCGAGCGCTGTCGTCGGCGATGACGAGGTCGCAGTGGAGCAACATGGTGGTGCCGATCCCGACGCAATTGCCATGGACCGCGGCGACGATCGGGATTTCGCACTCGGCGAGAGCCCGCAGCAGCCGCCAGACGGGGATTTCGTCGTCGCGGGGGGCGGCCTCCAGGAAATCGGCAAGGTCGTTCCCGGCCGCGAAGTCCTGTCCCTCGCCGCGGATAGTGATCAGCCGGGTTTCCCCGTCCTCGAATGCGCCTGCAATTGCGTCGGCGAGGGCGGCATACATGGCGACTGTGATGGCGTTGCGGCGGTCCGGGCGAGCGAGGGTGATCGCAAGCACTCCGCCGCTCCGCTCGATACGGACATGCTCGCTCATCACCTGCTCCCAGAAACGGGTGACGCGCTGCGCGGCACCGGCTATCCGGCCTCATCCACCAAAGCCGGGGCTCACGCAAATCTCATGAAGTTTTTCGCCGATACCGCCGAAATCAACGAAATCCGCGAGCTCGCCGCAACGGGCCTCCTCGACGGAGTCACGACCAACCCGAGCCTGATCCACAAGTCAGGACGCGATTTCCTCGAGGTCGTGAAGGAGATCGCGGGCGCGGTGAAGGGGCCGGTGTCAGCGGAGGTTGTCGCGCTCGATTTCGACGGGATGATGCGCGAGGCCGAAGTTCTGCGAAACATCGCTGACAATATCGCGATCAAGGTGCCGTTGACGCCCGAGGGCCTCAAGGCGTGCAAGGCGCTGACCGGCGACGGATCGATGGTCAATGTGACGCTCTGCTTCTCGGCCGCGCAGGCGCTGCTTGCAGCGAAGGCTGGAGCGACCTTCATCTCACCCTTCGTCGGCCGCCATGACGACGTCGGCTTCGACGGGATGGCGCTGATCGCCGACATCCGCCTGATCTACGACAATTACGATTTTCCGACCGAGATCCTGGTTGCGAGCGTCCGCCACCCGATGCACGTCGTCGAAGCGGCGAAGATCGGCGCGGACGTGATGACTGCTCCGCCGAAGATCATCTGGCAGTTGTTCAAGCATCCACTGACCGACGCCGGAATCGCCTCCTTCTTGAAAGACTGGCAGTCAAGCGGCCAAAAAATCGCTTGAAGAGCAACGACTTGGCCTTCGCGCATTAACCTTTGCGCAACCTTCGCGCGTAACACTTTCTCAACCGGTCGAGCGGTAAGTTCCACACATCCTGCGAAAGGACTGTGCAGGGTCAGCGGCGGCTTGCCGTCGCTGCTTGGAACCAAGGAGCGAAGACCATGAGCAAGTTTCTGAAGCTGATCCGTAACGAAGAGGGCGCCACCGCCATCGAGTACGGCCTGATTGCAGCTCTCATCGCCGTTGCGGCGATTGGCGCGATGCAGGGCATCGGCAACAAGCTGAACACGACGTTCAACAACGTTTCGAACCACCTCGGCTAATCGCCGACGGCGTTTGAAGTTCAGGGGCGGCGGCGTCGAAAGGCGCCGCCGCTTTTGTTTGTGCATTCGCTCCCAAGAGCCGGCGCTGGTAGGAAATTAACCGTCGCGGGCGTATCCTTCGGTCCGATATGGCGACAGTGATCCCCTTCGAGGAACGGGCGGTTGCCCACCTGCGCGAACGGCTCGGCGCGGCCGAGGAGGCAAACCAGGACCTGATCGCCTTTGCCCGCGGCCATTCGGGCGCGGTCGCCTCGATCCACGATGCCGTGCTCGCCGCGATCGACGCCGAAAGCGTTGAAGCTTTGCTCCATGTCGTCACACAGGAATGGCCGCTGATCCTCGGAATCGACGCGGTCGCCTTGTCGCTGATCGTCGGCAACCAGGGCTTCCGTGCCGACGGAGGCGGTGTCCAGCTCGTCGATCCACAGATCCTGACCCGCGTGATCGCGGGTGTCGACGGTGTGGAGATGCGTACCGTGGAGCGGGGCCATCCGCTGTTCGGCCCGGCCTGCGACCTGATCCGCGCCGAAGCACTGATCCGGATCGATTGCGAGCCGCCTCTGCCCAGCGGGCTGCTGGCGCTTGGACAGCGAGCGCAACTCAGCCTCGACGCCCGGCACGGCTCCGAATTGCTGATGTTCCTCGGGCGCAGCCTTGCGGCTATGATCCGCAAGTGGCTGACGATCCCGCAAGCCTAAACGATCACCCGGCCGGCGCGCTTGCGGCGCGCTGGTCTTCCTATCTCAAACACGATCGTCGCCGCTCGGCGCATACGGTCCGGGCATATGCGGCGACTGCGCACCGCTTCATTCGGTTCCTTGGGCGATATCGCGGCGAGCTAGTAGATGCGGCGGGACTGACGCACGTCTCGGCCGCGGACCTGCGCGCGTTCCTGGCTGACCGGCGCGCCGGTGGCCTCGGCCCGTCTTCGGCCGCTCGCGAGCTTTCCGGAGTCCGCGCGTTCCTCAAATATGCCGCAGAGCAGCAGGGAAGCGTGGCGCAGCTTCCCCGAACCCGCTCGCCCAAGCGCCCGCGCACGCTGCCACGGCCGGCAGCGCCCGACGATGTCGTGAACCTTGCCGAGGATGCCGCTGGGGCGGCGAGCGAGCCGTGGATCGGCGCGCGCGACCTTGCGATCCTGCTCCTGCTCTACGGCGCCGGGCTGCGCGTCGCCGAAGCGCTGTCGCTTACGGCGGACGTGCTGCCGATCGGGTCGACGCTGAAAGTCACCGGCAAGAGGTCCAAGACGCGGATCGTGCCGGTCGTGGCGGCGGTCCGCGACGCGATCGACGAATATGCGCGGCAATGCCCGTATCCGCTGGGCAGGAGCACGCCCCTCTTCCTCGGGGCGCGGGGAGGGCCGCTCAATGCGGATCTCGTCAGGCGCGCAGTTGCAGCCGCGCGGCGGCGGCTCGGGCTGCCGGACACACTGACCCCGCACGCGCTTCGTCACAGCTTCGCGACGCACCTCCTGGCTGGAGGCGGAGATCTTCGGGCGCTGCAGGAGCTTCTCGGACACGCGAGCCTGTCGTCGACCCAGATCTATACGGCGGTGGATGCGGCGCGGCTGCTCGACGTCTATCGGCACGCTCATCCGCGAGCGTGAAGCGAGGTCTGGAAGCGCGGAACGCCGCACCTCCAGACCTCTATTTGGCGCCGCCATACGCGCGGCTTGCAGGAACGTTGCCATTCGCCGCGGCGCGACAGGTAGTGGGGACCCGCCGTGCCGCGACGTACTTTCGATTGAATGCAAACGGTAAAGCAGACGCTAAATAACCGTTTCGGATGAATATCTTGGACGCAGCGCAGAGCGACGCCGCTCCGAAACGGACTTAACTTTTCAGCTTCTGCTCGATTGCCTGCCAGATCAGTCCCGGCGTGTCGGTGCCGTTGAACTTGTCGACAGCGACTATCCCCGTGGGCGAGGTCACGTTGATCTCGGTCAGCCACTTGCCGCCGATCACATCGATCCCGACGAACAGCAGGCCGCGCGCCTTCAGCTCCGGCTTGAGCGCGGCACAAATCTCCTGCTCAGTGGTGGTCAGCTCAGCCGCTTCCGCGGTCCCTCCCGCGGCCAGGTTGGACCGGATCTCGCCCGCGCCCGGCCGACGATTGATCGCACCTGCGAATTCGCCGTCGATGAGGATGATCCTCTTGTCCCCCTCCGCGACCTCCGGGAGGAAGGCCTGAAGCACATGCGGTTCGCGATACGTGGCGTTGAACAGCTCCAGCAGCGCCGCGAGGTTGGCGCCGTCACGGCCGATCTTGAACACCGCTTTGCCGGCGTTGCCGTGGAGCGGCTTCAGCACGCAATCGCCGTGCTCGGCGAGAAAGTGCCGCGACGCTCCGAGCGAACGCGTCAACATCGTCGGCGGCATGAAGCGCGCAAAATCGAGCACCCAGACCTTTTCGGGCGCGTTGCGCACGGCCGCCGGGTCGTTGACCACCAACGTCTCGCCTTGGATGCGCTCGAGCAAATGCGTGGCGGTGATGTAGCCGAGGTCGAACGGCGGATCCTGGCGCATGAGCACGACGTCGACATCCTTGCCGAGGTCGAGGATCGCAAAGTCGCCGCGCCGGAAGTGATCGCCGGCTACGGCCTGGACGCTGACCTCGTGAGCGCCGGCGGAAAGGCGCCCGTCCTGCCACGTCAGGTCTTCGGCGAGATAGTGATAGAGCTTGTGTCCGAGCTCCTGGGCCTTGAGCATGATCGCGAAAGTGGAATCGCCCGAGATGTTGACGCTTTCGAGCGGGTCCATCTGGACGGCGACACGCAGGCTCATGGCGCGCCTCTAGTCAGGCCGGCTGCGGCTGTCACCCTTGCCAGATGTTGATCAGGTGCCGCGGCCAGCGTCGTGGCACAATGAACAGGGCGTCGATGCGAATGTCGTCGCCACCCCGCATGAAACGCGGTGCCAGCCGTTCGGCCGCGACCACGACGCGGCGCAGCCGCCACTCATCGAGAGCGAAGGCGGCAGCGTCGCCTGTGGCGCGCGCCTTCACCTCGACAAACGCGAGCGTTCGTCCTCGCCTGGCGACGATGTCGACCTCGCCGCCGGGCACTCGCGCGCGACGCGCGAGGATCCGCCACCCGTGGACGCGAAGGTACCAGCAAGCCAGCGTCTCGGCCCCGCGGCCGCGCTTTTCGGCTGCCTCGCGGTTCAATTGCGGGAGAGGTCCAGCGCACGGGCGTAGGCGCGCTTTCTGGGGATGTTGAGTTCCTCCGCCACCTCGGCAGCAGCGCGCGACGGCGACAGCCGCCTGAGCGCCTGTTCGAGCAATGCGTCGACACGTTCATCGCTGACCGCCTCGGCCTCGAGCGGCGGCCCAACCACCACGACGATCTCCCCCTTGGGCGTCCCTCGGGCATATCGCTTGGCAAGCTCGGCGAGCGTGCCGGTGATGCATTCCTCGTGAAATTTCGTGATCTCGCGGATGACGGCGGCCTCGCGCGCACCGAGCTGCTCGAACAAGGCTTCGAGCGTCGCGCCAAGACGCGGCCCGCTTTCGTACAGGACGAGGCTGCCCCGTACCGAAGCGACCTCGGCGATTGCATCGGATCTCGCCTTGGCCTTAGCCGGGAGAAAGCCGAGGAACAGGAACCGGTCTGTGGGCAGGCCGGCAAGCGTCAGTGCGGCGATCGCGGCACAGGGGCCCGGCACGGTATGGACCGCGTGCCCCGCAGCCCGCGCTGCCCGAACGAGCTTGTATCCTGGGTCCGAGATCAACGGGGTGCCCGCGTCGCTGACCAGAGCGATCGCCTGAGCGCCAAGCCGCGAAACGATCCTTTCGCGCTCGGCTTCGCTCGAATGATCGTCGTAGCGCAGCATGGACGTCCTGGTCGCGATGTGCGCGAGCAGCTTGGCCGTAACCCTCGTGTCTTCAACGAGGATCAGCGCTGCATTCCGTAGCGTCTCCGCGGCGCGCGGCGACAGGTCGCCAAGGTTCCCGATTGGGGTTGCGACGATGTGCAGTCCAGGCGCCAGCGGCTCGTCCATCAGACGCAGATTAACCTCTTCCAATTCAAGCAGAAAAGAGTCATCTTGTTAATTCATTGTCTTTGGGAGAGAGGCGATGATTGCGTTCATGGTTGCGTCAGCAATCAATCTTGTGGCGTTGCAAGCGTCGATCAGCGCACCGACCACTGCGTTCCGCGGCTGTTTGCGTGACGCCGCGACCAAGGCGAAAACCGAAAAAGTGCCCGGAGACGGGATTGAGGCTTATCTGCGGAGTGCCTGCACGGGGCAGATGGGTACCCTGAAGGATGCGTTGATCGCGTTCCGGATGAAGAATGGGATGAGCCGGAAGGACGCGGCGAGCGACGCCAGCATGACGGTCGACGATTATGTCGCGACGCCGGCCGACAATTATAAGTTCATGGCGGACATGGATAAGCCGAAGCCGGCCGCACCCGCAACGCCGGCACCGACCCCCGCCGCAGCGGCTAGCCAACCGCCAAAGCCTTAGGCTTCGCGACCACCGCGATCTCGCCAAGGATGTGATCCAGCACGAGGCGCCCGCTTGCCGTCAGCGCGAGGCGCGGGCCCTCGCGCCGCAGATGGCCCGAGGCGAACAGGCGCTCCACGCGCCCCCAGTCGACGATGTCGGGCAGGGCGAACCGCTCCGCGATCGCGTCTACGTCGACCCCTTCGGCAAGCCGTAGCCCCATGACCAGCGCTTCATCCGCAGCCTCCGCGCGCGCGAGCGTTGCTTCCTCGGCGATTCCGCTGCCGTTGCGGGCGATCGCCGAGAGGAAATTCTCCGGCTTGCGGTGTCTGACCGTACGCGCTCCGAGGCGCCGGCCGTGGGCGCCGGGGCCGATGCCGGCATAATCGCCGTAGCGCCAATAGGTGAGGTTGTGGCGGCTTTCCTGCCCCGGCCGCGCGTGATTGCTGATCTCGTATGCCGGCAAGCCGCCGGCCGACGCCATGGTGTCGGTCAGCTCGAACAGTGCCGCCGCGGCATCGGGGTCCAACGGCTCGAACTCGTGGCGAGCGACCATGCTCGCGAAGCGCGTGCCGGGCTCGATCGTCAGCTGATAGAGCGAGAGGTGCGAGGTGCCCAGCGACAGCGCCTGCGCGAGCGTTGCCGACCAGCTGTCCTCGGTGTCACCCGGAAGCGCGTAGATGAGGTCAAAGCTGACGCGGCGGAAATGCTTCTGTGCGGTTGCAAGAGCCGCAAAGCCTTCGCGCGTCGAATGCGCGCGGCCAAGGAAGGCGAGGGCGCGGTCGTCGAAACTCTGCAGGCCGAGCGAGACGCGGTTCACGCCCGCCTTAGCGAGGTCGGCGAAGCGCGCGGCCTCGACCGAATTGGGGTTGGCCTCGAGCGTGATCTCGATCTTGTCGTCGGCTGACCAATAGCTTCGCGCCGCGTCGATGATCGCCGCGACGGTCGCCGGTTCCATCAGCGAGGGCGTGCCGCCACCGAAGAAGATGGATGTCAGACGTCTCTCGGGGAGGCGCTCCGCCTCGCTGACGAGGTCTGCAAGCAAGGCATTGCGCCATTCGCCCTGGTCGAGGGACACGCGGACGTGGCTGTTGAAATCACAATAGGGGCATTTGCTCACGCAAAACGGCCAATGGACGTAGAGCGCGAGCGGTTCGCCGTTCATTCTTCCAGCGCCGCCACGAGCTTGCGGAATGCGTCCGCGCGATGGCTGATCGAATGCTTCAGCTCGGGATCGAGCTCACCGAAGGTCTGCTCGTGGCCGACCGGCACGAACATGGGATCGTAGCCGAAGCCTTTGTCGCCTCGGGGCGGCCACGCCAAAGTGCCGTCCACGCGGCCCTCGAAGGTCTCGGTCTGACCGTCATTGGGCCACGCGATCGCCAGCGCGCAGACGAAATGCGCCGCTGGGGGAGCGTCGGGCTCGGTCGCCTGCGCCTCGCGCCATACGCGCTCCATCGCCCGCATCCAGTCGCGGTTGCCGTCTTCGTCTTCCGCCCAGCGCGCCGAGAAAATCCCCGGGCGGCCGTGGAGGGCGTCGACGCAAAGCCCGCTGTCGTCGGCGAGCGCGGGCAAGCCGCTGAGGTCCGCGGCTTCACGGGCTTTCAGGTCAGCATTGTCCGCGAACGTGTTTCCGATTTCGTCCGGCTCGGGCAGGCTCAGCTGCTCAGCGCCGACGCATTCGATGCCGAGGGGCTCGACCAGCGCCGCGATCTCGCGCAGCTTGCCCGGATTGTGCGTGGCGATGACCAGCTTGTCGCCCAGCGGCCTCATCGGCCAGTCGCCTTCAGCTGGGCAGCGAAGATCTCGCCGCAACCGATGCGCGCGAGGCGTAGCAGGCGGAGAAGGCCTTCTTCGTCGAACGTCTCACCCTCGGCGGTGAGCTGCGCCTCGACGATCGCGCCGTCGGCGGTGAGCACGAAATTGCCGTCGCTCCCGGCGGTCGAATCCTCGTCATAATCGAGGTCGAGCACCGCGGTGCCGTTGTGGATGCCGCAGCTGACGGCGGCGACCTGCGTGCGGATCGGATCGGCGGCGAGGGCCTTCGCTGCCAGCAGCTTGTCGACCGCGATCCGCAGCGCGACCCAGCCGCCGGAGATCGAGGCCGTCCGCGTCCCGCCGTCGGCCTGGATCACATCGCAATCGACGATCACCTGTCGCTCGCCGAGTGCCTTCAGATCCATCACCGCGCGCAGCGACCGGCCGATCAGCCGCTGGATCTCCTGGGTGCGGCCCGACTGCTTGCCCTTGGCCGCCTCGCGGTTTCCGCGCGTGTGCGTCGCGCGGGGCAGCATCCCATATTCGGCGGTGACCCAGCCCTGCCCCTTGCCGCGAAGGAACGGCGGGACCTTCTCCTCGACGCTCGCAGTGCAGAGCACGCGGGTGTTGCCGAAGCTGACGAGGCAGGCGCCTTCGGCATGAACGGTGAAGCCGGGCTCGAAGGTCAATTCACGCATCTGGTCGGGCGCGCGTCCGGAGGGGCGCATTCGGGCATTCTCCTGATACTGGTGCGGGCATGTCCCTAGACTCGCCGAACTAGCTTAGCCACCGTCATTGCGAGCGAAGCGAAGCAATCCAGCCTTTTGCACCTGCATTGCTTCGTCACTACGTTCCTCGCAATGACGGATAGAATGGCACCACAACCGATCGCCGAACTCACCGACCGCATGCGCGAGATTTTCGGGCTCGTCGTCGAGTCCTACCTGGAGCGCGGCCTCCCGATCGGCTCGAAGGCCCTCGTGGGTTCGATCAACCTGTCGCCGGCGTCGATCCGCGGCGTGATGCAGGAGCTGGAGGAGCGGGGCCTCCTGACTCACCCGCACACCTCCGCCGGGCGCATTCCGACCGAAAGCGGACTGCGCCTGTTCGTTGACGGCATCATGCAGGCGGCCGCGCCCGATCCGAGGGAGCGGCGCGAGATTGAGCGGCAGATCGTCCGCGACCAACCGATCGAGGACGCCCTCGCAGCGGCGTCGGCGGCGCTGTCCGGCCTCAGTCAGGCCGCTGGCGTGGTCCTGGCGCCGAAGCGCGAGCTGCGCCTCAAGCAGCTAAGCTTCGTGCCACTGAGCAGTGCCCGTGCGCTGGCCGTGCTGGTGGGCGCCGACGGAAGTGTCGAGAATCGCATCATCTCGCTGGAAAGCGGGGCGAGTGCCGCCGCACTGACCGAGGTCAGCAACTTCATCAACGCCCGCCTCTCGGGCCTGACGCTCGCCGAGGCCGAGATGCGGCTCCGGTCGGAGATCCGAGAGCGCAAGGAGGCGATTGACGCTGCGGCGGCCGAGCTGGTCGCTTCCGGCCTCGCGGCGTGGAGCCAGGACCATGCGCGGCGCCCGGTGCTGATCGTCCGCGGCCAGGCGCACCTTATCGACGCGACGGCCGCCGACGACCTCGATCGCGTTCGCAAGCTGCTCGACGAGCTGGAGGAAGCCCAGGAAATCGCGCATTTGCTCGAAAGCGCGCGCGACGCGCCCGGCTGCCGGATCTTCATCGGCTCGGAAAATCGGATGTTCGCGCTGTCGGGATCGTCGGTCATCGCGGCACCCTATCGCGGGAGCCAGGGCGAGGTGGTCGGCGTTGTCGGCGTGATCGGCCCGACGCGGTTGAACTATGCCCGCGTGGTGCCCATGGTGGATTTCACAGCAAAAGCCCTAACGAGATTGATGGCATGAGCGAAGGCAAGTTGCACGACGAAGCAGAGGAAATCCGCAACGAAACGGCGGAGGAATCGCCCGAGCTGCAGGAGCATGACCGAGTGGCCGAGCTCGAGCAGCAGCTCGAGGAACTGAAGTCGAAAGCGCTCTATGCGGCTGCCGAGACCCAGAACGTCCGCCGCCGTCTGGAAGCGGAGAAGGAGCAGGCGTCGAGCTATGCCGCCGCGGGGTTCGCGAGGGACATGCTGGCGATAAAGGATCATCTCGACCGCGCCCTTGCGGCAGTGAGTGAGGAGCTGCGCGCCGACAAGACCGCGGCGCAGTTCCTCGCCGGGATCGAGGCCACCTCACGCGAGCTCGAAGCGGTGTTCCAGCGCAACGGCGTCACCCGCATCAAGTCGGTCGGTGAAGCGCTCGATCCGCACCGCCACCAGGCGATGGTCGAGCTGCCGAGCGAAGACGCCGAGCCGGGCACGATCGTCGAGGAAATGCAGCCCGGCTACATGATGAAGGACCGGCTGCTTCGGCCGGCTCTGGTCGGGGTCGCGAAAAAGCCCGATTAATGCACCTTGCGGCCATGGGTTTCGCTCTTGGTCGCGAGGCCAAAACGCGGCTCTGGCTTCAAGGAACCCGTTAGGCGTCCTGCGGCGTAGCGGCCGACCTCCGGGCCATGCTTGAAGCC
>Ga0207657_10005302_pt1 | contig 13511 bp, 12 predicted proteins | sample KBSC33metaG_FD_184316 | JGI IMG/M metagenome (GOLD analysis project Ga0207657, IMG submission 184316) | Corn rhizosphere microbial communities from Kellogg Biological Station, Michigan, USA - KBS C3-3 metaG (SPAdes) (version 2) | ecosystem: Host-associated > Plants > Roots > Rhizosphere > Soil ... | reverse complement strand
AAGGCCATTGCGCGAAAGATTGTGCATTGGCAAAAACAACGGCACCAAGCAAACCATTTCTTGTCAGGATCATTCGGTATTCAGTTTCGAAGTATAACATTTTTGTGCTTCTGTACCTGCCCTGGATATAACCGCGACCTGTATTGTTTGTAACATCCCAACCCGTGCTTGGTAAATCAAGATAAGGAGCATGTCCATTGAGCACAAACCAATCCAGATTCCAGAATGCTAAAACGTTTCTTGATCTTGCAGGCAACGGAAAATATTTTCTCATATCAACAATCAATGATTGCCAGTTATCACTGCTGCCAAAAAATTTTGTATTAACACGATATATTGCATTGCCATAAAAACCATGATGTGCATTCAAAGGATTTTCTCTGCTGTCATACAAAAGAGAAACAGAAGGACCGGCAGAATATGTTTTCCTTCTTCCGTCATAAATTTCAAAATCTGTTTTGCCACCATCAATGGTCTCTTTATCTTCGGAAATATTCCAGTGATAATCGATGTTATAGCCTATACCTGCATAAAAATTTTTGCTTACTTCGCGATAAACTGTTTCATAAAATCTCAGGTAATTAAAGTCCATGTGAACCGGACTATCAATTGAAGTATTTCCACCCAATCCATACGTATCCTGCGGATATTGCATCAATCGCCAGTCGCCGACAAAATTGTATTTATTTCCTTTTCCCCAAATGCTTGATTTCAAATAAAGATATGCTTGTTTCTTTTGCGTGTATGCTATAGTTCCGTTGAAATATGACAATCTTGCATTGGGATCGCTTTTATTTTTAAACGTTACATTGCCTGCAATGAGCGCTATAAGATGTGAGTTGAGGGTATAACCAAACGCAGGAACAAAAGCCACGTTAACATTCTTTGCCTGCTTCAATGAATCTTTATGTGGCGACGATTTAATGTTGAAAATGTTTTTTACAACATCGCCTAAGCTTTTTTGCGGAACTATGTTGTTAGTATCTCCGTGAATCGCGTATAAAGTATCACTTCTTAATTGAGCTCTTGATAAAGAATCCTGCTGAGCTGTTGCAAAAAAAGGTATGCTGCATAAAACAATGAGACAAACTATCGTTGTCTTCCTGTTGATTTTGTTATGTTTTACATCCACAAATATTATTTATTGAATCATTTTGTTTATCACCCATTCTATCCAAATACAACAAAGATGCCGAACATCTGTGTATTTTTTTGCTCAGCTTATAACAGAATGCTGAAGAGTGCGACGCAACAGGTGATGATAGCAGTAAGGCAGCCGGGTACAAAAAAATTATTCCTGAACGAAAAGAAACAATCTTTTATTTGTCAATAAAGAATTTTACAGCGAGTTCATAGCCTTTTAAACCAAGCCCTGCAATGGTTCCCTTGCATTTCGCAGAGACGTGCGAAATTTTTCTGAACTCTTCTCTTGCATGCACATTGCTGATGTGAACTTCGATAACGGGTGTTTTTATAGCAGCAATCGCATCGCCGAGAGCCACCGATGTATGTGTGTAGCCTCCCGGGTTGAGCACGATACCATCATAGTCAAAGCCCACTCTTTGAATTTCATTAATAAGTTCGCCTTCAACATTACTTTGATAATAATGAAACTCAACTGCAGGAAACAATGATAGTAACTGTTCGAAATAATTTTCAAAAGACATATTGCCATAAATGTCCGTTTCTCTTTTACCCAGCAGATTAAGATTGGGTCCATTGATGATAGCGATCTTCATTCAAAAATTTTTTAAATATCAGTTTATTCTGCAGTTTGTAAAAAATAAAATACTCACACATTGAACTTTAAATATTTCGGGCAGAAAAAATAATTAACTTTCACAACGGGTTTTTTCAACCCTTTGATGGAAAATCTATACTATACATATTATCAAAGTCCTGTTGGATTGCTCAAGATCGGCGGCACGGACCATTATATTTCCGAATTAACTTTTGTTGACAACAAAGAACAGGTAACGCATGGCGAACCGGGCGTCAGCGAAGTAATGCATCAATGCACAGAAGAGTTGATAGAATTTTTCAACGGCAAACGTAAAACGTTTGATATTCCTGTGTACCAGGAGGGCACCGCGTTTCAGCAAAAAGTGTGGAATGAGTTGGTAAATATTCCGTTTGGTAAAACCATCAGTTATCTTGAGCTTGCCCGAACGCTTGGGGATGAAAAAGTAATCCGCGCTGCCGCGCAAACCAATAGCAAAAATAAAATCGCTATCATCGTTCCTTGTCATCGTGTTATCGGAAGTGATAAAAGTTTAGTTGGTTATGCAGGAGGATTGTGGCGAAAAAAATGGCTGCTGCAACACGAGTTTCGAATTGTGCATGGAATTCAAACCTTGTTTTAAGATTTTTTTATTTGGAACTTGTCATTTGATATTTGATTTTTTATTTAATGAATGGAATTGAAACTTCGCATCACAAAAATTATTTCTGAAACAAAGGATACCAAATCTTTTTTTCTTCAGCCAATAAATAAAAACGATATTGATTACAAAGCAGGTCAGTTTGTTACTTTAATTATTCGCCTCAATAAACGGGAAGTTAGACGATCTTATTCACTTGGCTCTGCGCCGCTGGTTGATGAACAGCTTTTCATAACAGTAAAGCGAAAAATGAACGGAGAAATATCGCGACATTTACTTGATCATTACAAAGAAGGCGATACACTCACTTGCCTTGCACCATCCGGAAGATTTACCATTCATGAACCATTGACTCAAACTTATTTTTTTATTGCAGCCGGAAGCGGCATCACACCTGTATTTGCGCTCATAAAAGAATTATTGTATCATCACGATTCAACAAAAATTATCTTGATCTATCAATGCCGCGACGAAGAAAATATTATTTATAAAAAACAATTGCTTGCGTTGCAAAAAGAGTTTGAAGAAAGATTTGAGATCATTCAATTTCTCAGCCGGCCAAAAGCAAGTCTTAATATTTCGCAACATTTAACCAATGAATTGCTTGAAGAAATTATAAAACAAAAAATAAATTCTCAATTGTCAATTCTCAATTGTCAATTTTATTTATGCGGTCCTCTTCCTTTCATGCGTATGGCTGAATTTACTTTACGATTGCTTGGATTTTCTGCCGATCAAATTCGTAAAGAACATTTTGTTATTGAAACACCCCCGCATCCGTCATTGCTCACAGATAGATCTTCCAAACAGCTAACAATTTATCATCAGCAAAAAACGTACAACCTGAAAGTTGCGTATCCCACAAGCATTCTTGATGCTGCTTTACAAAATAATATTCAACTTCCTTACAGTTGCAAAGCAGGCAGATGCAGCACATGCTCTGCATATTGCATAAAAGGGAAAGTTGTGATGAGCATGAATGAAGTGCTGACAGAAAAAGATCTTGCAAAAGGTTTGGTGCTTACCTGCGTTGGTTTTGCAGCGACTGACGTTGAATTAAATTTTGATTTATGAAGTATGTTTCTGCACAATTTATTTATGTTGACGGAACAACCATTCCATTATTAACGGATCACTATATGCACCGAGCCATGAGAAATGTCCTACTTCAGGATATTGCGTATAACCCGGATGTGCACCTGCTTTCATTAGTGCTTCCGTCATATTTAAGGAGTTGAATGGATTCACTGCTGCATCTTCTGCGCCGTGCACAGTCCAAACAGGAATATGTGCAATGCTTGCTGCTCTTGAAACATCACCACCGCCGCAAACAGGTATTGCCGCCGCAAATAAATTCGGATAACGTTCGATTGCATCGTAGGTGCCAAAACCACCCATTGAAAGTCCCGTGATATAAATGCGGTTCGTATCAACAGGAGAATTTTTTGTAAGCTCATGAATAAGTTCTATCACCAATTCCATCGGTCTTGAAGGAGTTGGTTGTAATTTCATTTCCATCCTGTTTTCATTTCGTGAAAAGTTTGACCAGCTTTGGTTTGAAGGGCATTGTGGTGCAATGACAATTGCAGGATGCATTATCATCATTTGATCAGTTGCAAAAGCTGTTACGCCCCATTTTAATTGCGCTTCATTATCGCTTCCGCGTTCACCGGAACCATGCAAAAAAATTACAAGAGGATATTTTCGTAAAGTATCATAATCAGGAGAAAGCATGCGATAGTTAAGTGTGTCGCCCTTGCTGCTTACGTAGTGATTAATACTGAAACGGGATGATGATTGTGCATTTGTAGTTTTAGTGCAAATACAAAAAGAAAACGCAACAGCAAAAATGAAAAGTGGTTTTGGAAATTTCATACGGTTAATGTTAGTGATGGTTTTTGAATTTGAAGAATGAAAATAAGAACAAAAAGTTGAAGATATGGAAGGTGTTTTAATGCAGTGATGTGAATAAATGATAAAAAAAATTTCACTTCACTATTCGGGATCGTTCTGGTGAGTAGCGAACAGAACCTTGAAGTGAGTGACACAACAAAACCTCAATAGAATTACTGAAGTAAGGACACAAAAAATCCTCATCATGTTAACCACGATGAGGATTTATTTTAAAACCCATCAATATTTATTAATGAAGCTTTTTGATTTTTTATTAATAATCCATTCCGCCCATTCCTCCCGGCATTCCTGCAGGAGCCGCAGCAGACTTAGGTTCCGGCTTATCAGCAACAACTGCCTCGGTAGTTAATAACATACCTGCAATTGAAGCAGCATTTTCCAATGCAATACGTGTAACTTTTGTAGGATCAATTACACCTGCACCATAAAGATTTTCATAAACTTCAGTGCGAGCATTGAAACCATAATCGCCTTTACCTTCTTTTATTTTTTGTACAACAATGCTTCCTTCAACACCACTGTTGGCCACGATCTGGCGAAGTGGTTCTTCCAAAGCGCGTTTTACAATTGCTATGCCCGTATTTTCATCATCGTTTGCACCTTTCAGCTTTTCCAAAGCTTCAATTGTACGAACGTATGCAACACCACCACCGGGAACTATGCCTTCTTCAACAGCAGCACGTGTAGCATGCAAAGCATCATCAACACGATCTTTCTTTTCTTTCATTTCCATCTCTGTTGCAGCACCAATGTACAATACAGCAACACCACCGCTTAATTTAGCAAGACGTTCCTGTAATTTTTCTTTGTCGTAATCAGAAGTTGTTGTTTCGATCTGTGCTTTTATTTGATTAACGCGAGCATCGATATCAGCTTTGTTTCCTTTACCACCAACGACAGTTGTGTTGTCTTTGTTGATAGTGATAGAAGCAGCCTGACCTAAATAATTCAAGTCAGCATTTTCAAGTTTGAAACCTTGTTCTTCACTGATAACAACACCTTTGGTTAAAACAGCAATATCCTGCAACATTTCTTTTCTTCTGTCGCCAAAGCCCGGTGCCTTTACAGCAGCCACTTTCAACGTGCCGCGCAATTTGTTTACAACCAAAGTAGCGAGTGCTTCACCTTCAAGATCTTCGGAGATGATCAATAAAGGACGACCGCCCTGCGCAACTTTTTCAAGAATGTGAAGAATATCTTTCATCGCAGAGATCTTCTTATCATAAATAAGAATGTAAGGGTTCTGCAATTCAGCTTCCATCTTTTCGCTGTTGGTTACAAAGTAAGGAGAGATGTATCCGCGATCGAATTGCATACCTTCAACAACATCAACAGATGTGTCGGTGCCTTTTGCTTCTTCAACTGTAATAACACCTTCTTTACCAACTTTACCAAAAGCTTCTGCAATTAATTTACCGATGTTTTCATCGTTGTTTGCAGAGATAGCGGCAACTTGTTCAATCTTGCTGCTGTCTGTACCAACAGTTTGAGATTGTTTCTTCAAGCTTGCCACAACAGCTTCAACCGCTTTTTCAATGCCGCGTTTCAAATCCATTGGATTTGCACCGGCAGCAACGTTCTTTAAACCTTCGCTTATGATAGATTGTGCAAGCACAGTTGCAGTGGTAGTACCATCACCTGCAATGTCGGCAGTTTTAGATGCTACTTCTTTCACCATTTGTGCTCCCATGTTTTCAATGGGATCTTCCAGTTCAATTTCTTTGGCAACTGTAACGCCATCTTTTGTAATAGAAGGAGCGCCAAATTTCTTTTCAAGAACTACGTTGCGGCCTTTAGGACCAAGTGTTACTTTAACAGCGTTGGCAAGTGTATCAACGCCTTTTTTCATTTTATTTCTCGCTTCAATTTCGAAGAAGATTTGTTTAGCCATATTTACAAGTTTTTAGTTTTCAGTTTTTAGTTTTAATGAGCCGAACTGCATTGCTACTATTTAGCAGCCGTTGCGTCGCACTCTTGTACGGTTGGATTATTGAGGAACTTTCATTAATATATCTGAAGTTCTCATGATTAAATAATCCTGACCATCAACAGATACTTCTGTTCCAGCATATTTTCCATATAAAACCTGATCGCCAACTTTTTGTTTTACCGGAATTAAGTTGCCGGTTTGCTCGGCATATTTACCCGGTCCTACTGCTACAACAGTACCGCGTTGGGGTTTTTCTTTAGCTGTGTCAGGAATAATAATACCACCAGCAGTTTTTTCTTCAGCAGCGGCTGGTTGAATAAGAACTCTGTCATCATAGAGCTCACAATTTAACTTGTTTGCCATAGTTGTTATCAGTTTTAAATTTTTAAATGAACAGTTGAATTTTGCAAATCTGTCTTCACGATTTTTATGCCATTGAATAAAAAGAAGTCAAAATTTCATAGACAATTAACTGTTGACAGAATTGAAACGGGTTGCAAAGAAAGGGTTTTAGAATACTGTGACAAAATTTCATTTGAAAAATAACGGGCGGAATCGGGAATTTTAAGAGATGCTTAGAATTTGCAGCATTTCAGACAAATTGAACCTTCCTTAATGTTTAGAAAAAGACAGCAAGCTTCGCTTTAAAAAAGAAAGGTGTTCCGGGAGTAAAATTTAATTCGGTTACGGGTGTCGTTTCATTTTTTAATTGTGATGTGGTAGCAAACTGCGCTTCATTCCAGTCAGTGTTTAAAATATTTTCAAGAGATAAACCAACTTCATATTTCGGTTGTGTGTAGTTGAATGAGCCGTCCAGCAAAAAATATCCTTTGGCTGTAATTGAATTATTTTCATTTGCCGGTCGGTCTTTCATATAACGATAAGAAAGCCCGCCATTGAAACCTTGCTTTTGTTTATAAAAAATTCCGCCGGTGCTCGTAAATGCCGGAGCAAGAGGAATATAATTTTCACCTTTCGGTTTACCTATTGCCCTTGGTTTTGCAAGATTAATATTCATGTTGCCAAATAAATTTTTGGTGAATTGATAACGCGCAATCAGATCAATTCCTGTTCTTCTTGTTCTTCCGCTTGGCTCGACGTTTCCATCATCGCCAACATATACAAATTCTTGCTGAAGATATAAGTACCATGCCGCAACATTGAGCAATAAACGATTGGATGGTTTGAGAATTATACCAAGATCAGCTCCATAAGCAGCAGGCAAAATTTCATAACCTTTATTTGCTATAACAACTCTTGTATCGTTTGAATGAAAGCCTTTACCTGCCTTTATATACAATTGTGTTTTAGAATTTACAGTGTACTGAATATTCAGTTTAGGGCTGAAAATTGATTCGCCTTGTGCAGGCAATTGTTGTGTTGTCAGGTAATTGAAATAATTGAAGTGTAAGTAATCAAAACGAATGCTTCCATCAATCAGCCACTTGACTGTACTTATTTGTTGTTGCGTGTATGCATAAGCATTTGCTTCTTTGATATTTCCCAATTGAATGTAATTTAAAAATTCACGCTTTACTACATGAGCAAGTTTGGAACTGTCTGTTGCATCGTAACGAATACCCGCGCCATAATCAGAAGTTAATGCGAAGCCATTATAAATTTTTTTGTGAGTGAGTTTTGAAGAATAACCAAATACATTTCTTCTTTCCGCCTGGTTTATTTCATCGCCATTTACAGGATCGTTCAAATAAAAAGTGAAGTTGGAATAAAGATTGAAAATATAACGACTGTAATAAATTTGATTTTGCCAACTAATATCATTTTTGAAATTGTGTGTAAGCAAAATGTTTGAATTGTATCGCTCAGTATTTCCTCCTTCGTTTGGATCAATTGAACCAAAGCGATCAATCAATCCTTCTTCAACTGCTCTTGTTGGTATTTGCCCTGAAGCATTCCATTTGCCTTTAAAAGCAGATAGAGAAGCAGTGAGTTGAGTATTGTTTTTAATTAACAAATTATATTTTCCAAAAAGATTGAAGCGGTTGAAATTTTGTTTGTTGACAGTTGGTCCATCTGTATAATTAAATTCTCCCGCAACATAGGCACTTTGTTTGTCCTTATTTTTCTTTAGCAGATCGATCATTGCAAGCGTTCTGAAAGTATTAAATTTTCCTGCTTCAAATTGTACGCAGCTTTGAGGGATGCTGTTGTAAGTTGAAAAATTTACATAACCTGCAGTATTCAAATTTCCATGTTGTGTGTAATAAGGACCTGCGCCATAATCGATGTTGTTGATTGTTTCCGGAATGATGAAATGCGCATCAGCATATCCTTGTCCATGTGCATGTGAAACCATGTTTACGGGTATGCCATCAACACTTACTGCGATGTCTGTTCCGTGATCGCAATCGAATCCTCGCAGAAAAATTTGTTCTGCTTTTCCGCCGCCTGCATGTTGCGCGACAAACAAGCCCGGAACTATTCGCAATAATTCCTGGGTGTTTTTTACTGGTTTTAAATCAAGATCTATTTTTGCGAGTGTACTGAATTTTTGTTGTCCATTATTTTGGACAATAATGATGTCTTTTAAATTGATAATATCAGGCTGCAACTTTACATGCAAATTATTGCTTGCTGACACATTGATTGTATCTGTCTTGTAGCCGACATAAGAAATCTGAAGAACCGGCTCATCAGGATTTATTTTTATAGAAAAGTTTCCAAATTGATCGGTGAGGGTTTTGGTTGTTGCATTTCCTCTTTGCTGAACATAAGCGGCTTCCAATGGTTGACGACTTACCGCATCAATAATTTTACCCGTGATAAAAGTTTGTGATCTTGCAACAATGCAAAAAATAAAAAGTGGAATAAGTGAAAGTAAAATTTTTGTCATTGGTTTTGATTGGCAACTTCATCGATATTACAAATACGAAATATTATTTTCTTTGGATTTAAAATAAGGAACGATTGTTAGCTCAATTAATGGTTTGATATTGAGCGAAGCCGAAATGCGCTCACCACAGTTCGGAACGATGAACGGATTGCGACGCAACAGACGATGCTACCGGTTTTGCAGTTGGTATCACAAAAAATATTTTAATTTATTAAGAGGAATTTTTGCTAAATGTTTTGCGGTTGCTCCCTATCTTCGCACACTTAAAAAAGTTCTTTTCACACGATGATAAGCAGAAGAAATATACGTGTTAAGGTAATGCAGGAATTATATGCGCAACAATCTGGTGAAACCGTTGAAAAAAATGCAGTTGCTAATTTGCAAAAGCAGTTGGAACAAACGCGACAACTATTTTTTTACCTGCTGTGGTTTATAACTGAAGTTGCACGTTATGCTGAAACTGATGCGAGGATCCGTGCCTCAAAAAATCTCCCCACTGAATACGATAAGAATGTGAATACAAAAATTGCCGGCAATCAATTGCTATGGCAAATTTTGGAAAGTGAATCTTTTAAAAAAGAAAGCGGAACACGAAAGGTTGAATTTTCTGATACGAAAGAGCAGGTGAAAAAAATTTATGATGCGCTTGTTGCATCTGACGAGTATCAAAAATATATTCGGGTAAACGGACGTGATAAAAGATCTGAAAAAGATATTCTTCTATTTATTTTCACCGACCTGATGTTGCCCAACGAAATTTTTATCAATCATGTTGAAGAAAATTTTACCAACTGGGATGATGATGCCGAAATGATGAACCAATTGATTCAAAATTATCTTCAAAAGCCGGGCAGCTACAACATTCAGCAAATGATTGGTGAAGAAAAATGGAAGTTCGCAAAAGATTTGTTGCTTACAACAAGAGAAAAAAGCGATTATGCATTGGAACTGATCAAGCCGAAATTAAAGAACTGGGATTTTGAAAGAATTGCAACACTCGATATGATTTTAATGCAAATGGGTGTTTGCGAATTTTTATATTTTGAAACAATTCCTCCTAAAGTTACCATCAACGAATACATTGATATTGCAAAAGAATACAGCACGCAACAAAGCGGTCAGTTTGTGAACGGCATTCTTGACAGTATTCACAAAGACCTGATCACACAAAACAAAATTCATAAAGTTGATTTTAAACAAAAGGCATAAAACGAATCTCTTACATTTGCACATCAATAAAAAAGTATGAAGAAGTATTGTTTGTTTTTTTCTTCTCTTACGTTGCTTTCATTCTATGCATGCAATACAGGAAGTGCGTCCACGCCGCCCGCTGATGTAGCAAAGGATTCTGCAAACTTTACACAAGTTCAATGGCTTGATTCTTCAATTAATTTTGGTGTGGTTGCAAAGGGTGAAAAAGTGCACGTTACTTATAAATGTAAAAACGTTGGCAGTAAACCGATGTTCATTTATTATGTGCGACCTGGTTGCGGCTGCACTGTTGCTGATTATACAAAAGCTGCCATTCCTCCGAACGGCATAGGTGAAGTAAATGCAGAGTACGACAGCAATCACGGTATTGTTGGTGAAGTGAGAAAATCTATCACTGTTCAAACAAACACCACAAATGCGTCACCAATGCTAATATTCCATGGTACAGTGACAGCGCAAACAGATACAACTAAAAAAAGTTAAACTATTCACATAAAACAAAACACAATGAATCTATTGAACATGTTTTTTTTGATGACACCTCCGGGCGGACAAAATGCAAGTCCGTGGCCAACGTTTTTGATGATGGGCGCAATTATTCTTGTCTTCTGGTTGTTCATGATCCGTCCGCAGGCAAAGAAAGCAAAAGATCAAAAAAAGTATATCGACAACTTGCAGAAAGGTGATAAAGTCGTAACTATTGCCGGTATTCACGGAACCATTAATAAAGTAAATGATGATGGAACCATTCAACTTGAAGTGAGTCCGGGAAGTTATATAAAAATTGAAAAATCTGCTATCAGTCTTGAGTGGAGTCAGCAACAACAAGCTAAAACTGCAGCAGCAACTGCAGATAAGAAATAAAAGATCGAACACAAAAAATAGTGAAGGAAACATTTTCTGTTTCCTTTTTTTATTTATGCACTTAGTTGCTCTACAAATAAATTCCGTTATTTTATTTAGCTTATGAAAAGAAAATTTTTCATATTCTTTTTTTTTATCGCCCTCTCAAATTGTTGCAATGCGCAGGATTCAGCTCTCATACATTATTTACTAAAACGAATAACCGGGCAACAAGTAAAAGCAGATGATTATTTTCTTACAGGCATTTTTCCTTCTTACATTACCAATAAAGAAAAATTCAGCGACCGCAAAAAAGACAACAATATTTTTTTCAACGGACTTATTGATTATACATTGAATGAAATAAAACCTTTAATGAATCAACAAGATCAGTTGTTGATTGATTCAATTCTTGAAAACTCAAAAACACTTTATTCAAAATTCAAAAATCAAAAAGGAAGAAACACATTTAATTTCTGGAGAACAGATTCTGCCCACGAATATCCTTATGCAAGTTTTTTAAAATTGTTTGGCAAAAAAATCACGCTGCCTGATGATATGGATGATACTATTCTTTCTTTGTTTGCGCTTGATGCTGATGATTCAACTGCAGAAGAGGTTCATCAATTAATGCAGCTTTTTGTGAATGCTGATACAAACAAAGTTCGTTCTGTAATTAAAGAATATGATGATCTTCCTGCATATTCCACATGGTTTGGAAAAAAATTTCCCGTTGTGTTTGATGTAAGTGTGTTGTGCAATGTTTTAAGTTTTGTACAGAAGTATAATTTGCAATGGACAAAAGCAGATTCTGCAAGTTTAGAAGTGATTGTAAAAACAATTCAAAATAATTATCATATTGCTGAACCAATTTATGCTTCGCCTTATTATGGAAAAACTTCTATCATACTTTATCACATTGCCCGATTGATGAGCATAAAAGAAATTCCACAATTGGAAGCTTTAAAAACAAAGCTGATAACAGATGCAGTAAATGAACTGCCAAACTCAAAGAATATTCTTGAAAAAATTATTTTAAGCACTGCAATTTTAAAATGGGGCTATAGTCCTCCGGTAACTGGTCTGCCAACAACAACTGATATCGAAACGAAAATTGAAAAGAATGATTTTGCTTTTTTTATCGGTAATGTTCCTTCCTATTTTCATGATATGTTTCGCAAATATGCTACAACGAATCACATGGGTTTATTCTATCATTATTGTCCCGCATGGAATGATATGTTGTTGCTTGAATATTTAGTGTTGAAAGATCATTGATCAATTCACAACATTTATGGAACTACCTTTCAAAAAAGCTTCAATGTTTTTTGTTGTGATGTTTAAAATTCGTTGTCGCGCTTCTTTACTCATCCATGCATTGTGCGGAGTGATGATACAATTTTTTGCAGAGAGTAAAGGATTGTTTTCATCCGGTGGTTCCGTTGAAAGAACATCCAATGCAGCGCCTGCAATTTGATTATTGTTCAGTGCATCTGCAAGATCCTGTTCATTGATTAATTGTCCTCTTGCTGTATTGATGAGGAAAGCTGAAGGCTTCATCAATTGCAGCATTTCTTTGTTGACGAATTGATGATTATCCGGTTTTAAAGGACAATGAAGAGAAAGAAAATCACTTTGTTGAAAGAGTGTTTTTAAATCCACGTGCTTAGCAAATCCTGTTTCTTTTTTTCGAGGGTTATAATAAATTATTTTCATTCCAAGTGCATGTGCAATTTGCGCTACACGCTGACCAATATTTCCCAAACCGACAATACCGAATGTTTTCCCTGCTAATTCAATAATCGTAGTCTTGCCATAACACCAATCTTTTGCGGTTGTCCATTCACCATTTGCAACTGATGCTGCATGCAAACCAACATGATTTGTTAGCTCAAGCAACAACGCAATAGTATGTTGTGCAACTGTTGAAGTGCCATAGTTTGGTGCATTGCAAACTGTAATTCCATTTTCTCTTGCAGCTTTTATATCGATCACGTTATAACCTGCTGCAAGAACACTGATCAGTTTTGTTTTGTGCAATTGATCAATAGTTTCTTTGACGAAAACGGTTTTATTGCTGAGAATGATATCTGCTTCACTGCATCTTTCAACTAATGAATTTTCCAGTGAGCGTTCATAAACGGTTAATTCACCAAATGCTTCAATGCTTTGCCAGCTTAGATCTCCGGGATTTAAAGTATAACCGTCGGTTACAACTATTTTCATAGATCAGTTTACGAGGTTACAAGTTTCAATTGTTTACGAGTTATGAGTAAGAATTGTTGAGGCGTATTAAAAGTACAAGTGTGCGACGCAACGAAGATGAGCAGAGATATGCAGCTGACCTACACAAAATTCTGCACTTCCAAAGGCTCTA
>Ga0207657_10005301_pt1 | contig 13511 bp, 6 predicted proteins | sample KBSC33metaG_FD_184316 | JGI IMG/M metagenome (GOLD analysis project Ga0207657, IMG submission 184316) | Corn rhizosphere microbial communities from Kellogg Biological Station, Michigan, USA - KBS C3-3 metaG (SPAdes) (version 2) | ecosystem: Host-associated > Plants > Roots > Rhizosphere > Soil ... | reverse complement strand
CTACGAATTCCCGCGCGAGTTCCGCAAGCTGCGCAGCGCGCTGGTGCAGTTCCTGGTGGATATCGGACGGCCTAGCCAGCTCCGGTCGAGTCCGTTTTTGCGGGGCTTTTATTTTTCGGGAGTGCGTCCGGTGACCATGACCGAAGTGGCTGCCGCGCCGCTTGCGACTCCGGCACAGCAGGCCGAATTAGGCGGGGCCACGGGAATGTTCCGGGCCGGGCTGGAAGCGCAAAGGCGCTCGCAGCAGGCGCAGGCGGCGCCGGGAGGCGGATCGCGAAAAGTTCCGCAGTGGCTGTTTCTGGGGCATCTGTTCAACGATGTGATCCTGGCGGATGAGGCGGCGCGGCGCGCCAGCGGCTCCAGCACCAAGACCAGCACGCTGAAGCGCGCGATGTTCGCGACCGCCGCGGGGCTGTGCTTGCTGTATGCGATTCTGCTGCTGGTTTCGTTCTTCGGGAACCGGGCGCTGGAACAGAGAGCGCTCGACGCCTCGCGCGCGCTCAATGGGATCGCGGCGGCGAATAACGCCGTGCCCGCGGAAGATTCGCTGCGCAAGCTCGACACCTTGCGGCAATCCTTGGCGGAGCTCACGGATTACGAATATAACGGCGCGCCGCTGCGGCTGCGCTGGGGTCTGTATAGCGGCAGCGCGATCCTGCCGAGCGTGCGGCGGGCGTACTATGCGAAGTTCAACCAACTGCTGTTTGGCTCGACTGAAGCCGGCATCCTCGCTTTCCTGCAGCGGACGCCGGTGACGCCGGGCGCATCCGACGATTACGGCTACGGCTACGACTCGCTCAAGAGTTACCTGCTGACGACTTCGGAATGGAAGCGTTCCTCCGATCAGAGTCTGCAAGATTTCCTGGCATCGCGGCTGCGCGCGCGCTGGTCGAGCGGCCGGGAGAATGAAATTGGCCCCGCGCGGATGGATCTGGCGAAATTGCAGTTCGATTTCTATGCGCACGATCTGCAGCACGGAAATCCGTACCCTTCCGATAACGACAGCGCGGCGGTGGATCGCACGCGCGGTTATCTTTCGAAATTTTCGGGCGTGCAGCGAGTGTATCAATTTCTGCTGGCGGAGTCCGCGAAGAATAATCCGCCCACGACTTTCAATCGCAAATTCCCGGGAACCGCAGACGCTGTCACCAGCCCGGTGGAGGTCGCCTGGGCCTTCACGCGCGACGGCTGGAAATTCATGCAGGACCAGATCAAGCGCCAGAACTTCGGCGGTGAGCAGTGGGTGCTTGGCCCCTACCAATCGCAGGGCGTGGACCGCGGCGCGATGGAGAAAGGGATTCTGGATCTTTACACCAAAGACTACGTGGAGCAGTGGCGCAACGTTCTGCGGCGCAGCAACGTGAACCGCTACGGCAGCTATCAGGACGCGTCGCGCAAGCTGACGCTGCTGACTGGGAGCGGGGCGCCGCTGCTGGCGCTGATGTGGTGGACTTCGCAGAATACGGCGATTGATCTGCCGGGGGTTTCCGATAAATTCAAGGCCGTGCAGGCCGTGGTGCCGCCATCCCAAGCGCAGCAGTATATTGTGCAGTCGAATCAAAGCTACAACGGCGGATTGATGAATTTGCAACAAGCTGTCGATCGAGCCGCCAACAAAGATCCCAGCGGCGAGCAATCGACACGCGACAGTGCGCAATCGGCACGCCTGACGGCTCGCCAGTTGTCGGCGACTTTCCCGCCCGATCCCGAGGGGCACGTCGATCAGCGGACGGAAGAATTATTGCTGCAGCCGATCACGTATCTCGATAATCTTGCGGGCGGCGATCTGCGCGCGGGCGGGGCGGCGTTCTGCGCGGCGTTCAATCCACTCACCGCGAAATTCCCATTCAACCCTACGGCGACGGCCGAAGTGACGCTCGACGAACTGGGCGGAATCCTGCGGCCGCAGAACGGAAAGCTGTGGACGTTCTATGAATCGTCGCTGAAGAGCGTCATGCAATGTCCCAACGGCGAGTGTACGCCGCAAGGCAGCACGCCCATCAATCCGGTGTTCGTGCGCTACATCAGCCAGATGATGAAATTCTCGCGCGCGGTTTACGGCGACAGCGGGCAGGAGCCGAATCTGCACTACACGCTGCGTCCGCAACCCACCGACCAGGTGGACGATTTCGGCGTGGCGGTTAATGGAGAACTGGCGCAGCTTAAGGGAGGCGCATCGAAGCAGTTCGTTTGGCCGGGCGCGGGCACGCGCAATTTCCGTCTGGATCTCAAGGTGGCGGGCGGCAGCCAGTTGGGCGCGCAATCCTATGACGGCCCGTGGGCGGTGTTCCGCTTCTTCGCCGACGCCAACCGCACTACCAATGCCGGCAACGGTTACATCTTCACCTGGGCGGTGACTTCGGGCCGCAGCCAGCAACCGCAGATGGTGAAGGGGCGTCCGCTGATCTACGAATTTTTTGTGGACACCGGAGGCGGACCGGCGGTCTTCAGCAAAGACTTTTTGTCAACGCTGAAGTGCGTTGCTCCTGTAACACGGTGATGGAACACCCCTCGCGCATCGGCAAGTACGAAGTGGAGGAATACTTGGGCGGCGGCATGTCGCGCGTGTACCGCGCCAAGGACAGCGTTTTGGGAAGGCGCGTGGCGCTCAAAATCCTGGCCGATGCGGTGGCTAGCGACCCTGAAGCCAAGGCGCGCTTTTTGCAGGAAGCCCGCCTGGCCTCGAGCATCGCGCACGAAAACATTATTGCGGTTTATGATTTCGGCGAGGACGACGGCCGTCCCTTCATGGTGATGGAATTCCTGGAGGGCGAGAGCCTGCGGGACGCCATCGAGAAGCGGCGCACCGGCGACTTTGCACGGCGCCTGCAGATTGCACTGCAAGTGGGGCGCGCGATCGGTCACATTCACCTGAAGAAGATTGTTCATCGCGACATCAAGCCGGAAAACATTCACCTCGACCCGCTGGGCCGCGCCAAGCTGATGGATTTCGGCATCGCCAAGTCCGACGGAATGCGGCTTACCAAGACCGGGTTTACGCTGGGCACTCCTTATTACATGTCGCCCGAGCAAGTGCTGGGGCAGGATGTCACCACTCAGGCCGATGTGTATTCCTTTGGCGTGCTGCTCTATGAACTGCTGGCCGGCAAGAAGCCTATCGAGGCGGAGAATTTCGAAAAAATCTTTCACAAGATCCTTTACGAGCCGCTCAACCTGGAGCCGTTGCACGAAGCCAATGTGGCGCCTGCCGCCATCGACTTGATTCGCAAATGTATGGCGAAGCCGCCGGCCGAGCGTCCGCAGGGATTCGGAATTGTTTGCGGAGCAATTGAAGAAACTTTGAAGCAAGGCGCGCTGCAACCGCGCCCGGCGCCACCGGAGCCGGCAATGACACCGTCATCCGCGGATGACCTGCCACCGTTTTTGCAGGCGCTCCCGGCACCGCTGCGGACTCAAGGCGGATTGGCGTTTCTGGGCGGCCTCGCGGCATTGCTGGTGATGGTTGCGATCTATTTCGGACTGCGGCTGGCGCGCATTATTTGATCTCATGCAACTTCCGTCAATGATCGGTAAGTACGAACTCCTGGACTTCCTGGGGGGCGGAATGTCGCATGTGTATCGCGCGCGCGACACAGTAATCGAGCGGCTAGTGGTGGTGAAGATTCTCACCGACGAAGCTTCGGCGGACCCTGAATCCAAGGCACGCTTCCTGCACGAAGCCAAGATCGCCGGCGGCATCCAGCACGATAACATCGTCAGCGTTTTCGATTACGGCGACCATGGCGGCCGTCCGTACATTGTGATGGAATACCTCGAAGGCGAGGACTTGCGCGGGGCCATTCGAGAGGGCCACACGGGGAGTCTGGCAAATCGCCTGCGGATTGCCGCGAGCATTGCAGCCGCCCTCGAATACGTGCATGAGCGGGGCATCATCCATCGCGACATCAAGCCGGAAAACGTTCACATCGATAAGAACGGCAAAGTGAAGCTGATGGATTTCGGCATCGCCAAGACGGCGAATCTTTCGCTCACGCGAACGGGCATGGCCATGGGGACGCCGTATTACATGGCGCCGGAGCAGGTGGCGGGACGCGCGACTACGCCGCTGATCGACATTTACGCGTTCGGCATGTTGTTCTACGAGCTGCTCACTGGTGTGCGCGGGATCCAGGGCGACACCATGGAGCAGTTGTTTTACCAGATCATGAATCAGCCGCTGGATCCGGCGGCGCTCGAAAACGCCGGGGCGCCACCTGCGGTCCGCGATTTGATCCTGCGCTGCGCGGCCAAGGCCGCTGAGCAGCGCCCGCAGAGTTTGCGCGAAGTGATCGAAGTGCTGCGGCGGGCGACGCCTTCCGCAGGAAATGCAGCTAGCGGCGTGACCACACGGACTCTGGTGTCGACTTCGGCTCCGCTTGCTGCGCTTCCAACGCAACCGCCACGGAAACCATTTGCAGGGCGCCCGGTCGTGCTGATTTTTGTAGGCGTCATCGGCGTGCTTGCGATTGCGGCGGCGATTTATTTATGGGCTTACCGAGTGGAGGCGATTCCCGGGATGATCTATTATCCCGGCGGAGCGTTTCCCTTCGGCCCGAACAAGACGCCGGTGAACCTGGGGCCGTTTTATATCGACGAAACCGAAGTTTCGAACGCCGATTTTGCGGAGTTTTGCCGCGCTACCGGATGCGCGGCGCCCACCGGCGCTCCGGATCTGCCGGTGGTCCGCGTGACGATCGCGCAGGCTCGCGCGTATGCGCAGTGGAAGGGCCGGCGCTTGCCCACCGCGCAGGAATGGGAACGCGCCGCGCGCGGCGTGGATGCGATGCGCTATCCGTGGGGCAATGAGGACGACCCCAAGCGCGCCAACTTATTGGATAATCCCACGCTGGTGAATCACGCACTGATGCCGGTGCGCTCTTTCGCCAAACTTCCCGAATATCAGATGGCGGGGAATGCCTGGGAGATGATCGATACCCCGGTCACGCCGAGCGATGCGGCGGTGGCGATGTTCGCGACTTTGCTGACGCCTGCGCCGACGCGCGAGGAACGGTGGATCCAGATTCGCGGCGGGTCTTACAACACGCCGCTACCGGCGGCGGTCACGTACGAATACAGCCCCATCCCCGAACGCTTTTCGGGACCGGACATTGGTTTCCGTTGCGCCAAGACTTTTCGATGAGAAGGCAAGGCGTTGTGAAGTCTCCGTCTCCGAACTTAATTCCTGCAAAGCTTTCAAGGCGGGCTGCCGCGTCGCATTGTTTCGGGCGGAGTCTCCCACGCAGTTCTTCAAGACGCTTTGACATCTCCGCGAGAATCGCACGCAAGGGGGAAACGCAAAACCTTGCGACACGTTTGCGACCTTCTTTGGCAGACCCCTCTTTGCTCACTGTCTGCAATTGCGACGTTGATAATGTATTGCTGCGAAATCCGCTGCTAACGAAGTGCCAAATCCCCTGGCGCACCAGACTGGCTAAGCTTGATGACCGCCGCCGCCGCCAAACTGCGGACCAAGTCGCGATCGTCTCTCAGCAAGGGTAAGAGCTTGGAAATTGTGTTCTGATTCCCACGCTCACCCAAAGCTTTGACCACGGCGGCGCGCACCGCCCAGCTTTTATCGGCCAGCGCCCATTCCAACAGTGTGACTACATACGGATCGGGATCCTTTGCAAGCGCCGCCACGGCGGCGGTTCGCCCAGGCGCGCCGCTATCCTTCAGCGCCATTTGACCGATCGTAATACCGATAGACGCTGGCCCCAGGAATTGGCCGGTCGCCTCTTTGACGCCCATCAGAGCCAGTTGCGTAGGGCTGTGAAGTTTTTGCTTGGCCTTTCGCACCAGACCATGGATCGCGCCGGGTTTATCCGTTCGCTCGCCTTCAAGAACCTCTTCGAAAATCCAGCGGCCACTGGTATTGCCCATGCTCTCGAGGGCTTTGGCCGCGGCGAAGCTCACTTCAGGGTTGTCGTCAAGGGCCGCTTCGAGTGAGGGAATTGCCGTCCTTGCGTTGATGTCGCCCAGAGTCACGGCAGCGGCTTGACGCACCACAGTTGCTTTGTCGTCCCTCAGCGCAGTTTCAATTACCTTGATCGCCTCCGGCGTGGGCCCGATGGTTCCGACGGCCACAACGGCGTGCACTCGGTGTTCGGGGTCGCTATCATTCAGACCTTTGTTGAGGGTGTTCCAGGCGGAAGTACGAATTGCCGATAACGCCGCATCGGTTTGAATCAACGCTCTTTGTGCGGGTGCGGATGTCTGGGAAAAACCTACCACTGCGGTCGCGAACAACGTAGCGAGAAATAACCATCGAGCCATACCTTACCGCTCCTGCATCCTATGCAGCACGGGTATGGCCAAACCGGCATCGGGGCCAAACGGTGCGTTTTCTTTGACTTCGACTCGGAACCACTCGACACCTCAGGAGCCCTCGTTAGAAGCGAGGATATAGAAGGTGCGTTTCCTGCGCTGGCCGTGCCTTGGGCCCGAGGATGGGCTCAATCGCAATCGCTCACCGATCCGTTGAACGGGCCTCGCCGCACCGTACACATCTCGTAACGCTTTTTTCTCGCGGCTCCGTTATTGCGGCCTGGCTTGACAATTTAAGCGGCAGAGTGTGAATATCATTCATCGCCGGATCGTACGTTACGATCCATCCACCATTCTTGGCATTGCTGTAAATAGGAAATTAGCGTGCGGATCCTCTTCACTGTTTATATTGCGATGCTGGCCCACTTCGCTCTCGCTGCAAGCTGGGCGCCACTTGTTAATCTAGCGCCCGGTAGGGCCGGAACTATGCTCCTACTGACGGACGGTTCGGTTATGGTGCACGATGGCGGCCAAGGGTGGATGCGATTGACGCCCGATATTCACGGGAATTATCTGAATGGCAACTGGACTTCAGATATAACTCCAATGAGTATTCCGCGTTTGTATTTCGCCTCGCAGGTATTGCCGGACGGTCGGGTGTGGATACTAGGCGGCGAGTACAGTGGACCCAAATTACAGGAAGATGACTCGGCCCTGGGAGAAATATATGATCCGGTGCTTAATAGCTGGTCGCCGATTCTTTCTTACCCATCGCAGTATGGTTGCCCTTCTTTTAACACTACGGGAAATACCAGTATCGGATCTACGATTATTACCGGGATTCCATCGACCGCCAACCTTCAAATCGGGTGGCCAGTCACAGGCACTCCAATTCCCCGCGGCACAACTCTTAGCAGCATTGACTCTGACACTCAAGTCCAGATCTCACAGGCTGCGACCGCTTCCAGTGCTGCAGCAGTGCTCCAGTTTAACCGCTCTGTTCGACCCACGGCGTGTTTTGGCGATGTACCAACAATGCTGTTACCGTCCGGCCAGATTCTTGCTGGAGACCTGATAAACAACTCGACATATATCTACGATGTTGCGTCGAATTCGTGGCGCCTAGTGGCGAGCAAAATCTACAACGATCGGAGTTCTGAAGAGGGTTGGGTCAAACTGGACGACGGCACCATTCTCACGTATGACATTTTCGAGAGCGTCGTCATCGGTAAAGGCTTCGCCGAAAGATACAATCCCGCTACGAATACCTGGTCCAGCGTCAGCCCTGGCGATGGCACAGCGGCCGGCGTTCTCCCGCTTTTGACCAGCGGTGCCTTAGGCCACGAACTCGGGCCAGCTCTTCGATTGCATGACGGCAGGGTTTTCGAAATAGGCGCGAACGGCCATACTGCGCTTTACACACCGGCAACGAATTCGTGGGCAGCGGGGCCCGACATACTGGATTCTGGTAGTGGCGGTCTATTCGGAGCCGACGATGCACCGGCCGCGATCACCCCTAACGGCCATGTTCTGTTTGCAGCAGATACAGGCCCGCAAGGGGTTATTTCCTCGGGAGACACAAACTCGGGTTCATCGATCATTACGGGCATCCCTTCTACGGCTGGTTTAAGAGCAGGCTGGGTCGTGACGGGAAAAGGAATTCCCTCCAACGCTCGCATTTTTAGTGTGGACTCGCCCAGTCAGATCCAAATGACGTTAAGCGCGACGGATACAAACATTGGGGTAACGCTCCAGTTAGGAGGCCCTTTCAGTAACCCGACGTTGATTTTTGATTTCGACCCGAGCGCAGGAATCATCAACGCTGTCTCGCCCGCGTTTACGGACCCGAACCTCCTTAATGAGGGGGCCTATCGCACGCGAATGCTCACTCTTCCGACAGGTCAGGTGCTCTTCTCTGACAATGGGAGGCAGCTATGGATATATACGCCAGACGGGCCTGTGAATCCGGCGTTGCGGCCAGTTATCAATCAGGTGGCGTACACCGGCGCTGGAAATTTTACGCTAACGGGCTGGCAACTCAACGGCCAAAGCGCCGGCTCGGCTTACGGCGATGACGTTCAGAGTGATGAAAACTATCCAATTGTCCGCCTAATAAATTCATCAGGGAATGTCTACTATTCGCGAACGACAAACTGGAGCTCGGTGGGTGTGGGAATGGGCTCAGGATCTGAGACTGTCAATTTCAGATTGAATTCCGCACTTACGCCGGGAAACTACTCGCTGGTGGTCAGCGGGGCTGGAATGTCCTCCTATCCAATTTCCGTCCATGTATCTCAGGGCGAGGTTTTGGCACAGTGAGCGCCAAACGCAGCCGCCGGCTTGAATGGTGTGCGGGTATTTGGATCCTGATGTTCGCAACCATGGCGGTGGGGCGCGCCATTACGATTTCCGGCAACTTCGACACGAATGCGGGATACAGCGCGGATTCTGGCGCACCCGTGGGCAATGCCTTTGATGGAAACACGTATGCCGAGGCCACCAGCTTTGTGCCCTCGTCCAGCACCACTTTCGCGGCGCTGGCAATCGCGCTGAGTTGCACGGCGGCGTGCCCGGGATCTTTCACTGTGGCTCTTGCGAGTGATATTGACGGGCAGCCCGGGGCGCTCCTGGAAGCCTTCACGGTTTCGGGGGAAAATCTTGGTCCTTTGGGATCCAACAATACTCCGTTGGTCCTCAATTCACTATCCCATCCGGTTCTCGCCGCGGGCGCTCGATATTGGATCGAGGTAATTTCAGATTCAAACGAATCGATTGCATGGAATTTCAATTCGACTGGCGATGCATCATCTCCGACAATTTCATCCGATGGCGGCTTAAGCTGGTTCTCGCCGCTCGGGATGGAATCAGGAGCATTCCAGGTGTACGATAATCAGCCGTTTGTGGCCGGAGGACAAGCATTGTCAGCGGCTGCGGGCGGCAGTTCCATAAATCTGGTGTTCCCGCCCGGTTTCGCGTGGGCGGCTACAAGCAGCGCCAGTTGGCTGACCGTGAGCGGGCCTATCTCTGGAACGGGCAGCGGAACACTCAGCTACCAGGTAACTGCTAATCCCGGAAGCGACCGATCGGCGACTATCACAGTCGCTGGTTCTAGTTTTGTCGTGGAGCAAGAAGCGGGCTTCATCCCGGGACTGAATCAGATTGGCTCGATGGCACACTTCGCTGCGGAAGAAAACTGGAATACCACCTTCACACTGGTCAATAAAAGCGCAGCTCCGGCGCAGGGGCGTCTCAGCTTGTTCGGCGATGCTGCGGACCCAAGCGGCGACGGTCCAGTGATCGTGCCCCTCACGTTTCCACAGCAGACCTTAGCCGCAGGGCCTCTACTGGCTTCGTCGTTTGACCGAACTATCGCGGCGAACGCTTCCTTGATGATCACCACCGCAGGTCCGAAAACCCCTCCGGTGCTGGTTGGTTCAGCGCAACTCGCTGCTACAGGTGCGGTGGATGGGTTCGCTATTTTCCACCACGTTCCGACCGCTCAGGAAGCAGTGGTGCCGATGGAAACACGCAACGCGAGTTCTTATCTACTGCCAGTTAATAACATTGGGGGCATAGTACTAGGGGTGGCCGTGGAGAATCTTTCAGCACTGGCGGCGACCATACCGGTGACCATTCGCGACTTTACGGGCACCGTCATTAGCCCTCCCGGAACCTCCATTTCGCTGAGCGGCAATGGCCACACCGCCTTCGTGTTTTCCGATTCCGTTTTCGGGTTCCCCGTTATGGCTGCTAGTGTCGGCACGATTGAGTTCGACACGCCCGTCGGCGGCCAGATCAGCGTTCTTGGTATTCGCTTCTCACCGCCCAACAATGCACTGACCACCATTCCAGCGCTGGCCAATGTCGGTATAGGCGGCGGCAGCATCGCGCACCTCGCTGCTGGAGGCGACGGATGGGAGACTACGTTCGTGCTGGTCAATACCGGAATCAGCTCCGCAGAGGCGACGCTGAGTTTCTTCGACGACGTAACCGGCAATCCTTTATCCCTGCCGATCACGTATGTGCAGGCGGGCAACAACACCGTGGCGTCCTCGATTACACAAACGCTGGCAGCGGGAGCGACTCTGATGGTCGCAAGCAGCGGATCCCTACAGCTTCTCACTGGCTCGGCACAACTCAGTACGAATGGCCACGTCACCGGATTTGTAATCTTTCGCCACAACGACCAGGAAGCCGTGGTGCCGCTGGAGAGCCGCAACGCCGCCGGCTACATTATCGCTTTCGACAATACCAAGGGGACGGCGACCGGCGTGGCGCTGAACGCGGTATCGGCGCAGCGAGTGAGCGTTCCGGTGGTGGTACGCGACGAGACCGGCGCCCAAATCGCGACCGATACGATCACCTTGAACGCGAACGGCCACTATGCCTTCACACTGGGGACCGATAGGTATCCGGGAACGGCAAACATTCGCGGTACGGTCGAGTTCGATACCCCGGCTGGGGGGCAAATCGGCGCATTGGGGATACGTATCCCCACCGGCGCGGCGCATACATACACTACGCTGCCGGCGTTAGCGAAATAGCTACTTTGATCTATACCGCGCTACTCGTGAAGTGTTCTTGCGTTGAAGCTTCCGACATATAATGCGAACATTTGAGCACGCGGCAATCGTATATCTGATCTATTCTCCGCAGACGCCGGAGTTATGTCACAATACTCGATGCGACATAGCGCCAGGACCCAATATGAATCCAAATCGACGAACTTTTCTTCTCTTCACGGGGGCGGCCGCGGTAAGCCGTCTCGGGTACGGCCAGTACGTGCTTCCGCCTCAACCGCTGCCGAGCGAGCGGTTTCCTCCGTCGCCCGGACAGCTCGCCGAGATCCGGCGAAAAACCGCGCTTCTCGAAACCAGCCTCCAGGACCTTCGCAAGAAAAATATCGCGGACGAATTGTTGGTTGAAGCCGAGATTTTTCATAAAGCAGCGGTGTGGATCGAGCGTTTCAACGAGTACTTCCGCAAAGAGTCGGCCGATCAGACGCTGGCCGTGCTGGACCTCGGCCTCGCCCGTGCGGCGGAGCTCGCTGCGGGCACATCGTCGTGGACCACCGCGACCGGACGGGTCATTCGCGCCTTCCGTTCGCGAGTGGATGGCAGCGCCCAGCCTTACATCGCGACCATTCCAGCCTCGTACAACCGAAGCCAGCCGGGACGCATGGACGTTCTTCTTCACGGCACCAATCGCCGAATGGTGGAGGTGCAATTTCTCTCGGCAACCCACATCACGAACGACGAGCCGCAGCCCGTACCCGCGCCCGACTTTCTTCAGATCGAAGTTTTCGGGCGCACCAATGTTGCCTACCGATGGGCCGGTGAAACCGATGCGTTCGAATGCGTCGAAGCCGCCCGCAAAAATTATGCGGTGGACGAAAATCGCATCACCTTACGAGGCTTTTCAATGGGCGGCTCCGGGACGTGGCATCTCGGCTTACAGCACCCCGATCACTGGGCGGCGATAGAACCGGGCGCCGGCTTCAACGACACGCAGCATTACGGCCACATGCCCAACCTGCCGCCGCAGGAATTGAAGGCCCTGCATATTTATGACTCGAAAGACTACGCGCTGAACTGCTTTCAACTTCCGACGGCCGCTTATACCGGCGAAATCGATGGACAGCTTCCCAATCTCGCCAACATTCGCGAGGAGCTGGCGAAATCGGGCATCACGTTCCAACCCGCGGGGCTCGATTGGGTCACGAAAGACGTGCCTATGATGATGATCGTGGGTCCGAAGACTCCGCACGCGTGGGAACCGGAGAGCCGAAAGCGCTGTAACGCATTCATGGATGCGGCCGCGAAAAAAGGCCGCATCGAGCCGGATCACATCCGTTTCGTGACCTATACCACGCGCTTCCACCGCTGTTTCTGGGTGGCCGTGGACGGCCTCGAACAGCATTACGAGCGCGCCGAGGTGGACGCCACGCGCTCGCGGACGGCCGGAACCATGCAAGTACGCACGAAGAACGTAAACGTGCTGGTGCTGAATGCATCCGGCATCAAGAAAATCGAGATCGACGGGCAGGCGATCGCATCTTCCGGAGCAAACGACCTGCGCCTGACCCGGCGCGGCGGAGTATGGAAGGAAGGCGGCGACAACACCGGAAACAACAGCGGCCTTCGCAAGCGTCACGGCTTGCAGGGCCCGATTGACGACGCATTCATGGACTCTTTCCTGTGTGTTCGTCCCACCAACCGCACCGGCAACGATCTTGTGGGCCGCTATGCGCAGGAAGCTCTGGATCGCTTCGCCAACGATTTTGCGAAATATTTCCGCGGCCAGATCCGAATCAAAGACGATACGGAAGTGACGCCCGCGGATATGGCGCAAAGCCATCTGATCCTTTTCGGAGATCCGCAAAGCAATCAAATCCTCAATCGCATGACCGGTAAATTGCCGGTTCGCTGGGACGCTCATCAGCTTTCTGTGGGCCGCAAAACGTTCGATGCGGAGCGGCACACGTTGGTGATGGTCTACCCCAATCCGCTAGAGCAGCGTCGCTATGTGGTGTTGAATAGCGGCCACTCCTTCCACGCGAACGAACTAGCGGCGACCAATGCTACGCTGTTTCCGCGATTCGGCGATTACGCGGTACTGCATCTGCGACAGCCGGTCGACACGCCAGTCGAAAGCGAGGTTTTGATGACCGGCTATTTCGACGAGGAATGGAAGCTTCCAGAGGCGTGAGACCCGCCTAATTGGTGTCTAGAACAAGTTCGAGGAGGTCCTTGCCAGCCTTTCCGACACTGCTCCCAGCGTCACTATTTGAGAGAACGATTGCGACTGCGTCTTCCTCAATGGCTCTCCAAATCACCGTACTGAAACCGTTGATTCCCCCTCCGTGCCCCACGGTTTTATGGCCGTGTACTTGCGCGATCCCCCATCCATAACCGTATTTGATCCCTTCAGCCCAATCGAACTTGCCGGGTGTGAATGCGGCTTCAAGGGATTGCGCGCTCAAGACCTTCGTCGTGTAGAGGGCGCGGTCCCACTTGTACAGATCTAAGACAGTTGAATGGAGCGAACCCGCTGCATAGGGCTGCCCCATGTCGATAAAATCTGCGTTGATTACCTTGCCTGCCTCATCTTTCGAGTATCCCGAAGCGCGATTTTTCAAGATCGTGGCAGGCCAGTCGTACCCCGTGTCCGTCATTTGCAGCGGCTCGAAAATGTGTTTGCGGAGGAAGTCTTCGTACTTCGAGCCGGAGACCTTCTCAATGATTACG
>Ga0207657_10005299_pt1 | contig 13511 bp, 9 predicted proteins | sample KBSC33metaG_FD_184316 | JGI IMG/M metagenome (GOLD analysis project Ga0207657, IMG submission 184316) | Corn rhizosphere microbial communities from Kellogg Biological Station, Michigan, USA - KBS C3-3 metaG (SPAdes) (version 2) | ecosystem: Host-associated > Plants > Roots > Rhizosphere > Soil ... | reverse complement strand
TGGCGACGGAAGGCGCGGCCCGCTTCACGACGTCGCGCGTAGCGGAAAAGGCGGGGGTGAGCGTCGGCTCGCTGTACCAGTACTTCCCGAACAAGGCGGCGATCCTGTTCCGGCTGCAGGCCGACGAATGGCGCCGCACGACGGCGCTGCTGCGCTCCATCCTGGAGGACGTGACGCTGCCGCCGCCCGCGCGCCTGCGCGCGCTCGTGCATGCGTTCGTACGGTCGGAATGCGAGGAGGCGGCGATGCGCGTGGCCTTGAGCGACGCGGCGCCGTTGTACCGCGACGCGCCCGAGGCACACGAGGTCCGTGCGTCCGGCGCGGACGCGGTGCATGCGTTCATGCGCGAGGCGCTGCCGGCGGCGACGGATGCGACGCGCGCGCTGGCCGCCGCTCTGCTGATGGACACGTTATCCGCTGTCGGCAAACGCTTCTCGGAGCGGCCGCGCACGGGCGACGAGATCGCCGCGTATGCCGACGCGCTGGCCGACATGCTGTGCGCGTGGCTGGACACGCTGGCGGCCCGCTGACGGGGCCGCGCGGGATCAGCGCCCGAGGATGCGCGCGAGGTAGGCGTCGTGCGGGGCCAGCGGGGCGACGGCTTCGGCGAGCTGGCGCGCGCGCGTCTGCACCCAGTCGAGCGACGTGGCGAGCGGCAGGTCGGACAGCCGCGGGTCGGCGCGCTCGGGCCAGCAATCCATGCCCGCATAGATCGCGAGCCAGCTGTGGCCGTCGAAGCCTTCCTCGTCGAACTGGTGCAGCACGCCCGTCTGGCGCCACGCGTGCAGCTTGTACGCGAGCGTTTCCGGGAGTTCGACGCGGGGCATCGCTTGCCAGAACGGCGTGTCGCGCCGCGCCGTCAGGCAGTAGTGCAGCAGGATGAAGTCGCGGATGCGTTCGAACTGGCGCGTGAGCCCGCGGTTGTATGCCTCGATGGCTTCGGGCGCCACGCGCGTGCGCGGCACGAGCAGCGGCATCAGGTGGCCCAGGCCTGCCTGGATGAGGTAGATGCTCGTCGATTCGAGCGGCTCGAGGAAGCCCGTCGCGAGGCCGATGCCGACGACGTTGTGCACCCAGAAGCGTTCGCGCCGGCCCGTCGTGAAGCGCAGCAGCCGGGGTTCCGCCAGCGCCTCGCCGTCCAGCTGCTGCAGCAGCTGTTCGCGCGCCTTGTCCTCGTCGATGAAGCGGCTGGAAAACACGTGGCCGTTGCCGGTGCGGTCCTGCAGCGGGATGCGCCAGGCCCAGCCCGATTCCAGCGCCGTCGCGCGCGTGTACGGCGTCAGCGCCGTGCCCGTGCGGGCGCTGGGGACGGCCCAGGCGCGGTCGACGGGGAGCCAGCGGCTGTAGTCGAGGAACGGTTCCTCGAGCGTGCGGCCCAGCAGCAGCGAGACGAAGCCGGAGCAGTCGATGAACAGATCGCCCGCGACGACGCGGCCATCGTCCAGGCGCAGCGACGCGACGCCGCCGTCGGCCCGGCGCGTCACGTCGACGACCTTGCCCTCGGTGCGGCGCACGCCGCGCTTGATGGCGATGTCGCGCAGGAAGCGGGCGTACAGGTTGGCGTCGAAGTGGTACGCGTAATTGAAGCTGGCCGCACCCTGGCCCGGCGCGCAGAAGCGGTCCTGCATCGCCATCACCGTCGGCAGGCATTGCTCGCCGAACTTCGGCAGGCCCGCGTTGACGTGGCGGCGGTACTGGCCCCACAGCGCGTGCGGGCCGTCCAGTTCACCGAAGTCGCCGAACGTGTGGTAGTAGTCCTCGCCGCGCACGCGCCAGTCGCAGAAGCGGATACCCAGCTTGTACGTGCCGTTCGTGGCGCGCAGGAAGTCGGCTTCAGGAATGCCGACGATCTGGTGGTAATTGCGGATCGAGGGGAAGGTCGCCTCGCCGACGCCGACCGTGCCGATGTCTTCCGATTCCACCAGCTCCACCTGCGTGCCCTGCAGGCCCGTGGCCAGGGCGACTGCCGTCATCCAGCCGGCCGTGCCGCCGCCGAGGACCACGATGCGTTCGTAACTCATGCTGTCTCCGTTCAGTGTTCATGGCGGCCGCGTACGGTCCCGCCGCTCTTCGTATGCATTGATTGTACCGCCGTCTTTACGAGGCGCAAGGAACTTTTAGCGCCGGACACAGGGTTTTGCGACGCTGTTGTGAAATCGGTTTCTTTGCTGGGGTATCATAAGTCTGTTTGCGCTAACAAGATCAACCCGAGGAGACATCCATGCAGACGAACATCCCGGCCGCGCTGATCCGCGCGGCGGTGCTGGCCGCCGCGTTCGGCGCCGGCGTGTCCGCACAGGCGGCCAGCTATCCGTTCCAGGACCCGGCCCTGCCGCCGCAGCAGCGCATCGCCGACATTCTGTCGTTGATGACGCCGGACGAAAAGATCGCCGCGCTGTCGCCGGATTCCGGCGTGCCGCGCCTCGGCATTCCCAGCTTCGGCGCGACGGAAGGGATCCACGGCCTCGTGCAGCGGGGCGAGAGCACGCGCCAGCGCGAGCCCATCACGACAACGCAATTCCCGCAGCCGCCCGGCATGGGCGCGACGTGGGACCCGGACCTCGTGCGCCACGCCGGCGCCGTGCAGTCGACGGAAGCGCGCTACATCACGCAAAGTACAAAGTACAAGCACCCGATGCTGATGCAATGGGGCCCGCAGTCCGACCTCGCGCGCGACCCGCGCTGGGGCCGCAGCGAAGAGGTGTATGGCGAAGACCCGTTCCTCGTGGGGACGATGGCGACGGCGTACACGCGCGGCATCCAGGGCGACGATCCGAAGTTCTGGCGTGGCGCGGCCCTGCTGAAGCACTTCCTCGCCAACAGCAACGAGGATGGGCGCGGCAATTCCTCGTCGAATTTCGACGACCGGCTGTTCCACGAATATTATGCGGCGCCATTCCGCATGGCGTTCCAGGACGGCGGTGCGCGCGCGCTGATGGCCGCATACAACGCGTGGAACGGCACGCCGATGGACGTGCACCCCGTGCTGCGCAGCCTCGTCATCAGGCAATGGGGCGCGGACGTGATCTCGAGCGACGGCGGCGCGATTTCCACGCTCGTGAAACTGTATAAACGGTATCCGGACCAGAAGGCGGCCGCGGTTGCCGCACTGAAGGCCGGCGTCAACCAATACCTCGACAAATACCAGGACGAGCTGCGTGCCGCGCTGAAGGACGGCACGATCACGGTCGCCGACCTCGACGAGGCGCTCGCGCGCAAGTTCCGCACGACGATCAAATTGGGCCTCATCGATCCTCCGGCCGGCAACCCGTACGCCGCCATCAAGGACGGCCCGGCCCCGTGGGACGGTGCCGCGCACAAGGCCGTGTCGCTGCGCATGGCGCTGGAATCGATCGTCCTGATGAAGAACGACGGCCACGCACTGCCGCTCGCGAAGGACCGTGTCAAGCGCATCGCCGTGATCGGCCCGCACGCGGACAGCGTACACTGGGACTGGTATGGCGGCATCGCGCCCTACACGGTGACGGCGCTGCAAGGCATCAAGGCCGCTGCGGGCTCCGGCGTGACGGTGACGTACGCGCCTGACGACAAGGACGGCGCGGCCGTCAAGGCGGCGCGCGCTGCCGACGTGGCGATCGTCGTCGTCGGCAACGACCCCACGTGCGGCCCGAATATGGCCCATGAGTGGACGGATGCGGGTACGAAGCGCTGCGCCGACCCGGGCGACGGCCGCGAGGGCCGCGACCGCGAATCGCTGGCGCTGGCGCAGGAAGGCCTCGTCAAGCAGGTGCTCGCGGCGAATCCGCGGACGGTGATGGTGCTCGTGTCGAGCTTCCCGTTCACGATCAACTGGTCCAAGGCGCACGTGCCCGCGATCGTCCAGATGGCGCATGCGTCGCAGGACCAGGGCACGGCGCTCGCGCAGGTGCTGTTCGGCGACTACAACCCCGGCGGCAAGCTCGTGGCGACGTGGCCCGCCGCGGAATCCCAGCTGCCGCCGATGATGGATTACGACATCCGCCATGGCCACACGTACATGTACTTCAAGGGCGAACCTCTGTTCCCGTTCGGGCACGGCCTGTCCTACACGACGTTCAAGTACGGGAAGCTGCGCACGAGCGCGCCGGCGCTGGCGGCGGATGGCACGGTCGACGTCGACGTCGATGTCACGAACACGGGCAAGGTGGCGGGCGACAGCGTCGTCGAATTGTACGCCGCGTGGCCGAAGTCGCAGGTCGAGCGGCCGCGCGAGGCGCTCGTCGGTTTCCAGCGGGTGAATTTGAAGCCGGGCGAGACGCGCACCGTGCGCATCCCGCTCGCGGCGCAGCGCCTCGCGTACTGGAACACGCAGGCGGGCCGTTTCGACGTCGAGGCGGTGCCCGTCAAGTTGATGGTGGGCGAATCGTCCGCCGACGTCAGGCTGACGGCGACGCTGCCCGTGCGTCCGCGCTGACGGCGCCGGGTGCCTGGGCCAGCATGCGGCCCAGGCGCCAGCCCAGGCACAGCAGCGTGAGCGTGGGCGGCAGGCCCCACGGTTCCGGAATGACGGAGGCGTCGCACACGTACAGGCCGCGCGTGGCCGTCTGCAGGCCGGCGTCGACCGTGTGGCCGATGCGCACGGTGCCGCCGGGATGCGCGGCGAAGTGGTGGCTCGCGAATACGTGACGGGTGCCAGCGCGCGCGAGGATGTCCCGCGCGATCCCGATACCCTCGCCGAGGCGGGCGCGGTCGCGCGGATGCAGCGTCTTGTCGACCCAGCGCGGGCCGACGCTGCCGCCGATCTCGTCGCGGATCTTGACCATGACCGTCAACGTGCGCGCGTGCGCGAACAGCCGGTCGACGCGGCCGGCCTGCGCGGCGAACGCCTGGTACATCGGGCGCGGCAACGTGAGGTCGGCGAGGCTGATGCCCGCGTCGGGAAGCATCGCGCCGGCCGCCATCGGCACTTCCGCGCCGCCGCCCTCGATCCCGTCGACGGTGCCCATCACGGCCACGACGGGGTCGCTGAAGAACGGTACGGGGCCTTCCAGCAGCCCGGACGCGCGCAGGATGCGCGCGCTGCCGATGCCGCCGGCCGCCAGCACGACGGTCCCCGCTCGATACGTCTCCGTGCGCCCATCCACGATCGCTTCCACACCAACCGCGCGGCCTTCGTCCAGCAGCACGCGCGTCACGCGCGCGTCCGTGCGCAGGTCGCCGCCATGCGCGCGGGCGTCGTCGACGAGCTCGCGGGCCGACCACTTGGCGCCGAACGGGCAGCCGTAGACGCAGCGCCAGCATCCCGTGCGGCACGTGGCCGGGCGGATCATCTTGTCCAGCTTGCGCCACGGGAGGCCGGCCGCCTGCGCGGCGTCCATGATGCGCGCGGCCATCGGGCCGACGAGGCCATCCGGCAGCGGCGCCATCGGCAATTCCGCGCGCCAGGCGGCGAGGGCGGGCGCCAGGTCGATGCCGTGCGCGGCGAACATCGCGGCCGGTGGCGGCGCAGCGGTGGCGAAGTTGATCGTCGACGTGCCGCCCGTCGTCAGCGCCCGCACGAGCAGGGAGAGGTCGCGGTGCAGGAACGCGCCCTTGCCGGGCACGGCGGCCATGCCGGCCATTTGCCCGAGGGTGCCGGCCAGCGGCGCATCGTCGCCCGCTTCGAGCATCAGCACGCGCGCACCCGCCCGCGCGAGCTCGCGCGCGACGCTGGCGCCACCGGGGCCGGTGCCGGCCACGATGGTGTCGAAGGAAGGAGGGTGCATGGACATGGGGGCGATTCTACCGCAGCGCGTCCGGTCCCCGCGGGGCCCCGGACCGTCAATTATGGATATTCTTTTTGGGAAACGTTACATTTGTAGTGACCCGGTCATGGACCGCGATTGGGGCATCCGTCGTTCAACGGCCGCATCCAGGACTTCCGCGTTCACGCGGGCGCGCTGAGCGCCGCCCAGGTCGCGGCGCTGGCGCGCCAGGCGTGCCCTGCATGGGCCCCGCCGTTTCTGGTATCGTTCCCGTCTTCCACCGGATCGAATCAGGCCCTGTCATGCGCGTGTCCCTTGTATCGCCCGACCAGCACGAGTCGCTGGTCGACCTGCTGTGCGAGCTGTATCGCTACTACCACGACGACGCGGAGGTGGCGCGCGCCGCCGTGCGCGACCATCTGCTGCACAACCTGCTGGCGCCGGACTCGCCGCTGCGGCTCGTCGTGGCGACGGATGAAGACGGGACGGTGGCCGGGTTCGCGGCCGTCGCGCTGCTGTATTCGCTCGTCGACCCGACGCCGGCCAACCGCCGCCAGTGCATGATGAAGGAATTGTTCGTGCGCGCGGACAGCCGCGGCCGCGGCGTGGGCCGGGCCCTGATGGCATGGATCGCGCGCGATGCGGCCGGGGAGGGCTGCGGCCGCATCGACTGGCATGTGAAGGCGTCCAACGAGGCCGGCATTCGCTTCTATGCCGGCCTCGGGGCGCAACGCGTGGCGGACCGCATGAGCTACCGGCTCCCGCTACACGCGCAAGCGGATCAGGACGTCATGCGATCCCACCCGGACCGCACGGCCGCCTTCATCCGTTCCCACGTCGACGCGCCGGCGCTGCCGTAGCGCGTATCCCAGTCGCTGCGCAGGCTCGATTCGACGTCGTCCCAGTTACGGCCCTGGTAACGGGCGTCGCGGCGCATGTCGTAGCCGTAGCGGTAGGCCGGCGCGTAGTCGTCGTACGTGCCGCCGAGGCTCGCGTAGTTCTGCTGCCAGTCGTTGCGGTAGTACGTGTCGTCGTCGCGCGCCGCGCCCTGCAGCGGCTGCACGTCGACTTGCGTGCGGCGTACGGTATCGCTGATCTTCTGCTCGCGCTGGCTGACTTCCTTGCCGACGACGACTTCCTCCACGACGCGGGCCGACTTCTGCACGACGGCTTCCTCGGCCGATTCGCGCAGCTCGATCGTCTTGTCCTTGAACGCGGCGGCGTCGGCCGGGTTGATCGGCCGGTCGACGGGGCGGCGCTCCACGCTCACGTGTTCTTCGCGCAGGGACACCGTTTCGTTCACGGGCGTCTCGACGACACGCGAGAACACGCGCACGCCACCCCGCTCGACGAGGCGCTTGCCCACGTGGACTTCTTCCTGCACGACGGGGATCGCGGCCTTGCCGGTTTGCATGGCGGTCGCTTCGCGCTGCTGCGAGTCGGTGCGCAGGTCGGCGGATTCGGCGCGGCTGCCGGCCAGGTTGCCCGCGAGGTTGCCCGATTGCGATCCGGATTGCAGCGACGCCGACGCGGCGCCCTGGTAGGCACTGGCGCCCAGCGTGGCGGCGTTACCCGCCAGGTCGTGGCGCTCGTCGATGTCGATGGGGCCGAAGCGCTCGATGACGTCGGCCGCGCGTTCCACTTCCGGTTCCGACGTCGTGGTCAACGTGAGCACGTGCTGGCCGGACGTGACGGCGTTCGAGTACCGGATCGCGTGCTGGTCGTGGTCGGTGCCGAACAGGCTCTCGAAGAAGTTCTTGATCGACGCGCCCACGCCTTCCTCCTGGGGCGCGGTGGTGGTGCTTGCCGCCGTCGTGGCGGACGAGCCGGCGGCCAGGTCGGCGCTGGAAACATTGACGTTATCGCGGGTGAAGCCCGATGCCAGCAGTTCGTCCATCGCGCTCTGGGCATCGCTGCGGTTGTCGAAAACCGCCACTAGGGTATGTTGCATGATGCGTTCTCCGGTAGATTCATGTGGATGATGTGTCGCCGTGCTCGTCGAAACGCTCCACGCTGACCTGTTCGGACCGGAGCACGACGGTGTCGACGTGGCGCTCTTCGCGGCGGGTGCGGGTGATGTGGAGCTCTTCCTTGATGCGCAGGCGTCGTTCGACGACCAGCACTTCCTCGAGGATCGGGACGACGAGCGTGTCCCCTTCGTAGCGCGTCGCGGGCGCCTGGTCGAGCGGGACGATGCGGTCCACGGGCACGTGGCTGACCTGCACATCGTCGCGCGCCAGGCTCTCGTCGATCTGGCATGGGTGCTCGGCGACTGTCTTGTGGATGCGCACGCCGCGCCCCGTGTCGACGATCCGCTTCTCGACCCACGCTTCCTCCCGTACGACGGGAACGCTCAGCAGTTGCTGACGTGCCTGCTGTTCGTCTTCGGGTTTCGCTGGGTCAAGGGACACGGTCCGCCTCCGGGGTCACGACGTTGGAGAGGCGAGGGTACTCCATCCGGCCGCGTATCCGCGCACCATTGCCCCTCAACAAGGCACCGTGCGCGGCCGGGTGCCGTTCAGCGGGCGCGCAGCGCGTCCAGCAATGCGGGCGGCACGCGCAGTGCCGTACCGTGGCGCATGCGCTTCGCCGTGCCTTCGTCGGGGAAGTGCATGCGCGCCGTGACGTCTTCCCAGTGCACGAGATCGTGCGAGCGCAGCGCGCCGTAGTGCTTCGCCGTGTAGGCGTCGTAGTAGACGATGACGTCGTCCCCGACCTGCAGCGCCGTCGGGCCTTCGGTCCACAGGCCCGCGGGCGAGATCGGATTGCTCAGCGGGCCGAACGGGCCTTGCAGGCCGGTGGCGCGCGCCAGCTGCAGGTATTTGCGCGGCGGGTGCCGTGTCTCGTCCTTCACGAGGAGCCAGTCGCCCTGATTCGTTCGGACGAACGTCGCGTCGATGACGGAAAAGCCGGGATCGTAGAACAGCCGCGTGGGCGTGAAGTTGACGAAGTCGCGCGACGTCGTCGCGTAGATGCGGTGGTTGTACTTCGCCGCGCCCGCGTCGTCGCCGGCCGCCTCGGATTGCGGGAAGCGGCCGGGGATCGTGGACGACCAGAAGATCAGGTATTCGCCCCGCTTCTCGTCCCACGCGATCTCCGGCGCCCACGCGTTCAGCGCGGTCGGCTCGTGCGCCATCACGGGAAGTTCGCGCTGCGCCGACCAGTGCAGGAGGTCGGCCGACGACGCGTAGCCGATGCCCGTCTCGTTCCAGCCGCTCGTCCACACCATGTGGTAGACCCCGTCCGGACCGCGCACGATGCACGGGTCGCGCATCAGCTTCGCCTTGCCCACCTGCGGCGCGAGGAAGCTGGCGCCGCCGCCCAGCGCTTCCCACCGATAGCCGTCGCGGCTGCCAGCGAGGTGCAGGCCGTCCTGGCCGTCGTCGATGAAGTAGGCGAACACATAGGCGTCGCCGGACGGTGCGACGCTCGCGCATCCGGCCAGCGTGGCCGCGGCCGCGGCGATTGCGGCCAATGCCGTGCGCCGCTTCATCGGTGTGCCTCGTCGCCCGGCGGGCGCTGCGCCGTGCGGTGCGGACTCGGGGGCACGGCGAATGACGCCACGGGGTCCGGATGGGCGGGGTCGAACGCGAAGTCGTCGACGATGTACGCGGCGGCCGGCACCTTCGCATCGCGCAGGCCCAGCACGACGGCCTTCGCCAGCTCGTAGCTGCCGTAGTTGTCGTGGTGCGTGTTGTCCAGGCGGCCCGGCGCCGGTTCCGCGAACGCGGCCTTCGAGCCTTCCGGTCCCAGCGCCTCGTACAACGTCTTGCTCATCGTGTTCAGGTCGATGAAGGGCACGTGCAATTCCTGCGCGGACTGGCGCGCCGCGTCGGCGTAATCCTTCAGCGACGGGATCACGTGGCCGTCCGCATCGAACCCGCGCCGCTCCATCGACGACACGATTACCGGGAGGCCGCCGTGCGCGCGGACGGCGTCCACGTGGACCTTGATCTCCGACTTGTACGTCGTGAACGGGCCGCCTTTGCCTTCCTTGATCTGCTTCTGGTCGTTGTGGCCGAACTGCATGAGGACGACGTCACCCGGCTTCAGCGCGGAGACGACCTTGTCAAGGCGCCGCCGCGCGATCGAATCGCGGTAGGTCTCGCCGGATTCGCCGTGGTTGGCGACGGCGATGCCGGGTTTGAAAAAGCGCGGCAGCATCTGGCCCCAGCTGGCGTACGGCTCCGCCGGCTGGTCGCAGACGGTCGAATCGCCGAGCAGGAATACGGTCGGCACGGTGGCGGGCGCGATCGCGATCGTGCGCACGGCCGGGTGCGCGCCGTTGATTTCGAGCGTCAGGCGCCGGTCCCAGTTCCACGCCTCGTCGACCGTCTCGCGCGGCGTCTTCAGTTTCACTTCGCCGCCGCCGGGGATCTGCGGCGTGCGCACGTTGACGGTGAACGTCTTCGTCACGGCCTGGCCCTTCGCCGTGGTCACGTTTTCCAGCATCAGGCGGCGTAGTTCCGCTTTCACGGTCGTCGTGGCCGGCGCCGCGTCGTCGCCCAATGTGACCGTCACCGTGTAATTCCCTTCCGGCAGATCGACGGAAAAATAATAGGGCTGCGCGCCTTCGGGCCCCGTGCCCGGCTCGAGGCCGTAGCCGCGCGTGGGCGTGTAGACCGTGTCGGCCGTCACGGCCGTGTAGCCGGCCGGCGCCTTGCCGGGTCCGAACGCGAATTGCCTTGTGTCGGCGGCGTGGGCGTCGGCAGCGCAGGCCGCGACAAGGAGGGCGCTGGCGGCGCGAAGAATGGTGTTCATGTGTCTCCGTCGTTGCAAAGGGTCAGCGTTCGAACGCGCCCAGGTCCGGCGCGCGGCCACGGTACGGCAGGCCCACGTCGACCCCGCGGTCGACGACAAGGCTGCCCGCGCGGGGATGGAACATCGGCACGTCGGGCAGGCTGCCGTCCGGCTTGCGCGGTGCGTCCCAGCCGGTCGCCGCGACGCTGTCGAAATCGGACGGCGACAGCGCGAGGCCCAGGTCCCAGGAATTGGACGCGCTGTCCGCGCCCGCAACCTTCAGCCGCGTGCCCGCGGGGTAGGCCACGTTGTTCCGCAAGGTGCCCAGGTAGACGGGGCCGCCGTCGGGCGCGATGCCCAGCATGTTGAAGTCGATGGCGTTGCCGAACGCCGTGTTGTGGAAGAAGTCGAGCGCCAGCGGGTGGTGGTTCGCGTAGAAGCCGGATACCTTGTTGTCGAAGGCGACGGAAAACCGCACGACGTGCTTCACGCCGTTCGGCACGTAGCGGCCGCTGTAGCCGCCCGCCTTGATGCCGTTGCCGTTGCCCGCCGGGAGCGGCGTGTGCGTGCCCGGCAGGTAGCCGTGCTGCCACGCCCACGAGTATTCGATGGTGACGGGGGAGTAGGCGTTGATCAGGTCGAACCCGTCGTCCGTGTTGGCCCACGCGCGGCAGCCGCGGAACACGTTGCCCGGGTGGCCCGCGCTGACGTGGGCGCCGAAGCCGTCCGCGCTCTGGCCCGCGCCGTTCGACGTGTACGGGTCGTAGTTGTGGTGCGAATCGCTGTTCAGCACGAGGTTCCAGCCGCCGTCCTTGATGAACAGGCCGGGGCCCATATTGTGGTGCAGGTCCAGGCGTTCGAAAACGTTGTGATTCCCGTTCACCCACACGCCCCACGACTCGTGGTTCAAGTGGTTGTCCGGCTGCTGCGGCGCGCCCGTGATTTCCAGGCCTTTTAACACGATCCAGTCGGCGGCGACCTCGATGCCCTTGACGCGGCAATCGTCCTTCATGCCGGAAAAGTCGAACACGGGCGTCTCGCCCGGATACGCTTCGTAGCGGATCGGCTGGCCTTCGGTGCCGCTTTTGTCGATCGAGATGCCGGCGACCGCGGCGCGGCGCGACCCGCAGCTCGTCGTCGCATGCATGTAGGCGTAGCGGCCGCCGCGGAACAACACGGTGTCGCCGGGATGCGCCACCGCCTGTGCGTGGGCGAACGATTGCCACGGCGCGGCTTCCGTGCCGGCGGCCGTGTCGTTGCCCGTCGGGGCCACGTAGTACGTCGCGGCGGTTGCAGGCGCGGCGATGAAGGCCGCGGCGAGGACGAGAAAACGGTGCATGAAGTCTCCTAAGTGCGCGGCAGCAGGTCGCCGATCAGCGCGAGGTTCTGGATGGCGGCCAGGCCCCATTGCGCCGTCTCGTTGGTGCTGGCCCACGGGATTTCGTCGACGGGTCGCAACACGTGCGGTGTCGCCACATGGATGGTGCGGAATGGCCGTGGCTTGCCGTCGCCGGCGAACTCGCGCCACGCGCGCCGCGCGAGCACGGGGTCGCGGCGCTTCCACGCGGCGTAGGCCGTCAGGCGCGAGTGGCCGGTGTACAGCGCGTGCGTCGCGCCGTGCGGGGCGCCCAGCCGGCGGCGCTGTTCGTCGACGGGCGCGTTGAACAATTCGCAGTAGTCGAGCCAGGCGCGCTCGAACGCGGCGTCCCCGGTCAGGCGTATCAGCTCGTCGAAGATCTCGACGGCGCCGAACACGGCGTTCAAGTGCAACGCCTTCACGTTCGTGGCTATCATGTTGTGCAGGTGGCCCGTGTCCGGCTCGTAGCCCATGCGGTCGCCGTTGAAGAAGCCGTGCGGCATGGCGGCGATGTCGCGCATCCCGGTCAGGATCTTGTCGCGCCAGTGCGGGCTGCCGCTGCGCTCCCACTCCGCGAGCCAGTTCGCGACGAGCGACGCCCAGTCCGTGCCGAAGCTGATCCGCGCCGGATACGGCCCCTTGGGCGGCACGTTCGGAAGCTTGCGCACGGGGTCGACGGCGTCCAGCTTGCGGTCCGCGTCGAGCACCTCGCGCATGATGTCGCCGATGCGCTCGTCTGCCGTCAGATAGTAATAGTAGCGGCGGTAGACGGCCGTGCTGATGCGGGCCTGCTTCGCACTGCAACCCCAGTGCTGGACATTGTGGCGGGAGCCGAGGCCGGCGAAGCGGCCCAGGTGGTACGTGTCGACTTCGCTCGTGTGGCGCACCATCGCCTCGCCCATGCGGAAGACGTCGGCGCGGCCCGTGCGCAGGAACGTGTACCACAGCCACAGGTCGGGCGACAGTTCCGAATTGTCCCAGGCGAACCCGCCCACGTCGTAGCGCCAGTCGTGGCGGTCGGCGTCGTACGTGTGGCGGATGTCGCCGTAATCCCAGAAGCCGTACCAGCGGCGCTGCTCGACTTCGCGGCGATAGAAGTCGAAGCGGGCATCCAGCTCGTCCTCGATGGCGGCGCGCGCCGGCGTGCTGCGGTCCGGCAGCGACCACAGCGCGCCGAAGACTGCCGTTGCCAGCAGGTGCGCGGGCGCGGGCGCCAGTTGCGGCGGCGTCTGCACGTCCTGCGCGAACTGCACGAAGCGCTCGCGCGGCGGCGTGGCGTCGCACGCCCATAAAGTGATCTCGCTGCTGCGCGCGACGCCCACGGGCGTGCCGTAGCCCCGTTCGTAATCCTCGTACGTGATCTGCAGGCCCTGCAGCTCTTCCGCGTGCGTGTCCATGCCCATGCCGTCGTGGTAGAAGCGCAAGTCCATCGCGGGCGCGTCCGGGGACCACATCCAGACGGTGGCGCGCGCCGTGTCCGTGTGGGCGTCGCGGATGTCGAGCTGCGTCGGGTGGCGCTGCCAGAAGTCGCGCAGGCCGAACGCGACGCCGCCCGACGCGCCGCCTACATAGCCGCACCCGGCCGCGCGCCCGCCCCACGCGGCGTCGACCCAGCCGCAGCCCGCCTTCGTGCGCTTGCGGATGCGGAAGCTGTCGGCCGACAGCTGCGACAGCGACACGTCGCCCCATGAGGGCACGAGGTGCAGCAGGGGGCGCACCTCGTCGGACAC
>Ga0207657_10005298_pt1 | contig 13512 bp, 6 predicted proteins | sample KBSC33metaG_FD_184316 | JGI IMG/M metagenome (GOLD analysis project Ga0207657, IMG submission 184316) | Corn rhizosphere microbial communities from Kellogg Biological Station, Michigan, USA - KBS C3-3 metaG (SPAdes) (version 2) | ecosystem: Host-associated > Plants > Roots > Rhizosphere > Soil ... | reverse complement strand
CGTTACCGCCAGGTCCTGGCAGGCCATCGCCGCCAGGAGCAGGCCGGCACCGACCCACGGCTTCACTCTGTGCATCATGTGGTTTGTCATGGGTCAGAACTCGATCTGGACGCTGCCGGTGATCGTGCGATAGCGCGGATAGCCGAAGCTGTCCAGCTTGATGGTCGACGGGAAATCGGAGTCGCTCACTTCGGGGTCATAGCCCTTGTACTTCGTCCACGTCAGCAGATTGCGGCCGACGAGGCCGAGGGTGACGCCCTGCACGCCGGTGCGGTTGATCGCGCCGAGGAACTTCTGCCCGACCTTGTAGCGCACCGACAGCTCGCGGAGCTTCACGTAGCCACCCGGCTGCACGAAGTAGTCGGTCGGATCCGCCGCCGAGTACAGCGCGACGTAGTAGTCCACCGGCTTCTTGAGCTCCTGCGGCTTGCCCGCCTGGTCCACCTCACCGCTGCGGCCATACTGGAACATGCGCTGCATGGTCTGGTTGAAGACCTGGCCGCCCTTCTGCACGTCGAGGAGACCGTAGAAGCTGAAGTTCTTCCACGACACGTTGTTCGACACGCCGAAGTGGAAGTCCGGCGTGCCCTCACCGATGTGCACCACCGCCGGAGCGCCCGTCTCGTCCTTCAGCGTGATCGGCATGCCCCAGCTATAGGTCGTGCCGCCGATCACCTTGGTCGTTCCCCACAGCTGCTTCTTCTCGCCGTCCGTGTACGCGTTGCCGGCGCCCGTCCACACGAGGAGCCCTTCATCGTTGCGCTGGAACTCGGCCGCGCTGGCCGCCGCGCTCGCCGGCAGCTCGCTCCCGTCCTTGATGAAGCGGAAGCCGTACATCGCGCCGAGCGACACGCCGGCGCAGCGGTAGCCGATCTCGTTCGTCTGGAAGCACGACCGGTTGAACTCCGTGATCTTGTTGCGCGACCGGTCGGCCACGAGGCCCATCCGCCAGCTCACGCTCTTGTTGCGAACGAGCTGCGCCTCGAAGGTGCCCTCCACCGTGTTGCCCTCGACGGTGCCCGCGTTCTGCCACTGCGAGGTGTACCCGTAGAAGCCGGCGAGCGGAATGAGGACGAGCTGGTCCACCACGCGGTTCTTCGCGTACGAGAGCTGCAGCGAATAGCGCTGCTTGATGATCATGTCCACGCCGAGCTCCGTCTCCTTCGCCTGCTCCGGCTTGAGGAACTTGTTGCCGAGCGTGTTCTTGCGCAGGCCGCCGCCGGCGACGAATTCGAGCGTCTCGTACTGGTCCTCGAAGTCGGGGCGCCCGCCCGCCGTGCCCTGCGACGCGCGCAGCTTGAACTCGTTGATCGCCGCGAACGGCCACCACGATTCCTGCGACATGCGATACGCGCCGCTGAAGCGGTGATAGACCTTGTACCGCTCCTCGGGACCGAACAGCGAGCTGCCGTCGCGGCGCACCAGCGCGTCGACGATGTACTTGCCCTGGTAGTCCGCGCCGACCGAGCCGATGGTGCCGGTGGACTTGATCTCCTCCACCGAGGAGCTCGAGAGCCGCGTCTGCAGGTTGCTCAGGCTCGGCACGCCGGGCGTGATGAGGCCCGTTCCTTCCGCCCGTGAAACCTCGTTCTGCTCGCGCTCCATCAGGCCGCGCAGCGTGCCGCGGAAGGTGAAGTCGTTGTACTTGCCGAGCAGGTTGGCGCCGACCGCGGCGTTGAGCGCGTTGGTCGTTCCGACGTCCTGCCGCATCTCGCCCGGGCCACCGTTCGGACCGCCGAAGCCTTCGGTCTTGTAGCCGGCGTCGAGGAAGAAGTTGGTGCGCCGGTCGGAGCGGTCGTAGCTCACGTTGCCGTCGAAGCTCAGCCACTCGAATGGCGAGAAGCGGCTCTCGATGCTCCCCTGGGTGCGCGTGCGCTGCCGAGTGCGATCCTCGGTGGAGATCACGTACAGCGGGTTCTCCTCGCGCCCTTCCGGATCGCCCTGGAAGAGGTACGGCGTGCCGTCCGGATCGGGCACGAGCAGGTTCACGTCCGGCGCCTGGTTGATCAGGTCGAAGAACGTGTCGTCGTAGATGTTCTGCCGGTCGGAGCGGCTGTGGTAGCCGCTGAACGACAGCCGCAGGTTGTCGCGGAGCTGGTGATCGAGGTTCAGCCGCACGTCGTTCTGGTCGTACGCGCCGCTGTTGAGCACCACGCCGCCCTGCTTCGAGTTCACGAACGACAGCAGCCAGTTCGTCTTGCCCGCGTTCTGACTCACCGTCGCCGAGTTCTTGTAGTACGTACCCGGGTGGAAGAAGCGATCCACCTGGTCGTAGATCGGATCGATGTACGGGGTATCCTGGAAGCGCTCGTACGGCTTCTTGGCCACGCGCTGCGCGCGCGGCACCACCACGCCGAGCGTATCCACGTACTGGCCGGCCGCATTGGTGCGATAGTAGTGGTACTGCGCCCAGTCGATCTTGCCGGCCAGCGCGTTGTCGCCAACCTCCGACCGCACGACGATCTTCGTCGCGCCGCTCTCGAGATCGTTGCCGCGCTTGGTGCGGATCTGGATCACGCCCGCCGAGGCGCGCGAGCCGTAGAGCGACGCCGCGGCGGCGCCCTTCACGATCTCCACGCTCTCGATGTCCATCGACTCGAGGTCCGCCGTGGACCCGTCGAACGACTGGCTGAGGATCACGCCGTCCACGACGATGAGCGGCGAGGTGGACTTGCTGATGCTCGTCGGCGAGCGGAGCAGGATGTTCGTCCCGCTGCCCGGCTGGCCGGTGGGGGTGATGGAGACGCCGGCCACCTTGCCCTGGATGCTCTCCACGGCGTTCGACGCCGGCACCGGCATCTCTTCCGAGCTCACTCGGCCCACCGTGAACGGCACACGGGTGCCGCTGGTCGGATCCACGACGCCGGTGGTGATCACCGCCTCGAGGGTGAGTGCGATCGTCGCGACGCGAATCGTGACGTCGGCCGTGCCGCCGGCCGTGACGGCAACGCCGGGAAGGCGCGACGTCCGATAACCGACGCGGCGGGTCTCCAGCGTATGCGTGCCGGCCGGCACGCCGGAGATGGTGAACCGGCCATTCTCGCTCGTCGAGGCGCCAAGCTGGGTGCCGGTGACGAACACCTGCACCGAGCCGAGCGGCTGGCTCGACGCGGAGTCGACGACGACTCCGGTGATGCGGCCCGTCGCTGGCGCCTGCGCGCGCGCGACGAACGGGGTTGCGGAGAGAGCGGCCACGAACACGGCCGCGAGGACGCGGGCAACGGTGGGCATCGAGCCTCTGGTGGGAGAGGGGATGTACGGGCCTGCAGGCCCGGGGGAAGGAACTACCCGAATCTACGCTACCGAAGCCTCCAGTGTTGCAACGGCGTTTCACGACTCATCGCGCCTTCCCGATCAACGGCAGCACGAGCGTGAAGGTGCTTCCCTCGGCGACGGTACTTTCCGCGTCGACGCGGCCGCTCATGCCGGTCGCCAGGTCCTGGCTGATCGACAGCCCGAGTCCCACCCCCTGCTGGCTGCTCGGCGTGAGATGGCGGTCCACCTGCACGAACGGATCGAACACGCGCGTCAGCTGATCTTCCGGAATGCCTCGTCCGGTATCGCGCACCGCGATGCGTACCGTGTCGGCGTCGCACGTACACTCCAGCGCCACGGTGCCGCCCGACTCGGTGAACTTGACCGCGTTCGCCAGGAGGTTGAGCAGGATCTGCCGCACCTTTTCCGGGTCCGCGCGCACGGTTGGATCGTCTCCGCAGCCGTGATACTCGTAGTGCAGCCCCTTGGACTGCACCTGCGGCATGATGAGATCCGCCAGCCCCTCGAGCAGCGGCGTCACCGCCACGTCGGCGAGGCGGAACTCCACCTGCCCGGCCTCCAGCTTGGCGAAGTTCAGCATGTCATTGATCAGGCCGAGCAGGTACTGGCCGCTGCGCTTGATGCGCTGCACGTCCTCGCGCTGGCCCTCGGTCAGGTCGCCGCGCACGCCGATCAGCAGGAGGTCCGAGTAGCCCGTTACCGCGTTGAGTGGCGTGCGCAGTTCGTGGCTCATCATCGTGAGGAAGGCCCCCTTCGCCTGGTTCGCCTCCTCGGCTTCGCGTCGCGCCTCCTCGGCGAACTCTCGCGCCAGCTCGATGTCGAGTCTCGCGCGCACCTGCTCGGTCACGTCGTAGGCCACGCTGGCCACGGCGTACACGGCGCCCGATGCGTCGCGCAGCGGCTGGTAGCCGATGTTGAAGAAGTACTCCTCCAGGGTGCCGTCCTCGTTGCGATCGAGAAGCACGCGCTGCTCGAGCGCCGTGTATGGCACTCCCGTCCGGTACGCCCGCTCGAGCCGCTCGACCAACCCCTGGCCCGCGAGCTCGGGGAACACGTCGCGCATGCGCCGGCCGATGAGCTGGCGTCCGTTGCTCGTGGACTCGGCGTAGCGCGGGCTCACCAGGGTGTAGACGTGCTCCGGGCCGGTGAGCACGGCCACCGGCATCGGCGCCTGCTCGAACAGGTTGCGCCACCGCTCCTCGCTCGAGCGCAGCTCGGCGGCGCTGCGCTGCAGCTCGACGTTCACCCGCTCCAGCTCGCGCCGCGCCAGGGTGTGCTCGGTGACGTCGTGCCCATGCGCGACTACGCCCACCGCGTTCCCCTCGCCGTCGGTGAGCGGCTGGTACACGAAGTCGAGGTAGCGCAACTCGGTGCCCGCACCGCGCTGGAGCTCGACGGCGATCTCCCGTCCGACGAAGGTGCGGCGATTGCGCACCACGCCCTCGAGCAGCTCGACGAACCCCTGGTCCATCACTTCGGGGAGCGCTTCGGCCACGGTGCGGCCGACCAGCGCACGATTGCCGACGAGCTGATAGTAGGCGTCGTTCGCCAGCTCGAAGCGCCAGTCGGGAGCGCGCAACACGGCGAGGAAGGCCGGCGCCTGCTTGAACACTTCCGCCAGCCGCGAGCGTTCGACGTCGAGCTCGCGCCCGAGGCGTCGCTGCTCCTCTTCCATCGCCTGCGCCCGCACGCGCGACGTCGTCTCGAACATCGTCACGAGCGCGCCGCTGATCACACCGTCGTCGCCGCGCAACGGACTGAAGGAGAGGGTGAGGTAGACGTCCTCCACCGCGCCCTCGCGCCGGGCCAGCGGGTAGAGCGCGTCCTCCCTCGTGACCGTCTCGCCCGCCAGCACCCGGTCGAAGATCGGCCCGTTGATGTCCCACACCTCGGGCCACACCTCGCGGTTGCCGTGACCGAGTGCGGCGGGATGCTTCGCACCGATGATCGGGGCGTACGCGTCGTTGTAGATCTGGATCAGCTCCGGCCCCCACAACACGATGTTGGCGAAGGCGGAGGCGAGCATGGTGTCCACCGTGCTGCGAAGCGCCGCCGGCCAGCTCTCGATCGGGCCGAGCGGGGTGGCCGCCCAGTCGAACTCGCGTATGCGCCGACGCATCTCGCCGTCCCCCGGAAAGAACGGTTCCGTGCGCGGCGCACGCTTGCCCGGCGGAATTGTGGCGGTCGATGGGTTCACGGCACCGAGAGTGAGTGACGCCCGATACAAAGGCAAGATGCGGGCAATGGGCGTCACTCTACTTCGGCAGCGATGTGAGCCGCGGCCTGGGCTCTGGGGCTACAGCGTCTTCAGGTACTCCACCAGATCCGCTCGCTGCTGCGTGCTCAATCCGAGCTTGAGCATTTGATCATAGTGCACCACGACATCGGCCAGCGTCTTGGCGCTGCCATCGTGGAAGTAGGGTGCGTGACCGAGCAGGCCGCGAAGCGGAGTGGTCCGGTACTTACCGGTGGCGCTCCGCGCCGCGAACTGTGCGTCCTGCCCGATTTCGGCCGGAGCGTGCAGCACGCCCTGATTGACGTCGGTCAACAGCGCCCCCGAGTGGCAGCGGGCACAGGTGGCCGAGCCGGCGAACAACGCTTTCCCGCGCGCCGCTGCCGCGGCGTCGATGGTCGATGGATCCGGCCTCGGTACGCTGAGGCTGAACTGATACTGCCGCAACGCTGGCAGCAGGGGCGTCACGAGGTCGGGCGACTTCACGACGTTGATCCCCAGCCGCGAATCCGAGAAGTTGCCCTGTCCGTGCATCTGGGTCACGGCTACATAGGCGTTCCAGTATGACACCGGGCCATCTCCAGTGTAGATCTCCTTGGCGACGCCGTTGAGTCCGTAGGCGGGCGGGATCACCGCCGGGATGCTCTTCCCGTCGAAGTTGAACCGCGCATCGTACATCCCCGGGCCCCAGCTATTGTAGATCGCCTTGGCCGACGCCGGGATGGCGGGGGAGAGCGCGACGATGGCGCCGACGTTCAGGTCGTGGTTGGGCTGTCCGTCCACACGCTTGCCGATCCCGGGGGCGAAGGAGTTGTCCACCGTGGAGTGGCAGAGGGCGCAGGTAATGCCGAGCCGGGTGAGGGTGTCCTTGCCAGCCGCGGTCTGGGTGACGGTGCCCTTCAGCCCGACCACCGAGTTGAGCTTGAGGAGGGTGACCGTGGTGGCGGGGCTGTTCAGGTCCACCTGCCCGGCGACGATGGCGTCCTTCACCGCCTGTGGCAGGGCGTCGGCGTCCACCTTGAGGCCGACCTGGAGGGCGAGCGCCGGGCTCACCGACGATTCCACCACCTCGTGCATCCGGGCGGTGTCGGTCCAGAATCGTTCGTCGTCGAAGGTCTCGAAGCGGAAGACCTGCTGGCCCTGGGCGACGAGCACCGGGTCCAGTGGTTCGAGCTTGACTGGCGGCGGCGTGGTGGGCCCGTTGTCACAGGCGGCGAAGGCGGTGGCGCATCCCAATCCAATGAGGACGAGGACGGCGACCCCCCACGCCGAGCTGGAAGCTCGAGTGGGCGAGGGTGGTGGGAACGAAGGCTCTCGAGAGCTGCGGGACGGCTGCCGGAACTGCGACATCGCGACCTCCTCCGATTTTCGGGTGCCGGGAATGCGGCACCGAACGGCGACGGTACGATGGTTTACTCGTTAAGTCAAGGTTTTATTGGTGTAATGGCTGTCTGACGTCGGACCCGCTAACTGTCTGACCGTCTGACCCGCTCGGCCACCTCCGGCGGCCTGCTCGTCGGACCCAGTCGCGGCGCTGCGCGCCGCTCTTCGCCGGACCGTCACTGCAAACAGCAACGGCACACCGGACTGAGTCCGGTGTGCCGTTTCGGTCAGACGAGCAGCGCGCCGCAGGCGCGCGAGCGGGTCCGACGAGCAGCCAGCGCGAAGCGCTGGCGAGCGTGTCCGACGAGCGAACCGGGCGAAGCCCGGTGAGCGGGTCAGACGAGTGAGGGGCGACGCCCCGAACGCGTCCGACGCCCTCTCACGCCGGCAGCATCTCCTGCCCCTCCCGCATCGCGCACATCACGTCGAGCGCCGTGATTCCCAGGACCATCGCCGTCGCCACGGCGACCCCGACCTTTCGATCACTCTTCCGGGCCGCGAGCCCGAGCAGTGCGAGGTCGATCGCATCGCCCGCGACGCGCGACCAGAGTCCTGGCTGCTTGTTCTCCTGCGAGAGGATCGCCACTCCCGCCGCCATCTCGCGAGCACCGAGCGCACCCATCAGCTTCGGCCGGTTCTCGATTCCGAGCTGACGCGAAAGAAATCCCGGGGCCGCGATCTCCGCGGCGCCAAGAGCGAGTGAGGTATAGCCGAGCGCCTGAGCCATCTGCTGATTCGTCATCTGCTGCTCCATGTAGCGGTGAATCGGGAAGCGGAGCAGGGCAACGGCCGTGCCTCTCGACAAACGCGGCGCCGGTGATTGATTGGCCAGTCGAACCGGACAGGACTTTCACCGTGCATCGTGTTCACAGCCTCGTCATCGCGCTGACCCTCGCGCTCGCCGCGTTGCCGCTGCATGCGCAGCGCTTCGCTCCGGACCCGCGCATCGATCGGCTCTTCGCGCAGTGGGACAGCACCGGCTCGCCGGGTTGCGCCGTCGGCGTGGTGCGCGACGGCCGCTTCGTCTACGAGCGCGGCTACGGCATGGCGAACCTCGACTACGACGTGCCCATCACGCCGCACACGGTCTTCTATGTAGGCTCGGTGACGAAGCAGTTCACCGCCGCCCTCGCCGCCATGCTCGCCCTCGATGGCAAGCTCTCGCTCGATGCCGACATCCGGACCTATCTCCCCGAGATGCCGGACTACGCGAAGACGTACGGCGTGCCCGTCACCGTCGCGGAGCTCATTCATCACACGAGCGGCATCCGTGACATCTATGGCCTGATGGAGCTCGCAGGGATGCGTCTGGAGGACGTCACCCCCGACGCGACCGCGCTCGCCCTCATCGCGCGACAGAAGGAGCTCAACTTCAAGCCCGGCACCGAGTACCTCTACAGCAACTCCGGCTACTGGCTGCTCGGAAAGATCCTCGAGCGGGTGAGCGGCAAGCCGCTCCGCGTCCTCGCCGACGAGCGGATCTTCACGCCACTCGGCATGACGAATACGCACTTCCATGACGATCCGGGCCACGTCATGAAGAATCGCGCGATGAGCTACGAATCCGATGGCCATGGCGGATTCCGCATCAGCTACCTCCAGAACTTCGACAAGATCGGCGCCGGCGGCCTGTACTCCACGGTGGAGGATCTCGCGAAGTGGGATGCGAACTACTACTCGCACCGCGTCGGTGGTGACGCGCTGCAGAAGCTCATTCATACGCGCGGCGTGCTGGCGAATGGCGACACGCTCGTCTACGCCTTCGGCAACGAGGTATCCACCTATCGCGGGCTTCGCACCGATGAGCACGGGGGGAGCATGATGGGCTACAAGGCGCACCTGCTGCGCTTTCCCGATCAGCATCTCAGCGTGATCGAGACCTGCAACCTCGGCTCGATCAACCCCGGTCCGATCGCGCGAAAGATCGCCGAGCTGTATCTCGGTGATCGGATGACGCCGGCTCCCAGCACGTTGACGACTTCGACATCTGCCACTCGCCGCACTGCACCTCCAGTCGTCACGCTGACCGCGCCACAGATGAACCGCGTGGCCGGCAGCTACACGAGCGAGGAGCTCGGCGCGACGTATCGTGTGTTCGTGCGCGACGGCGCGCTGATGATCCACCGACCGATCGAGCGTGACACGGTGTTGATCGCCGAGAGCCCGAATTCATTCCGCGTGGCGGGTGCGGGACTCGCGCTGCACTTCGACAGCACCGCGGCCACCCCGCCGCAGTCGTTCACCATCCAGGCCGGTCGCGTCACCAACATCCGCTTCTCGCGCCCGCGCGTGCAGGGCGACTGGGCCAACCTGCAACGCTACGGCGCCGACGACATGCAGCTCACCTCTTCCACTGCTTCAGCGGCGAAGGACCGCGTCGTCTTCTTCGGCAACTCCATCACCGAGGCGTGGGCGCCGCACTTCGCGGCGATGTTTCCAGGCAAGCCGTACGTCGGCCGAGGCATCAGCGGCCAGACCACGCCGCAGCTGCTCGTCCGCTTCCGCCAGGACGTGATCGACCTGAAGCCCAGGGTCGTCGTGATCCTCGCCGGCACGAACGACATCGCGGGCAACACCGGGCCATCCACGCTCGAGATGATCGAGGACAACCTCAGGTCGATGACCGAGCTCGCGCAGAAGAACGGCATTCGCGTCGTGCTCTCGTCGGTGCTGCCGGTCTACGATTATCCGTGGCGCCCGGGTCTCGAGCCGGCGCCGAAGATCGTTGCGCTCAACGCGTGGATGAAGCGCTACGCGCAGTCGGTGGGCGCGGTGTACCTCGACTACTGGACCGCCCTCGCCGATGCGCGGCAGGGGATGCGCGCCGAGTACTCGGCGGACGGCGTGCATCCCAACGAGGCGGGATATCGCGTGATGGCGCCGCTGGCGGAGAAGGCGATCGCGGAGGCGATGCGGCGGTAGCACGACTCGATCGTCGAGTGCGCCGAGGGTGCGGCGTGCGGTGAACAGGTGCTGTGGCGCCGCCTCCACAGAATGGTGTCGTCGACCGCTGGATCGCGGAGGTGGAACGTTGCAATGCCAAGTGCAGCAACGCGTTGCGACTCAGCCCGTGCAACGATTTCCGGGGACGCGTCCTTGCAGGGTGCGCCTCGTTCGCCATTGCGGCCGCTGATCGTTCGGAGACCGCGTCCCCTCGAGAGCCTTTCGTTAGGAGGTTTCGATGGTCGCTTCACGCAGAGGTCGGGCAGCGTTGTTGTCGCTGGCGCTCGCTGCCCTTGCACTCGCCGCGCCAAGTGCTGGGGCGCAGGTCTGGATCGATTGGACCACCATCAACCCGGGAACGGGCACAGCCACGGGGGTGATCAACCTCCCGGGTGGGCCGGTAAACGTCCTCGTGAGCGGGAACATGATCGGTGGCCAGACCGACAATACCGGAACCTATTACTGGAACCCACCGGCCACGTGGAGCGGTGGTGGAAGTGCACCGACCAATTCCGGCTTCATCCAGGTCTCGCCGGCCGCACAGTTCCGGGTGACGTTCTCCAGTCCGGTGGATCTCTACATGGCGCTGTTGAGCGTCGGCCAGGGGGGCGTACCGATCACCTACGACTTCGGCGCGTCGCCCTTCACGATCGTCAGCCAGGGGCCGTCGAGCACGTGGGGTGGATGCGCCACCTGCCTGACGCAGTCGGGCAACACCGTGACCGGCGTCGAGGGTGATGGCACGCTGCACTTCGTCGGTCCCGTCTCGTCGTTGAGCTTCAGCACCAACCCGGACGAGTTCTGGCACGGCTACACCTTCGGCGCCGCCGTGGTCACGCCGGAACCGGCCACGCTCGTTCTGCTCGGCACGGGATTGATCGGCGTGTTCGGCGCGGCGCGTCGCCGTCGCAACTGACCTCCTGATAGTCCAGTCCCAGCTGCAGAGAAACACCGCTCCTGGCGAGCGGTGTTTCTCGTTTGTGCACCCACAGTCGTTCAATCGCTCGTGGCTGTCCCTCTTCCGGGTCGCGCTGTCTGCTGGTGAGCGGCTGAACGGCTGAAAGACTGAACTGCTCAGCGGCTGAACGCGGACGAGACACGGACTTCACGGACTGACGCGGACTGCTCCGTGGGCGGGGACGGCGCCGTGACGGGACTGTGGCCGGAGCATCACTTGCAGTCGAGCAGGAACATTCTTGGGGGTGTAGGGGAGAGCCTCGGCGCACCGAGGCCATCCTCCACACCCCCAAAAAATCACCTGCAGTGCCCACCACCCGCTTTCACAGAGCTCTCTCGGCGCGAGGAGCAGTCCGTGAGGGTCCGTGCAGTCCGCGAAATCCGCGTTCAGTCGTTCAGCCGTTCAGCGGTTCAAGGCGTCAAGCAGTTCAGCTTTTCAGCCCGGCGTCCGGACGTATCACTCCTTCCGGATCGCGCGTCGACGCCGCAGAATCAGCGGCGTCACCCTCCCCCCTCCGGAAAAAAATGTCGCGCCTTCTTCTCCGTCTCTCCCTGCTCGCCGTGGCGCTGCCGGCGACGCTCGCCGCGCAGACTCGCATGCTCCGCAGTCCGAGCGTCAGTGCGCGCAACATCGCCTTCGCCTACGCCGGCAACATCTGGGTCGCCGATCGCGCCGGTGGTGCAGCGCGACGGCTCACCAGCTCGCCCGGTGAGAGCAGCAATCCCAAGCTCTCTCCCGACGGCAGGCTCGTCGCGTTCAGCGCGCAGTACGCGGGGAACGTGGACGTCTATGTGGTGCCGGTGGAGGGCGGGGAGCCGAAGCGGCTTACCTGGCATCCTGGCGCCGACGTCGTGCAGGGTTGGACGCCGGATGGAAGGCAGGTGGTGTTCGCCAGCGGCCGCGCGACCGCTGCGCCGAGTGGCGTGCCGCGCTTTTATCTGGTGTCCGTCTCCGGTGGGCCGGTCGAGACGATGCCGATGCCGCGCGCCTATCAGGGGAAGATCAGTCCGGACGGGAAGCGCATCGCCTACCGCATGAACAACTCGTGGGACGAGGAGCGTCGCAACTATCGCGGCGGACAGAATCGCGCGATCTGGATCGAGAGCTTGAGTGATCACGAAGTGATCACGGTTCCATGGCAGGACAGCAAGGAGATGGATCCCGCCTGGATCGGCGACGTCGTGTACTTCCTCAGCGATCGCGACGGCGTCTCCAACGTCTGGAAGTACGACACGAAGTCGAAGGCGCTCGACCAGGTGACGAAGTTCCGCGACTTCGACGTGAAGACGCTCGACGCCAGCACGAGCGCGAACGCCGTCGTGTTCGAGCAGGCGGGGTACATCCACGAGCTGGACCCGTCCACCGGCCGCGAGCACATCGTCAGCATCGCCGCCAACGGCGACTTCCCGTGGATGATGCCGCAGTGGAAGGACGTCTCGACTCGCGTCACGTCGCTCGCGCTCTCGCCGACCGGCAAGCGCGCCGCCGTCGAGGCGCGCGGCGAGATCTTCACCATTCCGGCCGAGAAGGGCGACGCGCGCAACCTCACCAGCTCGAGCGACGCGGCCGATCGCACGCCGGCGTGGTCGCCCGATGGCAAGTGGGTGTCGTACTTCAGCGACGCGAGCGGCGAGTACAAGCTCGTCGTCGCCTCGCCAGAGGGCACGACGAAGCGTGAGATCGCGCTCGCCGAACCGAGCCACTACTACACGCCGCAGTGGAGCAGCGACTCGAAGCGCATCCTGTATCACGACACCCACCTGCGCCTCTGGGTGCTCGACGTCGCCAGCGGCAAGGCGACGCAGGTGGACACCGATCCGTACATGATGCCGGACCGTTCGCTCGATCCGCGCTTCAGCCCTGATGGAAAGTGGATCGCCTACTCGCGCCGGCTGCCGAGCATGTTCCGCGCGATCTTCGTCTACAACGTCGAGACGGGCCAGAAGCAGCAGCTCACTGACGGACTCGCCGACGCGACCTCGCCGGCGTGGGATGCGAGCGGCAAGTATCTCTGGTTCCTCGCCAGCACCAACTTCGGGCCGGCGAGCGGCTGGCTCGACATGACGAGCTACGACCATCCGGTGACGTCGGCGCTCTACCTCGCCGTCCTCAAGAAGGACGAGCCGAGCCCGTTGCTCCCCGAGAGCGATGAAGAGAAGGCGACGAACGCCGCCGCGATGCCAAGCGTGCCGGCGCGGGACAGCGGGGCGAGTCCGAACGCTGCGTCGAAGCAGGACGTGTCACCCCGCAGTCGCGAAGCGACTGTCGGGGCCTCGTCTCCCCGCGTCTCAATCGACTTCGACGGCATCGCCCAGCGCATCATCCCCGTCACCGGCGTCGCCCAGCGCGCGTACGGCGCACTCACCGCCGGTCCCGCCGGCACCGTCTACTGGATCGAGGACGTTCCGGCCACCGGCACCGCTGAAAGCAGCGGCCCGCGAGGCGGCGTGCTGCATCGCTACCAGATCAAGGAGCGCAAGGCTGTTCCCTTCGCCGGCAACGTCGCCGACTTCACGATCAGCGCCGACGGGAAGAAGCTCCTCTACCGCACGCCCGGCGCCCAAGGCGGTCTGTTCATCGTCGACGCGGACAAGGCGGTCCCGGCAGCGAACACGGGCAAGCTCGCCGTGCAGCTCCGCATGCTCGTCGATCCGCGCGCCGAGTTCGCGCAGATGTTCAACGAAGGGTGGCGCAACCAGCGCGACTACCTGTACGTGAA
>Ga0207657_10005296_pt1 | contig 13515 bp, 12 predicted proteins | sample KBSC33metaG_FD_184316 | JGI IMG/M metagenome (GOLD analysis project Ga0207657, IMG submission 184316) | Corn rhizosphere microbial communities from Kellogg Biological Station, Michigan, USA - KBS C3-3 metaG (SPAdes) (version 2) | ecosystem: Host-associated > Plants > Roots > Rhizosphere > Soil ... | reverse complement strand
CAACCAAAGATCATCCGTATTTGGCGCGATATTATCAAGCACCTGCAGTGTGTGATAAAAATTATCTTTGTGGCCTTTACCATCAATATATTCAGCGCCGGCAAGCGCTACCATTTGCGGAAAAATAATTTTCAGCAATCCTGATTGATATAAGAGATCAAAACCGATCGAAGGTTTTTCAGTTAATACAATTTTATTAATCTCATCAATAATTCTTTCTCCGCTTACAATTTTTATTCTTTCAGCATTTTGTTTTATTGCTTCAAAAGTTTCTGGTGCGATGGTAAAATTTAACTGCGTAGCAAAACGTATCGCACGCATCATCCGCAAAGGGTCGTCAATAAATGTCTGAGCCGGAGGAAGCGGAGTTTTAATTATTTTTTTTTCAATATCTGCAAGGCCAAGCAGTGGATCAATTAATTTGCCAAAATCTTCTTTATTAAGGCTAACGGAAAGTGTGTTGATGGTAAAATCCCTGCGCATCCTGTCTTCATCCATTGTGCCGGGAAGCACGTCCGGCTTGCGGCTTTCGGGGTTGTAGCTTTCTTTTCGGGCGCCTACAAATTCGATTTCAAAAGTCTCCTCGCCGCTTATTTTTATTTGTGCGGTACCAAAATTCTTAAAAAAATTTACGGTTGGCTTTGGCGAAAATTTTTCAGCAGTTTTTTCCGCCAATTTTATGCCATTGCCAATGCAAACGATATCCGCGTCTTTTGTAGGCCTGTTTAATATTTTATCGCGGACAAATCCACCGATCAGGTAGGCCGGCGATTTAAGTTCTGTTGCAGCATCGCTTATTCTTTTAAAAATAAAAAGTTCTTCGTCCGTACAATTAATTTCCATGCCGCAAAAGTAAATGGATAAATCATTTTAAAGACAAATTATTGAATCTCGCCGGCGAATTATAAGAAGATATGATTCACCGAATTTTATTCAAATGAGAATTCCAATTAAAAGTTGATTTACTGTACGCAGGGAAGTAATTGACAAATAATTAAATTTTCAATACAAATTATTTCTGCCACAGAAGATGAGAAATAAACTCACAGCCTGAAAACAAGCAAATCCATCCAAATAACATCACATAATTAACCTTTTGCATATTATATTTTTTTAAACTTGGCAAGAAAATTGCGAAACAATCCCCTAAAAAAAGAATGCGCTAAATAGAAAACATTTAAAGCCAAAAAGAGAGTCAGAAATTTTAGTCGTATTTTGGTGTATCTTAAATAAACTTTTTTATCTTTAGACTATGAATATTCATTTTCAGGATATGATTCCGGAAGACTTTGATAACAATTCACGGGTTTGGGTTTACCAAAGCAACCGCCCATTTACTATTTCTGAAGTTTTGGAGATTGAAGAATTGTTAGAAGATTTTTGCAAAGTATGGAACAGCCACGGCAGCGAAGTAAAGGGCTATGCTAATTTATTCTTTGGCAATTTCATTATTATAATGGCTGATGAAACGAACATAAAAGTTGGTGGTTGCAGTACCGATAGTTCTTTACGTTTTATAAAAAAAATTGAAGCGGATTATAATGTAAAACTTCTTAACAGGCAAATGCTTGCTTTTATAGTAAAAGAAAATATTCGTTTAATTCCTTTATCGAAAGTTAATTCTTCAATAGCGGAAGAAATTATTACTCCTGATACTTTGTATTTTAATAATACCATTCTTACAAAAAAAGAATTATTAAACAACTGGATCATCCCGGTAAAAGATAGCTGGCTGGCCCAGCGAATTCCTGCATCACATTTAAGATATTGAGATCCATCTCTATTTGTTATTTTAGCTTCACGTCATTGTTTTCATTATATCTATCAGGAATAAATTCATTTCCTAATTTTATTTCCACGATAGAAGAATAAGGTTGGGAAATGGTAAATGATTTTTCCCTGTCGCCTGTTTTCCAAACATCTGCGGTATATTTTTCTATCTTGTTTTTTCCTTCTTTTGTAAAAATTTCAAAATACACGGGCAATGGCAATCCGCCTTTATTTTCAATAGTGATTTTTGTTTCCTTTCCTTTTGCCTGAACATTTTTTATTGACAGATCAGGATATTGCCAACCAAAAAACCATCTTTCCCAAAACCAATCGAGGTTTTGTCCGCTACCGTTATTGATACTGTAAAAAAAATCATAAGGTGTTGGATGTTTTCCATTCCAGTCGCTCATATATTGATGCAACGCTTTAAAATATAATTTATCACCCAATAAATCCTGCAGCACATAATAACATGAACCGGCTTTTCCATAAGAATTGGCAAGATAAGCGGCGCCCGAGTATTCTTTGGTACTGGTAATTAGCGGTACATATTTGTCGGTGCCGGATATTTGCTGATAGCGGCTTTTACTGAAAATTCCATCATCTTCGGGTTCGCCCATTTTTGGAGAAATTACCGATTCGCCAATCGTAGCCCAGCCTTCATCCATCCACGCATATTGCGTTTCATTGGTGCCCATGAAAAAAGGAAAATAAGAATGAAATATCTCGTGCGTAGTTAATTGCACCGCATCTTTATGCGTAGGCGTTGGATTATCATTTGCCATCATCGGATATTCCATTTGATCAGTGCCGTCAAATACCGTTATATGACTGAAAGGAAATGGATATTTTGGATAGAAATAACTGGTGTAAAAAACGGTCTGGTGAGCCTGGTCGGCAACGTCAAAATAATCTTTATGTATCTTATTATAAGCCGCCTCTGCAACTGTTCTTCTTCCCGTAGAAGAATCAACCAATACAGAACTTGCATCCCACAGATAATGATCGCTTAACGCAAAAGCAAAGTCAGTTACATTGGTTGCCGAAAATTCCCAGGTGGATGATGGGTCTTTTTTAAAAACATCTTTTTTTGAATAATCAGTAGAATCTATAACATGAATAATATCGGTGGACACAGAGACTTTATTAATTTTATCTAAAATATTTTTATCAAAATTATCTGCAGCATTTTTTCTGTCGCCAGTAGCCCAAACTACAAAACCTTTTGGAACAGAAACAGACACATCAAAATTTCCGAAGTCATTATAAAATTCCTGTACCCCATTGTAGCTCCATGTATCCCATCCATCCACATCGTCGTACACAGCAATGCGCGGGAAAAAATAAGCAATAAAATAAGAAGTACTATCTACCATGCCTGTACGAACAGGTGAACCTGTATTTACTTTATAATGCCAGCTAATTTCGAATTTTGTTTCGGAATGTGGCATTACCTCTTGTGCAGGAATAATGTAAAGAAGTGTACCTGATCTATATGCTTTTTCACTATCACTAAAACTGGTAATATTTTCATCTCCGATCCTGAAAGATTCAATCTGCACGCCATCTCCCAAATCTTTTTCTGCTATATCCATTAATCTTTTTACGCCTTTTTTATAAAGGTCAGGATAAAGCCTGATAACGATTTGTTTCAAAGTATCCGGGCTGTTATTTTCATAATTAATGATTTCGCTTCCCTGTAACAATTGAGTTGCTGGATCAAAATTTACATCAATTTGATAATCTCCACGGTTTTGCCAGTAATTCTTTCCGGGCTTGCCCGACGGATCCCGGGTTTGTTTTTTATAAGCATTTTGGATGTTGGTATTGGTGAATAATTGTTGGGCAATAAGAGAATTTGTAAAAAAAATAAACACTACAGTTACAATAGGGGGTAATCTTTTCATAGAAAATCTATTTTTATTTTTTAAAAATAGATTAAATAATAGTATTCTATTAGAAATTAATTGCATAGCCTACCGGATTCAACTTACCATAAAATCAAAATCATGTCTATTTGTTACTTTACTGATGGATTGATTTTGCGGGTTATACTTTTCAAATAATTGCGATTCAAATGAATTGCATATTTATCAATCAATTATTTTTTTATCGATATTATTAACTTTCTGCCATAGTGTCGCAATTTTTTAATTTATTATCTTTGCGAACCTAAGTATTAAAAGTAAAAAATGGCAGAATTACTTATAGATAAAACGCATGATGAAAATCGCCAGGGCGAAGCATTTGCACCAAAAGAACTGATCAATAATTCATTTGAAAAAAAATTCTATATAGAAAGCTATGGTTGCGCAATGAACTTTGCTGACAGCGAGGTAATAGCCTCCATTTTGCAAAAAGAAGGATTTGGAATTACGCCCCGATTCGAAGATGCTGATATGATATTCATTAATACCTGTTCCATTCGGGAAAAGGCTGAAATAACAGTCAGGAAAAGATTGACAGAATTCAGGAAACTGAAAAAACAGAATCCGGGCTTGCTCGTTGGCGTGTTGGGCTGTATGGCCGAAAGGTTGAAATCAAAATTCCTGGAAGAAGAAAAGCTGGTAGATATTGTTGTTGGACCGGATGCATATCGAAATTTGCCTGCATTAATTGAAGAAGCGGAAAGTGGACAAAAAGGAGTCAATGTATTATTAAGCCGCGAGGAAACTTACGGCGATATTTCTCCAATAAGATTAAACAGTAATGGAGTAACTGCTTTTGTGAGCATCATGCGGGGTTGCAATAATATGTGTTCATTTTGCGTGGTTCCTTTTACACGCGGTCGCGAACGCAGCCGTGATGCTGATTCTATTGTAAAAGAATGCACTGAATTGTTTATGGAAGGCTACCGCGAAGTAACCTTACTTGGCCAAAATGTAGATAGTTATCAATGGGTAGATTCTTCTGATAATTCCATTGTTTCTTTTGCCAATTTATTAGAAAAAGTAGCCCGGATTTCGCCTTTGCTTCGTGTGCGATTTTCCACTTCTCACCCAAAAGATATTACCGACGAAGTTTTATTTACGATAAAAAAATACGATAACATTTGTAAATACATTCATCTTCCGGTACAAAGCGGAAGTACCAAAATTTTACAAATGATGAACCGTACTTATACCCGTGAATGGTATATCTCAAAAGTAAACAGGATAAGGGAAATTCTTCCAGGCTGCGGATTATCTACAGATTCCATCACTGGTTTTTGTGGAGAAACCGAAGAAGATCATCAACAAACACTGAGCCTTTTTGAATATTGTAAATACGATCTGGCTTATATGTATTTTTATTCTGAACGGCCCGGAACCCTTGCTGAAAGGAGATTTAAAGACGATGTGCCATTGGAAGTAAAGAAAAGAAGATTGCAGGAAGTAGTAGCGTTGCATCGCATACAATCATTAAAAAGTATGGAAAGGGATGTGGCAAAAACATTTAAAGTCTTAATAGAAGGCAATTCTAAAAAAAGTGATGAACACTGGCATGGCAGAACGGATCATAATAAAATGGTAGTATTTCCTAAAACAGGAAATTTGGATAAAGGAGATTATGTAAATGTGTTTATTGAAAGCTGCACGGCCGGGACTTTGATGGGAAAAATAAAAGATTAAATAATGGTAAAAATTGTAGAGAATAATATTCCGTTAATAATTGAACTATGCAAAAAGCATAATTTGAAATCGCTTTATCTTTTTGGAAGCGCAACAGATTCAAAATATTTTAATGAAAAAAGTGATATTGATTTTTTATACGAATACGATTTGAAAAATTATCCTGATTGGGATAAAGGTGATTTTGATATAGTAACCAATTTTTTTATACTAAAAGAAAAATTAGAAGAAATGCTTGGAAGAAGTGTTGATCTTGTTCCTAATAAATTAAAAAACCCATATCTTATTAAATCTGTAGAAAAATCAAAGAAACTCATTTATGCCAGATCATGATTTTCAAAAGTACATTTTTGATGTAATGGAAGCTATTAATAATTTAGAATCTTTTACAACAAATATTACATTGAATAAATTAGAAGAGATAGAATTTAAATGGGCAGTCGAGAGAGGAATATCAATAATCGGAGAAGCCCTGTTTAAAGCAAATAAAATTCAAAAAGATATGGCCATAAGTAATTTGAAAAATATAATTGGAATGAGGCATATTGTAATACACGATTACGACATGATTGAAGCCGAGCGTTTATACATTACCATTAAAAAATATATTCCAATATTAAAAGAAGAAATCGCTAAAATCTTAAAAAACTAATGGATCAACAAGCAATAAAAAACAGGTTTGGAATTATAGGAAATTCACCGGGATTGGTGTATGCGCTGGATGTAGCGATACAGGTAGCCAACACCGATTTAAGCGTTTTAATAAATGGTGAAAGCGGTGTGGGAAAAGAAGTTTTCTCTCACATTATTCATTCACTTTCTGCGCGAAAACACAATCCTTTTATCGCGGTTAACTGTGGCGCTATTCCGGAAGGAACAATTGATTCAGAACTTTTCGGCCATGAAAAAGGATCGTTTACCGGCGCCGTTGATTCAAGAAAAGGATATTTTGAAACGGTGAACAGCGGCACAATTTTCCTGGACGAAATCGGCGAACTTCCTCTCGGCACCCAGGCGCGTTTGCTTCGTGTTTTGGAAGCAGGGGAATACATTCGCGTAGGCTCATCAAAGGTTCAGAAAACAGATGTAAGAGTGATTGCTGCTACCAACAAAGATTTGCTGGAACGTACTCATACCGGAAGGTTTCGCGAAGACCTGTATTATCGTTTAAATACAGTGCCTATAAGGGTTCCCGCACTGCGCGATCGCAAAGAAGATATTCCTTTATTGTTCAGAAAATTCGCCGTGGATTTTGCTGAAAAATATAAATCGCCACCGGTACAACTGGATGATAATGCAAAAAATCTGCTGGTTAATTATCCATGGCCCGGTAATGTGCGTGAGCTAAAGAACATAGCCGAACAAGTGTCGGTTCTTTCAAAAGACAAAGAAATAAACGGAGAGGAATTAAGAAAATTTTTGCCGGAGGCTAACGTCAACCGCTTGCCTGTTTTGGCCTCTCATCAATATGGCAGCAACCAGAAAGAATTTGCCAATGAAAGAGAAATTTTATACAAATTATTTTTTGATGTAAAAAAAGACGTTACTGAATTAAAAAGAATGTTTTTTGATGCAATGCAAAATCCATCGCAGGTCAATAACAATCATTTTGTGAATGAAAAAATGATTAATGATTTTCGCGATGAAATACCAACTTCTTCGCTATCTTCCGGGCAACCTGTAGTCATTACTAATAATAACAATAATAATATTGATGACCACCAGGAGGTAGAAGAATCGTTGAGTATAATGGATGCGGAAAAAGATTTAATCGTGAAAGCATTGAAAAAGCATCGTGGAAAAAGAAGGGATGCTTCTAATGACCTGGGAATAAGCGAAAGAACCTTATACAGAAAATTGAAAGAGTACAATATTAATGAGTAGTATTTAATTATTAGGTTATTAAATTATTAAGGTATTGTTCTATTGTTGGATTGTTTCATTGTCAAATTGTTTTCGTTAGCGGTAACTTTAATTAAAAATTAGTGAAATTAGTGTTTGAGATTCGTGTCTCGTCCTGCAATAAAAAATAAAAATGAAAACTAAATCAACCATAAAACTTTTTGTACAGCTCGGTTTTTTATTCCTGGTTTTTACATTTGCTACATGCAAATATTCTTTCAGAGACAGCTCCCCTATTCCTGCCGACATTACTACATTTAGAGTAAATGCCTTTGAGAATAAAGCGCGCTATGTGGATCCAACTATAGCTCCACAATTGACTGAGAAAGTCAGGCAAAAAATTATCAGCCAAACCAGGTTGAGAGAAACAAAGAATGATGACGCGAACTATGATATCAGCGGCTACATATCAGATTTTAGCGTTACCACCAGCGGTGTTGCCAATCAACAGGCAGGAACGGATAGGCTGAATGTAACTTTTCACCTTATATTTAAAAATACAGTAGATCCCGATCCTGACAAAAGTTTTGAAGCAGATTTATCAAGCAGCTATGATTTTCAGGCGACACAAAGTTTGCAACAGGCTAGTACAGATAACATGGATAAAATACTAAAAACCGTTACAGACGCAGTCTTCAATCGAATATTTTCAAACTGGTAATAATTTATTTTGATGAATACGGAAACCAATTACACCGAACATTTTTACGCAGATATCAACAATGATATTGATACGCTAAGGAAAAATGTTGACGAGAATCCATTTAGTTCCGTTGCTCAATTTCTGCTGTTATATAATTATAAAAAAAATAATGATCCGTCGTTTGAAGAATATGCAAAAAAAGCAGCAATTTATTTTAATAACATTCCCTGGATTCAATATCAATTATTAGGAAATAATACAGATCATTTTTCTCCGCCGTTACCTTCCACCGAACTACACGAAGAAATAATACCAGCGGACGCCCGCCTGAACGATGCATTCGGGCAGGAAGAAATAATTCAAAATCCTGTTGAGGAACCTGAAACGGAGAATGAAGCAACAAAGGAGACATCGAATATTTCAAATAATATCCAAACGCTGGGAACAGATGAAATACCGGAAACAAATTTTATAGCCCACGAAGAAATAATTCAAAATCCTATTCAGGAACCTGAAACGGAGAATGAAGCAGCAAATGAGGCGTCAAATATTTCAGACAACATTCAAACGCTGGGAACAGATGAAATACCCGAAACAAATTTTAAAGCAGACGAACCAATAATTCAAAATCCTATTCAGGAACCTGAAACGGAGAATGAAGCAACAAATGAGACATCGAATATTTCAGATAATATTCAAACACCTGGAACAGATGAAATACCCGAAACAAATTTTAAAGCAGTCGAAGAAATAATTCAAAATCCTGTTGAGAAATCTGAAACAGAAAATGAAGTAACAAAAGACACATCAAATATTTCGGATAATATCCAAACGCTGGGAACAGATGAAATACTGGAAACAAATTTTACAGCAGACGAACCAATAATTCAAAATCCTGTTGAGAAATCTGAAACAGAAAATGAAGTAACAAAAGACACATCAAATATTTCAGATAATATCCAAACGCTGGGAACAGATGAAATACTGGAAACAAATTTTACAGCAGACGAAGAAATAATTCAGAATTCTAACCAGGAACCTGAAAACGAAGAAGAGCCTGTTGCATTCGAGCCGCTTCATACCGTAGATTATTTTGCTTCGCAGGGAATAAAAATCTCTGAGGAAGCGCTGGAAAATGACCATCTTGGCCAACAGGTAAAAAGTTTTACGGCGTGGCTCAAAAGCATGAAAAAGCTTCATCCGGGACAACTTCCCGAGCAAAACGATGTAATTGAAAAAATAATTCAGTCGTCAGCGGAAGCGTCTAATCAAAATGCAAATGTGCTCACAGAAGCCATGGCAGAGGTTTTGATAAAGCAAGGCAAAAAAGAAAAAGCCGTAGAAATGTACCAAAAATTAAGTTTGATGAATCCCTCTAAAAGTATTTACTTTGCAGCCAAAATTGAAAGTTTAAAAACGATTTAATATGTTACTTCTTTTCGGCATTCTTATTATTTTATCATCAATCATTTTAGGAGTTATTGTTTTGATTCAAAATCCGAAAGGCGGAGGACTCTCCTCTTCTCTTGGAGGATTCAGCAATCAGTTAATGGGTGTAAAACAAACTACGGATGTACTAGAAAAAGGTACGTGGCTTTTTGCCGGCATTATTGGTGTTTTGTGCATTACCTCTACCCTGTTTATTCCTAAGGCCGGTGGAACTAATTCAAGAGACAATCTCATAAACGAAGCGCCGGTGGGTACGCCAATGGCGCCTCAGCAAAATAATACAGTTCCATTATCAACACCTCAACCGCAGACACCCGCTCCGCAAAAATAATTGATTCAAACAGATACAACCCTGTCCGAAAAAGACAGGGTTTTTTATTGAATTCATTTTTAATAATCTTCTAAAAGATTTACTTTCATAAAGAATTATAAATCCGGTTTATGAAAACTAAAAAGGTCTTTTTATTCTTATTGCTGATCATTTTATTGGTTGGCGCCTGGTGCGCCTGGAACATTTTTGGCCCTGTAATACACAATCCTGAAAAAAAGTTTTTATACATCAAAACTGGCAGTAATTACCAGGATGTAAAAGACAGTTTGCAAAAAAATAAAATCATCACCGGAACTTTTTGGTTTGATAAAATGGCCCAATACGTTGACTATCCACAAATGGTAAAAGCCGGCAAATACAAGATTACAGACGGAATGAGTTTGTACCATCTTATAAAAATGCTTCGTTCAGGGAAACAAATTCCCGTCAATTTAGTGATTACAAAATTGCGTACGAAAGAAGACCTTGCCAAAAGAATCGCAGCGAATTTTGAAGTGGACTCTTCAACAGTAATTCATTTTCTGAGCAACCAGGATACACTGCAGCAATTTGATGTGGATACCAATACGGTAATGACCGATGTGATTCCCAATACTTATACTTACACCTGGAATACTCCAATCGAAAAGATATTTAAAAAACTTTCTGAGGAATCGCAAAGATTTTGGAACCCGGAAAGAATTCAAAAGGCAGAACGACTAAAGCTTTCACCAAAGGAAGTTTATACTCTGGCCTCCATTGTTGAGGAAGAAACCAACAAACAAGATGATAAAGGTAAAATAGCAAGCGTATATATTAATCGCCTCAGAAAGGGTATGAAACTCGCTGCCGATCCTACTGTAAAGTTCGCAATGAAAGATTTTGGGTTGAAAAGAATTTATCATAAATACCTGGCATTTGTTTCTCCTTACAATACTTATCTGAACGCCGGATTGCCGCCGGGGCCTATTTGTACGCCTTCCATAAAAACGATAGATGCCGTTTTGGATGCACCCGAAACAGATTATTTGTTTTTTGTAGCCCGGGCTGATTTTTCAGGCTACTCTGATTTTGCATCTGACTACAGTCAGCACCAGGTTTTTGCAAAAGCTTATCAGCAGGCATTAGATAGTTTAATAAAATCGAAGCAACAAAATCAATAAAGTCTCAAATCTTAGTTTGGATTTCAACGACATTAATTATTAAACTGAATTTTTAAATTATAAGGAAAGTTTTGAAAAAAAAATCACCAACATATTTAATTATTCATCCAATAAAATACTTTGTAAAGAAAAGTAAAAAGTGGTCGCCACCCGGTTTCTATGGTATAAAATTACACGCGGTTCTAAAAGACATTTCGAAAAAATTCTACCTTCCTGATTTTACGGAAAAAGCATCCGCTATTTCCTACAATTTTATTATGTCGGTTCCTACATCGTGCTTGTTTCTTTTTACCTTGATTCCTAACCTGCCTTTTATTTCAAAAAGAGGCTTAAAAATTCAACTTCACGGACTGATACATGATATTATTCCATCAACTACCTATAATAAAGGGCTGATCAATTTTGTGGATAGTTTTGTTGACGGATCCAAGATTGGCCTAATCTCATTTACTTTTATTCTATCTCTTTTCTTTGCGTCAGGTGCGGTGATGGGTTTGATGCGCTCTTTCAATAAAAATCATATTGGGTTTGAAAAAATGAAGGGATTAAAAACGCGCTGGGAAGCAATAAAATTGACGGTGATGCTTTTCGGGCTTTTATTAGCGTGCCTTATTTTATTATTGCTTCAAAGAAGTATCCTCCACTTGCTGGGGATCAACAATGAGTCGTTGCGAAACGTGATTTTGTACGGGAAATGGATATTTATTGTAGGGCTTATCTATTATTCTTACGCATTTATATACCGCTACGCGCCTTCTACTACCCGAAGATGGAAACTGGCATCTCCGGGCGCTACTGTGGCCACTTTCTTAAGCATTTTAGTTACCATCGGCTTTACTGTTTTTGTAAATAATTTTGGCAGGTACAATTTGCTTTATGGCTCTATCGGTACCATCATGGTAATTATGATTATGATATTTCTCAATTCTATGGTAATAATGGTTGGCTTCGAAATTAACCTAAGTATCAATACATTAAAAACGATCGCTGAAGAAAAAAAGGAGATGACGCAGTTCTGAATCAATTCTGCCATTGTATGCTATTGGAATTTAATTAATCCAATCCTATTATCTTTGTTTACAGCCTGCCATTCCTGAGATCTTCAATACCAATTTTTCAATGTTGTAAATCTCAAACTAAAATAAAAACCCCGGACTTTTCCGAGGTTTTAGATTCATAAAGTATTTCTTAAACCTTTATGATGATTTTCTGAAATACAGGTAAAGCTCTTCCTATTTTCTTACGCTCACTGAAACATGCCGATCAGTAGCTTTTTCTGCATCAGATGCGGTAGCAGGATACTTGGCAAATTGAGAACCATAGCCCTCTGCACCAGTTACCTGGCTTGCTACGCCGCGTTTATCCAAACCATTTTTAGCGGCATCCGCACGATCCTGCGAAAGTTTTTTATTAGCTGCTGCATTACCGGTTACGTCTGTATAACCGCCAATTTTTATTTTAGCATCAGGGAATGCTTTTAATATTTCAGCGATATTATCCAACTGCTTTTCACTTTCAGGAACTAAAGTAGCGGTACCCGAATTAAAATTGAGGTTATCAAAATTGAACCACCTGTTTTTTAATGAATCTGCACTCAAAGATTTCCAATCACTTTTTAAGAAAGTTACTAACTCATCTTCAATACCTCCTTTAAAAGCATCTAATTCTTTTCCGTTAGGTAATTGAACTTTTATGGACTCAGGGCCTGTAGCAGTAGCGGCAGGCATTGTAGAGGTATCTGCTCCGGTCATAGCGGCTGAAGTATCAGTATTGATAGCAGCGGTACTTGGCTTAGTTTCACCACAACTTCTTGAGAAGTACCAGAGCAGCGCAATTGCTGCTAAAATTATAATTAAAGGCAGTAACCATCTATTGCCCGATGGCTTGTCAGTAATAGCATCAACTTTGTCCTTTAAGTCTTGTTTTATATTAGTGGCAGTAGCTCCCAAAGACCCTAAGCCAAGCAAGCCGGTAATGGAACCAAGCCCTGCGGGCATTGCATGAAGAATATGATCCTTTTGAGAGGAAAGAAAACCTGCTAATCCACTCGCTGATAAGTTATTTTGATCGGCGTGTTTCCCCAGGATGCCCATTATGGCGGGCAATCCCATACTCATTAAGGAGCTGGCCGAAGAATCTTTTATTCCTGCAAATTGGGAGACAGCGCTACTAATTCCACTTGTTTTTTCACCAAATAAACTTGACAGCATATTGCTTCCATTTCCCGGAGATGCTAATCCGGGGGATCCTGCATTTGAAGTAAAAGCATTTTTAGCCATATCCAGTACGCTATTCGCTCCATCGTTTCCAGACGTTGCTTTCATTAAAATCCCTGCCAGGCTTGTAGGTATGATTGCGGAAATTGCTTTCACAATTCCGGAACTGCTTTCTCCGAGCGTAGAGGATGCACGATTGGTAAATTCATCGGTAAAGTAATTTTTTACCGTTTCCATCAAATTGAAAGACATAAATTGTGTTTTTAAGTGTGAAAGAATAATTGTAACAAATTAAATTTCTTTTCAAAAATCTCAGATTAAATTTTTATTATATCAACAAAATCTTTATTACAAAAGTTATACCTAATTTCTTCCAAAGAAAAAGGCTGCTCTTTTTAGAGACAGCCTTTCAATCTTTTACTGAGGCAATAGTACTTTATCTATTACATAA
>Ga0207657_10005294_pt1 | contig 13516 bp, 13 predicted proteins | sample KBSC33metaG_FD_184316 | JGI IMG/M metagenome (GOLD analysis project Ga0207657, IMG submission 184316) | Corn rhizosphere microbial communities from Kellogg Biological Station, Michigan, USA - KBS C3-3 metaG (SPAdes) (version 2) | ecosystem: Host-associated > Plants > Roots > Rhizosphere > Soil ... | reverse complement strand
CGTGAGACGGCAGCGTTCTGCACGCTCAGAGAGTTGGAGCGATGGAACCCACGGTTCCGCCATGCCCACAGTGTGCTGCGTGGATCGGAAGTCACGAGCAGGACTTTCGGCACCCTCACGGCCCGGGGCCCAACTAGGGCAAGCGGCAGACGATCCGCCCCGAGTACTGGCTCGAGTCGTCGAGCGGCTCGGTCCGGACGACCAGGCACGTACCCAAATCCGTCTCGATCGGATCGCCCTCTACCGGCGATCTCGGTAACTCGATTTCGTCGAGCTCCTGGAAGTTGGGCCCCTCGACCGTGAGGATGAATCGTTCCAACTACCCCCTCCGTCGTGCCGTTCGACGAGCGGTACGCCTCGCGACTCTCCGTCCTCCGAACATCCTCGACCTCCTTTTGGTGGTGGCAACCCTTTACGCGGTAGCGGGGACGGCTGCCTTCGTCTCCATCTCGTGATGCTGCTGGGCCTCATCGGCTGCAATCAAGCCGACTCCGACCAGATCGAGCGGACTGATGAAGCCGTCGCTGATCCGGAAACCGCCTGCACGCATGACCGCGTCACGAAGCGGAACAGCCCATTGATGCTCGAGCAGGATCAATGCTGCTGCCGAGTCGTTGGGGATGTCCTCGAGCACATCCCACTCGTCTCCACCCGAAAGCGGGTGAACGCCGCCCTCTGCAGCGGCCTCCGCGCCCGCAGCGGCGCCGGCTTCGAGCCCTTCTTCTCCTTCGATGCCAAGTCCGATCAGGGCGCCGATCGTCGAGCCGAGCTCGATCGCCTCATCCTGGGTCAAGTTGCTCAGATGCGCGACTTCGAGCTCGCCTTCTGCATCCTTGTACACCGCGATCGAGTCGATCACGCGAATGGTGTCGCTCTCCCGCAGGCGCTCGAGCTCATCGATGATCTCGCCGTGGAACTCGGGGTGGTCGAAGCCGAGGACGACGAGCTGAACCGGTCCAATTGCCATCTTGATCCTCCCTACTCTCTAGAGAACGACGCAAGCTGCACGTCTCCAGCGATTCTCCGGAACCGGCAGGCCCGGCACATCATCCAGAAGGGATGAGGGCTCGAGCAGGAGGCTTCAGGCGGTGAGCCCGGCGACGCCGTTGCGAATGAGAGAGGCAGCCAGGAGCACGACGATCGCTGCTCCGATTGTTCTCGCGTCCCGCTCCAGAAAGGTACGAGCCCGGCCCAGCTGCCGCACTGTCCAATCGCGGGCAACCAGGAGGGAAAGGAGCGCGAGCCCGAGCGGGAGCAGAGATGCCACTGTGAAGAACAGCCAATCCACGGCGTACTGGATCGTGCTCGGATTCAGCTCCGAGATGTCCTTCAGGGCGATCGGGATGAATCCCCCTGGGTTGGCGAGCGCAGCGCCCGCGCCCACGATCGCCAACACAGGAGCCGTGGCGAGCTTGCCCATCTTTTCGATCATGCTCTGCACTCTTGCCGGATCGGGAGGCCGGCGGAGAAACAGCACGACGTAGATCACCAGCATCGCTCCCAGAATCAGATCGAGAATGGCAACCCAGGTCTTCGGCGTGGATGTGTCGGAAGCGGCGAGGTCCCCAATGAAGAACGAAGCCACGATTCCCACGGCCAACGTCGCCCCAAACGCCCCGAGGTAGAACCAGAAGCCGGTGCGGAGCGGCCGGTCTCCGAGGACGAGCGCCAGGACCGAGAACGAGAGCGTCGTTGGAGAGAACATCGCTGCGAGGGAAACGAGGACGAGCTCCGCATCGATCCAGCTCACTTGACGCGCCTGAGCAACCGCCGTGCGCCGGATGGTTCAGCGTCGTCCGACTCCGCGGCCTGCTTTGCCGCTTTCTTCGCCTGCCTCTTCGCCGCGCGCTGGGCTTTCTGGTCGGCCGCCTTGACCTTCGCGTCCGTGTAGGAGTCCCCGACAAGCTTCCTGCCGCCCGTCCAGCCGAAGGCCCAGGTCACCAGGACGATCGCAAGGAGGATGTTCCAGGCTGTCGTCACGAGCTGCTGCGCCACGGAATATGCAGTTGCAGTAGTCGCGTCGGTGACGCCGTTCAGCGATGCGACGTTGAAGGCCTGGTTCACGCCAACCCCTCCCGGTGTCACCGATGCCACATTCGCGATCGAGTTGCCGCCGACGATCCGCATCACAGTGTGAAAGCTCACCGGGATTCCGTAGGCGGCCAGGAAGAGAGCGATCACACCGAGTTTGCAGCACCAGCCAAGGAATTCGGGAAAGAAGACTCGCCCGAAATACGCCTTCCAGTCGGCCAGGATCTTCCCGCCCTGCTTGGCCTGCTCCCAGAGCTTCTTCAGCCAGCGCCAGGCAAGTCGACACAGGATCACGAGGCCGAGCACGACGCCGACCGCGATGATCGCGGTCGCCCACGGATGCGCTGACACCCAGCCGAACTTGATGTCGAAGGAACCGCCCACAGAGACGAAGAGATAGACATAGACAACCGCCCCGATCACGGTGAAGAAGATCTTCTCGACGAGATAGCCGGCGAAGATCCCGGCGAACGTCGCCCCCACGATGATCGCCGTGAACATGATCAGCATCACAAGCGTGCCGATGTTGGCGGGGAGAAAGGTGTTCAGCGCTACGGACGTCGCATAGCAGGCGACGATCTGCCGCGCGGGCACGCCTGAGTCCGGGTAGGCGTAGCGAAGGATCGAGTACCACGCGACTGCGGTGAAGAGGGTCTGAAAAGTCTGGAGGACGAGTGCCGGGATGAGGTACTTCGCCGAGACCTGCGTCAGCGTGTCCCAAAGCTGGCTGAACCATCCCCGAACGTCCCAGCCGAGCAGGTACACGACGCCGCCGATCACGACGATCGTGACGAACCAGATGACGAGGCGCCTCGGCTGGAACTGCTTCTCGGGCGGCGCAGCCGCCGCGGCGACCTCGGTCATACCTGCTCCGCCGCGAGCCGGGTCGGGTTGGCCGGCTGCGGTTCGGCGCCGTGGCACCGCTTCCACTTCCGGCCACTCCCGCAGGTGCAGAGGTCGTTGCGTCCGCGTTTTGCATCTTCCGCGGCGTACCGTTCCATGATCTCTGCCGGCGCCCGGTTCCGAGACAGGAGCTCGCCCATCACACGCATCGGCCCGTCGACGTGGTGGAAGAACTCCTTGAAGCCTGCGCAGAGGTAGTTCAGCCCGGGCTCGCCGTACGGCGTGCGAATGAACCGGTCCTTCGGACAGCCACCATGGCAGGCGAAGCGCACGTCGCAGTCGAGACAGTACTGCGGCAGCGTGTCGCGCTTGTCGAGCCCGAACCGCGTCTGCTGGGGCGACGAGACGAGCTCCAGCATGTGACGTTCCTTGATGTTTCCGAGCAGGTAGCGCGGCTCGACGAAATGATCGCACGAGTAGAGATCGCCGGTGTGTTCCAGCGCGAGCGCCAGGCCGCAGGTCTCCGAGTGGACGCAGAGACCCGGGGGCTCGCCGACCCAGTTGGCGAGTGCGACGTCGAACATCTGGACGTAGACCTCGCCGACGTCGCGTCGGACCCACTCCTCGAAGACATCGACCAGGAAGCGACCGTACTGCACCGGGCTCACCGACCGCCCCGTCACGACGTCACCCTCCTGGACGTACAGCGGCCGGTCGCGCCACGACTCCCAGGGAACGGTTCCGTCCTCGGCCGCTTCCGCGACCCGCTCGATGATCGGGATGAACTGGATGAAGCGGGCGCCACATTCGTCGCGAAGAAAGCGGTAGACCTCGCGGCCGCGATCGCCGTTGGCGGCGTGCACGGTTGTCAGGGCATTCCAATCGACTCCTGCGTCGTTGAGGAACGACAGCCCATGCATCACCTGGTCGAAACTGCCCTTTCCACCCTTGTTCACGCGATAGGTGTCGTGGAGCTCGCGTGGCCCGTCGATCGAGATCCCGACCAGGAACTCGTTCTCCTTGAAGAACGCCGCCCACTCCTCGTCGAGGAGCGTCCCGTTCGTCTGGATCGTGTACGCCGCGCGTTGGCCGGGCTGAAGGCAGCCCTCAGCCAGTTCGACCGAGCGACGGAAGAAGTCGACGCCCATGAGCGTCGGCTCCCCGCCTTGCCAGGCGATCGCGACTTCGGGGACGCCCGCATGCGCCTCGATCAGCTGCTTGACGTATGCCTCGAGCAATTCGTCTGCCATGCGGAACCGACTGCCCGGATAGAGCATCTCCTTCGAGAGGAAGAAGCAATACGAGCAGTCCAGGTTGCAGACGGCTCCTGTCGGCTTCGCCAGGAGGTGGAAAGCGCGAGGTTGTTCGAGCACGCCTGGGTAGGCGCTCATACCAGCCCTACGCCTCTCCCTTGGCCTGCCACTGCAAGAGCTTCCTTTCGGGTTCTGGAGGTCGCATCCTCCCGTCGGGATGAATTGTGGCCCCGAGGGCTGTTTTCACCCTGTCCGGACGATGTGTGTCGATGCGGTAACAGCGATTGTCACTTCGTGCCTGCTGTAGCGTGGAGGGGGTGAGCGGGGTGGTAGACGACCAGGACGGCAAGTCGAAAGAGCCGGCGACACGGCGATCGCTGCTCGCCCTCGAGTATCCGGGCTTGGGCGACTTCGACGATCCCAAGCTGGAGTGGCGACGACTCTTCTCCGAGCTCTTGGGAACGTTCTTTCTCGTTCTCGTGGGTGCCGGCGGTGCCGTCGTGAACGCCACCAGCGGCGGCGCGATCAGCAGGTCGACCGCTGTCGCGGCACCCGGCCTGATGGTGATGGGGATCATCCTCTTCATGGGCGCGGTCTCGGGCGCGCACCTCAATCCGGCCGTGACGCTCGGGTTCACCCTGCGCGGAGACTTTCCGTGGCGTCGAGTGCCGGGATACATCTTCGTCCAGCTTCTAGGCGCAACGCTAGCCTGCCTTTTCCTGTGGGCCGTCCTCGGCAAGGTCGGGAAGCTCGGCGCCACGGAACCGGGCCCAGGCATCAGCGACTGGAAGGCGATGCTCATCGAGCTGATCCTGACGGTCGGGCTGCTGAGCACGATCCTCGGCACCGCGTCACAGGCCCAGAACGTCGGTGCACTGTCAGCAGTCGCTGTCGGCGGCTACATCATCCTTGCCGGTTTCTGGTCGAGCCCGATCAGCGGCGCGTCGATGAACCCGGCCCGCTCGTTCGGGCCGGATCTTGCCCTCGGCGACTTCTCCCACTACTGGGTCTACGTTGTCGGCCCGATTGCCGGAGGGCTGATCGCGGTTGTGTTCGCGTGGATCCTCCGCGGGTCAGGCGGGGACGTCGGCGGCCTGGCGGCTGCGCGCGGCGAGTTCGACAAGCGTGTGGAGTCGGCAAAAGAACAGACCTCGACATCAGCGGAGTGAAGGAGGAACGATGAGCACCAAGAGTGCCGCAGCCCAGTCGGAGGGCGAGGAGAAAACGGGTGACGGCACCTCAGTAGACCCGAAGGTCACTCACCTGACCGTAGCCGAGCGCGTCGGACGCGGAAAGGCCGCACGAGAGCAGGCACCGCGCGCGAGCCACTCGATACTCGAGCTCTCCAGCGATCGCGACCCGGTAGCAATCGTCGATGCCGATACCCCCGCGCGTGTTCCCGAGTTGGTGCCCATTCGTTACGGCCGAATGCTGGTATCGCCGTTCACCTTCTACCGAGGTGCAGCGAGCCTTATGGCGCACGACCTTGCGGGAACGCCGCGAACAGGTCTCAAGGCACAGCTCTGCGGCGACGCCCACCTGTCCAATTTTGGCGGCTTTGCATCGCCGTCCCGGGATCTCGTCTTCGATCTCAACGATTTCGACGAGACGCATCCCGGACCGTTCGAGTGGGACGTCAAGCGGTTGGCCGCAAGCTTCGAGATTGCCGGCAGGGATCGCAGCTTCGACGACCGTGTAAGGCGATCCGCCGTTTTGACCGCCGTCCGTGCATATCGAGAGGCGATGCGCGAGTTCGCGGCGATGAACAACCTCGGTGTCTGGTACTCGAGGCTGGATGTGAGCAATATGGTGGCAAACCTTCGCGCCCAAAAGGACAAGAAACAGGCCAAGGCGCTCGAGCGCGGAGTCGCGAAGGCGCAAACGAAGGACAGCATGAAGGCGTTCGCCAAGTTGACGCACCTGGTCGACGGCGAGCCACGCATCATCTCCGATCCCCCGCTGATCGTGCCGATCGCGGAGCTCGCGGACGAAGCGGGCTTGGATCGCGACGTAATCACGGCCGGTGTCCTGGAGCTCTTCCGCGGGTACCGCAGGACGCTGCAACCTGATCGCAAGACCCTGCTGGAAGAGTTCCGCTACGTCGATCTCGCGCGCAAGGTCGTGGGCGTGGGTAGCGTGGGCACGCGCTGCTGGATTCTCCTGCTACTCGGGCGCGACGACGGAGACCCTCTCTTCCTTCAGGTCAAGGAGACCGGACACTCGGTGCTCGAGCCGTTGCTCGGTCGCAGCCAGTTCCGCAACCACGGTCAGCGGGTCGTGGAAGGCCAGCGGCTGATGCAAGCAGCAAGTGACATCTTCCTCGGCTGGATTCGGAACAAGGAGGGGTTAGACGGCAGGCAGCGCGACTTCTATGTCCGGCAGCTCTGGGACTGGAAGACGTCGGTCGACCTCGAAACGATCCTCCCCCGTGGCCTCGAGCTCTACGCACAGGCTTGCGGCTGGACGCTCGCGCGGGCGCACGCCCGCTCGGGAGACCGCATCGCAATCGCGACGTACCTCGGCAAGGGCGACATCTTCGACCGAGCTCTTGCCGAGTTCGCCGTCGCGTATGCCGACCAGAACGAGCGCGACTACGCAACACTTGTCGAAGCTGCGAAGGACGGCCGAATCGAAGCGAAGGAGGGTCTATAGCAGTCAGGGCCATACGCACCCCTCGCACGCTTGCGGCGGTAGTCCAGTCGGAGAGGTTCTTCAACCGAGAACTCTCCTGGCTGGACTTCAACCGTAGAGTGCTCGCGTTTGCCGAGGATGCCGACCTGCCGCTTCTGGAGCGGGTCAAGCTCTGCGCGATCTTTTCCTCCAACCTCGACGAGTTCGTCGCCGTGCGGCTCGCAGGAATCGGCCACCAGGTCGAGTCCAAGATCAAGCGCCGGTTCCCGGACGGACGTACCCCCGCGCAGACGCTCAGGGAGATGCGCCTCCGAATCGTCGAGCTTCAGGCCATGCAAGACCGCCTCTGGCTGGAAGACCTCCACCCCGCTCTCGTCGCGGAGGGGATTCGCGTCGGCGGTGTCGCCGATTGCTCGCCGCGTGAGCTGCGCGCCCTGACGAAGCGCTTCGAGCGCGAGGTCGAGCCGCTGCTGACGCCGATCGCCGTCGGGCTTGCGGCCCCGTTTCCCTATGTCACCACGCTTGCCCTGAACATCGGCCTGCTGGTGCGGGACACAAGGTCGGATGAGCAGCGTTTCATCCGCGTGAACGTGCCGGACGACCTCCCGCGGTTCGTCCCCGTCGGGAACCGGAACTTGCATGTCCCGCTCGAGGAGGCGATCGTGCATTTCCTTCCTGCGTTGCTTGGCTCCGTTGAGATTCTGAGCCGGTCGATGTTTCGAGTCACGCGCGACGCCGACCTGTCGCTGACAGCTGACGCCGACGATCTGGTCGAAGCACTCGAGACGCAACTCGTCCAACGGCGATCTGCCGACGTCGTCCGCGTCGAGGTCAGCGGCGACGCGTCCCAGGAGCTCATCGACACGCTCGCGCGAGAGCTCAAGATCGGAACCGAACGGCTTTATGTCAGTAACGCTCCCCTGGGCCTCAGCGGACTGATGGAGCTCATGGCGATCGACCGGCCGGATCTGAAGTACAAGCCATGGGTGGCGAGAACCAGACGGCCGTTCGTGAGCAAGAGCCCCGCGGATCTACTAGCTCGGATCCGGCGCCGGGACATTCTCGTCCACCATCCGTACGACGCCTTCGACACCAGCGTCGAGGCGTTCGTGGCGGCCGCACGCGATCCGAAGGTCGCAGCGCTCAAGGGCACCGTCTACCGGACCGGCGAGCTGTCGGCCACGCTCGCCTCACTCGTCGAAACGGCCGAAGAAGGGAAACAGGCGGTCTGCCTCGTCGAGCTCAAGGCGCGTTTCGACGAGCGGCGGAACATCGAGTGGTCGAGAGCTCTCGAACGGGCCGGCGTCGACGTCGTGTACGGCGTCCCCCAGTTGAAGGTGCATGCCAAGCTCACCCTGCTCGTCCGTCGTGAGCGAAACGGCGTTCGTCGCTACGTCCACATCGGCACCGGGAACTATCACGCGTCGCACGCCACCAGCTACGAGGATCTGGGCCTCTTCACGGCCGACGAGGACATCGCGGCCGACGTCGCGGATGTGTTCAATGCCGTCACAGGGCGTACGAGCCCGACCGTTTTCCGCAAGCTGCTCGTCGGCCCGTGGTTTCTCCGCGACGGGATCCTCAACGAGATCGACCGCGTCGTGCGCGCGGCGCGAGCAGGCGAAGGCGGGCGCATCCGGATCAAGGTCAACTCGCTCGTCGACCCTGAGGTGATCGACGCGCTCTATGCCGCCTCGGCGGCCGGGGTTACCGTCGAGATCATCACGCGTGGAATCTGCAAGCTGCGCCCGGGCGTCCCCGGCCTCAGCGAGCGCATCACAGTTCGCAGTGTGCTCGGACGCTTTCTCGAGCACAGCCGGATCCTTTCGTTCCAGACCGGTGACCGAACGACGACCTGGATCGGTAGCGCCGACCTGATGCCGCGCAATCTCGACCGGCGCGTTGAGGTCCTGGTGCCGATCGAGGACTCCCGTCTGCGCTCGGACGTGGCCGAGATCCTGGACGCATTGCTCGCCGACACGTGTTTTTCCTGGGAACTGGACGCTGATGGGGCCTGGCACCGCACCCAGCCGAAGGGCCGTGCGAAACCTGTGTCTGCCCAGGAATTCCTGATGGCGCGCACGGTCAGACGCTCGAAGAAGCGCTAGGTCAGTACGGGCGTGACCGTCTGACGTTGATCGTCGAGCCGGCTCCTCACTGACCAGTCGGTCCGGGTTCATCCCATCGGGACGATGAGCTGAGGTCGTTCGGGTGATCCACTCCGTCTTACAGAACTTGTCTAACCGTTGGTCCGGTCAATCCGCGAAAGAAAGGGCACGGGAATGCTCGTTGCTGCCGACTATCCGTTCCTCGACATCATGTGGACGATGTTCATCTTCTTCGCATGGGTCATCTGGATCTGGCTCCTGATCCTGGTCCTGTCGGACAACTTCAGGCGGCGCGATCACTCCGGCTGGGCCAAGGCGGGATGGACACTCCTGGTCATCTTCCTGCCGCTGATCGGCGTGCTGATCTACATGATCACGCGCCCACCGGAGCCGGAAGGTGTCATGGGCGCACCAAGGACCACCTGAACGGCCCGCCTGCGTGGTGAATCGAGCGTCACGAGACGATTTCCGTGACGCTCGAGCAGGCGGTTGACGAAGAGAAGACTGCGGAGGAGCTCCTTGGAGAGCTCGCGCAGGAACTCTCACTGCTCCTACGCTGCGAGCTCGAGGTAGCTGCTTGATCCGGAAGCGTCCGCGCTGTCAGGGCATGCGAGGTCCGCGCTCGAAATGCATCCTGCTGACCAGCACCGCGATCACCGTGACGAGGTAGAGCTGCCCGATCAGCGCCTCGAGAACCGACAGCATGTGGCCAAGGTTGCTCGCAGTCGTGTAGTCGCCGTAGCCGACCGTCGCGAGAGTCACGAAGCTGAAGTACAGGCGAAGAGCCGGCGTGCCATCGGTGCCCTGAGCAAAGAGCGGGCCTGAGTCGAGCACGGCGATAACGCCGTAGGCGAACAGAAAGAGCATTCCGAGGAGGAAGTAAATGCAGATGGCCCCGAGCACAGATCGCTGGCTCACCGCGCCCTCACTGATGATGCCGCGAACGATGACGACCGCGATCGCAATCACCAGCAACCCGCTAAAGCTTGCCACGGCGGCCGCCAACGCCTCGCTGTTGGTCAGGATCTGAAGAACCGCAAGCCCAACTGTCAGGACTAACGCAGTAAGACGAAGCTCAAGGGGCCCACTACGTGACGTCCAGAGGGCCGTGATCAGCGTTCCGCATTGGATCAGGAGGAGCACGCCGCGCGACCAGGGCTCGTCCGGAGCGGTTGCCGTGAAAGCGAAGCCGATGAGGATGAGCAGTAGGACGAACGAATAGCTACGGCTTGCGCGCAGCTCTTTGATAACCGAGACGAAGCGCCGATTTGGCGCCGGTCCAGGGCTTTGGGCCGCGCTTACGCCCTCCACGACGATCCTTGCCGTACCAGCGGCATCTGCTCCTACGATCGTCCTCGTGTGGATGAAGCGCATCCTCCCGTCGGTATGACGGTGATCATCCCGATCGAACGATGAGCCGCGAGCGCGCTCCTGGCTGAATCCAGGGGTGGACAGCGTGTCCGCGAGTGACGGGACTACGGCAACCGGTGGTGGTGCGGCCGCGCGGCCGGCGCCTCGGATGTCAGGGCTAGTGCGACTCCTCGTCGCCCTCGGCGTCGTCCTCGGAGTGCAGGCTCTCTTCGTCGTCTCGTACGTCGGCGCCCTTCACAGGCCACAGCCGCACGACCTGCCTTTCGGCGTCGTCGGCGCGCCGGCGGCCGGCCTGGCAGCCGCAGTCGACAAACAACTCTCGTTGCGGACAACGACGTACACCGCTGCGGCAGCTGCAACACGGGCCATCGATCGGCGGAATATCTACGGCGCGCTGATCACCGACGCCTCCGGCACGAGCCTGCTCGTCGCTCCGGCTGCGTCAAACGCTGCAGCGACAGCCCTCACGACTGCCTTTACGAAGGGTGCGGCCGCCGCCGGTCAGAAGCTGACGGTCGTCCAGGTGCACCCGCTTGCGGACGGCGACAGCGTCGGCATTGTCCCGTTCCTCGTCGTCATGGCATTGGTCGTAGGCGGCTATCTGTCCGCAACGATGGCGACTTCCCTTGGAGGCGCTACCGCGATCCGTCGACATGCACCGATCCTCGCTGTCGTTGCGGCCATCGGCGCGCTCGCGACTTATTTGCTCGCCGGTCCGCTGATTGGCGGCATACCTTCAGGCCACTTCCTGGAGCTCTGGGGCATCTTCACGTTCCTGATGCTTGCCGTCGCCTTCGCGGCGGCGGGGCTGCAGACGCTTTTCGGGACGATCGGGACCCTGATCGTGATCGTCGTCTTCGTGGTCTTTGGCGCTCCCGCCGCCGGCGGCTCGGTCGCAAGGCCGTTCCTCCCGAGCTTCTGGGGCACGATCGGCCCGTTTCTCCCGCCGGGGGCGGGGACGTCAGCCGTTCGCAACACGATCTACTTCGACGGCAACGGGATCGGGAAGTCGCTGATCGTTCTGGCGGCCTACCTCGTTGCGGGTGCAGTCGTCGTGTTTGGAATCCGCCGGCGGACACCGCCGCCGATCGACGCGGAGGCCGACATCGAAACGGCCGGCGCCGCAGCAGTCGTCGTCTGAGCGTCGAGGGTCAGCTCGTCGAGCTCGAAGCCGGAGCACTCGCGCCCACAAAGCTCCACGGGCGTCGCCACCGATGGTGCGCGGCCGGAACGCTCTCCATCACGGGCCTGCGATCGGCGGGATGCGATTCGAACCAGGACACGTAGCGTCGCGTCAGGGGAGCGGCCGTTATCCCGTGAGCGAGTACGGAAAGCCCGACAGTCACGTATGTCGCAGACAAGATCGTCCCAACGTGAGGGAGCTGGGCGTCGTGGAGAACGATCAGGGCGAAGACGATCGAGGCCAGCCCGCGGGGACCGAACCAACCCATGAACGCGACGGTCCGCAGACGAGCGCCCGTGCCCATCATCGCGATGGCGACCGGGAGCATTCGAACCACCGTCAGGCTTGTGATTGCGTAGACCGCGATCCGCCAGTTCAGATCCTCGAGCGCCGGCAGGAGCAACACGGCGCCGAACACGAGGAGCGTCACTGCGTTCAGGACGTCTCCGAGCTCGTCGATGAGATACGTCACCTCGCCGCTGTCGGACCGCCGCAACGCGCTGAAGATCACGCCGGCCATGAAGGCAGCGATGAAGCCGGAACCTCCGAGCGCCGTAGCAAAGCCATAGGAAAGGACGGCGCCTGCGGCCGGCACGACCTGGAGCCAGGCGGGCTCGATCAGCCCGCGCCGCGTGCCGGCCACGACGGCAGCCGTCGTGACCAACCCGCCGATCACGCCGCCGCAGACTCCGTAGCCGATCTGCTCGCCGACTACCCGCGCCGCATGTGCGTCACCGATGCTGCCCGCGTCGGCTTCGGCAACGGCGAGCGCGATGAAGAGCAGCGGCACGCAGATGCCGTCGTTGAGCCCGCTTTCGACGTTGAGCCCCTGGCGGATCCTCGAGGGTAGGCGTGGCTCTGTGACGACTGCCTGTCCAAGGGCGGCGTCCGTCGGTGCCAACAGGACCGCGATCACGACCGCCTCGGCGAGCGAGAGCTCCTGGAAGATGAACGAGGCGGCAATCGCACCCAGGACGATCGTCAACGGCAGTCCGATCATGAGCAGCCGGGCGGGAACCGTGTACTCACGGCGGAGCGCCCGGAGGTCGATCCGCGACGCGTCCGAGAAGAGCACGAACGCGAGCGTCGCCTCCGCCAGCACCTTCACCGATTCCCCGGTCGAGGGGGCGTCGAAGAGATCGAGTGCCTGAATCCCGGCAAGGAGCCCGACTCCGACGAACACCATCGCCGAGGTGATCGAGGTTCCGGCAAGCCGGCGCGAGACGACGGAGAAACCAAGGAGCGACGCCCCGATGACTACGAGCTCCCAGCCCACAGTGGCCCCCTACCTTCGCTCCGGGTTGCCAGAGTGCGCTGCGGTCAGGCTCATCCTTCCGCCTGGGACGTCCACTCTTCGACAAGCTCATCACGAGCCGTCAACTCAAGCATCGTCCGATTTGGGCGATATCCCCGTCGGCCGTCCGCCGCAGGGTCAGCGCGGCGGTCGCCGCGCTGACCCCTCAGGTTCAGGCTCTCACAAGAGTGAGACGAAGCCAGCGATCAGCACGCTCCAAGGCAGAGTCTCGGCGGCTGACGCTGAGTCTCCCTCAGACCGCAGCTCGTGCGGAGTAACCCTCCCAACGCGCGGTCAGCGCGTAGACGACTATGACGTTCAGGGTGATGATGACGAGGGTCCACAGCGGATAGTTGGTCGAACCGAGCCAGGCCAGCTGACCCAGGATGTTCAGGCTCGCGAGAAAGACCGTCACCCACCGCGCCCAGCCGGCACCCCCGGCGAGGGCAGCACCTACGAGCACCAGGATGATCCCGAAGATCAGGGTGAGCCAGCCCCACGTCCTCGTATCGAAGACGATGATCTGGCTGCTGCTGACGACGTAGTACTTGCCCCGTACGACCGCGATCAACCCTTCGAAGAAATCGAGCGTGCCGATGATCATCATCATGATCGCCGCGAACGAGATCCATCCTGACATTGGCTTCATGCCAACCTCCTCAATTCGGTTGTCCCCTTTTGAAACCGGCTATCCCTCGCCGGCTGCCGCCTTGACCTCCTCGGCGCTGTCCCTGTCGACCTTCTCCTTGGTGACCTTCTTGGCGTTCGATAGGGCGCTGTCGATGTCATCCCCCCACTGTTC
>Ga0207657_10005293_pt1 | contig 13518 bp, 8 predicted proteins | sample KBSC33metaG_FD_184316 | JGI IMG/M metagenome (GOLD analysis project Ga0207657, IMG submission 184316) | Corn rhizosphere microbial communities from Kellogg Biological Station, Michigan, USA - KBS C3-3 metaG (SPAdes) (version 2) | ecosystem: Host-associated > Plants > Roots > Rhizosphere > Soil ... | reverse complement strand
GCTTAGCTCATCGCCTTTTACTTCCTGGGTAGCGTAGCCTAAGGAGGATTTTTTTCTTTCAATTCCCAGGGCAGTTACTACCACTTCATTTAATCCTGAAACTGATTGTTGCAAAATAACAGTAACATCAGTCTGCTTCCCGACATTTACTCTTTTTGCCTGGTATCCGACGCTTGATACCTCCAATGTAATATTTTTATCAGTAGTGGTCGAGATGGTGAAGCGCCCGTCACTATCAGTTGTAGTACCAATCTTGCTTCCGGCAATTACAACCGAAACGTTTTGCAATGGCTGGCCTTGTTCATTTACCACCCGTCCATGAATTTCTATTGGAGGTGGGGTTAGGATTGTCGCCTCATCAACTGCTGCGGGCAGCAATTCTTTTTCTTTTTCAGCCGGCTTAATTACAACTGTTTTACCGATGATGACATAGGTAAGGTCTTTCCCTTTAAGGCATTTTTCAAGAGCATCCTGCAGGGATACATCCCGGACTTTCACAGTTACGTTTCCCGCTTCTTCCAAAGCTTTGTAAGTAGCAACAAAATCATACCCGCTTTGGTTTTGAATTTTCTCGAATACTTTATGTAAAGGAGTATTCGTTTCAAAAAGCGTGATTTGGGAATATCCCCGTGCGCTTACCTGGAAACATGCTGCAAACAATATGACAGTAATTAGCTTCATAATCTTAAGCGATTGCCTTGATATTGCCGGCAGGCGATACCGGCAATCATAATGAACTTTTAAATTCATAACTTTGTTGCCCTGCCTATCCGGCAGGTAGGTTTAGATTAATGAAATAATGGTTTCTACTAATTTATTATAGAGCTAATCTGAACTTTAGAGGGCAGTGGCGCAATCACTGCCCTTTTTTCAAATCAGCTAACTAATTTTTTTTATTACGCCGGCATCACGATAATTTTACTACCCTGCACGCTGAACTTTACGCCACCCGTAGCTTCCAATATCTTCAATACCTGCGACAAGTTCACATTTTTAGAAACAGAGCCCCAGAAACGTTGATTGATTTTCCCCTTATATTCAATATCTACATTATACCAGCGCGATATTTGTCGCATGATTGCCGTAATATCTGTGTTTTCGTCAAACCTGAATTTGCCTTCCTTCCACGCCATTACTTCCTCCAAATCGGCATCATTTATTACATGAATGTTATCGGAACTTTTTTGGGAAATGCTGGCTTGCTGCCCTGGCTTTAACAATTGTGAAACATGATTTTTAGTGACCTGAACGGAGCCCTTTAATAATGTGATCAATTCTTCGGCTTCATCCTCATAAGTGTTCACGTTGAAATGAGTACCTAAAACGCGGATGGCTACATCCTGGTGCTCCACTACAAAAGGCGTTTTTGCCTGGTGAGCTATTTCAAAATAAGCTTCTCCGGACATCTTCACTCTCCGCTCCTCCCCTTTAAAGGCTGTAGGATAGGTAAGCTTTGACCCTACATTGATCCAAACCCTGCTGCCATCTTCCAACACAAGGTTCAATGGTTTGCTACCTCTCGGAACGCTAAGCGTATTGTAACTAACTTCTCCGGCAGCAGCGCCGGCATAGCTGATTTCCCCTGATGATTGTTTAACGATTTGTACATTTCCCTGTGTGGCAAGCGTGCCGTTGTTACTGCTGTCGATTTCGATTTTTGTTCCATCAGCTAGGGTAAGCACCGCCTTATTTCCTGAAGGCGGAGCAATGTCTTTTGGTTTATCAATCTTTGCCATAACCGGCTGATGCAGACCTGGCACCAGATATTTATAGGCGATTGCCGCAAATACCATCAACACGGTAGCAGCAGCTATCCACCTCTTCCAATTGATGTTCCTGACTTTTGAATGGGCGAATCCTCCTGAAGACTGCATTACGCGGGCATACAGTTCATCCCAATCTATAGGTGAACGATTGCTGGAACCGGAATATGCATTCCAGATGGAAAGCATGTACGACTTTAGTTCACTATCTTCATTTGCTTCAATCAACCAATTCATCAATTCATCCTCTTCCTCCGCGGTGGCGTTGCGCGAAATGTAAACATCCAGTAAATAATAGATTCTCTCTTTAGGTAATTGCATGCAGTTTTTTTTCAACGTAATAACAGACAGATACGCGAGAGGATCATTTGTACTACTGCAATAAAATTATTTTTTAAAAAACCAAAACAGATATGGAAATATATAAGCAGTGTTGCGCAAAAAATTTCGTATAAATTTAAGGGCATCAGCCAGGTGATTCCTGACTGTGTTAGGCGTTATGTTTAATTGATGTGCTACATCAGCCCTGCTAAAGCCTTCCTGTTTGCTTAGCTTGAAAACTAACTTTTGCTGAGGTGGAAGTTGGGATATCGCTTTACTGATAAGCGTTTCGCTTTCGTGGGCAAGCACTTTTTCTTCAGTAGCATCTGCTAATTTTTCAACAGGCGACATAGAATAAAGAAATTTTCTTTTTAACGCTTCGCTGCGATAATGATGATAAATTTTTCTGTAAACAGCAGTAAAAAAATACGATGAGGGGTTAACAACATTCACCAAATTTTCTTTTTTGATCCATAAATTCATAAACACATCCTGAACGATATCCTCTGCTACTTCATCAGACCGGGTCATCTTTAGTGCGATGGCATAGAAGCGTTCATTATACAGATCGAAAAGCTTTCGGAATGCGCGCTCATCTCCGCTGGCAATCTTTGCAAGCAAAGCCTTTTCATCGTATGGTGGGCAGTCAGCCAATTAAATTTTTTTTGTAAAAAGCAATAACGTGTCTCAAATCCAATGCAATACTATCGCAAAAATGGCCTCTTTGTGTTCTATGTCAATCAAGCGCTGCGCTCTCATATCTTTTGTTCAGATGGTTTGCACATCATGCAGCTAAACTACGTAAATCACAATCCGAATTTACAGTAAACACAGAAAAAATCTGTTTTTTTATTTTGATTAGATAATGGCGCTTATGAAAATCTTCTTTATTAAAACAACATTTGGATAAAATTTTTGAAGCCGGGTTTTCTATCTTTATTATTATTCCAAAATATAAATTTCAACAAAAATTGCAGCAATGAACTACTCAAATAAAACCAATGATATCAACAGGCTTGAGTTTTTAAGAAAGTCCGGGCTTTTGGTGGCGGGAACAGCACTTCTTCCGCGATTGCTGAATGCAAATATTAAAGACGACAAATATAATGAAGATGTATCGGGCTTAAAAATATCAGGCTATCAAATTGTGGTTCACTCGCAGGCCGATGATTTGGAAAGGCAGGCAGCACAGGAGCTTCAGCGCTATTTGTCAAAAATAAGCACGTCAAAAATTTCTGTATTGACTGAGAATGACAATAAAAGCAGTAAAGCAGTTTATATTGGAAAAACAAATTTTGCAAAAGCCCATAAAGTTGATTTTGCCAACATAGCAGCAGATGGATATATCTTTAAGACTGCCGGTAAGAATTTAATTATTTCAGGCGGCGCTAAAAAAGGCGTGCTCTATGGCGTATACGATTTTTTGGAACAATCAGGATTTAAAAAACTTGCCCCGGATGATGTATTTATTCCTACCACAAAAACGGCCAATCTGCAAATAAGCAGCCGCGCGTACAATCCGCCGATCACTTACCGAACCACCTCATACGGCCAGATGGGGAACCAGGAATATTTAGACTGGAACAAGCTTTCATCGCGAAGCGACTGGGGGTTATTCGTTCACACTTTTAATACTTTAGTTTCTCCTCAGCAATATGGCCAAAGCCACCCGGAATATTTTTCTTTGATAAATGGTGTAAGAATGCCGGGAACGCAATTATGCTTATCCAACCCCGAAGTTGCTGATGTATTGACAGCGAATCTGAAAAAGAAGATTGCAGAGAATTCTGCCGCCACTTATTGGTCGGTTAGCCAGAACGATAATGATCAATATTGCCGTTGCGAAAACTGTAAGCCCTTAAACGAAAAATACGGTAAGGTACCAAGCGGCTCAATTATTTATTTCGTAAACAAAATTGCCAAAGCTTTTCCGGAAAAAATTATTTCAACATTGGCCTATTGGTATTCGCGCAAGGCGCCTCAAAACATCCAAATTGAGCCTAATGTTAATATCATGCTTTGTAATATCGAGAGCACAAGGCAGGCGCCGGTGTATGAAACTGATCCTGCATTTTCAAAAGACCTGAAGGATTGGGGCGCTCTCACAAAAGATATTCTCATCTGGGATTATAATATTCAGTTCACCAATTACTTTGATCCTTTTCCAAATCTTTTTACGCTAAAGCCAAATATCAAATTCTATACAGACAACCATGTGAACGCCCTGTTTATGCAGGCAAATGATGAGCCTGCCGCTGAAATGGCCTTATTGCGCAGCTATATGATTTGCCAGTTGATGTGGAATCCTGAACTGGATGAACAAATTATCCTGGATAGTTTTTTAAAATCTTATTACGCAGCGGCCGCTCCATTTATTCGCCGGTATATTGACAGCATGCATCAGTCTTTAGTGAAAAGCGGTTTGAAGCTGAATATTTTTGGCGGCCCAATTGATGCTAAAGACGCCTACTTGTCTGCAGAGATGATGTCGCATTATCAAAAGCTTTTTGACGATGCCGAAAAATCGGTAAACGCTAATCCCGAATTGTTGAGGCGCGTGCAGGTAGCGCGGTTGCCCATCATGTATGCTGCGATACAAATTGGAAGAACAGAAATTGATACGCCACGAAGCATGTATCAGCGTGATAAGAATGTTGTCGTATCGCCGAAACCACAAATGGTGGCTCTTGTGAACCGGTTTGTTGATGGCTGCCTTCGTGAAAAAGTAAAATTAATAAGAGAAAGAAGTGGCACTCCTGAACATTTTCGGGCAGCTTACCAGCGCATCTTTTCCAATATGGATAAAACTCCTATGGATAAAGCGTTTAAGAAAAAAATCACCTCGATCACCCAGCCTGCTGCTAAATCAAAAGACGTGGAAAGCCTTACAGATGGCGTGTTTGCGTCTTATGAATCGTGGCAGTCAGCAGATAAGAATTGGGTTTTTTATACCGGAAGCCACGTGGATTTTGTGTTAGACCTGGGCGAAGTGATGCCTGTCACTACGGTAAACATGGATTTTTTAAATCCGCAGGCACAGCCCGACTGGCATTTGATGGCGCTGCCCCAATACGTGAGTTATCAAACCTCGATTGATGGGCAAAAATTCGATGACCCGAAACGGGTGAACAATCCAAATAACCCTAATCCCACCGAAAATCCTGGCATTAGTAAGATTTCCATTTTTTCATTTACAACAAACCTGAATACTGATGCCCGTTACATCAAAGTCCATGCGGAAAGCCTGTTAACCGCCCCATCATGGCACATTCGCGCGGGCCAGCCGATGTCTGTTTATACGGATGAGATTGTGGTAAATTAAAAAAGTGTGAGGCTGAAAAGTTTTATAATATTTTTTCAGTAAACAAAGAAATAATAAAGTTTTTTTATTTCGAATCGCTACTAACGGTAATGCATACACGATATTTGAGTCTGCGATTTTTCACAATGCGTCAGCCTAAATTTGTAAACCAAAATAGATAATCTACAATTCTGACAATTATTTCTCTTTGACGTTTGCTGTCAGCGGCAAATGATCTGAAGCGGTAATATTATTGATGGCTTTGTAATCAGAAACCGACAAGATTTTTGCTGCGTCAGGATTTAAGACGATATAATCAATCGTCACCCGGGGCGAATCAGATGGCGACGTGAGCGGGCAATCGGTTATGCATGGAAAAATGAATTCCTTCCGCAAGCTTTGCATTTCCTTTCCCGAAGGAAGGCTGTTGAAATCTCCCGCAACAATTAAAGGGTACTTACTTTGCCGGGAAATTTTTATCAATTGATTTACCTGCGCCATCCTGTTTTCGAACTTCAGATCGAGATGGGTGGAGGCAAACAATACCTCTTTACCGGGAAACATTTCAACCCGTATAATGGCAACTGAGCGACGTTCGCCGGTAGAGTCCGGCATTTGCAACGAATACCGGTCATGCGCTTTAATGACAAAACGTGATAATATCGCTACTCCGTACTCGCCACCATCATAATCAATTGATTTAGAAAAATAATAGTTCATATTGGTGAGCTTGCCCAGCTCTTTAGCTTGATCCAAATTTATCCCTGACCTTCCGGTGTGAACATCTATCTCCTGTAGTGCCACAAGATCAGGTTTTTCTTCATTGATAACAGCTGCGATGCTGTCTACATGTATGTCATAAATACTGTGATGAATGGGCGCCGCATGCCTTATGTTATAAGTCATTATTTTCACTGGCGTACTATCATTGCTAATCTTGTTATCAATTGCCTGGGAATTTTCCATTCCATAGGCCTTATTACAAACTACAATAACAAACAGGCTGACTATTAAGTTTAGTGATTTCATATAAATTGACCTCATTCCAATTGTTTTTTTGTAAGACTTGAATTTTATCTGTTCACAAATAGTAGATGATGTCTCAAAAGAATCACCGCTACTTTTGAGACACCATCTATCGAGAAAAATTACCAGTTAGGATTTTGAGTAAGATTCGTATTCAACAGCAGCTCCTGTGTCGGCAATGGATACAAATAGTCCCGGTCTTCATTAAAAGTTTTTGGAACGTTAGCATTAATAGTTACTTTGCCGCCGTCTGCCCCATTTTCTAATGTGATATCAGTGCCCAATTTAAGATATACCACGCCTTGCTGTACAGGAGGTTTCGTGTCGGTGTAAATGACAACGTCTGGCTTACCGTTGCCATCGAGATCAAAAGCGCCCGGCCCCGGGAAGTATTCGCCATAAAATTGCAGTGCAATAAGATGCCCTTCTTTCCAGCGCATCAAATCATCCCAACGAAAACCTTCCATTACGAGCTCTATTCGTCTTTCACGACGAATCTCAAGGATCACGCCTTTATCCGGCCCTGACACGTGAGTATATTGGCTGGCAAGATAAGGGTCTGGGTCTGCGTTAGCTGCTGCCACATCAAGATTAGGCATACCCACACGATCGCGTAATAATTTTATAGAACGGTTGATATCTTCCTGCGTAAGCGTACCCAGTTCTGCTTTCGCTTCTGCAAAGTTCAACAGTACTTCGGCATACCTGAATACCGGCAAAGGATTCGTGTTTCCGCTGATCCGGTCATCCGGAGGGGTGGTTACAAATTTTATCAGTTGATATCCGGTAACCGTAGCTCCAAAACTGGGAGCCACTTCTACATTAGTGCCCATACGCATATATCCTGGTGTGCGGATAGTTTCTGAAAGTCGCGGATCACGATCCTGGACTTCTTCATAAAATTGCATGCTTTCATGACCCGGTATATCAGTAAAGCGTGAACCATCCTTCATCAGGTAGCTGTTTACCAGCTTTTTTTCCAATCCCGGCTTGCCGTAGGATGGAGATACCGTGTAGTAATTTACAGTATGAAAAACCTGTAATGTTGTACTGAAGGTTCTTGCCAGAATTATTTCACTTCCTATAGGATTTGGTGCGGTAAACAATTCCTGGTAAGCTGTGGCCGGCGTGCTCGTATAGATTGTGTATTTTCCACTACTCATGAGTGAATCAGCGGCAGCCGCCGCCTGCTGCAATAATTCGTCAGCACCTGTCAACGGCTTGCCATAGCTATCTTTTCCAAACAGGTCATCAGCATGATATTTTCGCCAGGTGCCTTCATACAGGCAAACCCGCGATTTAAGCGCTAATGCTGTCCATTTGGTTACCTGGTCCACAGAAGTTTTTGTGGGTAAATTCGCAATTGCATAATCCAGGTCAGCTACGACAGAATCAATAACAAGCATTCTTGAATCACGTGGCTTTTGAAGCAGAGTAGAGTCGTTAGCATCAATGGCTCCGGAATACCAGGGCACATCTCCAAAAGTCTGCACCATATTAAAATAAAAATAAGCCCTGAAAAACCTGGCAACTCCAACATAGGGTGCGGATACATTCTCGGGTAGATGGCCTTTTGTATAATTTTGCAAAAAGAAATTAATATTTCTCAGAGCGCCCCAACTCCAGCCTCCCCCACTCACCGGAACGGTTCTGGCGCCGGTAAGTTCATTTGAAAGTGAGGTAACCACGATATTATCCACTTGTTCATTATAAAGGCTGACTGCATCAGGAATAATATCATTATAAAAAGAATTAGTATAAAGCTGTAATTGGCTCGCACTGTTAAAGCTGCTCCCAGGCGACAATTGTGACAATGGTTCCCTGTCTAAAAAATCTTTGCTGCATGAATTTAACAGCAGGATGAATCCCGAAAAAGCTATGGAAAAAAAGGCAATTTTATAAATTGATTTTTGCATTTTATTTGGTTTATTAGTTAAGACTAAAAGGTAACATTCAGCCCGCAAGAATAATTTTTAAAGAAAGGGTAATTTCTTGCGTTATTATCGCCGCGCGAACCGGACGGATCGGCTGATACCTGTTCAGGGTCAATATATTTCGATTCCAACTTGGTAGCAGTAAAAATATTTTCACCACTCACATAAACTTTTATATTGCTGATTTTAACGCGCTGAAGCAGCGACTTGGGAAGATCATAACCAATAGTAAGATTTTTGAGCCTGATGTAGGCAGTGTTTTGCATATACTTATTATTCACACTTCGTAGCTCTGTGTTTCCGTTTAAGGCCACATATCCTCTCAGCTTTGGAAAATAAGCATTAGGATTTTCGGGGCTCCATATTTTGCTTTCGAAATTTTTTGGAATAAAGCTATAATAAGGACGCCCGTAAACACCCCAGAAGAAATAGGTTTCATTTCCCGGATACCAGTCCTGGCGCCCTACTCCCTGGAAAAACACAGAGACAGAAAATCCATTCCAATTTGCGGCGCCTGTAATTCCAAACGGAAACCTTGGAAGACTATTTCCAAGAATACGTAAATCACCATGGTCGGAAAGCGTGTTCTTGCCATCATTAACCACATTGTCTCCATTCAGATCCACAAAGCGCAAATCGCCCGCCTGCAGGTTTCGTCCATCCCCTGGCGAACTCAGGCGCGTTCTGTTGACATAGTCCTGGTTTACAGCATAATTTTTTGCAGCATCATCGCTTTCAAAATATCCATCAACAGTATACCCCCAAATATCACCCAGCTTTTGACCCACATAATAATTATTGAGAAGCTTGCTTGGGTTGTCAAATTTCGTGATGTGCGATTCTGAATTCGAAAGAACGATGCCTATGTTGTAAGAAAATGGTTTGTCTTTGATCGTAGTTCTGTCTTCCCAGTGAATGGACAAATCAAAGCCTTTTGTATCGAGGTCTGCCGCATTTTGTTTGGGCGAAGACGCGCCAAACACGGCTGGCAATGTTCTACCAGCCACGAGCATGTCAAGCGTTTTCCGATCATATAGATCGATCGTAGCACTAAGCCGGTTGCTTAAAAATGAAGCGTCTAATCCAATATTTGAAGATGTGGTTCGCTCCCAGGTTAATTGCGGGGTTATGGGGCTTCCCACGCGCAAATATTGAGATTGATTACCACCCTGCAACCAGTTGGAAAGTCCTGTATTCATCACGGGGATGTAAGGGTAGTTTTGATTTCGCAAATTCGTGCTTAGCGATTGGTTTCCCAAAGACCCATAGGATCCGCGAATCTTAAGCTCAGAGATAACACCGGACAATCCGTCAAAAAACTTTTCCTGGCTGATGCGCCACCCTGCGGAAACAGACGGGAAAAAGCCAAAGCGGCTATCAGCCGGGAAGTGCGAACTGCCGTCATAGCGCCCATTCACTTCAAAAAGGTATTTATCCTTGTAGCTGTAGTTTATTCTGCCAAAATATCCCCGCAATGCCCACTCAACGGAATTGCTGCCAACTTTTTGTCCGCTGGTTCCTAAATCAAGCGCATTCAGATCTTCGGAAAGAAGATTGTTAGCACTTCCATTTATTGTGTGATACTTTTTATATTCCTGGTTGTATCCCGCCAATATTTTTATATTATGCGCACCCAGGCTCTTGGTAAAAGTAGCATAAGCATTTACCACCTGGTACTGATCCTGGCTGGCAGATTCTGTATATAGATCAGTACCTAAATAATCAATCTGTCCAGGATAAATGGACCATGGGGTGACAGTGCTTCTGTGAAAATCGGAATAAGGATTCAACTGGTAACTATAACTGCCAATCACTTCCAGCTCTTTAGTTGGCTGAATATTCACGCTGACGGTGTTCGTCATATTGAATTCTTGTGTTTGTGATTTATCCTTTCCATATTCAAGCTGTAAATTTCTGCCATCGGCCATCCCGTAATTATTTAATTGGCTCCGGTAAGTAAATGTTCCATCAGGGTTCATTGGCACATAAGAAGGTAACATGTGAACGCCCAAATAAACAAAGGCTGTGTTTACATCGCTTGCTGAGCCTGCTCCCGGATAATTGTATGTATTTGTTGAAAACTGGAGATTATCGCTGATGGTGAGCCATGAGTTGATATGCGCATTTACTTTTGCCCTTAAATCATAGGCCGTGTATTTATCCCGATGAAACTTCATGATTCCTGACTGCTCATAAAAGCGTCCTGAAAGCAGGAAGTCTACTTTGTCGGTGCCTCCGGAAAATTGTAAAGAATGAGTCATGGAAGGAAGATTATTGTGGAAGAAATAATTCCACCAATCTGTATTTCCGTACCAAACATACTGATCCCGGCCATTGCGATTTTGAACTACTACAGAGGGAAGAGAATGATCAGTTCTGCGTTTTTGTAATTCTTCATAATCTGCATCGGTATAACCGGTATAAATATTTCCGGTGCTGATTTGAAATGCTTCATCTATCAGCTTTGCGGTAGCGTAACCATCGGTCATGAAATCGTGACTGGTAGTGGAGTTGGCTATTGAAAAATTATTGCTATACGTTACCTGGAGTTTGCCTGCCTTCCCTTTTTTGGTAACGACCAAGATTACTCCATAAGCTGCCCGCGCACCATAGATGGCCGCAGAGGAAGCATCTTTCAACACAGTAACTGTTGCTACATCCTGTGGATTGAGCATATTGATATCTCCTGGTACACCGTCGATCAATACAAGCGGCTGTCCTCCATTTACTGAGGTAAAACCGCGAATGTTGATTTTGCCATTTGCGCCCGGACGGCCATCGTTAAAATTAATACTCAGACCTGGCATCGCCCCTTGCAGCGCCTGGCTCACATTTGCTATCGGCCGATCCTCTAACAGCCTGGAATCAATCTGAGAAACAGCTCCTGTAAGATTTACTTTTTTCTGCGTTCCATAACCCACAACTACCACATCGCTGAGGCTGTTAATATTTGCAGTCATTACGAGGTTTATCGTTGTTTTGCCGGCCGTTGATACCGTTTGAGTATTGTATCCCACATAGCTAAATTGCAACTGGGCATCATCTGACAGCTCCAATGAAAAGTTTCCTTCTGCATCTGTAGTCGTTGCCTGGTTGGAGCCGACCACTTTAACCGTTACCCCTATTAATGGGTTACCGTTCTCATCAGTTATTTTGCCGGTGATTTTGCGGAAGACAGTCTCTGAATTTTTTTGAGAGATGATAATCAGGTTATTTTCCAATGAGGAATAAGTAAGGGATGTATTGGACAGGACGGTCGTCAATACTTTTGACAAAGGCGTATTGCTCACGTCTATGCTTATAGTTCTATCAGTTGGTAAAATGTTGTTGCTGTAAACAAAACGGAAATCCGTTTTGTTCTCAATTACTTTGAACAATTTGCTGAGATTTGCATCCCTGAGGTGAAGGCTGATTTTCTCGTCCTGCGAAAATGCTTTGGCCGAAATTTGTGTGGTGGCCACCAGGATGAACAGCACGGTGAGTTTCATAATCAATAGGAATTTGGTTAATTTCCGGAGCGAAGAAATCGACTTCCGAAGTTCAATTTTTTTCATACTTTTAAATTGGTTTAAAGTAATATAAATGAAACAGGGTATTGGTAAATGCAACCTGTTTTCTGAATTTAAGCTACGGTGGAATGTTGACGCATTCCCCCGTTTTTTTATTTTTCGTTTCTGTGTTTATCGATGCATTAAGTCATATTTTTTATTTTATTTGGTTATCAAAACTTTACCATCTTTTATACGATAGTGAAAAAACAGGGATAGTTGCAAGGCTTTCAAAGTTTCATTAAGGCTTTCATTTTCGAAAATAGCTGTATAATGATATTTGTCAGCAATATCATCTGCCACACTCACCTGTATACCATACCACCTTTCTAATTTCACGGCCACCTCGGCTAAGGTTTCGTTATTAAATGTTAGCCGGTTATCCTTCCACAATGTTTCAATTACTGCACTATCGGTTGAATTCAACATCACTTTCTGCACCTGTAATTTTTCACGAATCGCTTTATGCTCCTTCAGTGCAGTATCAGCAATGTGTTTCGCTGGTGTTTCTTCATTCTGGATGATGAGTTTATGACGAGGCTTCAACACAATTTTTTCCTCAGGCCTGTCATGTACTGTTACCTCCACTGATCCCTTTATGAGAATAGTTTCTGTAGTTTTGTCCCCTGGGTATGCTTTCACATCAAACTCAGTCCCCAACACCTTTACGTTGATGTTGTCAGTATGAATTATAAACGGTTTAAGCGCATTGTGTGTAACATTAAAATAGGCTTCCCCTTTTAAAGAAATTTCGCGCTTCGCAAGATCAAAATCCTTTGAAACTTCAATACGGCTTCCTCCATTTAGTGTAACCACCGAACCGTCTGCAAGTTGAAAAGATTTCCTCTCGCCCGGCAAGCTCGAGTATATTAATTTAGGATTAGAAACTACTTCTTTCCCCGGTGATTCAGGCTGATGGCTGTGTTGATAAAACAATACCGATATTAATAAGAAACACGCGGCAATACTTCCGGCATAAACAAACAACGAGCGTTTTTTACTGCGAGGTTTATCTACAAAAAACTCTTCCGGAATATCGGCCACAGCCCCACCCTTTTCTTCCTGTAGATGTTTATAAAATTTATCTTTAAATTTTTGAAAATCCCGCCTGTAACTCTGTGAGTCAGTGTTTCCATTTAGCAAAATAATAATTTTCTTTGCCTGCCGAACCGTTTCAATTTTTTGAGGATTGTCGTTTATCCACGCCTTCCAAAAAAGAGCGTCCTGATCTTCTTTGCCTAAACAATAATTTTGAAAAGAATCATCCATCACAAAATCTTCCACATCATATTCCATGTAGTTCATGTCTCACCCTTTTATCTATAGAGAGAAAGCGACACTATTTTTACTATGAATTTTAAAAAAAAATTTAAGAGGCAAAAATCTTCATATGGAATTGCGGCGCTAACGGCGTTGCGTTTGATTTTGCGGCCGCAAAATAAGGTGAAAACTTTGTGTGATAATTCATCCGCAATTCCTTCAAATTCCCGCCGGGAATAACAAAAAACAGCCAGCACATTTAATGTACCAGGCATAGCATGATGGCAATCGGCAAAAAACCAGCGCTGCTAATACCGGCATGGTCTTTTTCCATTTTATATAGTTCGGCTTTCAATATTTTTAGC
>Ga0207657_10005291_pt1 | contig 13520 bp, 10 predicted proteins | sample KBSC33metaG_FD_184316 | JGI IMG/M metagenome (GOLD analysis project Ga0207657, IMG submission 184316) | Corn rhizosphere microbial communities from Kellogg Biological Station, Michigan, USA - KBS C3-3 metaG (SPAdes) (version 2) | ecosystem: Host-associated > Plants > Roots > Rhizosphere > Soil ... | reverse complement strand
TCTAGCGACGAGATGGGGCGGTTGGCGCCCCGTGGAGCTTGAAGAAGGGTAACGAATGGCTCGTATCGCCGGGGTCAACATCCCCACCAACAAGCGCGTGGAAATCGCGCTGACCTACATTCACGGAATCGGCCGCACCACGGCCAAGAGGATCACCGAAGAGCTGGGCATCACCCCGGAAAAGCGGGTCCAGGACCTGACCGACCAGGAAGTGCTGCACATCCGCGAGGCGATCGACAAGGGTATCACCGTCGAAGGCGACCTTCGTCGCGAAACGGCGATGAACATCAAGCGGCTGATGGATCTCGCCTGCTACCGCGGGCTTCGCCATCGCAAGGGCCTGCCGGTCCGCGGCCAGCGCACGCATACCAATGCGCGCACCCGCAAGGGCAAGGCCAAGCCGATCGCCGGCAAGAAGAAGTAACCTTCTTCCCACCCGTCCGACCGTCAGCAGCTTAGATTGTAGGAACCAAGAATGGCCCAGGCACCGCAGCGCATCCGCCGCAGGGAGCGCAAGAATATCACGGCCGGCGTCGCTCACGTGAACGCCAGCTTCAACAATACCATGATCACCATCACCGACGCGCAGGGCAATGCGATTGCCTGGTCGAGCGCCGGCATGATGGGCTTCAAGGGCAGCCGCAAATCGACCCCGTACGCGGCGCAGGTCGCCGCCGAGGACGCGGGCAAGAAGGCCGCCGAGCATGGCGTCCGCACGCTCGAGGTCGAGGTCAAGGGCCCCGGTTCGGGCCGCGAGAGCGCGCTTCGTGCTTTGCAGGCGGTCGGCTTCACGATCACCTCGATCCGCGACGTCACGCCGATCCCGCACAACGGTGTCCGTCCATCGAAGAGGCGTCGCGTCTAAGCGTCAGGCGCGCCGCTGTCGCGGTTAATCCGCGGCGAAACGAATTCATAAAGGCGAGGGACGCCTCGCCATAGGGCAGGAAGACACATGGCCGTCAACGCAAAGAATTGGCAGGAACTGAAGAAGCCCAACGCGCTCGAGAAGAAGCAGTCCGGAAGCGACAGCCGCCACCGCGCCGCTTTCGTGGCCGAACCGCTGGAGCGCGGCTTCGGCATGACTCTCGGCAACTCGCTGCGCCGCGTGCTGCTAAGCTCGCTGCAGGGTGCCGCCGTCACGTCGATCAAGATGGATGGGGTTCTCCACGAATTTTCGTCCCTCGCCGGCGTCCGCGAGGACGTCACCGACATCGTACTCAACGTGAAGCAGATCGCGCTGCGCATGGAAGGCGAGGGGCCCAAGCGCCTTCACCTCAGCGCGACCGGCCCGGCGGAAGTGACCGCCGGCATGATCGCCACCAGCGGCGACATCGAGGTCACCAATCCCGATCTCGTCATCTGCCACCTCGACGATGGCGCGACGCTCAACATGGAGCTGACCGCGGATATCGGCAAAGGCTATGTCCCCGCCGTCGCCAACCGCCCGGCCGACGCGCCGATCGGCCTGATCCCGGTCGACGCGCTGTACTCGCCGGTGCGGCAGGTTGCGTACAAGGTCGAGAACACCCGCGTTGGGCAGGAGCTTGATTACGACAAGCTGACGCTGACGATCGAAACCGACGGCACGGTCACGCCGGAAGACGCGCTGGGTTATGCCGCGCGGATTCTGCAGGACCAGCTCCAGCTGTTCGTCCACTTCGACGACAGCCAGGTGCGCATGACGCCCTCGCCGATGATCGGCACCGCCGCGCCGATGGCCGCGGAGCAGATCGCAACCGATACCAACCAGCTCAATCGCTACCTGCTCAAGAAGGTCGACGAGCTGGAACTGTCGGTGCGCAGCGCCAACTGCCTGAAGAACGATAACATCATCTACATCGGCGACCTCGTGCAGAAGACGGAGGCGGAAATGCTCCGCACCCCGAACTTCGGCCGCAAGAGCCTCAACGAGATCAAGGAAGTGCTCGCCAGCATGGGCCTTCGCCTCGGCATGGACATCCCCGGCTGGCCGCCGGAGAACATCGAGGAAATGGCCAAAAAGCTCGAGCAGGAACTGCTCGGCTAACCGGCTGGGATCTCGCAACGAACAATCAGGGTCGCCCGGAAACGGGCGGCCCTTTCTATTTGTGCGTGCTACGCGGGCACTGAAAGGAGTGGCATCATGGGAACCGAACGTTTCGAGCGGCACAAGCAGCCCTGGCGGCCGGATGAACTCGACAAGCTGCGGACGCTGGCGGGCAAGGGCATGGCGCTCAAGGCCATCGCCAAGGCGCTTACGCGCAGCGAGGAATCGGTCAAGCAGCGCGCCAGGGAAGACGGGCTGAAAATCGCGAAGCGGCACTAGCCGCGGCGATCGCGATATCGGAACGGGTTGTGCAGGTGGTGCCGCTTAGGTGACTCGAACACCTGACCCCATCATTACGAATGATGTGCTCTACCGGCTGAGCTAAAGCGGCTTGCCTGTCGGAAGACGGCGCCCCCTATCAGCGCCTTGCCGATGCTGCAAGCCGCCAGGCGCTTACCGGTTATGCTTAACGCTTTGGTAATGCCGCTCCGCCACATTCCGCCCGAACAAGGGGGAAGTGGGGCCAGCGTAGATGGACAGTTACCGCGAGCATCCGGACGACTTCGACACCGGAACGCCGAGCGAGGCGAATTCGGCAGCCGCCGACGTTGCCGCGGCGATCGGTACCGACGAGCGGCGCATGCACGTGCGCGCCTACAATTATTGGGCCTCGCTGCTCGGCACGCGGGACTTTCCGTCGATCGAGGATCTGGAGCCCGGCGAGGTGCAGGATTTCGCCGCCAACAGCGTTCTGCTCGACTTCACCTGTGGCCGCGACAACCCGGCGCTGCCCTATGTCGGCGCCGCCATCCGCGAAGAATGCGGGATGAGCGACGACACGCGCACGATCGCGGATGTGCCGAGCCGCTCGCTGCTGTCGCGCCTGACCGATCATTACATGCAGATCATCGCCAATCGCGCGCCGGTCGGGTTCGAGGCGGAGTTCGACAATCCGCGCGGTGAGACGCTTTGTTACCGCGGCATCCTGATGCCCTTCTCGTCGGACGGCGAGCAGATCGATTTCATCTACGGCGTGATCAACTGGAAGACCGCCGAGGCGGAGCTTGCAATGTCGGTTGCGGCGCCATCGATCGCGGCTCCGGAGCTTGAAATCGAGGATGAGGCGCTTGAGCTGACGGAAGTGCTCGTTCCGGTGCCGTCAGCCGACGCGTCCGACACGTCCGAACCGCCGGTTCACTTTGCCTGGCAGGACGGGCCGTTGCACGGTGGCGAAGCCGACGATGTCGCGCTGCCCGAAATTGCGCTCGAGGCCGATGCCGGCCTTGCCGACCGCTTGTGGGCCGCGCGGGAAACGGCGGAATCAGTCAAAGTCGGCGAGGGCCGTACCCGCAGCGCGCTCTACAAGGCGCTGTCGCTGGCTTATGATTTCGCGCTCGCGGCTCACGACAATGCGGAAGATTATGCCGAGCTGCTCGAGGATTCGGGCGTCAAGGCGCAGGCCCGGGCACCCATGACACCGATCGTGAAGCTCGTCTTCGGCATCGACTATGACAAGGCGCGGCTGACCGAATTTGCCGCGGCCCTGTCGTTCGGCAAGCGGCAGGACGTCCAGTCGGGCGGTTTCCAGGATTTCATCGAGAAACAGCCGGGCGGCCTCAAGGCCCTGGTCGCGGCGGAACGCGATGCGCGCCGGCCGGCCGCCAAGCCGGATACGAAGACCGATGCTGCTCGCGCCGCGCTGCGCAAAGCCCCGCCGATCTCGCTGGCCGATCTGCCGCGCACGGAGGAATTTGCCGTGGTCATTACCCGCCGCGCCGCCGACGGCACGCACGAGCCGGTGGCCATCGTGGACGACGAAGCGCTGGTCGAACGCGCGATCCGCCGCGCCGCTTAATCCGGGGCATCGGGCGGGACACAGGGTTGTCCCCCTGCGAGGGGCGGGTCTATAGGCCGCGGCGCCCCCTTTGATCCTTCGGAGCAGATAATTTCCATGACTGCTGATACGCGCCTGGACCCGCCCCTGGTCGAGTCAATCAGAAAGGCGCTGACCGGCAATGCGCTGCCCGGCGAAACGCAGGGACTGACCCGCGACGCGGAACGCGACGCCGCCGAATTCCTTAGCCAGGTCGTGGCCACCCGCAAGCGCGGCGAGCTCGCGCTCAAGATCGAATCCATTGGCGGCGAGGCCGGCAATCGCCGGATGCGCATCGGCGTCGCCAACGACGACATGCCGTTCCTGGTGGATTCGGTGGCCAACGCCATCGCGCAGCGGCAGCTGACGATCCATCGCCTGCTTCACCCGGTCGTCTGCGTGACGCGGGACGCGAAGGGATCGCTCGAAGGCGTCGAGAAGCTGTGTGGCGACAAGAATCGCCGCGAATCCCTGATGTACATCGAGCTGGACCGCGCCGATGCGCGCGGCCGCCGCGAGCTGGAGAGCGATCTTCGGCGCGTGCTCGACGACGTTCGCCTCGCGGTTCGCGACTGGGAATCGCTGCAGCGCAGAATGCGCGAGGACGCGGCGTCGATCGAGGATGCGGAGGGTGCCGCGCTCCTCAACTGGTTCGCCGACGGGGCGATGACCCTGCTCGGCTACCAGGTGGAAAAGCCGTACGAGACGCCTGGCGAGGCACTCGGCATCTTCAGCGTTCCGGGTGCTCCCACCGACAAGGGCGGCGCGCTCGGCGCCATGCGGTATCTGGAAAAGGGCGGCGAAGTGCCGCTCATGGCCAAGGGCGAGCGCAAGTCGACGGTTCACCGCCGGGTCCCGCTCGACCTGGTCGTGGTGCCGATCCGAGCTGGCGACAATGTCACCGGCATCGGGGTTCACGCCGGCCTGTGGACCAGCGAAGCGTTGCGCGTTCCGCCCGAAGAGGTGCCGGTGCTGCGCGCGCGACTGAAGCAACTCGACAAGGATTTCGGGTTCGACCCCAAGGGTCACTCGGGCAAGGCGCTACGGCACGCCGTCGCCTCGCTGCCGCGCGATCTCGTCATCGCCATCGATTATGAGGAACTGCGCGAGCTGGTGCTGATGGCCATGTCGCTGGCGGATCGGCCGCGGCCCGCGCTGATGCAGGTGCGCTCGATCCTCCGCGGTCAGCTGTTCACCTTCGTGTGGCTGCCGCGCGAGGAGCTGAGCACCGCGCGCCGCGTGGCAATCGCGATGCTGCTCGAAAGCGAGATCGGGCGGGAGATCACCAGCTGGTCGGTCGAGCTCGGCGACGCCGACCTCGCGCTCATCCGCTACACCCAATATATCGACGAGAAGAGCCCGGGGCCGGACACGGCGGAGCTCGATGCGGCGGTGGTCGAGATGGTTCGCGGCTGGGCGCCGGCGGTCGAGGCAGAGCTCATCAACGCCGCCGGTGCGCCGCGGGCGACACGCCTCGCCCTGACCTACATTAACAGCTTCCCTGACGGCTATCGCGCGCGCACCGCCCCAGAAGAGGGCGCGGCCGACATCCTGCGGCTGTGCCAGTTGACCGATGAGAATGATCGCGGGGTCCGGATCTACCGCGTCGAACATGACGCCGCCGGGCAATTGCGGCTCAAGACCTACCGCCGCGGCGGCCTGATCCCCTTGTCGGAAGTGGTGCCGGTGCTCGAGAACTTCGGTTTCCGCGTCCTCGAGGAATTCCCCACCGCGCTTTCCGGAAACAACGGCTACATCCACGATTTCCGGGTCGAAGTCGGCGCCGAGGCCGATCTCGATTCGATCATGAGCCGCATCGGCGAGATCGAAAGCGCCATTGCCAATGTGCTGTGCGGCGCGGCCGAAAATGACGAATTCAATCAGCTCGTGCTTTATGCCGGACTCGACACACAGCCGGTCGTCTGGCTGCGCGCCTGGTTCCGTTATTTGCGCCAGACCGGCAGCAGCTTTGGCCTCGTCACCGTCGTCGATGCGCTCCGCCGCGCACCCAAGGCGACGCAGGCGCTGATCGGGATGTTCGTCGCCGCGCACGACCCGTCGGCCAAAAAGCGCGACGATCAGGTTGTCGGTTTTACCGAGCAGATGGACCGCGCCCTGACGCTGGTCCGGTCGATCGATGACGATCGTATCCTCCGGCGCTTGCGCTCGGTGGTCGAAGCGATCCTGCGCACCAACGCCTTCGCGCCGGCGGCTGCGGAAGCGCTGGCGTTCAAGATCAACAGCGCGATGGTCCCCGGCCTTCCCCGGCCCGTGCCGTGGCGCGAAATCTGGGTCTATTCGCCTCGGGTCGAGGGCATCCACCTGCGCGGCGGCCCGGTCGCCCGCGGCGGCCTCCGCTGGTCCGATCGGCGCGACGACTTCCGCACCGAAATCCTGGGTCTGCTTAAGGCGCAGGTCGTGAAGAATGCGGTAATCGTGCCGACCGGCGCGAAGGGCGGCTTCTATGCCAAACAGCTGCCGCCGATGACCAACCGCGATGCGTGGCTGGCGGAAGGAACCGAAAGCTATCGGATCTTCATTCGCTCGCTGCTGTCGATCACCGACAACCTCGTCAACGACAAGGTCGTCCACCCCGACATGGTCGTCGTTCGCGACGGTGACGATCCTTATTTCGTGGTCGCCGCCGACAAGGGCACCGCGACCTTCTCCGATGTTGCCAACGGCATCGCCCAGTCACGCGATTTCTGGCTTGGCGACGCGTTCGCCAGCGGCGGGTCTTACGGTTACGACCATAAGGCGATGGGAATCACCGCGAGGGGCGCATGGATTTCCGTCCAGCGTCATTTCCTGGAGATGGGCATCGACGTCCAGTCCGACGAAGTGACGGTCGCGGGTTGTGGCGACATGTCGGGCGACGTGTTCGGCAACGGCATGCTGTTGTCGAAGTCGATAAAGCTGGTCGCGGCGTTCGATCACCGCCACATCTTTATAGACCCCAATCCCGATCCGGCCAAAAGCTGGGCCGAGCGCGAGCGCATGTTCAACCTGCCGCGGTCGAGCTGGGACGATTACGACAAGAAGCTGATCAGCAAGGGTGGCGGCGTCTTCCCGCGTACCGAGAAGTCCATCCCGCTCAGCGCCGAAATCCGCGCGGTCCTCGGTATCGAGGACAAGGCTCTCGACCCCGCCAGCCTGATCAACGCTATTCTGAAGGCGCCCGTGGACTTGTTGTGGTTCGGCGGTATCGGCACCTACCTCAAGTCCTCGGCGCAGAATCAGTCCGATGTCGGCGATCCCTCCAACGACGCGTTGCGCGCGAGCGCCAACGAAGTCCGCGCCAAGGTCATCGGCGAGGGCGCCAACCTCGGCATTACGCAGGCTGCGCGAATCGAGTTCGCGCAGCTTGGCGGCCGCATCAATACCGACTTCATCGACAATAGTGCCGGCGTCGATTGCTCGGACAATGAGGTGAACATCAAGATCCCGCTCAACCGGGAGATGAACGAGGGCCGCCTCAGTTTCGAGAAGCGCAACAACCTGCTCGTAAAAATGACCGACGACGTCGCCGACATCGTGCTCGAAGATAACCGACTGCAGAGCCTCGCGCTGTCGATCGCCGAAGCTGGCGGTGCGCAGGCGCTGCCCGGCCAGGTCCGCACCATCGAAATGCTCGAGACGACCGGCCGGCTCGACCGCAAGGTCGAAGGTCTGGGATCGAGCGACGAATTGCTGCGGCGCGGCCAGGACAATCGCGGCCTCACGCGTCCCGAGCTGGCGGTCGTGTTGTCGGTGTCCAAGCTGGTGCTGCAGGACGCGGCGGAGCAGCTGAAGCTGGCAGACGATCCGCTGGTCGGTCCGCAATTGTTCGACGCGTTCCCGAAAGCCATGCGCAAGACGCATGCCGATGCCATCCGCGCGCACCGCCTGCGCCACGACATTCTGGGTACGAAGGTCGCCAATCGGCTGGTCAATCGGCTCGGGCCGGGCGTCGCGTTCGACCTGATCGAGGAAGAAGGCGCATCGCTGCATCAGGTGGTAGCGGCTTTCCTGGTGACCGAGCGCCTGCTCGACCTCGATAAATTGTGGAGCGAGATCGAGGAGGACGCGCTGCCCGAGACGGTGCGGATCGAGCTGTTCTCGATCGCCGCGGCCAGCGTTCGTTCGCATATCGCCGACGCCATCCGCGCCGCCAGCGGGGAGACCAGCGTCGCGGGCATGTGCGCACTGCTCGAACCCGGCGTGCGCAAAATCTCGCAGGCAGCGACCAAGCTGATCCGGGCCGAGGTCCGCAACGAAGCGGCCGCCCGCCGTGACCGGCTGATCGCGCTCGGCGCCAGCGACGACATCGTCCGCCTGCTGGTCCGGCTGTACGAGCTTGACGGGGTGTTCGGGATCGCCGCGCTGGCCAGTGAGCACAAGCTCGACGAGCTCGAGGTCACCGGCGCCTATACGCGTCTGGGTGAGGCTCTCGGTCTCGATTGGGCGCAGCAGCAAGTTGCGCGCTTCGTCCCCGCCGACCAGTGGGAGCGCCTGCTGACCGCCGGCCTGGCCCGCGACTTCGAGCAATTGCGGATCGAGTTTTTGTCGCGATGCCGCGGCAAGAATATCGCCGCGGGCGTCGACGAATGGATCATCGAGCAGCAGCCGCGCATCGACCAGTTCCGCAAGCTGATCGACCGCGCGCGGGCGGAAGGCAATGTCAGCGCGCCGATGCTGGCGCAGATCGCCGGGCAGGCGCGGATTTTGCTGGGCCGCTGATGCGCATCGCCGTCCTCGTCCCCGACCGGGAATATGAGGAGGAATGGGCCTGGTCCTACGACATTGAGGCGGAAGCGCTGGAGCGTGGCGGCTGCTCGGTCGTGCCAATGCCGTGGACGGAGTTCGATGGGCCGGCCGGTTTCGAGCTGGTCATGCCGCTGGTGGCCTGGGGTTATCACCTCGATTATCCGCGCTGGCTCGCACTGCTCGACCGCGCCGAGGCCGAGCGCTGGCCGATGATCAACCCGCCCGCGCTGCTGCGCTGGAACAGCGACAAGGCCTATCTGGCCGAGCTTGCCGATCACGGGGTGCCGACGGTTCCGACGCTGGCGGTAGAAGCCTGCGGCGATGCCGATCTGGAGGAAGCGCGGCGCCGCTTCGACAGCGAGTGGCTGGTGATCAAGCCGCCGGTCTCCGCCAGTGCCACGGGCACCCATCGCCTCGGTCCGCTCGACGATCTGCCCGAGGACAGCCGCGGCCAGTCGATGATCGTCCAGCCGCTGATCGAGGAGATCGCGCGCACGGGCGAATTTTCGCTGATGCTGTTCGACGGAGAATACAGCCATGCGGTGGTCAAGCGTCCCAAGAGCGGCGACTTCCGCGTCCAGCCGCACCTTGGCGGCGTGACCCTGCCCTCGGCGGCACCGCCAGGCGGCGTGGAGTTGGCACGGGCCGCGCTGGCCTGCGCGCCGGCCCACGCGACCTATGCTCGCGTGGACATGGTTCCGAACGACGATGGAGCGTTGCTCGTCATGGAGCTTGAACTGATCGAACCTTCGCTGTTTCTGGACGACGCGCCGGGTGGTGCGACGGCCTTCACGAACGCGGTTCTCCGCAGCGCGCAAACAGCCACTGCCTGATCGCCGAGGTGAGGTTGGGCGTCGGCTTCGCATCGAGCCGCGCGACATCGATCTCCGCCACCAGCGCATTCAGCGGACAGCCGCGGTCGCGCGCGGCCGCCTCCAGCGCGGCCCAGAACATGGGCTCCAAACTGATCGACGTTTGGTGGCCGGCGATCAGGACGGAACGCTTCTTTGGGGGCGCGTAGGCCCGTGGGGCCGTCACGGAAGTGAATCCCGTGACGTCGGTCGGGCTCGCTGCGCGCTCCGCCGTCCGGATGTCGCCATCTCTTCGCGCGGCTCCGCTGCGCTTGGTGGCTCCATCAATACATATGCTGGCCGCCGTTGATCGACAGCGTCGAGCCGGTGATGAAACCGCCATTCTCATCGACCAGGAAGGCGACCGCGCGCGCGATCTCCTCGGCCTTGCCGAGCCGCCCGACGGGGATCTTGGCGATAATCTTACCCAGCACTTCCTCGGGCACCGCGGCGACCATGTCCGTGTCGATGTAGCCCGGCGCGATCGCGTTGACGGTGACGCCGTTGCGCGCGCCCTCCTGCGCCAGCGCCTTGGTGAAGCCGTGGATGCCCGACTTGGCGGCGGCATAATTGACCTGACCGTACTGGCCGGCCTGACCGTTGATCGAGCCGATGTTGACGATCCGGCCGTAGCCGCGGCCCTGCATGCCTTCGAAGACCGCCTTGGCCATGTTGAAGCAACCGCCGAGATTGGTGTCGATGACGTCCTGCCATTTCTGGTGGTCCATCCGCTTCATCGTCGTGTCGCGAGTGATGCCGGCGTTGTTGACCAGCACATCAGCGGGACCAAGGTCGGCCTCGACCTTGCGCACGCCCTCCTGGCAGGCCTCGAAGTCCGACACGTCCCACTTGTAGGCCGGAATTCCGGTGCGGTCGGTGAATGCGCGAGCGCGCTCCTCGTTGCCCGCGTAATTAGCGGCGACCTGCATGCCCATGTCTTTCAGCGCGACGCTGATCGCCTCGCCGATGCCGCGCGTCCCGCCGGTGACGATCGCCACTCGTGCCATAGACTCTCTCCCTGTCTCTCCAAGAGAAGGCTTATGACTGCGGGTGCCAGCCTGCAAGTTCGCGGCCGATCAACCCGGTCAGCATGTCCATGCCTTCGATCGAATCGTTGAGGCAATCGAGCAAGGCGAACTGCTCGCCGCCCGCATGCAAGAAGGTTTCGCGGCCACGAATGCCAAGCTCCTCGAGCGTCTCGATGCAATCGGCGGAAAAGCCCGGCGCCGCGATGGCCAGGCTTGTCACGCCCAGTCCGGGATAGGCGGCAAGCGTGGCGTCGGTCGCGGGCTCCAGCCACCTGGCGCGGCCGAACTTCGACTGGAACGCCACATCCACCTCGAGGGCTATCTTCTCGCCCACCAGCCGTGCGGTCTTCTGGCAATGACAATGATAGGGATCGCCCAGCTCCAGCGTGCGCGCGGGCATGCCATGGAAACTCAGCAGCAGCCGGTCCGGCGTAAAGTCCAGTGCAGCCAATTGCCGCTTCAGGCTGGCAGCCAACGCGTCGATGTACAGCGGGTCGTCATAATAAGGCGGCAGCGTTCGCAATGCAGGTTGCCAGCGCATCGCGGCCATCGCGGCGAACACCGCGTCGTTTGCCGTTGCCGTCGTGGCCGCGCAATATTGCGGGTAGAGGGGCGCGGCGAGGATGCGCGTGCAACCTTCGCGGAACATATTGTGGATCGCCGCCGCAATGCCCGGGCTTCCGTAGCGCATCGCGTAATGAACGCTGACGTCGGGCATCGCGGTGTGCAGCTTCTCCGCCTGACGCTGCGCGATCACCCGAAGCGGCGACCCTTCATTGGTCCAGATCTGGTTGTAGGCTTCCGCCGACTTTCGCGGGCGCGTGCGCAGGATGATGCCGTGGAGGATCGGCTTCCACGCCAGGGGCGGAATCTCGATGACGCGCGGATCACTCAGAAATTCAGCCAGATATTTGCGGACGGCGCGCGCATGCGGTGCGTCGGGCGTGCCGAGATTGATCAGCAACACGCCGATCTTTTCCGCCGGCACGGCAGGATGGTCGGCAGGCCTGCTCATGCCGCGGCGAGATCGAAGGGCAAAGCGCGGAGGCGTCGCCCCGTGCCCGCGTGAATCGCGTTGGCGACGGCGGGGGCGAGCGGCAAGGTGCCGAGCCCGCTGACTCCGCCGGGAGCATCCGGGCTGGGGAGAATGTCGACCATGATTTCCGGTGCGTTGCCGAGGCGCGGCAGGTCAAGCGCGCCCAAAGACCGTGCGCGCGGCGCGCCGGCAACGAACTCGGGCGTGGCGACGGTCGCCTGCGCCATTGCCCAGATCAGGCCAGCCTCGATCTGCTGGAGGACGAGGCCGCGATTGACGACGCGACCGCAATCGACGGCGGCGAACAATTTGTGCACCTGGATTTTTTGGTCGGACCCGACGCTCGCAACCGCGACGAGGCCGATGTGCGATCCGAATGCCGAGGCGCCGGCGAGGCCCATGCTGCTGCCAGCGCCGCCGCCGTCCCACTGCGCTAGGCCCGCCGCCGACTGCAAGCACCGCGCCAGCCGCCCGTTGCCCCCTAGCATCGCCATTCGGAAGGACAGCGGCTCCAGCCCCGCGGCGCGCGCCAGCTCGTCGATGAAGCTTTCGGTGAAGAAGGTGAATTCGCGTTGCGGCGAACCGCGCAGATAGCCGCAGCGCACGGGCAACGGCGCGCGGATGGCGTCGATGCGGATGTTCGGAAACGAATACGGCGGCACCGATCCATCCAGCGCCGTCCGGCCGAGCTTCGCCGGCAGGTCTTTCTCCGCCAGCCGCGCGAGCGACGCGCCGAGGCCGTCCGCCGTCGCCACCCTCATCGCCCAGGCATTGGTAATCCCGCCGGCGCCAGGCAGCGCCGTCAGTCGCGCGAGCGCGCCGGGTGACAGCGTGTCGCTATTCTGGCTCGCGGATTGCGACAGCGTCACCTGTACCGGGCGCCCGACGGCTCTGGCCAGCGCGATGGCGATCGGTGCCGCATCCGCCTCCATCGCGCGGCCCGCCGGCTCGCCGGGCGGCATGGGGTAGAGCGTCGCTTCGGTCGCGCCGAAGCCGGGCGCCTGGGAGGGCGCCCATAACTCGGCATTCCCGCCAATGATTCTCGCGGTCGCGGAAACCGGTTCGATGCCCAGATGCTGCGACGGCGCCACATAGTAAGTCGCGGCGAGCGGGCGCGACCCGCGCACCGCTCCATCGTAGTCGCCTTGGGTGAACCACTCCTCCACCGATCCATCGGCCAATGCCTTGTCGAACAGCGGCCGCAGATCGGGTGCGCTGCTCACGCCGGAAAAGCGGGCGTTGGCGGCGCGCAGTGCCTGCTCCGCCGCCCACCAATTGTCGGCGACCACTGCCAGCCAGCCATCGTTGGCATTGACGTGTCGCACGCCCGGCATCCTGCCGATCGCCGCCCGATCGAAGCCGCTCAGGCGCCCGCTCGGAGGAGCAATCCGTGTCGCCGCAAACAGCATGTTGGCATGACGCACGTCGGCGGCGAAGCGCCAGCTTCCATCCGCTTTGGCCGGGCCATCGAGCCGCTGCAGCGGCTGACCCATCAGCCTTGGCTTGGCCGTCTGGCGCAAGGGTGCGGAGTCCGGCGCGCGCCGGCCCGCCGCTTCCTCCGCCAGCTCGCCGAAGGTGAGCGTGCGACCGCCGCTGATGACGAACCCGTCGGCGGTCTCGCATTCTGACGGACCGACATTCCAGCGGTCGGCCGCCGCACCGACGATCATCGAACGCGCAATCGCCGCCGCCTCCCGCATGGGCTGCTCGAAGGCGCGGATGGACGTCGAATTGGCCGTGATCCGGATATAGTCGGGCCATTCTTGCTCGTCCGCGAGCGGGTTGGCGTATGCACGAGTCAGCGGCGCGGGCTCGACCGCGACCGCTTCCCACGCCGCGCCAAGCTCATCGGCAACCACTTGCGAGACGCCGGTCCAGATGCCCTGGCCGGTCTCGACCTGTGGCACCGCGACCGTGATCCGCCCGTCGCGCGCGATCTTGATGAAATTGCCGAACGTTT
>Ga0207657_10005290_pt1 | contig 13524 bp, 14 predicted proteins | sample KBSC33metaG_FD_184316 | JGI IMG/M metagenome (GOLD analysis project Ga0207657, IMG submission 184316) | Corn rhizosphere microbial communities from Kellogg Biological Station, Michigan, USA - KBS C3-3 metaG (SPAdes) (version 2) | ecosystem: Host-associated > Plants > Roots > Rhizosphere > Soil ... | reverse complement strand
TCTATGTGCAGAGCCTGCAGCAGATCCAGGCCGCGCAGGGCAGCCAGCCCAATTCCGCCCCGAACGGCTCGACGACGGCCTGAGGCCATCCACGCCGGATCGGTCGCCAACAGCGATCGAGAGCCCGCTCACGCCGCTTCGTAATAATGCCAGAGCGGCTCGTTGCCGAGCGTAGCGAGCAAGGCGCGATGCGCCTCGAGCGTTGCGGCATCGACCCGCGACGGCAGCGGAACGGGGCGTGGTCGGGCGGGCACGCGAACCGCGACGCGAGTCTCGGTCCGATCGACCTCGCCGATGAACGCCAGGCCGACCTGCCGCCCGCCGATCAGCTCGAGATAGACTTCCGCCAGGATCTCGCTGTCGAGCAGCGCTCCGTGCAAGGTGCGGTGCGAATTGTCGATGCCGTAGTGCTTGCACAGCGAGTCGAGGCTGACACGGGCGCCGGGGTGCACGGTGCGTGCCAGCATGACGGTGTCGATCACGGGGTTCTTCAGTTCTGGATGTCTTAGCCGGGTGTGCTCGGCATTCAGAAAACCCATGTCGAACGGCGCGTTGTGGATGATCAGCGTTGCATCGCCAATGAATTCGGCAAATTCGGCGATGATCTCGGCGTAGCGCGGCTTGTCGCTGAGGAATGCATCGGACAGCCCGTGGACGCGAAACGCATCCTCGGGCATCGCCCGCTCCGGATTGACGTAGCGATGGAAGTGCCGCCCGGTCGGAATGTGGTTGACGAGTTCGACGCAGCCAATTTCGACAATACGGTCGCCAGCCAGCGGATTGAGGCCGGTTGTCTCGGTATCGAGGACAATTTCGCGCACTGTGCTGGTCATCGTGACTTTCCGATCCGATCGATCAGGGCGGCAACCTCTGCCTCGATCACCGCAGGCGCCTTGGCGGTATCGAAGACATAGTCAGCCCGCCGCTGCTTTTCAGCCTGCGGCGTCTGGCGGGCAAGTATGGTTGCAAGTTTTTCAACCGACATCCCCGGCCGGGCCAGCGCCCGCCGGCGCTGTGTCGGCTCGTCGACTACGGTGACCGCCACCTGGTCGAGGCCGTAGTCATATCCGCTCTCGTAGAGCAGCGGGATATCTACCACCGCCAGCGCGGCCCCCGTCGCCTCGGCCGTGGCGAGGAAAGCAGCGATGCGGGCACGAACCAGGGGGTGGACGATCGCTTCGAGCGCCGCGAGGCGATCCGGCGCCGCGACGAGGGCGGCGCTGAGGGCCTGGCGGTCGATTTTTCCACCGTGGATAACTCCGGGGAAAAGCCTCCCCACCGGACCAACGGCTTCACCCTCGTAGAGCTGGTGCACCGCCTCGTCCGAGGAGAAGACCGGTACCCCGCGCGCCGCAAACGCCGCCAGCACGGTCGACTTGCCGGTGGCAATCGAGCCGGTGAGGCCGAGCTTCAGCATCAGAGCGTTGCCTCGATGGTTCGGCGCAGTTCGGGCGTTACGGCGGGCTTGACCCCGAACCAGGCTGTGAATCCGGGCACTGCCTGATGCAGCAGCATGCCGAGGCCATCGACCGTGCGCAGGCCGCGTCGCCGGGCTTGCGCCAGCAGCGGGGTTTCGAGTGGCACATAGACGATGTCGGTAACCAGCGCCGTCGGCGGCAAGCGGGCGAGCGGCAGATCGGGAAAGCCGGTGCCATGCATGCCGACCGATGTGGTGTTGATAACTAGGCCGGCGCCGGGCGCCAGTGTCGCGAAAGAGCTGAGCGGACCGGGCGCGATGCCACCAAGGCTCCGCGCCAGAAATTCGGCCTTGTGAGGGGTGCGATTGAGCAGGTTTATCGTGCCTATGCCGCGCTGGCGCAGGGCGACGAGGATCGCGCGGGCGGCTCCCCCTGCCCCAAGCACGATGGCGCTGCCAAGGCCGGTGCTCCAGCCGGGCGCCTGCTGGTCGAGATTGTCGAGAAAACCCATGAAATCGGTGTTCAGGCCGTGCACCCGGCCATCGCGCGCCACCAGCGTGTTGACCGCGCCGATTGTTTCAGCCAGCGGATCGACGCTGTCGCAGCGCGAAAAGACCGCCTCCTTCAGCGGAATGGTGACGTTGCCGCCGGCGAATTCGCCGGACCGCAACCGTTCGAACAGATCTCCCAACTGCTCCGGCGCCACATCTATCGCCTCGTAGCTGCCGTCGATGCCGTAGGTCTTGAGCCAGGTGCCGTGGATCAGCGGCGAGCGCGAATGGGCGATCGGGTGACCGATGACAAACGCCTTGATCAACGCGCCGCGCTGCCGACGAACAATTCCGGCATTTGCTCGCGTAGCGCCTCCAGCAGGGGCAGCAGCGGCAGGCCAAGAATGGTGAAGTAGTCGCCGCGCACCGCCTCGAACAGGCGGATCGATGGCCCTTCGAGGCGGTAGCCGCCGACGGAGTTGAGCACGGAGTCGCCTTCGAGCTCCAGAACGGCGTCACGCTCATCGGCGGTGAATGCCCGCATCGTCAATTCCGCCGTATCGACCAGCGACCACACCGGTCTGCCGTTGGTGGCCAGCGCAATGCCGGCGTGCAACCGATGGGTTTTTCCGGCGAGACGATCGAGCTGGACGATGGCCGCCTCGGGCGAGCCGGGCTTGTGCAGCAATTCTGGCCCCAGCGCCAGCGTCTGGTCGGCGCCGATCACCAGATCGCCCGGACGGCGGGCCGATACCTCGGTGGCCTTCGCCTCCGCCAGCAGCACAGCGACCTGCCGGGCATCGGCCCCGGCGTCGACGGCGGCACTTTCCACAGCCCGCTCGTCGATGGCAGCCACATCAACGGCGAACGGCAATCCAGCCCCTTCGAGCAGGGTTTTCCGAGTGAGGCTTCGGCTGGCAAGGATCAGCATGAGAGAGGTTTTCCACACTGTGCTCCCCCGCTCAAGAGGCCGCAGGGGCGTTCGGGCGGTTTTTCGGCAGCGACCGGGGTTATGCCCGCCGCGCTCAAATCCATGCACAGGCTGGCTCGGGCGGGGCACCGCAAGAGGTTAGCACGCATAGCGGGGACAACCGCCCCGTCGCGGGGCACGGATTTCCACTGCGACATTAACCGTCGCTTAACCATCCGAAGGTCGTTAACGTTCTGTTAAGCATCGACGATGCGGGATTTTCCCGGCGAAACGCGTCGCCTTGTTAACAGGTCGTTTACGGTTGTGGCGAGCTTCGGCGGAACGGCAGGCTCCGTTGTGCAGGGCGGCGAATTCATGCAAAAGACCCCCCATGATACTGATGATAAAGAATCTAGATTCTTTTCTAGGAGAGCAGTTTTGAGCGGGCCGGTCCGGAAGCCGTTGCTCGCGGCGGTGCGCGGTGAACGCCAGGAGCGCCCGCCGCTCTGGATCATGCGGCAGGCTGGTCGCTATCTGCCGGAGTACCGGCAGATCCGGGCGAGCGTGAAGGATTTTCTCGAGCTTTGCTACACCCCGTCCCTGGCTGCCGAGGTCACACTGCAGCCATTGCGCCGTTTCGATCTCGATGCGGCGATTCTGTTCTCTGACATCCTGGTGGTACCCGACGCGCTCGGACAGAAGGTCAGCTACGAAACAGGTGAAGGACCAGTCCTGTCGCCGCTTGACGCGGCGGGCATCGCCCATTTGCGGCCTGATCGCATCACCACGGTGCTCGCGCCGGTGCTGGAGGCGATCGAGCGGGTGAGGAGCAACCTTGCTCCCGACAAGACCCTGATCGGCTTCTGCGGCGCGCCGTGGACGGTTGCCACCTACATGCTCGGCGGCCGCGGGTCGAGTGATCAGGCGAAGGCGCGGCTGTTCGCCTTGCGCGAGCCGGAGGCATTCGCCGGCTTGATGGATGTGCTGGTCGAGGCCAGCATCAGTTACCTCGTGGCGCAATTCAGGGCGGGCGCCGACGTAGTGCAACTGTTTGAGAGCTGGGCCCAGAATATCGATGAGGAGTTCTTTGCGGCGGCGGTGATCGAGCCGAACCGGCGGATTGTTGAGGGCGTCAGGGCTGAAATCCCCGACGGGCCAATCATCGGCTTTCCACGAGCGGCGGCCGCCATGTTGCCGCGCTATGTCGCAGCGGTCGGCGTCGACATGGTTGGCCTTGATCAAGCGCTGCCGCTGCAGTTTGCGACAACGGCGCTGCCGGCTGGCTTTGGCGTACAGGGCAATCTCGATCCGCTGCGGCTGGTGGCAGGCGGCAGGCAGATGGCGGCACGGGTCGAGGCGATTATCACGGCCTTTGCCGATCGGCCGCATGTCTTCAATCTCGGGCACGGCATCGTGCCGGAAACGCCGATCGAGCACGTCACGGAGCTTGTCGAGCTGGTGAAGGGACACAAGTGAATGTGGGACTGGATCGTCGGGCACATCGAGTGGGTCAAGGCGCTGCACGTCATTTCGGTGATCGCCTGGATGGCGGGGATGCTCTATCTGCCGCGGCTCTATGTCTACCATGCCGACGCCGAGAAAGGCTCGGTGCAGTCCGAGACGTTCAAGGTGATGGAGCGGCGGCTCTATCGCGGCATCATCAATCCCTCGATGATCGCGGCCTTTGTCTTTGGCTTGACGATGATTGCGGCGGGGGTTGTCGACTGGAGCCAGAAATGGCCGTGGGTGAAAGCTGCCGCGGTTATCTTGCTGTCCGCGTTTCATGGGCTGCTGGGCCGCTATCGGCGAGCCTTCGCTGAGGATCGCAACGACAAGCCGAGCCGGTTCTATCGATCGATCAACGAAGTGCCGACGGTGCTGATGATCATCATCGTCATCATGGTGATCGTGCAGCCGTTTTGATCTCGATGGCCCTGGTGCGGGCCCAGTGGCCCTCGCCCTTATTGGCGCGATCTGGTTGATATGGCGGTTCGCCGGCAGACGCCGCGTTTCACGTGAATCCTCTCGTCGGGCGCTTTGGCGCTTGAATGTGAATGGCGTTCACGCTATCTAGCCGGCCTCTTCCTTGGTCAGCCCGGCGATTTCCGATCGCCCCCGGCGGCCCTTCCCCCCTCTTCGCATCTCTCATCCTTCAGGGCTTTACCCTTCCATGCAGAACATGAAGCTCAGCGAGCTCAAGGCCAAGACTCCCGCGCAATTGCTGGAATTCGCCGATGAACACGAGGTCGAGAATGCCTCGACCATGCGCAAGCAGGAGTTGATGTTCGCCATCCTCAAGGAACTGGCGGCCCAGGAGGTCGACATCACCGGCGAGGGTGTGGTGGAGGTGCTGCCTGACGGGTTCGGCTTCCTGCGTTCACCGGATGCGAACTACCTGCCTGGTCCCGACGACATCTACGTGTCGCCGAGCCAGATCCGGCGCTTTTCGCTGCGCACCGGCGATACAGTCGAAGGCCAGATCCGATCGCCCAAGGAAGGCGAGCGCTATTTTGCGCTGCTGAAGGTCAATACAATCAATTTCGAAGATCCGGAGAACGTCCGGCACAAGATCAATTTCGACAATCTGACGCCGCTTTATCCGGACGAGAGGTTGCGCCTCGAACTGCCCGATCCCACGCTGAAGGACAAGAGCGCCAGGGTGATGGATCTGGTGGCGCCGCTCGGCAAGGGCCAGCGCGCCATCATTGTTGCGCCGCCGCGTACCGGCAAGACGGTATTGTTGCAGAATATTGCACAATCAATCGCCACCAACCACCCGGAATGTTACCTCATAGTGCTGCTTATCGACGAGCGGCCGGAGGAAGTGACCGACATGCAGCGCTCGGTGAAGGGCGAGGTGATCTCCTCCACCTTCGACGAACCGGCCTCGCGCCATGTGCAAGTCGCTGAAATGGTTATCGAAAAAGCGAAGCGCCTGGTCGAGCACAAGCGTGACGTGGTGATCCTGCTCGACTCGATCACCCGCCTCGGCCGTGCCTACAACACGGTCGTGCCCTCCTCCGGCAAGGTGCTCACCGGCGGCGTGGACGCCAATGCGTTGCAGCGCCCGAAGCGCTTCTTCGGCGCGGCCCGCAACATCGAGGACGGCGGCTCGCTGACCATCATTTCCACGGCGCTGATCGATACCGGCAGCCGCATGGACGAAGTGATCTTTGAGGAGTTCAAGGGCACGGGCAACTCCGAAATCGTGCTTGATCGCAAGGTTTCGGACAAGCGCGTCTTCCCCGCCATCGACGTTACCAAGTCGGGTACCCGCAAGGAAGAACTGCTGGTCGAACCCGACGTGCTACGCAAAATGTATGTGCTGCGGCGTATCCTCAATCCGATGGGCACCGTCGACGCCATCGAGTTCCTGCTCGACAAGCTGCGCCAGACCAAGACCAATTCGGATTTCTTCGATTCGATGAACACCTGATTGGCAGCTCATGCGCGATGGGGACACGATCGTCGCCCTCTCGTCCGGCGCCCTCCCCTCCGGTGTTGCGGTGCTGCGGCTCTCCGGGCCGCGCGCCGGCGAACTGCTCGCGGAACTTGCCGGCACGCTGCCGTTGCCACGGCAACTGACCCTGGCCACCCTTGCCGACGCCGGTGAGGTCATCGACCGCGGCTTGGTGGCGTGGTTTCCGGCCCCGCATAGCTTCACCGGCGAGGATTGCGCTGAATTGCAGGTGCATGGGTCACGTGCCGTCGTACGCGCGCTGCTGCGCCGCCTGACCACGCGCGACGGTGTGCGCCTCGCGGCGGCCGGCGAATTCACCCGCCGCGCCTTCGAGAACGGCAAGCTCGACCTGACGGAAATCGAGGGCCTGGGCGACCTGATCGACGCCGACACGGAAGCGCAGCGCCGGCAGGCAGTGGCCCGCATGGGTGGCGACCTCTCGGTCCGGATCGAACACTGGCGGGCTACCCTGATCGACCTGCGGGCCGAGATCGAGGCGCGACTCGACTTCTCGGACGACGGCGACGTCGCCGCCGAACCGCCTCCGGCTCTGGCCACGGCCGTCGCAGGTCTCGTGGCTGAATTGCGGGCGGCACTCGCGGGCTACAGCAGCGGCCGACTCATCCGGGAGGGCCTCCGGATTGCCCTCGCCGGCCCACCCAACGCCGGTAAATCGAGCCTGCTCAACGCCTTGGCAAAGTCAGACCTGGCCATTGTCAGTGACGAACCTGGTACGACCCGCGATGTGCGCGAAGTTGCTCTCGACCTGGGTGGACAGCTCGTGATTCTCGTCGACATGGCGGGGCTGCGCGACGCAACCAGCAAGGCCGAGGCGGAGGGCGTCCGTCGGGCGCTGGACGAAGTCGCTGCGGCCGATCTCGTCGTCTGGCTGGTGGCGCCGGACGTTGCGGACGGACCGCTTCCGCCACGGACGTCCAGTCCGGTATGGCGGATCGGAACGAAGGCGGATTTGCGCCCACCCGTAATGGCGGTTGATCTGGTTGTCTCGGCCCAGTCAGGCGCGGGTTTGCCGGCCCTGCTCTCCCGTCTCGAAGCGTTCGCCGCGGATGCTGTCGCTAAATCGGGCCTGCTGAGCCATGAGCGTGATCGCGAGGCGATCGACATGGCCATCCGTTCGCTCGAAGGCGCCAATCTCGCCGAACTCGAACTGGCCGCGGAAGCGCTTCGCCAAGCGACACACGTTCTGTCGCGGCTTGTCGGGCGGATCGATGCGGAGCAGATCCTCGATCGGCTGTTCAGCGCCTTTTGCATCGGCAAATGATTCACGTGAAACACGGGCGGCGGCCGGGATGGTTGCGTCGCCCGGCCCGAACACGGTAAAGCGCGGGGCGCAGGAGCAGAGATGAGCGATTTCGGTGTCATTGTTGTCGGTGGTGGGCACGCTGGGTGCGAAGCCGCAGCGGCCTCGGCGCGGCTGGGTGTGCCGACGGCGCTCATTACCCACAAGCGAGCCACCATCGGCGAGATGAGCTGCAATCCAGCCATTGGCGGGTTGGGCAAGGGGCATCTGGTGCGCGAAATCGACGCCCTCGATGGGCTGATGGGCCGCGTCGCGGACGCCGCAGGGATTCAGTTCCGGGTGCTCAACCGGCGCAAGGGACCGGCGGTGCGCGGCCCGCGGGCACAGGCCGACCGCAAGCTCTACCGCCTCGCAATGCAGGCGGCGATCGACTCTCAGGAACATCTCGAGGTCATCGAGGGGGAAGTCGACGACCTGATCGTAAAGGACGGGCGCGTAACGGGCGTCATGCTGCTCGATGGGCGGCAAATCGGGTGCAAGACGGTGGTCCTTACGACGGGGACCTTCTTGCGAGGCATCATCCATCGCGGTGAGGAGAGCTTCCCTGCCGGGCGGATTGGCGAAAAGCCGGTACTGGGTCTTTCGGTCCGGCTCGAAGCGCTGGGGCTTCGGCTCGGTCGCCTCAAGACGGGCACGCCGGCGCGCCTCGATGGCCATAGCATTGACTTCTCCGCTCTCGAGGTGCAGGAGGGGGACGCTGAGCCCGAACCCTTTTCCGCGCTGACGACGGCAATAACGACACCGCAAGTCAATTGCCACATCTCACGGACGACTGTTGAGACGCATCGGATCATTGCCGACAACATTCACCGTTCGGCGATGTATTCGGGCCGTATCCACAGTCGCGGGCCGCGTTATTGTCCGTCCATTGAGGACAAGATCGTGCGGTTTGCCGATCGTGACAGCCACCAGGTGTTCCTCGAGCCGGAGGGGCTCGACGATTCGACCATCTACCCCAATGGAATCTCGACATCCTTGCCAGCCGACGTGCAGGAGAAGTTTCTGAAGACAATGCCCGGGCTCGAGAATGTCGTCATCCTCCGGCCGGGTTATGCTATCGAGTACGATCACGTCGATCCGCGCGAGTTGCGGCCCACACTCGAGTTGAAGGCGGTTCCCGGGCTCTATCTGGCCGGGCAGATCAACGGGACGACAGGCTACGAAGAGGCCGCGGCGCAGGGCGTTATCGCGGGCGCCAATGCTGCCCTCGCCACGATCGGACGCGAGCCGCTGAGGTTGTCGCGGACGGAAAGCTATATCGGCGTGATGGTCGACGACCTTACCAGTCGGGGTGCCGCCGAGCCGTATCGGATGTTCACCTCGCGTGCCGAATTTCGCCTGCACCTGCGCTCTGACAATGCCGACCAGAGGCTCACCGAGACCGGGATCGAGGTCGGCCTCGTCGGGTCGCAACGTGCGGAAATATATCGCGAAAGGCATATTGCCTTGCTTGCCGGCAGAGCGCGGCTGGAGAGCCTGAGCGTTACGGCTCGGGTGGCGACAAAGGCTGGAATTGCGATCAATGGAGATGGTGTCGCGCGCTCCGCTTTCACTCTGCTGTCCTATCCGGGTGTCACCGTAGCCGATGCGGAACGACTCTGGCCCGAGCTCAGCAGTATCGCCCCGACCGTGCTGGCGCAGTTGGCGATCGACGCGCAATATGCCGTGTATGTCGAACGGCAGCGCGCAGATATCGACGCGGTGCGGCGGGACGAAGGGCGGGAGATCCCGGCGTGGGTCGACTACGCGGAAATCCGCGGATTGTCGAATGAGTGCCGGCAGAAGTTGGAACAGGGCCAGCCGGCGACCATTGCCCAGGCGCAGGCGATCGCCGGCGTCACGCCTGCGGCGGTGACGCTGTTGTTGTCAATCATTCGCCGTGGCCAGCTCGCCAAGGCAGGCTGATGGCGGGCGTGGCGTCGGCCGTCGTCGATTCCTATGCCAAATATATCACTCGGTCGGTGGAAGATGTCACGGCCGATCTCGAAACATATGTGGAACTAATGACCCGCTGGCAGCGGGTCCAGAATCTCGTTTCACGTGAAACATTGCCGACGATCTGGACCCGGCATATCGCCGACAGCCTGCAGGCTTTGAAATTGCTCACCGACAGGGACGTTCGGCTGCTTGATTTGGGAAGTGGCGGTGGGTTGCCGGCCATCCCTCTGGCCATTGCCCGACTCGACTTGCCGAACGCCAAATTCGACCTGGTCGAACCGAATGTCCGCAAAGCAGCATTTTTACGGACGGTCGCCCGCGAACTGGGCCTGCCGATCACGGTGCACGCGTGCCGGGTGCAGCAAATTGATTCACGTGAAACACTCCAGCCCGACGTCATCAGCTCGCGCGCCTTGGCGCCGCTCGCGGATTTATTGGCCATGTCGGCGCCTTGCTTCAGCGGCTCGACGCGTGCCATTTTTCACAAAGGCAGCGAATATGCTGAGGAGATCGCAGAATCGCGTTCGCGCTGGCGATTTGACGTGATAGTAGTCCCAAGCGACACTGATCCGGCAAGCGCATTGCTCGAAATACGAAACTTAACATCGGATCAGTAGGTTAGCAGAAAACTCCCGGAGGCTGATTTGGCTCCTCGAATCCTGACTCTTGCCAATCAGAAGGGTGGCGTCGGCAAAACGACGACCGCCATCAACCTCGCGACGGCGCTCGCAGCGGTCGGTGAGCGTGTTCTCATCATCGATCTCGATCCGCAGGGAAATGCCTCTACCGGCCTCGGCATCGCCCGCAACCAGCGCGAATTGTCGAGCTATGAACTGCTCGTTGGCGAGGCTGGCGTCACCGCTACGGCGGTGATGACCGGAGTGCCGAACGTTGCCATCGTTCCCTCGACGATGGACCTGCTTGGCATCGAACTGACCATCGCCCAGTTCGCGGATCGCGCCTTTCGCCTGCGCGATGCACTCAAGAGCATCAACGAACTGACCATCGAGGGGCGGGAGGTGACCTATGTGCTCATCGACTGCCCGCCTTCGCTCAACCTGCTGACCATCAACGCGCTCGTTGCCGCCGACGCGGTACTGGTGCCGCTGCAATGCGAATTCTTCGCGCTCGAAGGGTTGAGCCAGTTATTGCAGACGATCGAACAGATCCGCTCCACACTCAATCCACGCCTCTCCATCCAGGGCGTGGTGATGACGATGTTCGACCGGCGCAACAATCTCTCCGAGCAGGTATTGCAGGACGTTCGCTCGGAAATGGGCGAACTGGTCTACGACACGGTTATCCCGCGCAATGTCCGGCTGTCGGAAGCGCCGTCCTATGGCAAGCCGGCGTTGCTCTATGATCTCAAATGCGCGGGCAGCCAAGCCTATCTGCGACTCGCCACCGAGGTAATTCGGCGCGAGCGGCGGCTCAACGCGGCGTGAGGGGAGAAAGATGAACGAGAAACCTTCGCGACTGGGCCGTGGCCTCGCGGCGCTGATCGGCGACATGGCGACCACCGAGGGCGTACGACTGGCCGAATCCTCGAGCGCGATCAAACGCTTGCCGGTCGATTTCATTGTTCCGAACCGTCAGAATCCGCGCCGCGATTTCGACACCGGGCAACTCGAAGAACTGACCAATTCCATTCGGGAAAAGGGGGTGATGCAGCCCCTTCTGGTGCGGCCGAGTGCCACCGATCCGAATCTCTTCGAGATCATCGCCGGCGAGCGGCGCTGGCGCGCGGCGCAGCGGGCCGGGCTACATGAAGTGCCGGTCATCGTTCGCGAGGTCGACGACAAGGAAGCGCTCGAGCTCGCGATCATCGAGAACGTTCAGCGCGCCGACCTCAATCCACTTGAGGAAGCGCAAGGTTATGGCCAGTTGATGGAGCAGTTCGACTACACGCAACAAGATCTCGCGCAGGTGATCGGCAAGAGCCGCTCGCATGTCGCCAATACCTTGCGCCTGCTCAAGCTGCCGCCCGATGTGCGAGACATGCTGGCACGCGGCGACCTGACCGCGGGGCACGCGCGAACGCTGATCACTGCTGCCGACCCGCTGGCGCTGGCGCGGCGCATCATCGGTGGCGGGCTCTCGGTCCGCGCGGCCGAGGAACTGAGCCAGGGCGGCACCGGCGAAAAGGCGATGCGGCCGGCACGGGGCGGTGGAGCGCGGCCGGGTGGCGACAAGGATGCGGATACGCTGGCGCTGGAGAAGCGCCTCTCGGACGCCCTGGGATTGGCCGTTTCTGTCGATCACCAGGAGCAGGGGGGGCGCCTCGAAATCCGCTACAGGACGCTGGAGCAGCTCGACAATATCTGCCTCAGGCTCACCGGCCACTAGCGGCTAGTCGGCGGGTGGGACCGCCAAGTCGCCCTAGTCGCCGCTTCGCGCCGACCTCTCTCTGGGGGAGATATTCTTCGAGGCTAGTGTTCGGCCGACATGCGGCTGAGGGCCAGCAAAGTGCGGCGCAGCAGGGCTTCGGCGAGTGCGGGGCGGCGGCGGCTCTCGGCGGTGGCGACGTAGAGGCGGCCGGCGGCTGAGGCAAGGGCGGCGTCGGACCACAGCCGCAATTGCTGCTCGAGCGCGGCACGACGCGAAAAATGCGGTCGCGGCTTGGCACCGTCCAGCACTTCCCGGATGGAGCGGCCGGTATCGACCTCGCTCCGCCAGCGCCGCAACGTCGCCAGGTGCATAGTCGCCGCGATCAGCAATTGCTGCGGATTGACGGCCAGCGCCAGGGCGCGGGTCAGGGCATCGTCGAGCCGGTCGGCGCGCCCGGTGGTCGCCGCATCGATGATTTCGTCGGTCACCATGGCCCCGTTGTCGGCACAGAGCGCCAGCACGTCGGCGCGGGTCAGGCGCTTGCTCCTCGCGGCGTAAAGGGTGAGCTTTTCGAGCTCGCGGCGGGTGATTTCGCGATCATTGCCAAGCGTGTCGCGCAGCGTCGGGGCCACGTCCGGGTCGGCGGCGATGCCGGCCTGCGAAAAACTCTCGGCAATGAGGCGAAGCAGGGTTTCCTCGCTGTCGGGGTAGCAGGGCAGGGCGCGGCCGAAACGACCGCCCTCAACCAGCGCGCGCAGCGGATCGCGGGGCGTCAGATTGCCGGCCTCGAGGATAATCGCTACTCCCTCAGGGGCGGTGACGAAATCGGTCAGGGTCAACACGAGGGACTTGCCCGCCGAACGAACGCGGAGCACCCGGCGGCCGCCGAACAGCGAGCCAGTACGGGCCTCGACGGCCAACCGTTCCGGGTTGGCATCGAGTTCCCCGCCATCGAGTGTGATGACCTCGCCCGCCTCGGGACCCTGCGTCAGGTGGGCGCCCAGCTTCTGGGCAATCTCGCGAACGAGGCCGCCGTCCGGGCCGTAGGCGAGAAACACCCCCTCGGTCAGGTCCGGGCGCGCGACATAGCGCGCGATCTCGTGCGCCTTGAGGGCAGTCACCGGGTTGGCGTGGTCGGGGCCAAGGCCGACATAATGGTCAATTCGAGCGTGTCGGCGAGGGCGTGGGCCGCCTGCTGACTTGCCGCCGTTTGGGCCGAGCTATCGGCCAGCACCTGACTGTCGGCGGTGTAGGTCGCTGTTGCCTGTCGGGTGGCGGTCAGGACCGGAGCGCCACCGCGGGTAATGCGGATAACGCCGGTTGCGGTCAGCAACTGGGCGACGGCCGGATCGACGGTTTGCGACTGGGCGAGGGCGCGTGTCGCAGTGGAGACGGAGATGCTGACCTGCGGCGCGGTCGAATCGCTCGACATGCCGAATTTGCGCGACAGGTCCTGGTAGACCAATTGCTCCAACTCATTGTTCGGGGCTGCGAAATTAAGGGCCATGGCTTGTTCGGAGGCGCCGTGATCGCCGTAGACCGGCGTGAATCCGGTGCACGCCGAAAGGGCGGCGGTGCCGCTCAATGCGACAGCAAGCAGGGTGGCACGAAGAGCGGCGCTAAACGACGACATTGACGATCCTGTCGGGCACGATGAT
>Ga0207657_10005288_pt1 | contig 13525 bp, 11 predicted proteins | sample KBSC33metaG_FD_184316 | JGI IMG/M metagenome (GOLD analysis project Ga0207657, IMG submission 184316) | Corn rhizosphere microbial communities from Kellogg Biological Station, Michigan, USA - KBS C3-3 metaG (SPAdes) (version 2) | ecosystem: Host-associated > Plants > Roots > Rhizosphere > Soil ... | reverse complement strand
GTGCTCGCCTACCAGAGCGCGCTCGCCGGCATTTCCGAAAACGTCGTCAACGCCAATAATGACGGTTTCGCCAAGCGCCAGGTGACGATGAAGGAACAATATACGGCCGCCGGGCCGGCGTTCCTCTATCGCGGCGCGGGGTCGTTCAACGGCGTCCAGGCGGCCGATGTCGCGCGCGTGTGGGATCAATATTCCGCGTTCAAGGCGTGGGGCGCCAATTCCGACAATTCGCAGGCCAGCACCCGCTCGCAATTCTTCGCCCAGATTCAGGATTCGCTCGACAATGGCGATTCCGGTGTGGGCGTGAAGCTCACCGGAATCTTCACCGCGGGCAATTCACTCGCCGCCAATCCGACCGACACGACCTTGCGCCAGAGCTTTCTCTACGCGCTCCAGGACGCATCCGGGGCGATCAACAAGACGGCGGCCAACCTCGTCAAGGTCAGCGCAACCATCTCCAGCCAGGCGAGCGAGGCGGTCGGGCAGGTCAACGATGCCCTGACCGCGCTCGCGCGGATCAACCTCTCGCTCAAGACTGCGCCGCAGGGCACGTCGGGCCGCGCCTCGCTCGAAGACCAGCGCGATACGATCATCGGCACGATCAGCGACAAGATCGGGATCGACGTCACGCTCGATACCTATGGCTCCGCCACGCTCAGGATGAACGACACCGGCGGTCCGGTGCTGCTTGATGGCGGCTCTGCCCTCTCCGGGCTGGTCAGCCTCTCGCTCGCCGCCAACGGCACATTCAACATGAGCGTCGCCTACGACGGCGCGACGTCCGCGGTCAGCCCGACCTCGGGCGCGCTCGCCGGTTATGCCGAGGCCGCCAACCAGATCGCCGGGCGGCGATCGCAACTCGATACGCTCGCCGCCAACCTCGTGCAGCAGGTCAACACCTGGAACGCGCAGGGGACCGATCTCAACGGCAATCCCGGCGCTGCCCTGATGACCGGCACCGACGCCGCCAGCCTAGCGGTCTCGGCGACCGATCCGAATCTGATCGGCGCCGCCACTGCGACCAGCCCCAATGGCAATTTGCTGACCTTGTCGGCATTGCGCGGCGCCGACGGGGCCGAAACGAGCTGGCGTACGATGGTGAACGACCAGGCGCTCCGCGTGCAGTCCGCGAAGACGCTCGCGACCAGCGCTGCCGCCGCCAAGGACGGCGCTTATTCCGCGCTGGACAATGTTTCGGGCGTCGACCTCGATACCGAGGCCGCCCAGCTGATGCATTTCCAGCAGGCTTATTCGGCTTCGGCCAAAATCATCCAGACCGCCCGCGAGACGTTGCAGGCGATATTCGACTTGTTCTGAGGGCCAAGACCATGATCAGCTCCACGCGCTACAATGCCGCCGCCGAGATCAATCGCCAGACCGAATTGTCGAAGCAGATCGCGCAGCTTCAGGCGAGCGTATCGACCGGTAAAAGGTTGTCGGCGCCGTCGGACGATCCCGGCGCGGCACAGCGTATCTCCGAAATCCGCCAGACCCAGGCCGATCAGGTGGTGTGGAACATCAACGTCAACATGGGTACTTCGATCGCCTCGGCGGTCGATACCAGCCTGACCAGCATTTCCGCCATGATCGATCGCGCCAAGGAGCTGGTCCTGTCCGGCCGCAACGACACGACCTCGGCCACCGATCGCACCGCGATCACGCAGGAATTGCAATCGATCATCGCCAAGCTCGACAGCGCCTCGACCGCCAACGATCCGACCGGCGCGCCGCTCTACCCGACGGGATCGCCGCTCGCGATTCCCGTGTCGGACACGCTCAGCCTGCCCGCGACCGCGCAACGCGATCAGGTCTTCGGCAACGTCGCCACCGCCAGCGGTCCCCAGACGCTGCAGCAGATATTGGGCGCCGCGATCACGGCGATCAACGGCAGCAATGCCACGCGCGCCAGCGCGATTCAGTCCAGCCTCGATTCGCTCGACTCGAGCATCTCGCACATCACGCAGGTCCGCGCCGATCAGGGCGTGCGCGCGCAGCGTTTCGACGCGGCGGCGGAGGATCTCAGCAATACCGGCACCGACCTCGCCGCCGAGCGCAATGGGCTGGAGAGCACCGACCTCACCTATGCGCTCAGCGAATTCCAGTCGAAGCAGACCGCGCTCCAGGCGGCACAAACCTTGTTCGCCAAGACCAACAAGAGCACCTTGTTCGACCTGGTCGGCTGACAGCGGTCATTTTTAAAAAACGCGCGGAAGTGCGTTTCGTGCGGTTCCGGCCCGCTCCCCACCCAACCTCCCGACAGCATGACTGGATCGGACGGTTGGATGGGGAGGCGGGCCGGAACCGTCTCCGCACACAAAAACGCCCAAAAAGACGGTAAACCCGATCTTCACTATAAAGCGCGTAAATCCCGGCCGTTAATCATGTTGGAGAAGCCGGACTCCTATCCGGACGCTCCGTTCAGTTTCGCCATCCGGGGGTGTGTTTCGAATGTTTGCAGCGATCGGTCTGGTCGTCCTCCTCGGCATGGTGTTCGGCGGTTTCGCCTTCACCGGCGGCGCGCTCGGCCCCATTTTGGAATCGATCCCGCACGAAATGATCATCATCGGGGGCGCCGCGATCGGCGCGCTCGTGGCGGGCAATTCGATGAAGGAATTGAAGCAGCTCGGCGGCGGTTTCGGCAAGGTCTTCAAGGGTCCGAAATATACCAAGAAAGACTTTCTCGAGGTGATCTTCCTCGTCTCCAGCCTGATGAAGATGCTGCGCACGGACGGGCCGGTCGCGCTCGAACCGCATATCGAGGACCCGCAGTCGTCGAGCGTGTTCGGCCAATATCCGAAGCTGCTCAAGGACACGACCCTGGTCCACCTCATCACCGACACGCTGCGGCTGGTCGTGATCTCGTCAGGCACGCTCGATCCGCACGCGGTCGAGGATGTGATGGATAACGCGCTCAAGACGCATCACCATGACGACATCCGTCCCGCCGACATGCTCCAGAACCTCGCCGACGCGCTGCCCGCGCTCGGCATCGTCGCCGCCGTGCTCGGCGTGGTCAAGACGATGGGCTCGATCGACAAGCCGCCCGCGATTCTCGGCGCGATGATCGGCTCGGCGCTGGTCGGGACCTTCCTCGGCGTGTTGCTCGCTTATGGCATCGTCGGCCCCTTCTCGAGCCGCTGCCGTCAGGTCGTCGAGGCCGACGCCGCGATCTACGGCGTGGTCAAGCAGATCATCATCGCCTCGCTCCACGGCCATCCGCTGCCGCTGGTGATCGAAGCCGCGCGCTCGGGCATCAGTCACAACAACCAGCCCGCTTTCGCCGACGTCTTCGACGGCATGCGCGGTCGCTGATGTTTAGCGAGACCGCACCGGCCCGCACCCCCACCCGGCCTCCCACACCGTACGCTTCCGTTGGGAGGCCGGGTGGGGGTGCGGGCCGGTGCGGCCTCCGCGTGAGCGGAGCAAACTAATGGCGGGCCCAGCAAAGCGCGGCCGGAACGAGCCCGAGCCACGGCCGATCATCGTCAAGAAGATCATCGAGGCCGGCCATGGCGGACACCATGGCGGCGCCTGGAAGGTCGCCTATGCCGATTTCGTGACCGCGATGATGGCCTTCTTCCTGTTGCTCTGGATTCTCGGCGCGACGACCGAGAAGCAGCGCAAGGGCATCGCCGATTATTTCGCGCCGACCTTGATCGAGATGAAGCTCAAGAGCGCGGGCTCGAACGGCGTGTTCGGCGGCGACAGCATCATCGCCAAGGACAATTATCCGCACAAGTCGGCGCAGACCGGCTCGAGATCGCTGACCATCCCCAAGGATGCGACCGGTGGCGCGTCCGAAGCCGCGGCGGCGGAGCGGATGCGCGACCGCGTGCGCTTCGCCTACCTCAAAAAGCAGATCATGCAGCGCATCAGCACCGACAAGAGCCTGTCGAAGCTCGCCAGCAGCATTCGCTTCACCGACACGCGCGAAGGTCTGCGCATCGACCTGGTCGACAAGGCCGATTTCTCGATGTTCGCGCTCGGCACCGACGCATTGCTGCCTGAGGCGCGCGCGCTGATGACGCAGGTCGCGCAGGTGATCCAAAGCGTGCCCAACGGCGTGATCGTGCGCGGCCATACCGACGCTCTGCCTTATGCGGCAGGCCGCTCGGTCAACAATTGGACATTGTCGAGCGCGCGCGCCGAAGCGACGCGCAGGGCATTGGCCGACGCGGGCGTCGGGCCCGATCGCTTCGAGCGGATCGAGGGCGTGGCCGACAAGGAAGCCTACATCCCCTCCGACCGCTACGATCCCCGTAACCGCCGGATGTCGATCACCTTGGCCTTCACCGGCCAGGACCCGGCCGACCCTCCGGCTCCCATGCCGGCCGACCCCCCGGTCCTGATCCCGACGCACTGATCCGGGCCGCTGGCCCGCGCTTCGAGATCAGTCTGCTGCAAACGTGTGATCCGCAACCGCGATCATTACAAATGCTGACAGGTTCTGCGCCTTTATTGCGCTTGTTTTTGCTCATGATAAGCGATGTCCCACAAGTCCAAATGGTGTTGCACCGTGGCTTGGTTCTTGGGGGATTTGTCATGCGCGTTTCGACTATTGTCGCGTCGTTTATTCTGGCACTCGGTTCCACGCCATTGCTGGCGATACCGAAGGTTGATCAGGCCGATCAGTTCAATCCATCGCTGGGCGAAGGCTTTTTTACGCGTCCGGACGTGGGCGTGAAGGTCCTGCAGACCTTCACCGTCGGCAGAAGCGGCGTGATGACTCTGATCGACATCCCGCTCTACCGCCACGATTTCTCGCTCGACATATTTTCGGGCATCAACATCTATGCCACCAGCGGTGGCATCCCAACCTCGATCATCGCCACTGGGACGGTGAAGACGGTCTCATTCGATGATGCCTTTTTCGATCTGGCAATGACGGTGACGGATGGGCAGATGCTCGCGCTCGAACCGATTCTCGTTAGCGGCGAGTCGCTCTGGAAGGCCGATGTCGACAACCATTATTCGCGCGGAATGACCATCGCGGGCTTTGGCGGCAAATGGTTCGCGGCCCCGGATCAGGACCGCAATTTCGTCACCTATGTCGACGCCGACGCGGTCATCGCCCCAGTCCCGGAATTGTCCACCTGGGCGCTGCTCGTGGGTGGCTTCGGCGCCGTCGGCTGCGCGCTTCGGCGACGGACGAAGGCTGTCGTCAGGCAGGCCTGACAGGCCGCGCCGGGCTCTTATCGCAATATGATCACGAACCTGTCCGGGGCAGCGGCCCGGTTATAGAGATCGATCGAGATGCGCGTCGTGGCTGTGGGAATCCAGTCGCAACGCGCGCGGCGGTTCTGTGTGGGGCAGGACCGCCGCCCTTCACCTTCGTCGACGGTAAGCTCGATTGCGCCGCGCCCGACCGCCGCCGCCACGATCTGCGCCCGCTGCCCCGCCAGGAATGTCTGTTCCAGGTGCAGCGCTCCCCCCGGCGCCAGCGTCACCGCCCGGTACGCCGGGCCCAGCACGCGCGTTCGATACGCCGGCTGCCTACCGTTCCAGGATGCCGCGATATTCTCGCCACCAGGCATCGCGCGCGCGCCCTCGCTATTCAGGATAGCGGCGGCCTGCCGGCGTGTCGCTACGCGCGCCGGTCCGCTCGCCGACAGGCCGCGCACCAACGCGTCCGTGATCCGGTCCACCGGCTCGTCCGAGTGACCGGCCGCACCGGTCGCAAGGAGCAGGACTATCGCCGCGAGCTTCATCTCAGGAGTCTCGCTGCGCGATTATGAAGCGCGCGCCCGGCGCGGCGTCCTCCAGCCGCAGCACCAGCCCGTGGCGTGCCGCCACCAGCTTGACGAGCGCCAGGCCCAGCCCGTGCCCGGCGGCCGACGATCGGCCGCGGCCGAAGCGGCGCATGACCAGCTCGCGCTCGTCCGGCGCGATACCCGGCCCGCTGTCCTCGACGACGATGATCGGGCCGGGTGCGACCGACAATCGCAGCCGCGCCCCGGCGGGCACGAACTTCAGCGCATTGTCGAGCAGGTTCGCGATCATCCGGCCGATCTGCATCGGTTCGCCCGTCATCGTCACGTCCGGTGCAATCCGCGTCGAGAAATCGAGCCCCGCTTCCTCGGCGCTGGGCGCATATAATTCGGCAAGGCTGCCCGCGAGTTCCGAAAGGTCGAAGCTGGTCCGCGGCATGCGCGCGCCGGCCTCGCCATGCGCGATGTCGAGCAGCGCGTCGAACAGGGATACGATCGATCGAACATCGCCGCGCGCATTCTCCAGGTCGGCGGTCAGCGCCGGATCGGCCGTTTGCTCGATCGTGCGGCGCAGGCGCATGTCGAGATGCGCGAGCGGGGTGCGCAATTCGTGCGCGACATTGTCGCTTATGCCCTGCTGGAAAGCGAGCAGCATGTCGATCTGGGACAGATGCCGGTCGACATGTTCACCCAGCATCGCCAGTTCGTCGCGTCCCCGAGGCGCGACCCGCGCGGCGCGATCCCCTTCCTCGAACCGCCGGAATATTCTGTTCACCGCGCCGACGCGGCCCGCGAGCCGCGCCGACGTCCACCATCCCGCCGCCAGCGCCGCGGCAAAGGCGCAGCCGGCCAGCAGGCCAAGCCGCAGCCGGAGCGTCGCGATCAGCTTTTCGGTGGGACGCAGCGATCGCCCGACCATCAGGATCGCTCCGTGCGACAAGCGCGTCGCGCGGATCAGCGCCCGATCCGTGCCGATCGTGGCATCCGCGAATTCGGAGCGCCCGGCATCGATCGGCGGGGGCATGCCGATATTGCCTGCAAGTCGACGCCCGACAACATCCTGCAACAGATAATAAGGCGCGGCGGATTCCTCGCTCTGCACCGCCAGCCGGTCGCCGATCCGCGCCGCGAGCTCGTCCGTGCCGCCACGCGCGGCGCCGTCTGCCAGGCCCGCGATATCGGTATCGATCGTATGGAGCAGGTCGGCGCGCAGGCTCGCCTCCACCGCGGCCAGCGCGCTGAGCGCGAACATCGCCACCGCGGCCAGCGTCAGACAGGCGGTAAGCAGCGCTTGCCGCGTCGCTATCGAAGAGAGGAACGGCCGCAACTCAGGGCCGATGCGACGCGGCGCGCAGGCGATAGCCATGTCCGCGCACCGTTTCCAGGCAGGCCTGCGCTGCGCCTTCCTCCAGCTTGCGGCGCAGCCGGACCAGATTGACGTCGACCACATTGGTCTGCGGATCGAAGCTCAGTTTCCAGACGTGCAGCAACAGCATCTGCCGCGTCACGATCTCCCCCGCATTTTCCATCAGATATTTGAGCAGCTCGAATTCCTTCGGGCTCAGTCCCAGATGGCGGCCGGCGCGGTGCGCGGTCCGCGCCTTGACGTTGAGTTCGATGTCGCCGTGGATCAGGATCGGCTGGTTGGCGAGCGCCCCCGCACGGCGATGGAGCGCGCGCAGCCGCGCGACCAGCTCGTTCGGCTCGAACGGCTTGGCCAGATAATCGTCGGCACCATGTTCGAGCCCCTCGACGCGTTGCTCGGCGCGCCCCAGCGCCGACAGCATGAGGATCGGCTTTTCGACCCCGGCGCTGCGCAGGCGCGCCACCGCCTCCAGCCCATCCATTCCAGGCAGCATCCGGTCCATGACGATCACGTCGATATCGCCCAACCCGGCGCGCTGTACCCCCGCTTCGGCGGTGTCGACCGGCTCGACCGTGATCGCCTCGCGCGCGAGCACTTCCTGGATCGCCGAGGCGGTCAGCAAATCATCCTCGATCAGCAGGACGTGCACATGGATTCCCCCGTCGGCATTCTCGCCCGTCTATCGCAGCCCTTGGCATACGGAGCCAAGTGACAAACCCCGTTAGGTCATTGGCCGAGCAGCACGAACGGGGCCCACATCGCGGGATCCGCGGCGCCCGGCATCCGCCGGTCCGCCATCAGGCGCAAGGTGGCCGCCTGCAGCGCCTTCGCCCGGGAAAGGCCGCGCGCCGCACCCCGCAGCGTATCGACCGTCAGCCGTGCCGCGACATCGTCCCGCACCGGCCAGTGCGAGACGAGCAGCGAGCGCGCACCGGCCTGGAGGAAGGCGGTCGCCAGTCCGCTATAGGGGGGACTTCCGGCCTCGATCGCGCCGGCGCTGTTGCAGGCCGACAATATCACCCAGTCTGCGGCCAACGGTAGCGTGGCGATCTCCGACGCGGTCAGCAGCCCGTCGTCGCCGCCTTGTCGGCTCGCCGGCGCGCTCAGCAGCAAAGCGGGCTCGGTCAGCCCCGCCACGTCTCGCGGCGCGAGCCCGTGCGTGGCGAAAGCGAGCACGCCAAACCGGCCGAGCGGCTGCTGACGCACCGCCAGCTCGGTCGCTTTCCTGCCGGTCAGGACAAGGCTGCGCCCGGGCGCAAAGGCGCGCGCCATCGCGGCCAGCTCGCGCGCGGCGCCCGGCAATGGCGGGAAGGACATCTTGTTGTCATCCTCCACGATGCCGTCGCGGAAATGCAGATTGCCCCCGCCGCGCGCGGCAACCGCGGCAAGCGCCGGAGCCCCGACGCCCAGGAAGGATGTCCCCCGCATCGCCCTTTCCGGCGCCGCGAGCGCCGTCATCGACGGCAATATTGTCACGTCATGGCTGCGGATCAGCCAGGGGGTTGCCGCCGCCGGCGTCGCCGGGCCGACCCGGCGCGTCACCAGCAATGCCGGCGGTATCGCCGCGAACGCGCCGTTGGCGAAATAGAGGATCGAGTCATTGCGGCGCAGCGCCAGCCCGACCTTGCCCGGCGCGAGTACCCCGAACAGCATGTTCGCCGCGCTTAGTGGAAAGCTTGCCGCGCCCGGCGTGCGCTCGCGCGCCGCAATCGACTCCCGAATCGCGCTCGCCGCCGCGGACACCCGCGCGCCGCTTATGTTTGATCGCTCCCAGACCAGGCCGTCACGCGTGACGCCTATCGCCAGTACGCCGTCCGCCAGCACCAGCGGCGCCAATATGATCTGGCCGGGCGCCAGCTGTGCGCGAACCGTGGCGAGCGTGAGCGGAGTAGGCCGCGACAGCGCACGGAACGTGGGAAAGACGCGGTCGAGCTCCGTCCCGATTTCGGCCACCCTCGCATCGTTGGCGGCAATCGTATCGCCGCTGCGCCTGGCACCGTCATTGTCGTTGGCCGACACCGCGTAGCTGCGCTGCTGGTCGAGCAGCCGGCGATTGCGCACCCGGTCCTGCAGCTCGACCACCAGCGCGCGCGCCTTCGGATCGCGCGCCGCGGCGCGCACCGCCAGATTGTTGGTGACCAGCACCGCTTCGGAAAGGTTCGCCACCTGGACCGCGTGGAACCCTTCCTCCTCATGGCCCGACGCGAACGCCAGGTCCGCGATCGTCGCAAAGACCGACGTGGCGAAATTGCTGTAGCGGATCAGCTCGGTGGTCGCCGTGCTCACGTCCAGCAGCTTCTTCTCCGCCCGCTGCCCCAGCTCGGCCGCCATCTCATAACCGCGTTGCGCACCCAGCGCGGTGCCGACGATCCGCGCATAAAGCAGTTCCGCGCTCATCCGGCGCACGCTGTCGACCGCGAGCTTCGATCGCACGACGCCCACCGCCGGTGTCGCTATCGCCAGCGCCTCACTTTTGGCTCCGGCAAGGCGCAGCGACTCCGCATATTCCAGCCGCGCGCGGGCAAGCTCGGGGTGATCGTCCGGCACATGGCCGGTCATTTCCGCGACCGCCTGTTTGCGCCGCGCCAGAGCGGTGGCAGCATCGCCCCGCGCCAGCGCGGCCTCGGCGGCGAAGCGCAGCGGATAGGTCTTGCCGAGCACATCGCCGCTCGACGCCGCTTTCTGCCACCAGTCGCGCGCCTGCAGCCACAGCGTTTCGGCATCCTTGTGCCGCCCCTGCATGTCGATCGTGGTCGCGTAGCTCGACAATGTCGTGGCGCGCGTCGCCCAGACGTGGGTTTCATATTTGGCCTGCCGGTCGAGCAGCAGCCTCAATATGCTTTCGGCTTCGGCCAGCCGGTTCACGTTGCGCAGCGAAACGCCCAGATTGTTGAGCGCGAGATTGGTGCCCATGCTCTCGGGCGGAAGATGCTCCAACGCCCAGGCAACGACATGCTCGTTCGTCGCAAGCGCCTCCTCCTGCAGCCCGGCCGCATCCTGAATGCCTGCCTGCGACGACATGAATTCCACCGTGATCGAGCTGTTCGAGGGCAGGCACCGCTGCGCGGCATCCGCTGCCTTGGTGACAAGGCCGACCGCGCGCTCGAACTCCCCCGAACTATAAGCCACGAAGGCGGAGGCATTGAACGCGATCGCGCCCTCCGCGCTGACCTCGCCCGACGTCGCGGTCGCCAGCGCAAGCGCTTCGGCTGCATGTTTGCGTGCCGACACGAGATCGCCCGTCGCGGCTTCCGCATTGGCCAGCGTCACCAGCAACCCCACGTTGAATGTCGCGCCCGAAAGTCCCGCCTTGACCGCCAGCTCCTCTGCCCGCCGCGCCGCCGCCAGCGCGCGCGCGGGATCGGGGTCCGCGCTGCCAAGCGCATAAGCCAGCCCACCCTGAAGCTGGGCGAGAAGCGCAGGCGGGGCCTCCGGCATTTTGTCGGTTTCGCTGACCAGCGCCTGCCAGCGCGCCAGCTTGGCGACGGAATCGACTTCGGGATCCTCGGCGGCAAGTTCCTCGAACCGCTCCTGCAAGGTTGCGTTCGGTGCAAGCGATCGCACTATGATCGGCGCGGGATTGCACGTTGCTGCGGCGGGCGCCGCCAGGCAAGACGCCAGCACGACCTGACAAGAAAAGCGCGCGAGCGCCCGCAATCGCATGATTTTTGCTCCCCCTGCGGAAAGCTGGCCACCGCCGCCTGCATTGTCAAGCGAAGGTCAACGCAGCAAACGGCGCCGATCATCATGACAGGCTTTGTAAGTTGAACCGCCCCTGCATCCGGAAGATGCTGTTGAAATATTTAGGGCAATATTTCGGGGGGACGACATGCGGATATCATTGGGCCATGCTGGACTGGCATTGGCGGTCACGCTGGCGCAACCGGCCATCGCGGCGGAGTCGCTGGTCAAGGTAAGCTCGCCGCAGGCTGTGAAGGGTACGGGCTCGGTCGTCATCGGCGCCTTCAACGTCGGCTTCATCTTTGAATCGGTCGACAACACCAAGAAGACCGGCGGCATGATCGGCGCGTTTGGCGGCGCCACGCGCGCGAAAAGCGTGCTCGCGGGCGTTACGCCGGCGATGATGCAGGCGATCACCGATGCGGCTTATGCCGATTTCACCGCACGGCTTCAGGCGAGCGGCTTCACCGTCGCACCCGCCGACGGGCTGTTCTCCACGCCTGATTTCACCCGCGTGAAGCCGCTCGCCGCGCCTTATGATGCCAGCGTCCAGCTCGACAAACACAGCACCGGCAAGGCGACCTTCCTGAAGCCGGCTGCGGTGCCCACCATGTTCATGCTGCCGGGCGATCTCACCGCCAGCGGGTTCAGCGGGATGGGCGTCACGATGGCGGCCGGCACCAACCAATATGTCGTCAGCCAATATGCGAAATCGTCGGGCCAGACGATTGTCGACGTGACCTATCTCGTCGATTTCTCGGACGTGCGCCGCCCCGGCGCATTCAGCATGGCGGGCGTGCAGGTGAATTCGGGCATGTCGGTCACCAGCGACTTTTCACGCGTCACGCTAATCGCGCCCTCGGGCAAGAGCGCCACCGTCACGCTCAACGATCCGGCCGCTGTGGAGGGCGATTTCGCCGACAAGGCCGACACGACCAAAGACAAGGCGGTCCAGTCGGCGATGAACATCGCGGGCGGCGTGGCGGCGGCGTTCGGCGCCGGAACCTTTCAATTCGGCAAGAGCCGCACCTTCACCTTCACGGCGAAGGCGGCGTATGTCGAGGGAGCCGTGAAAGCCGCCGCGCTTGCGAACGACCGCATCGTGACCCAGCTGGCCGCGCTACGCTGAGCCTTCTCGCAATGACGGTCTTTCCAACAACACCGTCATTGCGAGCCCGGCGAAGCCGGGAGAAGCAATCCAGCGTCTAGGTGATGACGTCTGAATAGAGATCTCGCCATCCCGGATTGGCAGCATCGATCAACGCCAGCTTCCTGTGCCGTGACCCACCTTTGATCTGCTTCTCGCGCAGGATGGCGGATTCCATGGTTTCGTGCAGCTCGAACCACACAAGCATCTTGCAGCCGTATCGCGCGGTAAATCCCTCGATCGAACCGTCGCGATGCTGCCAGGCACGCTTGGCTAGATCCGACGTCACGCCAACATAGAGCGTGCCGTTGCGCCTGTTCGCCATGATGTAAACGGCGGGCTGCCGATCTCGCTGCATGGGCCTGGATTGCTTCGTCGCTGCGCTCCTCGCAATGACGATTTTGGGTATAGCCGTCATTGCGAGCCCGGCGAAGCCGGAGAAGCAATCCAGGCTCGCGCTCGCAATCTCGGCGGTGAGCTAAACTCGCTCAGTTCACCTGCGGCATGGACAGCATCAGATAGGCCAGACGGGCCTGCGCCGGGGTGGGCTTGAGCATGTTGATCCGGTTCTGCTCGATCGTGGCGAGCATCTGGCCGATGTCCGCTCCGGCGGGATCGTTCGACGCATCGGTTGTGGTCGTGGCGTCGGTGGCGGACATGTCCGCGAAACCGAGCTGGATCGACGATATATCGGGTGCGCCGGGCATCGACTGGACCAGGCTGCCGGGCGTGAACCCGTTGCCGGCGGTCTGGACGGAAGCGCTATCGGCGCCATCGACCGCGGTGTCGAGCTTGTGTCCCATCATCGCATAGACCTGGTCCAGCGTGCGCGGGCTGCCGTCCTTGCCGTAGAAGATCGATCGGTTCGCCCGCGCTTCCTGCGGGAACATCGTCGCGGCGCACGCGCTGCCGTTATTGCATTGTGCGCGCAGGAATTTGGTCGCGCCGCCGAGGCCCAGGAAGTGGGCCATATAAAGATCGGTGCCGTTGACGCCGCGGCCGAGCGCCTGGCTCAGGCTCGACGCATTGTCCGCTGCATAGGATGCCGCCATCAGCGCCGAAGGGCCCGCCTGCTCGCGCAGCGCCATCACCGCCTGGCGCATCGACGGATCGACCGTGAAGCCGCCGCCTTTCTTCGCCGTGATCGCGTCCGCCGCCCAGCCGAAGCCATGCTCCGCGCCATGCGCCTTGACCACGCCGAGCCAGCTCTGGTCGAGAAACTGGTACAGCCCGGTCGCGCTCGAGCTCGCCGCCTTGGCGTTGGGGTTGAGCCCGCTCTCGCTCTTGGCCTGCGCCATCAAATAGGAGAAATTGACGCCCGTCGACTGCGCCGCCTGCCCGATCGCGGCACGCACGTCGTCGGCCATTCGATTCACGGTGGAGGGAGTACGGATAAGCGTCACTGCAATGTCCGGAACTGTGGAGACGCCGCGACTATGAAGCACAAAGGTTAACGCGCCGTTATTCTCGATTGACGGAGCGTTAGGGCCGCGCTGACGCGTTAGCCGGACGGGCGGGGGCTTGACAAACCGGAACAAAACATGTACGCACTTCGCGTTCGCTGACTTGGGGAAACCGGGTCAGAGGACAGGACCGGCGCGAAGCTCCTCGGCATGCATGAGA
>Ga0207657_10005285_pt1 | contig 13529 bp, 8 predicted proteins | sample KBSC33metaG_FD_184316 | JGI IMG/M metagenome (GOLD analysis project Ga0207657, IMG submission 184316) | Corn rhizosphere microbial communities from Kellogg Biological Station, Michigan, USA - KBS C3-3 metaG (SPAdes) (version 2) | ecosystem: Host-associated > Plants > Roots > Rhizosphere > Soil ... | reverse complement strand
GGCGGGACGCGGTAGGTGGTGAGTCGCGTGATTTTCATGGGGGCCAGTGTAGCCCCGGTCGGCGCGATTCAAGCATTCGCAATCGTGGGCGATCTATACCGTTACGATATAGACCCCCCCAGCCGACGCCGTGCTACGACTTGCTCAAGGCTGTACGTGATACCACTCGAGCGACGGCATCCCTTGAGAGGTGCAACCGACCAAATGGATCCATACGTTCTTTCCACTCATGGCAGCAGCCAACAGTGTCGAGTAGGTCCGGCGGCCGATCACCGTGTCGCCGTCGTCAAATCTGAATTCATTCGTCGGCGCGCCTCGGCAGCCAAGAGATGCACCGAAAGCGGCGCCGTCCAACGTCACGTAGCAAATGCCGGCGTTGTGATGGCAGCCGATATCGACGATCTTTCTCCACCCCGTGTCCTCGTCCGCATGGGCGCTGAAGCTGATCAACAGCGCACACGTGGCGATAGCGCGGGCGATATGGCGAGTGGTGATGTTCACGGCGGGCTCCGATGTATCAAGTTGAGTGAGGGCAACACCTTTCAATTGTAAAACTGTCATGCCATTTCGTCACGGAAATTCTTCGCTTGGGCCCGGCCTGCGCGCCAATGTGAAACGCAGCATGACTGGAAGTCAACATTGCGTTAACATGCTGCTTGGTTGAAACTTGAAATCTCCGCATGCCCGAAGACACTTTTACCCTCCGACATCTACCTGGTCCGGATCGCGCCGCCGGAACCGCCAGCCGGTCCGGGCACCCCCTTTCATGAATCGCGCTGAAGAAGCCGGGCAAGACGCTCGTGCACACCGGCGGCAGCTGCCTTTGGTCGTCGATTTGAACCACACATTGATTCGCACGCATTTGTTATGGGAGGCGGTGGTGCTGTTCGTTCGCACCCGTTTCGTCGAGCTGTGGCGTCTTCCGATCTGGCTGTTGACGGGCAGGTCAGCCTTCCAGCGGCACTTGGCGCACGCGGCGATGCCGCCAGCGGCCACGCTCCCTTACGACCACGAATTGCTGGCCTTTCTTGAAGACGAGCGGCGCGCCGGCCGCACCGTCGTGCTGCTGACTGACATGCAAAAAAGGTTTGCCGACGGCGTTGCCGCGCACGTGGGGCTGTTCGACCGGATTTGCGCGCCGGATCGCGGCGACGTCACAGGGTCGCATGCCAAGGCAAGACGCCTGCTCGATGTATATGGCGACCAGGGCTTCGACTATATCGGCCATGACCGGACCGATCATGCGATCTGGCGGCACTGCCGCCTGGCCTACACGGTCGCCCCGCAACCGATCCACATCGGCAACGGGCGCTTCACCACACCCATCGGCGCCGTGCGCGGCAGCAGGACTGCCGCGTTGTTCAAGACGCTGCGCCCACGCCAATGGCTGAAGAACCTGCTGGTTTGCATGCCCATGCTTGCCGGCCACCAGATATCGGCCGTGACGGCGTTGCAGTCGCTGCTGGCCTTTGCCGCATTCTCGCTCTGTGCGTCGAGTGCCTATCTGCTCAACGATACGCTGGACGTCGCGGACGACCGGATGCACCCGACCAAGCGCAACCGGCCGATTGCCGCGGGGACGCTGCCGATCGCCGTCGCGCTCGGCGGCAGCTTGTTGCTGGCCGTGTCGTCGCTGTTGCTGTGCGCAGCGGTCAATTGGATGTTACTGGCCGTGGTCGCCGTCTATTTCGTCGCGACCGTGCTCTATTCGCTGTACCTGAAGCGCATCCTCGTCGTCGACGTCGTGACGCTGGCCGTCTTGTACAGCATGCGCATCCTGGCCGGCGGCGCAGCCACCGGCATCGCACCTTCGTTCTGGCTGCTGGCGTTTTCCTTCTTTATCTTCCTCAGCCTGGCGCTGCTCAAGCGCCATAGCGAGCTGGAAAATCTGGAACGATCGAGTGCCGACAAGATGGCCGGCCGCGGCTACACGGTCGCCGACAAGGGACCGATCGGCATCATGGGCATCAACAGCGCATTCCTGTCCGTCCTCGTCTTCATTCTGTACGTCGAATCGCAGAACGCCCTGATCCAATACGCGTCACCGGTATGGCTGGCAGGTATCGTCCCCCTGCTCGTCTTCTGGCTGAGCCGTCTCTGGATCCTGTCCTACCGCGGGCTCGTCGACGACGACCCCGTCCTGTACGTCAGCCGCGATCGCGTCAGTCTGGCCGTGTTCGCACTCTGCTTCGTCCTGGCGGTCGCCGCCATCTGATCACGTCGAGCGGGACGGTGTGCGACGCGGCAGCCCGGCACAGACAGCGAACGGCACGAGGAAAGGATAGAGTCCCCAGATCAGGCGGCCTTCGACGCGTACGCTGAGCGCCGCATAGCATTGGGGGAGCGCCATGAGCAACAGCAGGCTCGCCAACGGCCGCAGTCGGGGCGGTGCGGCGCGCCACCCGACGAACGCGAGCGGCACCACGACGCAGGCCGCGGCGGCAAGGGACGCTAGCGAGTGCACGTCGCGCATGGCGGCGTGGACCCTGTCCCAGCTGGGCACCCAGGTATAGCTGGGAAGCCCGGTAATCAGCCACCAGCGCACGGCGACGAGCCAGCCGCCCGCGGCGGCCACGAACGCCAGTCCCGGCAGCACGGCGATCCGCCGCGTCGCGACGAGCCACACGAGCAGGAGGATGTTTTCCTCGCGTACCGCCGTCCCGGCCAATCCCGCCACGGCGGCGAGCCACGGCTGCCCCGACAGAACGGCGAGCACGAATGCCGCCCGCGCGCACACCGAACCGGGATCGACGAGCAGATACGGTGCGTACCAGAAGGTCGGAAAGGAAACCACCATGAGCAAGCCGGCCGCCACCGCGCGCCGCTGGCCAAGGCCCGCACGCAACGCCACGGCCGCCATGAAGCACGCCCCCGCGACGACCAGCACCCAGTTGAGCGTTGCGAAGCCGCTCCGCAAGTCGCCAGGGAGCGCCGCCGCCACTGCGGGTACCAGCAAGCGATACGGGAACGGGGCGCGCAGCTGTTCCACGGGAATCTCGCCGCGAAGATACCGCGCCGTATCGAAATACGCTTGCGAATCCTCGATCGTTCCGCCCCAGCGCCACCACATTACCGCCAGCGCGAGCACGGCGAAGCCGGCAGCAAATACGAACCAATTGGTGCGGCCATCCTCGCGGGCGGACAGCGGTGTCGCGACGTTCTGCATCGGGAAGGAAATGTTAAATCGCGAATAATACCGCCAGCGCCCAAACGTGTCCACGCACGGCAGGCGGCACCGCCCACGCCGGCGACAACGCGGGGGCCGCCGTCAGATCTTGAACTCGTCCAGCGACCTGCCGCTCGCCAGCGCCTCCGCGATCCAGCGCGGCTGGCGGCCCCGCCCCGTCCACGTCTGGCCGCTGTCGGCCGGATTGCGATAGCGCGGCACGGCCTTCGCGATCAGCGCGTCCAGCGGGATGCCGGCGTCGGCCGCCAGCGCGTGGATGCGGGCGCGGGCGCGTTCGCGCTCGTCGCGCGCGCGGCGCTTGATTTCCTGCTCGATTTCGAATTGCAAGCCTTTCAATTCGGCGAGGTCATAACCGGTGAGATCGAAGCGCGCCATGGGTCGATGTCCTTTTGGCAGGAAGGGAACGGAGCGTCCATTCTACTATGACAAGGGCACGTGAATATGTGAACTGCAACGTCGCCGGCGCGCCACAATCTGTCACGCAGTTCGACTTTCCGTAGAGAATTCCGTGTACGATGCCGGTTGGACGTCGACCCGAGCCCGGCAGCGTCCACCCCTGCGGCCCTTGCCTTGCCGCCGTTCACCGGCCTGGAACGGCCTTGCTGATGACCTCGACGATTTCCGAAACCAAACGCCTCGCGGCCCTGGCCGCACTGGACTTGCTCGACACCCAGCCGGAGCCCCGCTTCGACCGCTACACGCGCCTGGCCGCGATGACGTTCGGCGTGCCGATCGCGCTCATCACGCTCGTGGACGGAGAGCGCCAGTGGTTCAAGTCGCGCTGCGGCCTGGACGCCGACGAGACGCCGCGCGCCATCGCCTTCTGCAGCCAGGCCGTCGCGCAGCACGAGATGCTCGTCGTCGAGGATGCCGCAGCCGATCCCCGCTTCGCCGACAACCCGCTCGTCAAGGGCGATCCGCATATCCGCTTCTACGCCGGGCAGCCCGTGTTCAGCGATGGCCACGCCGTGGGCACGCTGTGCATCGTCGACCGTAATCCGCGCAGCTTCGATGCCCGGCAACGCCAGAGCCTGCGCGACCTTGCCGACCTCGTCGAGATGGACCTGAACCAGGCGCGCGTCGCGACGGCGCGCGTGATGGCCGAGCAGGCCCTGAAGTCGCTCAATGCGGAACTGGAACAGCGCGTGGCGCAGCGCACGGCCGAGCTGGAAGCCCGTCTCGTCGAGCTGTCGGCGGAAGCCGCCCAGCGCAAGGCCGCCGAGCTGTCGCTGCGCGACGCCGAAGCGTGGAACCGCACGATCGTCGCCACGTCATATAGCGCGTTCGTCGGCGCCGCCCCGGAAGGCCGCATCACGGAATGGAACCCGGCCGCGGAGCGGATCTTCGGCTGGAGCCGCGCCGAGGCGCTGGGCCGGCCGCTGGCGGAGCTGATCGTGCCGGAAGAACTGCGCGCCGCACACGTCGCCGGCATGGCCCGCTATCTGGCGACGGGCGCGAGCAACGTCGTCGACCGCCAGGTCGAGCTGCCCGCGCTGACGGCCAGCGGACGCCGCATCACCGTCGAGATGAAGGTCGGCGCCTACGAACGGCAGGGCCGGCGCTGCGTGGGCGCGTTCCTCGACGACGTGTCCGAGCGTAACCGCACGCGCCAGCAGCTCGAGGAAAAGCAGGAATTGCTGGACGCCGTGCTCGAATCGATCGACGTGGCCGTCGTCGCCTGCGACGCGGACGGCAACCTCACGCTGTTCAACAAGAAGGCGCGCATGCTGCACGGGCTGGACCGCGAGTGCGTCAAGTCGCCCGACTGGTCCCGGCATTACTCGCTGTACGAGGCCGACGGCCACACGCCGCTGGCGCCCGCCGACGTGCCTCTCGTGCGCGTCCTGCGCGGCGAAGTGGTGCGGGAACAGGCGATGACCGTCGCGCCGGAGGGGCGCCCACCCACCACGCTGCTGGCCAGCGGCCGCCCGCTGAAGAGCGGCACGGGACGCGCGCTCGGCGCCGTCGTTGCGATGCATGACATCACGGAACGGAGCGCCGCGCGCGAGCAACTGGAGGCGAGCGAACGCCGCCTGCGCGCCGTCACGGAAAACCTGCCCGCGCTGATCGGCAAGGTGAACGCGGCCGGCAAGTTCGTGTTCCTGAACGGCCGCGCGATCCAGTTCTACGGCAAGCCGCCCGAGGCCTTGATCGGCCACGACGTGCGCGACGCCTATTCCGAGCAGGAGTACGCCAAGCTCGAACCGCATCTGCGCCGCGTCCATGGCGGCGAACGCAGCACGTTCGAGGACGTGATCGAGGTCGACGGCCGCCGCCTGTACTACCAGTGCGTGTTCGTGCCGCAGCGCGCGCCGGACGGCACGCCGGACGGCTATTACGCGATGGCGTTCGACATGACGGCGAGGAAGCTGAGCGAACTGCGCCAGGCCGAGAGCGAGGAGCGGCTGCGCACGATCACCGACAACGTGCCCGTGCTGATCGCCTACCTCGACGGGGACCGCCGCTACGCGTTCGCGAACGCCGTGCACGCGTCGTGGCTGGGCGTGCGTCCGGACCACATGCTCGGCCTCACCGTCGAGGAAGCGTTCGGCCCCGCGTTCCACGCGCCGCAGGCGAAGGCGCTCGAACAGGCCTGGCTCGGCAATGCGTCGCAGTGCGAACACGAGATCGTCCGCAAGAGCCACACGCGCATCGTCCACTCCACGTTCCTGCCGCAGTTGCGCGACGGCCGCGTGGCGGGCGTGTACATCCTGACGACCGACGCGACGGCGTCGCGCCTGCACGAGCGCAGCCTGCACGCGCTGGCGCACACGGACCCGCTCACGCAGCTGCCGAACCGCCGCCGCTTCGAACAGGCACTTGAGGGGGCGACGAGCCGCTCGCGCCAGGGCGACCGCGATTGCGCGCTGCTGTACCTGGACATCGACTTCTTCAAGCAGATCAACGACCGCTACGGCCACGCGACGGGCGACGACGTGCTCGTCGAGTTCGCGCGCCGCCTGCGCACGTCCGTACGCTCGACAGACCTCGTCGCCCGCCTCGCCGGCGACGAGTTCACCGTGCTGCTGCACGACGTCCGCAGCGAGGCCGACGCCGAACGCGTGGCACGCAAGATCCTGGAAGCCGTCGCGGAACCGTTCGTGCTCGCCGCCCACACGCTGAAGGTCGGCACGACGATCGGCGTGGGCCTGGCATCCGCCGGAGCCCTCGATCCGCGCACCTTGATGGAGACGGCCGACCGCGCGCTGTACGCCGCCAAGAAAGCGGGACGCCACACGTACGCCATCCTGCACACGGGCGAATACGCCTGAGCGCGACCGCCCTTCCCGCTACATGTCGAGCCGGGTGTCGCGCCGCAGCATGTCCTGCAGGCCGTCCTGCGCGAGCGCGGCGCTGAAGTAATACCCTTGCATCTGGTCGCAGTCGTGGTCGCGCAGGAACGTCAGCTGCTCGCGCGTCTCGACGCCCTCCGCGATCACCTGCAACTGGAGGTTGTGGCCGAGCGCGATGATCGCGCGCGTGATCACGGCATGGCCGTTGTGCAGGTCGCCGGTGCCGCCGAGGAAGGAGCGGTCGATCTTGATGCAGTCCACCGGGAAGCGCTGCAGGTGGCTGAGGCTCGAATAACCGGTCCCGAAATCGTCGATCGACAGGCGCACGCCCAACAGCTTGAGCTGGGCCAGCGCCTCGCGCGCCTCGTCCGGATGGTCCATCAGCTGGCTTTCCGTCACTTCCAGTTCCAGCCGCGCGGGGGCCACGCCATGCCGCGCCAGCGTCTCCGCGAGGCGGTTCACGAAGCGGCGCTGGCGCAGCTGGCGCGCGGACAGGTTTACGGCGATCACGAAATCGTCGATGCCTAAAGCGCCGAGCGCCCGCAACGTTCGGCACGCTTCGTCGATCACCCAGTCGCCCAGCGGCACGATCAGGCCCGTCTGTTCGGCCACGGGGATGAACACGTCGGGCGGGATGATGCCGTCGACGGGATGCTGCCAGCGCACGAGGGCTTCCGCGCCCACGACCTTGCCCGTCCGCAGGTCGACCTTCGGCTGATAGCCGAGCACGAGTTCGCGGTTGCGGATCGCCCGGCTCAGGCTCGCTTCCAGCAGCAGGTGCTGGTGCACGACCTGGTTCAGCTCATCCGAATAGAACTGCACGTTGTTGCGGCCCAGCGTCTTCGCGTGGTACATGGCCGCGTCGGCGGCGCGCATGATCTGGTCGACGTTGCAGCCGTCCTGCGGGAACAGGCCGACGCCGATGCTCGTGCCGGGCTGGATTTCCTTGCCGCCCACGACGATCGGTGCCGACACGCTCTGGCGGATCCGCTCGACAAGCATGCCCAGCTGAGCCAGGTCGGGCTGCTCGGCGATCACGAGCACGAATTCGTCGCCGCCGAGGCGCGCAACCGTGTCTTCCTCGCGCATGCTGGCGCGCAGGCGCAGGGCGATCTCGCGCAGCACGGCGTCGCCGGCCTCGTGGCCGAACGTGTCGTTGATGTGCTTGAAATTGTCGAGGTCGAGAAACGCGAGCGCCCCCTGCTTGCGGTGCGCGATGGCGGCGTCGATGGCGGACTTCAGGCGTTCCTGCAGCAGCGTGCGGTTGGCGAGGCCCGTGAGCGCGTCGTGATGCGCGAGGTGCTGCAGCCGGCGCTCGTAATGCTTGGCCTCGGTGACGTCGCTGATCACACCGACGAAGTGCGTCACCTTGCCCTCCATGCTGGCGACCGGGTCGATACGCAGGTCGTTCCAGAAGATCTCGCCGTTCTTGCGGCGGTTGCGCAGCACGGCGCGGACGCTTTGGTGGCGCGCCAGCGCGTCGTGGATCCGCTGCCGCTCGTCCACGTCGCAATCGTCGACGCGCATGAAGCGTGGGTTCTTGCCCTTGACCTCGGCCAGCGTATAGCCCGTGATCTGTTCGAACGCGGGATTCACGTACTCGATCACGTTGTCCGCATCCTCGCAGCACGTGATGACGATGGCGTTGACGCTCGAGTACATCGCCCGCTCGCGCACGCGCAAACCGTGTTCCGCTTCCTTGCGCGCCGTGATGTCCAGCCCGGTGCCGAACACGACGGGCAGACTGCCGAGGTTCGTGCGCGCGCAATGGAACAGGAACGGCGTGCGCTTGCCGTGCCGCCCGATGAGGTCGGACTCGTGCGACGACGTCCCCTGTTCGAACGCTTCCAGGATTTTTTGCACGATCTGCGCCTGGATGGCCTCGTCGAAGAAATTCTTGACGTTATAGGTCGGCAATTCGTCGCTCGTCATCTCGAGCGCGTCTTCCAGCTGGTGATTCCACAGCAACAGGTGTCCGCTCTGGTCGATGACGTAGAACACGCACGGCAATTCCTCGATGATGTCGGCGATGGGCAGGTCCTGGATGAGCGCGTAGCGCGTGGGCGCGAGGCCGGAGCGCGGCACGACGATCACGCTGTATGTGCCGGGCTGGTCGGGATCGAGCGATTGCGGGGCCACCGTCACGCGGACGGGTACCCGGCGCCCGTCTGCACAGATCAGTTCGCCCATCGAGTCGGCGTTGACCCGGTCCGCCATCCGGTTCACGACGGCGGCGTCGTCGAATGCGATGATCGTGTCGAGCCCGCGATTGCGGATGTCCCCCGCGCCATAGCCGGCCAGCTTCTCGCACGCGTGGTTCCAGCTCGTGATGGACCCTGTCGCGTCGACGACGAATACGGCGAGGGGCAGAGGCGAAAGGTTCACGGGTTCCTCCTGAGAACCGGCCGGCTCGTTTTGCATGACGTCCGGCAGGAAAACATCATAGCGCAGTCATGAAACCTGGGGCGCCGTATTTACCGTGCATGGCGCGGCGGCCCCCCTCGCCCTGGTCGCGCTTTGTGGCGTTGGTGTGCCACACGTCGGTTAGTTGCAAATTAACGGAGCAAGCAACGCCCGCCGTCGTGGGCACCGGGCCCGCCCGCCGCGCCCGGTGTCCGTCCCGCTTCAGCGCGATGCCTGCGGCGCCAGCGCCTCCGCGCCCGCGCACGCGTCCGCCTGCCCGCGCGCGGCGCTCGCCTGGTCGGCCGCGTCGTCCGGCACGGCATCCCGGCGCCGCAGCGCGTAGCGGTTCAGCCCCGCCATGTGGATACGGCACAGGTACTCTTCCCAGTCGATCAGCCGGGCGTCGACGGGATACAGCCGCCGCGTCTCTTCCCCGCAGCGCGCGGCCAACGCCAGCAGGTTCGCGTTGTGGAACCGGTAGCGCGGGTGCGCGTAGAACGCGAACGTGACGGCCAGCGTGCGCGTCGTGCGCAGCTTTTCCAGCGCGCGCGTCGACCCGGGCATCCCGACGAGGCGCCGCAGCCCGTTCCACGCGGCCGCGCCGAGGCCGAACGCGCCCATCACGAAGCGGAACGTGCCCTCGCCCACGGTGCGGAAATCGTGCTTCGGCTCCGCATGGAACAGTCGGTCATACTTCTGCCAATTGCGTTTCGATTCCGCCAGCAGCAGCCGGATCAGCTCACCGAGCGCCAGCGGATTCGTCGAGCCGCTGCAGCACTGGTAGATGCGCCGGCCCGGCCCGCCGGACAGCGCTTCCGCGCCGGCCAGCACGATCGCGTTGGCGACGAGGTCGACGGGGACGATGTCGATGATGCCTTCGCGCCCCGCGGGGAAGAAGCTGGTCTTGCCGCGCGCGTACGCGAGGATGACGGCGTCCGCCACCTTGACGCCCTCGATCCAGCCGGGCGCCGGATCGCGCAAGGTGCTCTCGATGATCGCGGGCCGCACGATCGTCAGCGTGCGCCCGTGCATGGCGCGCAGCGCGACCTGCTCTCCCAGCCATTTCGTGAACGTGTACGTGTCGTTCCAGCCGTGGCGCTGGGCCTGGGCGATGCCGAGATCGGTCAGGCGGCGGCGCAGGCGTTCGGGTTCGTCATCGCGCGCCCGGACGCGCGCGATCTTGCGCTGCAGCGATTCGATCAGCGCGTCGACGTCGTACCAGCCGTCGGCATGGCGCGGGATCGCATCCTTCGCCGCGCCGGCCGGCGCCACGATCTCCTCGCGCATCTCGCCGCGGTTGTAGCCGTTCACGTAGCAGGTCGAGACGTGGACGAGCGGCGCGTCCGCCACGCGGGCGAACGCGGTCACGTGGCGCAGGCTCAGCGTGTTGATCGCCAAAGCCTCGTCGAGCGGCTCGCGGAAATCGACGCTGGCGGCCGCGTTGACGACGATGTCCACGCTGTCCGCCAGCGCCGCGAAACGCTCGGCCGGCAGGCCGAAGGCGGGCGCCGTGATCTCGCCCGTCACGCATTCCACGCGCTCGGCGAAAAAGCGCTCCAGCCAGGCCGGCCGCACGGCGCGCAGGTGGTCGAACACGGACGATGCCGCGATCTCGCGCTCGAAGCGCGCGCGGGCGTCGCCGTGTTCGCCCGGACGGACGAGCAGCAGGACGCGCCCGAGGTCGGGCACGGTCCGCACGAGCTTTTCCAGCACGACCTTGGCAACGAAGCCCGTCGCGCCCGTCAGCAGGATGCGCTTGCCGGCGAAGGCGTCGCGCGCGTCCGGCACGGCCGCAGTCTCCAGGGAAGTTCCGGTCATTGAATGCGTCATGGTGTCTCCATTGTTGTGGGCCGGCGCGCCGCGTCGGGCGGAGCGCCGGCGTGGTGGCGCGCCCGGGCGGCGGCGAATGCCGTCCCGGCGCACCCCGGCAGTTCGTTCATCGGTGCTTGCGGTCGGAAGCGCTGGCGCGCGCTGCGGCGCGCCGTCTCAGGCCGGGTCGCGGCCCGGGACCGCCCCGGCACCGGCGTCCGGCGGCTCGTGGCGCGCCGCTGCGCCGGCCCGGCGGCCGGAGGTGGAGAAGCCGGCGGCCCCGTGCGGGTGACGGCAGCCGCCGGCTCGGGCGGTGGCGCGCCGTCGTGGGCGCTGCCCGGCGGAACGGCGGGTAGATGCGGCGCCGCATGACGCGCCGACCCCGTCGCGGGCCGGCCCGGCGGGCCTGTGGTGGTCTCTCATCGTTGCCCCTTCGGTCTTTCCGACCTTTGTTCTTGTACTGCGTGTCTCCTCACGCCCGATCGTTGCAGGAACGTCAAGCAGTATTAGAGTAATGGAAAGCATGGCGTTCCACTGGCCGGCGCCCTGTCCTTGCGAGCCAAAACACTGGCTTTGCGGGTCATCGTGTCAATACCGCCCCGCTCAATGCGCTGATTGAATGCGGCCGCCGCCCGCCCATTCATTGACACGTGCGCCACCCGGAATCGATACTCGGCGGGCACGCTGTTCCCGACCCACGACCTCGCACTCACGGACGCACGATGACCCTGCCCGCCCGCTTCCACCTGTCTTTGTTCGCATTGACGACGCTGCTCGCCACCGGCGCCGCCGCCGCCGACCGCCTGACCATCACCGTCACCCACGATCTCACCATCGCGCGCCCGGCCGAGACGATCGCCGTGCCGTGGAAAAGCGTCAACGACGCGCTGCCGCACGCGGGCGTCCAGCACATCGTCGTGAAGGACGCCACTGGCCGCGTGCTGCCGCACCAGGTGACGAACGTCGCGCCGGAAGCGAAGGACCCGCAACGCAACGGCGTGGCATACGGCGAACTGCTGTTCCAGCACGATTTCGCGCCCGGCGAGAAGACGGCCACGTTCACCGTCGAACCCAGCGACGCCGTCACGGGACCGTTTCCGACGAAGGTCTTCGCCCGCATCGTGCCGGAACGCCTGGACGACTTCGCGTGGGAAAACGACAAGGTGGCGCACCGCACGTACGGCCCCGCCCTCGCCGCGCCGGCGCCGACAGGTTCCGACAAGGAGGTCCTGAAGACGAGCGGCCTGGATATCTGGTTCAAGCGGGTGCCGTATCCCATCGTCGACCGCTGGTACAACGTCGGCCACGACCATTACCACCACGACGAGGGCGAAGGCCTCGACATGTACAACGTCGGCACGACGATGGGCGCCGGCGGGACGGGCATCTGGGCCGGCGGCAAGCTGTACTCGGGCATCAACTTCACGCACTGGAAGGTGCTGGCGAACGGCCCCGTGCGCGCCATCTTCGAGCTCACGTACGACGGCTGGAACGCGGCAGGCACGCAGGTGGCCGAGGTCAAGCGCTTCACGGTCGATGCGGGTCATGACTTCGACCGCATCGACAGCACCTTCACGTTCGCGGGCGGCCACCCGCTGCAGGCGGCGGTCGGCCTGAACAAGGACCCGGCCGACAAGGGCGAGGACGCCAAGGTCACGTTCACGCAGGACGCCGCGGCGAAAGCGCTCGTGCAATGGGTCGCGCAAAAGAAGAGCGGCGACTTCGGCGTCGCCGTGATCGTGCCGGCAGCAGGCAATCCGGCGTTCGGTGCCGACGCCCGCAACGCGTTCATGCTGGCGCCGGCCACGTCCGGCCAGCCGCTGCGCTACTACGTCGGCGCCGCGTGGACGCGCGGCGGCGACATCACGTCCGAGCAGCAGTGGAAGCGCCATGTCGCCGACGAGGCGGCCCGCGTCGCGGCGCCCGTGCGCGTGACGCTGTCCGCGCACTGACATGGCCGACACAGACGGCACCACACGGCGCTTCACGCGCCGCGACTTCTTCCGCGCCACCACGCTGGCCGCCGCGCTGCCGCTGGGGCGTGCCGCACCGGCGGCCACGGTCGCCGAGCCCGCCGACGGCGCCAGGGTCGCGTGGCTGGAAGGCCGCCCCGCCCGCATCGCCGGCACGACGTTCGGCGTGCCGTGGCCACGCGGTGCGTTGCGCAAGGATCAGGCGTTCGTCGTCGAAGGCGCTTCCGGCGTCCTACCCGCGCAAAGCTGGCCGCTCGCGTACTGGCCCGACGGCTCGCTGAAGTGGACGGCGCACGCGCTCGGCGCGACGGACGATCCGGGCGCCGCACTGCGCGTGCGCCCGGGCACGCCGCGCGCATCCGCAGGCGCGGCCGTGACGGTGCGTCGCGACGCCGACACCCACGTCATCGGCACCGGCGTCGTCGACTGCGTGGTGCCGTCCCGCGGCCCCGTGCTCGTGCTGTCCATCCGCCGCGGAGGACGCGACGTCCTGCGCAACGTGCGCCTCGTCGCGCAGTGCGACGATGCACCGGAAGGGTCCACGCGCCGTACGGAATACGAGAGCGTCGTCCAGACGGTGACGCTGGAACAGGAAGGCCCCATCCGCAGCGTGCTTCGGCTCGACGGCAAGCACCGCGGCGCGGGGCGCGACTGGCTGCCGTTCACCGTCCGCCTGTATTTCTACGCGGGCGCGGCGTCCGTCCGCATCATGCATACGTTCGTGTTCGACGGCGACGAGCAGCGCGACTACATCCGCGGCATCGGCCTGACGTTCGACGCGCCCATGCACGACGAGCCGCACGACCGCCACGTGCGCTTCGCCGGCGCCGACGGCGGCCTGTGGGCCGAGGGCGTGCGCAACAT
>Ga0207657_10005284_pt1 | contig 13530 bp, 12 predicted proteins | sample KBSC33metaG_FD_184316 | JGI IMG/M metagenome (GOLD analysis project Ga0207657, IMG submission 184316) | Corn rhizosphere microbial communities from Kellogg Biological Station, Michigan, USA - KBS C3-3 metaG (SPAdes) (version 2) | ecosystem: Host-associated > Plants > Roots > Rhizosphere > Soil ... | reverse complement strand
GCGGAAGTACATCGCCCGCACGATCCCGAGGTAGTAGTAGGCGGAGATCATCGTCGCGATCACGCCGGCGACGATCAGCCACCAGTAGCCGTGGTCGTACGCGGCGGCGAAGACGTAGAACTTGCCGATGAAGCCGCCGGTCAACGGGAAGCCGAGCATCCCGAGCATGAACACCCACATCGCGACGCCGAGGAACGGTCTCTCCCAGCCGAACCCGGCGAGGTTCTGGAGCGTGACGGGCCGCTGCAGCTCGCGCTCGCGCGCCGCCACGACGCCGAACGCCCCGAGCGACATCGCGGCATAGGGGACGAGGTAGTAGAGGAGCGCCCGTTCGCCGAGCGGGTTCGCCGCGGCGACGGCGATCAGCATGAACCCGGCGTGGGACACGGACGAGTACGCGAGGATCCGCTTCACGTTCCGCTGGGCGAGCGCCGCGATGTTGCCCCAGGCGAGCGAGACGATCGCGATCGCCGCGATCGCGGCGCGCCAGAGGTGCTGGTCGTGCGGGAACGCGGTCGCGAGCACGCGATAGGTGACGACGAGCGCAGCGATCTTGGTCGCCGACGCCATGAACGCGGTGATCGGCGTCGGGGCGCCCTGATAGGCGTCGGGCGTCCACATGTGGAACGGCGCCGCGGATGCCTTGAACCCGAGCCCGGCGATGATCATCGCGAGGCCGACGACGAGCATCGCGTCGTGAGCGTGCCCGGTGGCGGCGATGCGGTCGAACGAGAGCTCGCCGGTGATCCCGTAGACCAGTGCCGACCCGAAGAGCAGCGTCGCCGAGCCGACCGCGCCGACGATCAGGTACTTGAGCCCTGCTTCGAGCGAACCGACGAGATCGATGTCGATCGCCGTCAGCACGTAGAGCGCGATCGAGAACCACTCCAGCCCGAGGAACAGCGTCATCAGGTTGCCCGCCTGGACGAAGAACGCCATGCCGGCGCCCGCGGCCGTCAGCAGCGCGTAGTACTCGGCGACGTGCTCGTCGCGCATCTTCTCCCCGTATGAAAGGAGGACCGCAACCGCGCCGGCGCCGGCGAGGAGCACCTGCGCGAGCGCGCCCCAGCGGTCGCGCCACATCGCGTCGTGCACCAGCGCGGCAGCGTGGGGCGACCGGTCGTCGAGGAACGCCGCCCAGATCCCCGACGCGACGAAGCCGGCGAACGCGAGGAACGCGGAGGTCGACTTGCGCCCGCGCCGCGGGACGAACACGGCGACCATCAGCAAGAGGCCCGAGGCGGCGAGCAGCGCCAGCGAAGGGGCGAGGGCGAACCAGTCGATGTGCGGCTTCACGATCATGGCGCGTACTGCGTCCAGCCGCTGCGGTGCACGGCCTTCTCCGGGACGAAGGGATACGACGCAAGCGTCCGTGGGCCGACCGGCCCTGTCGCGGCAATCTGGGTCGTAATGGCATCGCCCGGGAGCAGTGTCGTCCCGAGTTGTGTCGCGGATCCACTGGCGCGGCTCGAGATCAGGTCGGGCCACGCCGAGAGGCCGACCAGGCAGAGCACGAGCGGCACCACGATCGCAAGCTCGCCGAGGCGGAGGTCGAGCGCGTCTTCGCTCACGGCGGACCCGACGTCCTGGTGCAGCACGGCGGAGATCGCGCGCAGCATGTACATCGCCGCGAGCACCATCGCGGCGGCGCCGATCACCGCCCAGACCCAGCCCTGCTGGAACACACCGGCCAGGATCAGGAACTCGCCCGCGAACGTCGTCGAGAGCGGCACGGCGAGCGAGATGATGCCGATCGCCATGATCACCGTCGCGAGCGCGGGACGACCACGCGCCATGCCGCCGAGCAACGAGAACTCGCCGCGCGTGCCCGTCCGCCGCTCGACCATGCCGGCAACCAGGAAGAGCGACGTCGAGACGAGCGCGTGGTTGACGATCTGCAGCACTGCGCCGTCGAAGCCGAGTGTGTTGCCTGCGAAGAGGCCGAGGACGATCAGCCCCGACTGGGCGAGCGACGAGTACATGACGACGCCGCGGAAGTCCGGTGCGCGGAACGCGAGCAGCGAGCCGTAGACGAGCGAGATCGAGGCGAGGATCAGGATCACGACGCGCCAGTCGTGCACCGGCTGCGGGAAGAACGGGATCGCGATGCGCAGCAGGCCGTACAGGCCCGCCTTGCCGACGATGCCGGAGAGCACCGCCGACACTTCCGCCGGCGACTCGCGGTACGTGATCGGCAGCCAACCGTGCAGGGGGAACAGCGGCGACTTGATCGCGAACGCGACCACGAACCCGAGGAACAGCCACTGCGAGCTCGACGTGCCCATGCGGGTCATGTCGAACGTGCCCTGCTGGAGGCCGAAGACGATGATCGCGGCCAGCATCAGCAGCGAGCCGACGACGGTGTAGACGACGAACGTGATCGTCGCCCTCATCCGGTCGCTGCCGCCCCAGACGCCGATCAGGATGTAGAGCGGGATCAGCATCGCCTCGAAGAAGGCATAGAAGAGCAGCAGGTCCTGCGCGGTGAAGACGCCGACGATCGCGCCGGTCAGCAGCAGCATCAGCGCGAAGTACGCGCGCGCCCGGTCACGGCCGACCCACCAGCCGTAGATCGTGCAGGCCGCCATCGCGACGACGGTCATGCCGACGAACCACAGCGAGAAGCGGTACTGGCCGACGTGCCAGCTCACCTGCAGGTCGGAGAACCACGACGCACGCTGGTCGAACTGGAGCGCCGAGGAGCCGAAGTCGAACTTACCCAGCGTCGTGATCCACACCGCGACCTCGACGAGCGAGATGAGCGTGGCGAGCGAGCCCAGCCAGTAGCCCGAGAGCGGCGCGATCGCGATCAGCAGCGCCCCGATGATCGGGATCGCGATCAGGGCGGTGGTCAACATGTCATCTGACCGCCAGGAAGACGACGGTGAGGACGGCGAGCCCGCCCGCGAGCGCGAGCGCATACGACCGGACGAGCCCGTTCTGGGCGACCGACAGCTCACGCGAGCCGAGCCCGACCACGCCCGTGACGGCGGCGATCGATCCCCCGATCAGCGGCGCCTCGACGAGCGCGTAGAACCCGCGGGCGACGAGATCGCCGGTCCGGTACCAGATCAGGTCGTAGAGCTCGTCCCAGTAGAACTTCTTCTCGAAGAGCGGCACCGAGCGGGGCACCCGCACGCGCTTCGCGGCGTACATCGCCCACGCGACGCCGATGCCCGCGAGGCCGATCAGGATCGCAAGCGCGGACGTCACCCATTCCTGCGCGCTGGTCGCCTCCGCGATCGGCGCGTCGACCGGGTCGAGCCAGGTCGAGAGCAGATGCCAGATCGGCGCGAACTGGATCAGCCCGCCGACGACCGAGAGCACACCGAGCATGCCGACGGTCCAGAGCATCGAGATCGGGCCCTCCTGGTCGCGATGGGAGTGGAAGTGCTCGCGCGCGAACGCCGACGGCTCACCCGTGAAGACGATGAAGAAAAGGCGGAATGCGTAGACGCCGGTCAGGAATGCACCGGCGAGACACGCCGCGTAGATGACGTCGCCGTACCAGCCGCGGTCGAGGGCGGCGGCGATGATCGCGTCCTTCGAGAAGAACCCGGCGAACGGGAAGATGCCGACGAGCGCGAGCGAGCCGACGAGGAACACCCACTTCGTGAACGGCATCAGCTTCCCGACGCCTGCGAGCTTGCGGATGTCCTGCTCGCCGGCGACGGCGTGGATCGCGATTCCGGCCGCGAGGAAGAGCAGCGCCTTGAAGAACGCGTGCGTCATCAGGTGGAACATCGCGTTCGGGTACGCGCCGAGCCCCGCGCCGACGAACATGTAGCCGATCTGCGACATCGTCGAGTACGCGATCACGCGCTTGATGTCGGTCTGCACGAGCGCGATCAGCCCGGCCATCAGCAGCGTCGCCGCGCCGAGACCGGCGGCGAGGTCGGCGATCACGTACGCGTTCTCGAACAGCGGATGGCAGCGCGCGATCAGGTACACGCCGGCGGTCACCATCGTCGCTGCGTGGATGAGCGCGCTGACGGGGGTCGGGCCCTCCATCGCGTCCGGCAGCCACGTGTGCAAGGGGATCTGCGCCGACTTGGCGACCGCACCGCCGAGCAGGCCCAGCGCGATCAGGTTCGCGACCGCACCGCCGTGCGGTGACGCCGCGAATACGCCGGCGTAGTCGAGCTTGCCCGTGTGCTGGACGAGCAGGAAGAGGGCGAGCGCCATCGTCGCGTCGCCGAACGCGTTCATCACGAACGCCTTCTTGGCAGCCTTGACCGCCGACTCGCGCTCCTGGTAGTAGCCGATCAACAGGTAGCTCGAGAGACCGACCATGCCCCAGCCGGCGAGCAGGAGCAGCAGGTTGCCGCCCTGCACGAGCAGCAGCATCGAGAACACGAACAGCGACATGTACGCGAAGAACCGCCGCTCTTCGTCCTCGCCGTCCATGTACCCGACCGAGTACGCGATGATCAGCGAGCCGACGCCGGTGACGATCAGCATCATCACGATCGAGAGCTGGTCGGTGAGGAGCGTGAGGCCGAAGTGGTACGGGCCGGCCGAGAGCCACGTCCAGCTCGTCGTCGCGGCACCGCGGTCCGACGCGCCCTTGCCTGCCATATCGGCGAACGCGACGACCGCCGCGGCGAACGCGCCCATCGTCGTCGCCGTCGAGATGTAGCCCGTGCTGCGGCGCGGGATCGCCGTGCCGGCAAGCGTGATCGCGACCGCCGAGGCGAGCGGGAGCAGCAGGCAGATCCAGGACGCGGCGGCCACGCTAAATCACCCCCTCAGGGTCCTCAGCTTGTCGACGTCCAGGTCGACGTTGCGGCGGCCCATCGCGACGATCAGCCCGAGCCCGACGACGACCTCGGACGCGGCGACCGCCATCACGGAGATGGCGAAGATCTGGCCGTCCTCACCGCCGTGCAGCCGCGACATCGCGATCAGCAGCAGGTTCGCCGAGTTCAGCATGATCTCGACGGAGAGCAGGATGATCAAAGGGTTCCGGCGCAGCATCACGCCGAGGGCACCGGTCGTGAAGAGCAGTGCCGAGAGCACCACGTACCACTGGATGTCAGGCCCGTGCATCGGCCTCCGGCTCCTGGCGCGCATGCGAGCCGAGGACGACGCCGCCGACGGCCGCCACGAGCAGCACGATCGACGTCACCTCGAACGCGAGCAGGTGATCGGTCAGGAAGGCGCGGCCGAGGGCCTCGGGGGAGCCGAACGAGCGCCCGATGTGCTTCGGCTTCGACAGGAGCCCCCCCGCCTTCAGCCCGACGACGACGCACACCTCGGCGAGGATGGCGCCGCCCGCGAGGATGGCGCCGAACACCTGCCACGACGGCCCACCCGACCACGGCGATTCGTCGTGCCGGTCGCCGAGGTACGCGATCACGAACAGGAACATCACCATCACGGCGCCGCCGTAGACGAGCACCTGGCCTGCGGCGACGAACTCACCGGAGAGCAAGAGGTAGAGGACGGCGAGCGACGCGAGGTTCCCGATCAGCGCGAGCGCCGAGTAGAACGGGTTGGAGAAGCTGACCACGGCGAGCGCGCTCGCGAGGCACGCGAACGCTGCGAAGAGCCACACCACCCACACGAGGAAGTTCGCCACTACGAATGGTCCTTGTAGTACGGAATGGGAGTGTCGTAGAGGTCGCGGTCGGCGACGGGCACACGCTTCACCGGCGGGGCGAGCAGCATGTCCTTCGTGTAGATGAGGTCGTCGCGGTTGTACTCGGAGATCTCGAACTCGTTACCGAGCGTGATCGCGTCGAACGGGCACGCCAGCTCGCAGTAGCCGCAGAAGATGCAGCGCGACATGTTGATCTCGTAGATGCGCGCGTACCGCTCGCCGGCGGAGACACGGTTGTCGGCCGTGTTCTCCGCGGCGACGACGCGGATGCAGTCGGCCGGGCACGCGGCCGCGCAGAGCGAGCAGCCGACGCACTTCTCGAGACCGTTCTCGTGCGTGTGCAAGCGATGGCGGCCGCGGTAGCGCGGGTACACCGGCCGCTTGTACTCCGGGTACTGCTCCGTGATCGGCTTCTTGAACACCTGCTTCAGCGTGACGCCGAAGCCCTTCAGCGTTTTCGGGACGACGGCCATCAGCGGTCTCCTCGCATGGGTGTGGAGGGGGCCGCTGTCACTTCACCAGCACCACGAGGAACGCGGTCGCGAGCGCGTTGACCGTCGCGATCGGCAGCAAGACCTTCCAGCCGAACCGCATCAGCTGGTCGTACCGGAGGCGCGGCTGCGTCGCGCGCAGCCAGATGAACGTCGAGACGAGCGTGAACAGCTTCAGCACGAACCAGATCGGCCCGAACTGGTCGAGCCAGGGCACCCACGGGAAGTGGTAGCCGTCGAAGAAGAGCGTCACGCAGAGGCCGGAGAGCGTGATCAGGTTGATGTACTCCGCCGCCTGGAAGAGGCCCCAGCGCATGCCCGAATACTCGGTGTGGTAGCCGGCGACGAGCTCGGTGTCGGCTTCCGGGAGGTCGAACGGCGGGCGTGACGTCTCGGCGGTGCCGCCGATCAGGAACACGACGAGCCCGACGAACTGGGGGATGAAGAACCAGAGCGTCGTCTGCTGCTTCTGGACGACCTCGACGAGGTTGATCGACTGCGCCATCAGCACGACGCCGAGCACGGAGAGCGCCAGCGAGACCTCGTACGAGACGAGCTGCGCGCACGTGCGCATCGAGCCGAGCATCGAGTACTTGGAGTCGGAGGCCCAGCCGCCGACGATGAAGCCGTAGATCCCGACCGAGCCGAGGGCGAAGATCAGGATCAGCGAGATCGGCACGTTCACGACCTGCCCCTCGATGTGGTGGCCCCAGACCGTCCAGCCGTTGCCCCACGGGATGACGCTGAAGGCCGCGAGCGCGGTGAACATCGAGACGACCGGCGCGATGATGTAGAGAGGCTCCTTGGCCGCCATCGGCGCGAACGCCTCCTTGCGGATCAGCTTCAGCAGGTCGGCGATCGGCACGAGCAGGCCCTTGGGGCCGGCGCGGTTCGGCCCGAAGCGGAGCTGCATGCGGCCGAGCAGCTTGCGCTCGAGCCACGTCGTGAAGGCGAAGAACACCATCACGACGTTGATCACGAGGAACGCCTTCGGGATCGTGATCCACCAGGCCTCGCGCGTCACGGCTTCACCTCGACGAATGCGTGCAGGTCGCGGGCGTGGTCGCGGGCGACGCGCACGACGCCGGCCTGCACGTCCTTGGCGATCCGCGCGCGCAGCTCGACCGAGGTGCCGTTCGACGAGACGGTGACGGTCTGGCCGTTCTTGATCCCGCGTGCCTTCGCGTCGTCGCGCGAGAGCTGGATCTCGGCGTCCGGCTTCTGGAACTCGAGCTCGGGCGTGCGCTCGACCGCGGCGCCGGAGAAGAGCGGGCGGTAGGCGACGAGCCGCAACCCGCCGGTGGCGGGCACGGGAGTGCCTGGCACCTTGTCGACGTCCTGCTGCGCGGCCCGCGGAGGCAGTTCGGCCCGTTCGCCGACGTCTGCGAAGGCGATCCCGCCGAAGCACCGCGCGGCGAGCTCGTCGAAGAGCACGGAAACGTGCGGCGAGACCTCCACCCCGAACCGCTCGGCGAGCTTCGAGATGAACATCGTCACGTCCGGCACGGGCGCGATCACCGCGCGCCGCTGGCGCTGGAGGCGGCCTTCGAGGTTGACGGTCGTGCCGTCGCGCTCGAGGTAGCTCGTCCCGGGAAGGACGAGGTCGGCGATGCCGCGGAAGCTCGACTCGAACATGCCGATGCCGAGCACGAAGTCCGCTTCGGCCGCCATCGCGCGCACCGACGGATCCGTCGCGGCCTCGTCCCCGGAGATGACGAGCAGGCGTGGCTTCTCGTCGACCGGCTCGCCGTCCCCGGCCGCGCTCCACGCGTCGGTGACGCCGCGGCCGTTCGGCGTGCGCGGTAGGTAGTAGACGTTCGTCGCGCCGTAGCGCGGACCGGCGTGATCGGTGACGAGCGCCTCGACGTCTCCGGCGGGGACGCCGTAGGTGATCGTGGCGCCCTTGCGCCGGGCCGAGCGCAGCCACAGGTCGACGACGGGTGCGCGCTCGATCACCGGCTCGTCGCAGAGCACGGCGATCGACTTCGCGGCGCGGAGCGCCGAGAGCGGCGCACGGTACCCGTCGAAGCCGTCCGGGACCTCCTCCGGGAGCACCGCCTCGTTCGCGCCGAGGCCCCGGCGCAGCAGTTTCGCGAGCGCGTAGGCCTCCTCGACCGATTCGCCTCCCGACAACGCCGTCACGGTCGACGAGCCGCCGGCGCGGAGCGTCGACTCGGCCGCGTCGAGTGCGTCCTCCCAGGAGACCTGCTCGAAACGGCGCGGCCCGGCCTTCACGATGGGCGCAGTGATGCGATCGCGTGCCTGCAGGTGCGCATAGGCGAACCGGCCCTTGTCGCACAGCCAGCCCTCGTCGACCTCGGGGTGGTTGCGCGAGAGGACGCGCTTCACCTTCCCCTCGCGCGTCGTCGCGGAGATGTTGCAGCCGACGGGACACAGTCCGCAGACCGTCGGCACGTTCTGGATCTCCCACGGCCGCGCCTCGAAGCGGTACTGCGTCGAGGTCAGCGCGCCGACCGGGCACAGCTCCGTCACGTTGCCGGAGAACGCGCCGCGGTACGGCTCGTCCTCGAACGTCGCGATCACCGACTGCGCGCCGCGATTCACCGCGACGAGCTGGCCGTCCTCCGCGACCTCCTCGGAGAAGCGCGTGCAGCGGTAACAGAGAATGCAGCGCTCGCGGTCGAGCGCGATCAGCGGCGAGATCGGGATCGGCTTCTCGAACGTCCGCTTCGGGAACGTCATGCGCGTATTGCCCGGCCCGTAGCGGAACGTCAGGTCCTGGAGGGGGCACTCGCCGCCCTTGTCGCAGACGGGGCAGTCGAGCGGGTGGTTGACGAGGATGAACTCGAGCGTGCCGTTCTGCGCCTCGCGCGCCATCGGCGAGGTGAGCGCGGTGCGGACGACCATGCCCTCGGCCGCCGTGAGCGTGCACGCGGCCTGCGGCTTCGGCGGGCCGGGCGCCACCTCGCAGAGGCACATGCGGCACGCGCCGACGGGATCGCCGAGGCGGGGCTCGTAACAGAAGACGGGGATCTCGATCCCGGCCGCCATCGCCGCTTCGACGAGGCCCGTTCCCGTCGGGACCGAGACCTCGCGGTCGTCGATCGTCAGCGTGACGAGGTCGCTCACGCGAGGATCTCCAGGCCCGGGTGGTGCCGGTGCGCGTCGAGCGGCGCGACGATGCCCTCGAGCGACGACGAGCCGCCGTAGGGGCAACGCCCGAGTTCGACGTGCGCCACGAACTCGTCCCGCCACTTCTTCAGATAGCTCGCGACGGGGTACACGGCGAAGTCGCCGAGCGCGCAGAGCGAGCGGCCGAGGATGCGCGAGCCGACGTCGTCGAGCAGGTCGAGGTCGGAGAGCTCCGCCTCGCCGGCTTCGATCTTCTCGAGCAGCTGCACCATCCAGCGAGTGCCTTCGCGGCACGGCGTGCACTTGCCGCACGACTCGTGCATGTAGAACTTCGTCGAGCGCAGGGCGAGCTGCACGATGCAGCAGCGGTCGTCGACGACGATCAGCGACGCGGCGCCGAAGAACGTCCCGATCTTCGCGAGCGAGTCGTAGTCGAGCGGCACGTCGATCTCGTCGGGGGAGAGCGCGGGAACCGACGAGCCGCCCGGGATCACGCACTTCAGCTCGCGGCCGTCGGGGATGCCGCCGGCGAGGTCGTAGATCAGCTCTCGCATCGGCGTGCCCAGCAGGAGCTCGTAGTTGCCCGGCCGCGCGATGTTCCCGGAGATCGAGAAGATCGCAGTGCCGGGCGAGCTCTCCGGGCCGATCTTCGCGAACTCCGCGGCGCCGAGCTCCATGATCGTCGGCACCGTCGCGATCGTGCAGACGTTGTTGATCTGGGTCGGCGCGTCGTAGAGGCCCTGCACGGGCGGGAACGGCGGCCGCGGGCGCGGCTGGCCGCGCTTGCCCTCGAGCGCGTCGAGCAGCGCAGTCTCCTCGCCGCAGATGTACGCGCCGGCGCCGCGGTGGACGGTGATCTCGACGTCGCCGAACAGCTTCGCGGCGCGCGCCTCGTCGACGGCCGACTGCAGGATCTCGTACTCGGTCAGGTACTCGCCGCGGATGAAGATGTAGACGTCCCTGCACTCGATCGCGTGCGCGGCGATGAGACACCCTTCGATGAGGCGGTGCGGCACGCGCGCCATCACCTCGCGGTCCTTGAACGCGCCCGGCTCCGATTCGTCGGCGTTGACGACGAGATACTTCGGCTTCGGGCTCGAGCGGTCGATCAGCGACGCCTTGCGGCCCATCGGGAAACCGGCGCCGCCGCGCCCGCGCAGGTTGGCCGTCTGCAGCTCCGCGATCAGGTCGTCGGAGCTCATCGCGCGCGCCTTCGGCACCCCGGCGTAGCCGCCGATCGCCTGGTACTCCGCGAGCTTCGTCAGGTCGCGGTCGTCGGCGCCTGCGAGCAGCACCTCACGAACCGGCACGGAGCTCCTCCACGATGGCGGGGACGTCGTCCGCGCCGACGAACTGCCGGTAGCGATGGTCGACGGCGACGACGGTCGCATAGCCGCAGCCGCCGAGGCATTCGACGGTGCGAAAGGTGACCTCGCCGTCCTCGGTCGTCTCGCCGGGCGCGACACCGAGCTCCGACGCGAACGCGTCGACGACGCGCTGCGCGCCCGAGAGTGCGCACGACAGGTTCGTGCACACCTCGACGAGGTGCGTCCCGACGGGCTCGAGGTGGTACATGTCGTAGAACGTCGCGACCGCCTTGCAGAAGGCAGGCGTCACGTCGAGCGCTTCCGCCACCTCGCGGAGCGCGTCCGGCGAGAGCCAGCCGTGCTCCTCCTGCGCGAGGCGGAGCGCGTGCAGCGTCGCGCTGCGCGAGCCCTCGGGGTACTTCGCCCGTTCGGCCTGGATCGCGTCGTACAGGCCGCTCACCGGTCGACCTCGCCCATCACGGTGTCGAGCGAGCCGACGATCGCGATCATGTCGGCGATCAACGCGTCCTTCATCAACGTCGCCGTCGCCTCCAGCGCGACGAACGACGGGGCGCGGAACTTCACGCGCCACGGCTTCGGCCCGCCGTCCGAGCAGATGTAACAGCCGAGCTCGCCGCGCGGCGACTCGATTGCGTAGTACACCTCGCCCTCGGGGACGCGGAAGCCTTCGGTGACGATCTTGAAGTGATGGATCAGCGACTCCATCGACGTGTGGAGCTCGTGTCGCGGCGGCAGCACGACCTTGCGGTCGTCTGCGATCCACGGCTCGCCGTCCATCTGCTCGAGCCGGTCGAGGCACTGCTCGACGATACGCACCGACTCGCGCATCTCGTCCATGTGCACGCGGTAGCGCGCGTACACGTCGCCGGCCTGGTAGACCGGCACGCGGAAGTCGACCGAGCCGTACGCGAGGTACGGCTCGCTCTTCCGCAGGTCCCAGTCGACGCCGGAGCCGCGCAGCACGGGCCCGGACTGGCCGAGCGCGATCGCGTCCTCTGCCGACAGCAGCCCGAGCCCTTCGGTCCGCTCGAGCCAGATCTTGTTGCGGGTGAGCAGCGTCTCGTAGTCGTCGACCGCACGCGGCATCCAGTCACAGAACTTGCGCGTCTCGGGATAGAAGCCGCGCGGGATGTCTTCGGCGAGGCCGCCGACCTGGAAGTACCGCGTGTGCATGCGGTAGCCGGTCACGAGCTCGAACAGGTCGAGGATCTGCTCGCGCTCGCGGAACGCGTACCAGAACATCGAGATCGCGCCGAGCTCGAGTGCGCTCGTCCCGAGCCAGACGAGGTGCGAGTGGATGCGGTTCAGCTCGTTGAGCAGCGTGCGCATCCACGTCGCCTTCGGCGGGATCTCCAGCTCGAGCAGCTTCTCGATCGCGCCGACGAACACGTACTCGTTGTTCTGGAAGGAGACGTAGTCGATCCGCTCCGGGTACGTGATGCCTTTCCACCACGTCTTGTGCTCCATGTTCTTCTCGAATCCGGTGTGGAGGTAGCCGATCACCGCTTCGACGCCGGTCACTTCCTCGCCGTACAGGTCGACGATCAGGCGGAGCACGCCGTGCGTCGACGGGTGGTTCGGCCCGAAGTTGATGGTCAGGACGTCGCCCGTCGCCATCATCTCCGGCGTCGTCGTGAGCACCGTCGGCGTCGGGCTCGGGATGCGGGAGCCCGCGTAGATCGGGCGGCGCGAGGTAAGGCTACGAGGCGCCGTTGTGGTCACTCTTCACCCGAGAACCGCACCGGCTCGCCGCCGAGCGGGTAGTCCTTGCGCAGCGGGTGGCCGTCCCAATCGTCGTCGAGCAGGATCCGCTTCAAGTTCGGATGCTCGTCGATCGCGATCCCCATCAGGTCGAACGCCTCGCGCTCGTGGAAGTCGGCGGTCGGCCAGACCGGGATGACGCTCGGGACCGCCTCGCCTTCGTCGAGCCACACCTGCAGTCGGATGCGGCGCGCGCGCTCGGAGATGGAGAGCAGGTGGTAGTTCATCGCGAAGCGCTTCGGCTTCGCGGCGGGCACCGCCTGATAGCCCTGCGTCATCGGCGTGTTGAGGTCGCGCCCGCCTGCGGTGCCGAGGTAACCCGACACGCCCTCAGCGGCCCAGCCGAGATAGTCGACGGCGGTGATGTCCGACAGGAAGTTGAACCCGTGATCGTCGCGGAGCACGGCGGCCGCGGCGAGCAGCTCGCCCGGGTCGACGACGATCGTCCTCTCGCCGACGTGCGTGCGCTCCTCGACGTACCCCGGGAGCGAATCGAAATCGGCTATGACGCCACGCTCCGCAGCTCGTACGCCGGCGGCACGCCTGCCTTGACGGCCTCGTGCAGCCGGACGATTCCCTCGATCAGCTGGTCGGGGCGCGGCGGGCAACCGGGGACGTACATGTCGACCGGGACGATCTTGTCGACCGACTGCACGATCGCGTAGTTGTTGAACATCCCGCCCGACGACGCGCACGCTCCCATCGCGATCACCCACTTGGGCTCGAGCATCTGGTCGTAGATCTGGCGTAGCGGCGCGGCCATCTTGTGCGCGACGCGGCCGGACACGATCAGCAGGTCGGCCTGGCGCGGCGAGCCGCGGAACGGCTCCATGCCGAACCGGGCGATGTCGTAGCGCGCGCCGACGATCGACATCATCTCGATCGCGCAGCACGCGAGCCCGAAGGTGTCAGGCCACATCGAGTTGGTCTGCGCCCACGCAACGGCCTGCCCGAGCGTGGTCAGCCCGACCTTCTGCTCGAGATCGGCGACCTCTTGCTCGAACGACGACGCCTTCGTCGGCATCAGGAGCCGCTCGGACTGCAGCCCCATGCTGCGAAGCGGCTTCACCGTGTGCTGACCCCTAGCGCCACTCGAGCGCCCCTTTGCGCCAGATGTAGACGTACGCGACGAGCAGGATGACCAGGAAGACGAGGAACTCGAAGAACCCGAACCACGCGAGCTCGTGGAGGATCACCGCGAGCGGATACAGGAACACGATCTCGATGTCGAAGAGGATGAAGAGCATCGCCGTCA
>Ga0207657_10005283_pt1 | contig 13531 bp, 11 predicted proteins | sample KBSC33metaG_FD_184316 | JGI IMG/M metagenome (GOLD analysis project Ga0207657, IMG submission 184316) | Corn rhizosphere microbial communities from Kellogg Biological Station, Michigan, USA - KBS C3-3 metaG (SPAdes) (version 2) | ecosystem: Host-associated > Plants > Roots > Rhizosphere > Soil ... | reverse complement strand
CAGGTTGGCGACGTTCGGCGACGGGTGCGGATGCTCCGGCACGCCGACCAGCACCATCGTGCCGTCGCGCTTGAGCAGCCCGGTGAAGGCATCCAGCGAGTGGCTGGCGGCCACGGTGTTGAGGATGAGATCGAAGCTGTTGGCGTGCGCCTTCATCTCGTCGGCATGGCGCGAAACCACCACCTCGTCCGCCCCCAGGTCCCGCGCATCCTGGCGCTTGCTCTCCGACGTGGTGAACGCCACCACGTGTGCGCCCATCGCATGCGCGATCTTCACGCCCATGTGGCCCAGCCCGCCGATGCCGACCACGCCCACCTTCTTGCCCGGGCCGGCGTTCCAGTGCCGCAGCGGCGAGTAGGTGGTGATGCCGGCGCACAGCAGCGGCGCGACTGCGGCGAGCTGCGCTTCGGGGTGGCGAATCCTCAGCACGAATTCTTCATCGACCACGATGCGCTGCGAGTAGCCGCCCAGCGTATGCCCGGGCGCGTCCGGGGTTGGGCCGTTGTAGGTGCCGACGAAGCCGTTCTCGCAATACTGCTCCAGCCCCTCGTCGCAGGCCGCGCAATGGTGGCAGCTGCCGACCAGACAACCCACACCCACGGTGTCGCCGACCTTGAAGCCGGTCACCTGGCCGCCCACGGCGCTGACGTGGCCAACGATCTCGTGACCGGGCACGCAGGGATACAGCGTGCCGCCCCATTCGGAGCGCACGGTATGCAGGTCGGAATGGCACACGCCGCAATAGGCGATCTCGATCTGCACATCGTGCGGGCCGGGCGCGCGGCGCGCGATGTCGATGGGCTGCAGCGGCTTGTCGGCGGCGTGCGCGCCGTAGGCTTTGGTGGTCATGGGGTTTACCTTTGCTGGGGGATGAGCAATGGGGTCAAGTGGCCGGACTCACAAGATATTCCTCATCAGTCACCTTCTCCATCCACTCAACCACCTCGCCATCCTTCGCCTCCTGGATGGTGAGGTGGGTCATCGCCGTGGTTGGCGTGGCGCCATGCCAGTGCCGGTGGTTCGCGGGACAGCCGATGATGTCGCCGGCGTTGATCTCCACGATCGGGCCGCCTTCGCACTGGGTCCAGCCCTTGCCCGCGGTGACGATCAGCGTCTGCCCCAGCGGATGGGTATGCCAGGCGCTGCGCGCACCCGGCTCGAACGTCACGCTGGCGCCGGCCACGCGCGATTCGCCGCCGCGCTGGAACTGCCAGTCGATGCGAACATCCCCGGTGAAGTTCGCGGCAGGCCCCTTGACGGAGGCTTGCGAGCCGTTGCGGATGATCTCCATGGTGATGTTCCTGCGGATGAATGAGGAAATACGTGGACTTTTCGGGATGCCCTCACATCGGACAATCCGGTCCGAAACACCTGCGGGTTCATTTGCCGACGCGTGCAGCGAGATGCGCCGGGTAGCGGTCGCCCTGCACCCGGATCCGTGCCAGCGACTCGGCGATCTGCCGCAGACCCTCGGCGCTCAGCGCGATGTCCGCCGCACCGATGTTCTCCTTCAACCGGTGCAGCTTGGTGGTGCCCGGGATCGGCACGATCCACGGCTTCTGCGCCAGCAGCCACGCCAGCGCGATCTGTGCCGGCGTCGCCTGCTTGCCGGCGGCGATGCGGCCGAGCAAGTCGACCAGGGCCTGGTTCGCCTGACGCGCCTGTGGCGAGAAACGCGGCACGATGTTGCGGAAGTCGTCCTTGGCGAACGCGGTGCTCGCGTCGATCTTGCCGGTCAGGAATCCCTTGCCGAGTGGACTGAACGGCACGAAGCCGATGCCCAGCTCCTCGCAGGTCGGCAGCACGTCCTGCTCCGGCTCGCGCCACCACAGCGAGTACTCGCTTTGCAACGCCGCGACCGGCTGCACCGCGTGAGCCAGGCGGATCGACCGCACGCCGGCTTCGGAGAGGCCGAAGTGTTTCACCTTGCCTTCGGCGATCAACTCCCCGACCGTGCCGGCCACGTCCTCCATCGGCACGTTCGGATCGACGCGATGCTGGTAGAACAGATCGATGCGGTCGGTCTTCAGCCGCTTGAGCGCAGCCTCGGCCACCTCGCGGATGCGCGCCGGCCGGCTGTCCATGCCCGCCGACGAATCGCCGCCCTTGAAGCCGAACTTGGTGGCGATCACCACTTGGTCGCGGATCGGCGCCAGCGCCTCGCCCACCAGTTCCTCGTTGGTGAACGGGCCATAAGCCTCGGCGGTGTCGAAGAAGGTCACGCCGCTGGCGAAGGCATCGCGGATCAGCGCGATCGCCTCCGCTTTGCCCGGGCCGGGGCCGTAGCCGTAGTTCAGGCCCATGCAGCCGAAGCCGAGGGCGGAGACGGTGAGGCCGCTGCGGCCGAGGGTACGCGTTTGCATCGTCTGCTCCGGTGGAGAGTGGGATGCGGACAGTGTGGGCGCGTCGGCTTGCCTTGATTAGGCCCCGCAATCCGAATGCACTTATGATCGAGATTCATCAATCGGTCGCCGCACATGGCCCGCGAGAACTACAACGACCTGCAGGCCTTTCTCGCCGTGGCGCGCGAGCACAGCTTCACCCGTGCCGCCGCGCAGCTCGGCGTATCGCCATCGGCGCTCAGCCATATCATCCGCGCCCTGGAGGCGCGGCTCGGCCTGCGCCTGCTGACCCGCACCACGCGCAACGTGGCGCCCACCGAGGCAGGCGAGCGGCTGGTCAAGGCGTTGACGCCGAATTTCGAGGACATCGACGCGGCCCTCGCCAACCTGAGCGAACTGCGCGACAAGCCCAGCGGCACCCTGCGCATCACCACCGGCGAACACGCCGCCAGCACCATCCTGTGGCCGGTGCTGCGCAAGCTGCTGCCGGATTACCCGGACATCCGCGTCGAGGTGATCAGCGATTCCACTCTCACCGACATCGTGGCCGAGCGCTTCGACGCCGGCATCCGCCTCGGCGAACAGGTGGCCAGGGACATGATCGCCGTACCCATCGGCCCGCCGATGCGCATGGCCGTGGTCGGCTCGCCGGGCTACCTGGCCTCACGGCCGAAGGTCAAGACGCCGCGCGATCTCACCGGCCACGACTGCATCAACCTGCGCTTCCTCACCCGCGGCGGCCTGTACGCCTGGGAGTTCGAGAAGAAGGGCCACCCGCTGAACGTGCGCGTGGAAGGGCGGCTGACCTTCAACAACACCCGCCACATCATCGCCGCGGCATGCGACGGCTTCGGCCTGGCCTGCGTACCCGAGGACATGGTGCGGGCCGAGATCGCGGACGGCAGGCTGGAGCGCCTGCTCGCCGACTGGTGCCCGCCCTTCCCCGGCTACCACCTCTACTACCCGAGCCGGCGGCAACCGTCGCCGGCGTTTTCGCTGCTGGTAGAGGCGCTACGGAAGCAGGGCTGATACCTGCCGTCGGCACGCCGCGAATGATTTCGGCGCCTTCCCGATTCAGTGCGTCGCCTGCTTCCGCTCCGCATCCACCGCGCGCTTGATGGCGGCCACGAACTCGCGCCGCGCGGCGACCAGTGCGTCGGACGTCGCCTGCGGCCATGCGCCGACCTGAGCGATCACCAGCTGGCGCGAGGGGTCGACGTAGACCATCTGGCCGAAGATGCCGATGGCCGCATAGCTGCCGTCGCGGTCGGTCCACCACAGGTAGCCGTAGCCGCGATCGGGGTCGTCGACGTTTTCCTGGCGACGCAGCGCGCCGTCGAGCCACGCCCTGGCGATCACCGGCTTGCCCGCGATGCGCCCGCCGTCGAGCATGAACTGTCCCAGCCGTGCATAGTCGCCCAGCGTGGCCGACAGGCCGCTGCCGCCGGTGTCGCTGCCATCGCACTCGTCCTTGATCCAGGTCGCGTCGGCGGCCATGCCGTACGGCTGCCAGATCGTCTGCGAGAGATACGCCGCCAGCGAACGGTGCGTGGCCCGCTGCACCAGGATGCCGAGCAGGTCGGTTTCCGCGGTGTTGTAGTTCCAGTGCGTGCCGGCGGGCCACTGCCGCGGCTGTTTCTTCAGATACGACAGCACATGCGCCTGGCCGTCGACGCAGGCGTGCATGTACATCTGCGCCACGTCCGACTTCGCGTCGGCATAGTCCTCGTTCCAGTGCACGCCGGAGGTCATCGTCAGCAACTGCTGCACCGTGACCTCGGCGTAGGCGCTGTCGCGCAGTTCGGGGATGTAGGTGCCCAGCGTGTCGTCCAGGCTGCGGATGTCGCCCCGCTGCAGCGCGACGCCGAGCAAGGCGGAGGTGACCGACTTGGCCACCGAGAACGACTCCCAGCGCTGCGCCGGCCCGAAGCCCAGCGCATACCGCTGCAGGCGCACGCGACCATGCTGCAGCACCATCACGCCGGCGAGGTGGTACTGGTCCATGTAGCTGACCAGCAAACTGGAGGCACCCTGCCCGCCCAGCGCCAGCGGCTTGCCCTGCGGCAAGGCGTGCACATGCGTGCCGCGCGCGACGCGATCGCTGGGAAACAACTCGCCCATCTGCCGGAATTGCGCCTCGCGCTGTGCCTGCGGCCAGAACAGCACGGCTTCGCGTTGCTGGCCGATGGTCTGGACATGCTGTTCGCCGGCTGCCGACGGCAGCGAGACGAACAGGCAGAGCATGGCGGCGAGCAGGCGGACGCAGGCAGTTGGACACATGGCGGTGCGTGCCGAGGGCAGTTGCGGGACCGCCATTTTACCCACCGGTACAGCGCGTATCGCTATCAATTGTCGGGCGAGCGCGGCGACGTCCTTTCGCCGCGCTCGCCACCGTTCGTGCTTTCAGGACGAACCGTGCACTCAGTTCGAGTCGGGTGTCAGACGCCGCGCCGAGACGGTGCCGTTGATGTGTGCCAACACCGTCGTGCCGTCGGCGGCAAACTGGGTGATCATGACGCTACCCGTGTAGGCGTTGCCGCTGCGATTCAGTTGAAGCTGTTCGCGGATATTGGCCGGCCCGACGAATACCGTTCCGGTGGAATCCCACGACAGCGCGTAGTGATTGAGCTTGTAGCCATACACACTGGTGTGCCTGAAAACCCCCATGCAAAAACTGCTGGTCGGCGGCGCCCGCCCGGAATTCATGAGTTCGGTGCCGTCGGCGTGCCAGGTCACGAAACCCGCATCCAGTTGGGCACCGTCCGGGATACCAGGATTGTTTTTCGACGTGAAAGTGAATTGCCACAAGCCGGTGATCGGCTCGAGCTGCTGCAGAAGATTCACGGCACTTGCCGCGGCACTATTGGAGGCCGCGGAGGCCTGGGAGGCCGCCGAGATCTCGACCGCCGCTGCCGCCGCGCTGTTCGGCAAGGTGCGTGGCAACGACCAATGGAACGGGTTGACACTGCGATAGTCAGTGATGTTGCAGGCATTCGCCTTGGGGGAAAGCGCGGTGGCGGATACTCCCAGGGCAGCGATGACGATGGCTGTTTGCAGACGGGTATTCATGACAGGCCTCCTCTTGGATATTGACGACCCGTCGCTGGCCTCCCCCGGACCGGCAGCGGCTCGCTGGAAGAATGCTATTCATCGAACCGGGAATCATGAGGGCGCGATAGGGAAATCGTGAGAAATTCCGCCAAAACCGCTTGAACGGGCGATGTTGATCGGCGTGATAATGCGGTGATGGGCACCGGCAAACCTCCAGGGCGTGCGGCACCGGAAGGCGTGGTCTCCTTCGCCGACGTGCAGGTGGACGTCGGTGCGCATCGCTTGACCCGCGCCGGGACCGAAGTTGGCCTCGAGCCCAAGGCGTTCGCGGTGCTGCTCGAATTTCTGGCCCATCCGGATCAGATGCTCAGCCGCGACCACTTGCTCGATGCGGTCTGGGGCCACGCCCATATCACCCAGGCGACGCTCAATCGCCTCATCGTGCAGTTGCGGCGCGCGCTGGGTGACGACATCAAGTCGCCACGCTGCATCCAGACCGTGCGCGGCCTGGGCTACCGTTTCGTCGCACCACTGAGCATCACGCCTGGTGCGACACCGCTCGCATTGAATTTTGCTCCGCCCCTGCACGCGCGCTTGCCCGAGCGCACCGGCGTGCTGATCGGGCGCGAACGTGCCATCGTCGAACTCGGGAAATTGCTCGGTGGTGCGCGGCTGGTGACGGTCACCGGACCAGGCGGCATCGGCAAGACGCAAGCCGCCCTGGAAACGGCGCGTGTATGCGCGCAAGCGTTTCCGGATGGGGTCTGGTTGTTCGACCTGACTCCCTGCACGAATGGCGAAAGGGTGGCGCGCACACTGGCGGATGCATTCGGTATCCGCGATGTCCCTGGCGCCGGCAATCTCCTCGAAAGGCTGGTCGAGGTGCTGCGGACACGCCGCGTTCTGCTGCTGCTCGACAATTGCGAGCGGGTGGCCGAACCTCTTGGCCATCTCGTGGCGTCCTTGCTGTCCCTGTGTGCAGCGTTGCGCGTACTGGCAACCAGTCAGCAGTGCCTGCACTGCGCGGGCGAAACGATTTATTCGCTGCCTCCCCTGGAAACGCCCGCGTCGGGGACCTGGGCAACCGCCGACGAAGTCGCGCGCCTGGCCATGGTGCCTGCCGTGCAACTGCTACTGGTACGGTCGCGTTCGCTAGCTTCAGGGTTCACGCTGACAATGACGAATGCCAGCGCCGTGGCCGAGCTGTGCCGTCGTCTGGATGGGCTTCCGTTCGCGCTGGAGCTGGCCGCGGCGAAGCTGCGCTTGTTGAGCCCCGAGCAATTGCTGCTGCGCATGCAGCATCGTTTCCAGTGGCTGGCGGATGCGCCCGTCGAACAACCGGCCCACCACCAGACACTGGGCGCACTGATCGACTGGAGCTTCGCGCTGCTATCGGACATGGAGCAGGCGCTGCTGTGCGCCCTGGGAGTGTTCGCCGGCGGCTGGACGCTGCATGGCGCCATGGCGATCGGCGCGGTTTTCGAACTCGGCGACGAACAGACGCTGGATCTGCTGGGCGGACTCGTCGACAAATCGCTGATCGCAGTCGATGCCAGCATCAGCCCACCGCGCTACAGCCTGCTCGACAGCGTGCGATCGTTTGCACTGGCACGCCTCGACAAAAGCGATGACGAGGCGCGCATCAGGCGGGCGCACCTGGCGCACTGCATCGATTTCACCGCGCACGTGGATGCGGAAGTACGCGGTGAGCGTCAGCGATTGTGGGTCGAGCGCGTGTTGCGCGAACAGGCCAACCTGCAGGCGGCATTCGATTACGCGCTGGCGCAGACGGATCTCGCCGATGGCGCGATCATGCTGGGCGCCAATCTGTGCTGGTACTTCAGGGTACAAGGCGAGTACTACCAGGCATGCCACTGGCTGGACACGGCACTGCGCATGTCGCACACGCAAACCTTGCACCGCGCGCGTGCGCTGATCGCCGATGGCATCGCCTATCACCACCGCCAGATACACGCGCGTGCAGTCTCGCTGCTTCAGGAAGGCATCGTGCTGGCCGCGCAGCTTGGCGACAACGTGCTTGCCGCTTCAGGCCAGGGCGTGCTGGCGTTCGAACTTGCGGGCTGCGGTGACTTCGATGGTTCGGAACGTTGCGTGGAAGCCGCGCTGGCCGTCGCCGAAGAACACCACTCGGGCTGGCTGCGCTCGGTAGCACTGCTGGGCCGTGGCATTGCCTGTGCCATGCGCGGTCAGCACTGCGAAGCGGAAGCATGGTTGAGCGAAGCCGCCGGACTGATGTCGTCGCGTGGCGACGATATCTTCCAGCGCGGTTACGTGTTGATCAATCGAGCCTTGCAGAGGTTCCAGCTCGGTGACGTACGCGGCGCAGCCCGGGACTGGTTGCCCATGCTCGACCTGACCATCGGGTTGCAGAACCGGCGCGGTATTGCCGGTTGTATCGAGGGCACGGCTTATCTGGTGCTCAGGCAAGGAGATGCCGATAGCGCTGCGGGGCTGCTCGCAGCTGCCGCACGCGTGCGCAAACTGACCGGTGCGCCACTGCTTCCGCAATGGCACGCTGCCCATGCCGCAGCCGAAGCCGGTGCGCGTGAACTGCTCGGTACGGCGTTCAAGGCCATCCAGAGGCAGGGCGCCGCTGCGCGGCTCGAAGATGTGGTCGAGCAGACGCGAGCGTTATTGGCGGAACTCGCCACCTAGTCGCTGCGCGCGGGCAGCAGCAACCCGGCCGGGTCGTACTTCCGGCGCAAGTTTTCCAGGCGCGCGCGCGTGGCGGGATCATGCGTTCGCACATGCCAGTCGCTGGCTTCACCGGCAAAATTCGCCTGCACTCCGTCACGCGCCCAGGGCGCAAGCGAGGAATGCAGTCCGCGCGCCCACTCGCGTACCTCCGTGGATTTTTCCGCTGCCCGTGCATGGCCAATCGTGTTGATGAAAAAAGGCGCGTCACGATGCACGAACGCACTGGCATCAGCCGGCATGGCCGCGACCGCACCTCCCAGATGGTGCACATGCACTTCGCACAGAGGGTCGGGCGGCGTGGCAGCGTTCGGGACGAGCGCATCGATCAGGGCATCATCGAGCGCATCGAAAATCGATGTCGTCCAGTAATAGTGATCCCCAGCCGGTGCCTGCACGTCGAAGGTCTGCTGCCAGGCAGCGTACGGCATGATGCCGCCGATCCGGCCCAGCGACTCGCCGAAACCGGTGAGCGGCGCGAGTGCATGCTCACCGCGCGTGGGCTCGCCACTCCAGCAATAGGCAAGTGCAACGACGCGTTGACCATGTACTTGCCGTGGCAGAAAGGGGGCTGGTGGCGCCGTCGTGAACACCAGCATGAACGTGCACTGCTCCGGCGCCGCCGGCGCGAACGCGCGAAACGCGCGCAACAGTGCAGGCACAGTCTCGAGCGGATGGAATACGGCTCCGGCAAACACCTCGCCGACCGCATGCAGGCGAAAGACAAACCGCGTCACCACGCCGAAGCCACCCGCGCCACCACGTAACGCCCAGAACAAATCGGCATGCCGGTCGGCGCTGGCGACGACACAACGGCCATCCGCCAGGACGACATCGGCCGAGAGCAAATTGTCGATCGCCAGGCCACAACGCCGCATGAGCCAACCGACGCCGCCGCCCAGCGTCAAACCGCCAACGCCGGTACCCGAAACGAAACCACCGGTGGTGGCAAGTCCATGCGGCTGCGTCGCTGCGTCAACGTCGCGCCACAGCGCGCCACCTTCGACACGCGCAATACGCGCCTGCGCATCGACCTCGACGCCGTTCAGGGCGCCAAGATCCAGCATCAATGTGCCGTCACGCACGGCCAGGCCGGCAACGTTGTGGCCGCCACCGCGCACCGTGAGCGGAAGGCGTTCCCTGGCCGCGAATTTGACGGCCATGCTGACATCCTCGGCGTCCGCGCAACGCGCAATCGCCAGCGGCCGGCGATCAATGGCGCCGTTCCAGACACGCCGGCGTTCTTCATAATCCGGGTGGCCGGGGCATAACAGCGGGCCACGCATGGCGTCGGCCAACCGCTGCAATGCTTGTGTTCCGGCGTGACTTGGTTCGGCACTCACCATCCGCCCCCGTTCCACGCTGCAGACTGCTCCGCACCACGGCGTCGTGCTGGATTACCGGGGCGAGAAGGCCCGCCGCCGGCCATCCATCGATGCTCCTGCGGCATCGGGTCGACTATGGCCTCTGCGAATCGGCCTTGTCATGAGAGGACGATGAGGATTTGATAATGAACATGCTCGATCGAAAGCATGCGGGGTTGTGCATGGTCACACGACCCAAGGCCGCCAGAGGGGGCAAGCATGGTTGATTCGCGTGGCCTGCCCATGTACGTCAGGGATTCGTTGGTCGACTCGGATGGAAAGACGCGAGCAGTCACGGGGCGAATGGTCCCGGCTTCAATCAGCCAGGTGGTCGTGCAGCTGATGTCCACTGGCCCGCATGAGGAGGCACGCATACTTCAGATCACGACGGGCCGTTTTTTTCCTGACATCGGCACAGCCGCTTCGATGGATGTCCTCGGGCAGACCGCGGCAGTCCACGGTGATGCCCGCACCGGCAGCGCTGAACGGCTTTCAGTGCCGCCGGCGCGCCGAGGCGGGGCTGTCGTCGGCATGCGCCGACCACAATCGACGCAGCTGGCGCGCCGAGCCCAGCCCGGCGCGTTCGGCGGCGCGTTCCACGCTGTCGCCGCTGGCCAAAGCCTGGCGGGCGAGCGCCAGTCGCAGGCGGGCGTGGTAACGGTTGATCGACATGCCGCTGGCCTCGCGGAAATGGCGGGTGAGGCTGCGCACGCTCATGTGCCCGACGCCGGCCAGGCGCGCCAGTGGCCAGTCCTGGTCAGGCGCCCGTGCCAGCGCATCCTGCACGCGATGGATGGCCACGCTCATGTGGTTGCGCCCTTCCAGCCACGGCGACAGCGCCGGATCGCCGGACGCGCGCCGCACATAGACGGCCATCTCGCGCGCGACGGCGGCGGCCAGCCACGGCGAGCCGATCCGGGCGATCAGGTGCAAGGCCAGGTCGATGCCGGCCGTGATGCCGGCACTGGTGCACACCTCGCCGTCCTCGACGAACACGCGGCTGTCCAGCACGTCGGCGCTGGGCGCCAGCCGGCGCAGCGCGTCGAGCAGGCTGTGGTGGGTGGTGCAGCGCCGGCCATCCAGCAAGCCGGCGGCGCCGGCCATCAGTGCGCCGGAACAAACGCAGGCCAGCGGCCGGCCGTTGCCGCCATGCCGCCGCAGCCACGCGATCAGGGCCCTGCTGGCGGGCGATGACAACACCGCCTCGCCGCTGCCGGTGGCGCCGCAAACCACGATCAGCGTGTGCTTGCCGAGCCGGGCCGGCAACGGCTCGATGCCGGCGAGGCCCACGCCCAGGGCGGTCGAGGCGGCTTCGCCACGCAGCAGGGGCGCCACCATCCGCAGGCGCACCGGCAGCCCCATCGTCGCGGCGATCCTGAAAGCATCGGCCGCGCCGGCAAGATCCAGCAGGATCAGCGCCGGCGGCAGCACGAAGCACACCTCAGTGATCGGCGAGGACGTCATCGACGGTGCGAATGCGGGCAAAACGGCCATCCAGAACCAGCTCGGTACGCTGCTTGATGTCCTGCGCATCGTAGCGAGTTCCGCTACCAGCGTGGACCATCGGGAACGTCAGTGTCGCCTCGGTCACGTAGTCGACGGCGAAGCCGAGATCCGACGCCACGCGCGCCGTGGTCTCGCAGCACTGTTCGGAGCGGATGCCGCTGACGATGACCCGCTCGATGCCGCGCCCGCGCAACCAGGCCTGCAGACCGGTATCGGTGAAGGCGTTGTGGACACGCTTGTGGAATACCGCGTCATGCGCCTCGGGCACCCACGCCATCGGTCGCACCAGGCCGGACGCCACGCTGAAATGCGCGTCGTCGTCTTCGTGCAGGATCCGCACGATCGGCCAGCCACGCGCCGCCGCCGCATCGAGCAGCCTCGACAGGTTTTGGCGGAAAGCCGGCACATCGTCCTCGCACCAGTACGGCGCATGCAGGAACGACTGCTGGACATCGATGACCAGCACGGCGGGCAGCTTGGACATGGGGCAACTCCATCGATAAGGGAGTCGCCACTGTAGGCAGCGCGCGGACGGTCAACGAGCACCCTGGCGGACCATGAGCGGACGGATCCGGCCAGTCCGCCGGCAGGCAGGGCGCGACCGCCACGGCCCGGCGAATCCCGCTGGACCGGAAGCATCGCCATGCGGAAAACCGGGCACGCCGGCTTCGGTGCGTTCGGCCATCCGGGCAGCGGCGACATCCCCGGCCCCGGCAAACAGTTAGGATACGTACCCTGCAAAGCCGGGTGCGCCATGAGCAACGTCCTTACCATCCATGAGTTCAGCGACGAACTCGCCGTACACTTTCACGACATCAATGCGGAATGGATCCATGCCATGTTCCGCCTTGAGGCAACCGATCGGGACGTGCTGGAGAACCCGCGAGCGAAGATCATCGACGCGGGTGGCGTCATTCTCTTTGTCGAGGCACGCGGGCTCGGAATCGTTGGCGCATGCGCCCTTCAGAAGACGGGTGCCACCAGCTACGAGCTCACCAAGATGGGTGTGCGCGAATCGGCACGGGGCATGAAGGCCGGGGAGTTCCTGCTCTGCGCGATCATCGAGCGGGCAAGCGCGCTGGGCGCCGAGCCGCTGTACCTGCTCACCAATGCCAAATGCGCCGCTGCCATTCATCTGTACGAGAAGCTTGGCTTCCGGCACGACGCTGAAATCATGGCCCGGTACGGCGCACGTTATGAAAGGTGCGACGTGGCCATGCGCTACCACGCGGAAACCTTGCAGTAGGGCGTCAGCAAGGGTGAGCACAACCACGCGATGCGCGGCTGTCCTCATGCATGGGGCTTGGCGAAATCGATCGGACGGACCCGTCGGGAGCCTTGTCGCCATTCTCCGAAACTTTCCGGATCAATCCAGCAGGGTCAGCATCGCCTCGTAGCGTTTGTCCGCGGGATCTCGCACGTTGGACTCCATCTGCCGCAGCCACGCAAGCGTGCGTCTGGTCTGCTCGCGCTGCGCCTTTTGCGACAGGTCGAAAGTGACCGAGTCGGACACCTGCTGCAACAGCATCACAAAATCACATGGTGCGCGGCAGGACTGCACCAGGCCGACAATCTGGAAGCAGATGTCCTGAACCTGCGACTTGATCTCGGTATCGTCGCTGGTTCCGCCCAGCAACTCTTGCGACGCCTCGTCAAGGTAGACCTCCATGATGGCGTCGTTGGCCGAGGGCTTGCGCATGGCTTCGCCCACCTTGGCGGTGAGCTCAGGATCATCGGTGAGTTTGCGAATGAGCTTGCGCACACGCTCGCGCACGATCTCGATGGCCTTGTTGATGTCGGCGCGATCCGGCACCAGATTGACTACGGCGCCATTGATCTCCTTGGCCACGCGCTCGGCAATCTCGTTTTCATTGCCGGTGACGCGTTGCATGCGCCCCTTGAGCGGCCCGAGCAGCGCCTGCTTCAGCTTCGGTCCGGCATTGCCGTGTTCCTTGAACATCGCCCCGATGACGGAAGCGAGGATCGGCTTGAGTTGCTCGTCCCAGTGCAGCATGTGGCGGCGGTCTTCCACCGGCCCCTTCTTTGCATTCTGATTGACCTTGATCGCCTTGGCCTTGGTCGCCCAGTCGGGCCGGCCGACAAAAACGACGTTGCCATGGCCATCGAGAGCCATGCCGAACTTGCGGTCGTCTTCCTCATCCTGCTCATGCTCAGGCATCGCCTTCCCCCAGGGACCGAAGTACGCGCAATATAGATCCAACCGAAGCGCTTCAACCCCGCCGCGCGGGCAGGAAGCGGCTGTTGCGCAGCAGGCCCGCCGAGACCAGCGACACCAGCACGCCGACCGGGAAGATCTCCGCGAAGGTCATCGGCAGGCGGAACATCGGGTTCGCGTACTGCAGCTTGAACGCCTCCATGTCGGCAGTCAGTTTCGCCAGCGCCTCGGCGCTCGCGCCCTTGGCCTGCTCGCTGGCGATGATCGCGTTCGCATAGGAGGTGGCGAAATCCATGTGCGTCATCGCCTGCAGCGCTTCCCACGCGACCACGTAGAGGATCCCGGCGATGAAGCTGACGCCCAGGCCGATCCCGAAC
>Ga0207657_10005282_pt1 | contig 13532 bp, 14 predicted proteins | sample KBSC33metaG_FD_184316 | JGI IMG/M metagenome (GOLD analysis project Ga0207657, IMG submission 184316) | Corn rhizosphere microbial communities from Kellogg Biological Station, Michigan, USA - KBS C3-3 metaG (SPAdes) (version 2) | ecosystem: Host-associated > Plants > Roots > Rhizosphere > Soil ... | reverse complement strand
TGCTGTCGGGGCTATCAAGCGAACAACAGGGCGTTTCGTTCCCGCACCGACCCTGTACGGAACGTGTACGAAACGAACTTTTACGCCGACCGGTGGTCATTCCGCGACATCGCGCTAGATGGAAACCAGAAGGACTCGTGAATGCGTGACCGCCTGCCGGAACAGGAAGCTAACATCGCTCTGCTGATCGATGCCGACAACGCGTCGCCGGAGCATCTCGACGAAGTGTTGCTGGTCCTCGGCGAGCTCGGCACGATCAACATCCGGCGCGCCTACGGAAACTGGGCGAAAGCCAGCCTCAAGGGCTGGGGCGCGCAGACGGGGCCGCACTCGATCATCCCGATGCAGCAGTTCGACGTCGTCAAGGGCAAGAGCGCGACCGACATGCGCATGACGATCGATGCGATGGACCTGCTGTACCGCGGCAATGTCGACGGCTTCGGAATCATGTCCTCGGACAGCGACTTCCTGCCCTTGGCCCAGCGCATCCGCGAAGACGGGCTCCCGGTGTACGGATTCGGGACGGCGAAGACACCGGTCTCCTTCCAGCAGGCCTGCACTCGCTTCTTCGACGTAGGAGCGCTCGCGATGAGCCAGGAGGCCGAGCTCGAGCAGCCCAAGGCCACTGCCGGTACGCGGCCGGTGGACACGGAGCTCCTGCAAGTGCTGGGCGCCGCCTACAAGGCGTCGAAGCGCGATGAAGAAGGGTACACCCCGCTGTCGGAGCTGGGGCAGCGGGCCAAGGCCGTGTCGAGTTTCGCCGCGCGCAACTTCGGTTACACGCGTTTGTCGGACCTCATCCGCGCCGTCCCCAACTTCGAGGTCAAAGCCGGGGACGACGGAAGATTGCTCGTCAAACGCCTGCGCTGAGCGCTTCTGTGGATGGTTCGTCCACAGATATTTCGCAGCCGTAGCGAGTCGAAGACTGTTGTCTAACAAGCACACCTGCTTGGATTCTGTGGGGGCCTGGGGAACGGCCACCCGCGGTGAATGTTGTGCACTCAACCTAGGTTAGAACTCGCGACTTCATGCTGGCCCGACATCATCCCGACCAAATCCTCGATACTGCCCTGAATGCGCTCGCTGCCGGCGCTGCCGGACAGGGCGTCCTCGATGAGATTCCGGTCCCGGTTTACACCACCGACGCCGAGGGAGCCGTGACCTACTGGAACCGCGCCTGCGTCGAGTTTGCTGGCCGAGAACCAGTGCTCGGCCAGGATCGATGGTGCGTCACCTGGCAGCTCTACACGACGTCGGGCGAACCGCTGGCCCATGCCGATTGCCCGATGGCCCAGGCGATCCGCGAACGGCGGCCGATACGCGACGCGATCGCCATTGCCGAGCGCCCTGACGGCAGCCGCGTGGCCTTCAAACCCTACCCCACACCATTGTTCGACAAGCACGGCAACTTCACCGGAGCGGTCAACATGCTCATCGATGTCAGCGACCAGCAGGCCGAGGCGCTGGCCGACCAGGCGAGCCGTTGCCGCCGTCTCGCGGAAGCGATGTACGATCGCGGCGCCACCGATATCCTGTCGCGCATGGCGGACGGTTTTGAGCGGACGGCGAACGACCTAGGCGCCAAGCGCTAGAGCAGCTCCAGCTCGACGGTGACCTCGTCCCCTGCCCCAATGTCGGCCTTGCGCCGCACTTCGGCCTTGACCGGAAGCAGATAGCCGCCGCTGTTCAGTGGAAAGACCGACGTCCGCCAGACGATATCGTCGATCCGGGCCTCGACCCTGACCGATCCAAATCCGCGCGGGCTGCCGAATGCGTGCGCCTTGATCTCCGCAGACTGCTCTTCGGGAACCGTGATGAAAAACCACCGCCCTGCGGCATCGGATCCCTTCCAGATCCACAGCAGCGAGGTGACGCGGATCATCCCTTTTTCTGCCAATCATATTGCGGCAGCCGCCGGCCCCGCGCGCTGACCTCAATCAGCTCGGCAAGGCGCTTCGCCCTCGTTTCGGGTCTTTTTGCTCCGGTGACCCAGCCCAGGGCGCTCCGGCGGTATCCCGCCGGCCTTTTCTCCCAATCAGTCCAGGCCGCCTTGCTCTTGCGAAACAGACGCTCCTCCTCTGCGGTCAGGGAGGAGACCGGCTTCTCGTAGGAATAAACGCCGCTGCGATGCTTGTCGCGCTCGTAGGCCGCCTCGCCCGCTGGCGTCATTAGCCCCGCGGTTTTCAGCGCCTCGAAACGCTCGACATTGACCTTGCTCCAGATGCTGCCCTTGCGCCGCGGAGTGAAGCGGATGGTGTAGGCGTCCTCGCCCAGCGACTTGCGGATTCCGTCGATCCATCCGAAGCACAAAGCCTGGTCGCGCGCCTGCGGCCACTCGATCGACGGCTTTCCGGATGATTTTTTCCAGAAGCCGACAAGTAGTTCCGGCGCGGCCGCGTGATTGGCCTCAAGCCAGCGGCGGAAGTCGTCTTCGCTCGGGAAGAAAACCGGCTCCGCCACCGCGTCTACCGAGTCAACTTACGGTATGTCGTCCGGTGTGGCCTCGTCGCTTCCTCGCCGAGGCGGCGGACCTTGTCCTCCTCATAGGCCTCGAAGTTTCCTTCGAACCATTCGACCCGGCTGTCGCCCTCAAAGGCAAGGATGTGCGTGGCGAGGCGGTCGAGGAAAAAACGATCGTGGCTGATGATTACTGCGCAGCCGGCGAAATTCTCGATCGCTTCCTCGAGCGCGCCCAGCGTCTCAACGTCGAGGTCGTTGGTCGGTTCGTCGAGGAGCAGCACGTTGCCGCCGCGCTTCAGCATCTTGGCGATGTTGACGCGGTTGCGCTCACCGCCGGACAGCTTGCCGACATTCTTTTGCTGATCCTGGCCCTTGAAGTTGAAGGCACCGACATAGGCGCGGGTCGACTGGTCGTGGCCGTTGACCTTCATGTAATCGAGGCCGTCGGAGATCTCTTCCCAGACGTTCTTCGAATTATCGAGATGGTCGCGGCTCTGGTCGACGTAGCCCAAGTGCACGGTCGGACCGATATCGATGGTGCCGTTGTCAGGCTTCTCCTGGCCGGTGATGATCTTGAACAGGGTCGACTTGCCGGCGCCGTTCGGGCCGATGACGCCGACGATGCCGCCTGGCGGCAGGGTGAATGACAGGTCTTCGAACAGCAGCTTGTCGCCATAAGCCTTGGTCAGCCCCTTGGCCTCGATCACCTTTCCGCCAAGGCGCTCGGACACCTGGATGAGGATCTCGGCCTTACCCGGGACGTGTTTTTCCTGCGCAGCGACGAGTTGGTCGAACTTGGCGATACGTGCCTTGGACTTGGCCTGGCGGGCTTTAGCTCCCTGCCTGATCCACTCGAGCTCGTGGCGGATCGCCGTCTGCCGGCTCTTGTCCTCGCGCTCCTCCTGCTCGAGCCGCTTGGCCTTCTTCTCGAGATAGGTCGAATAATTGCCTTCGTACGGGAAGTACTTCCCGCGATCGAGCTCGAGGATCCAGCTCACCACATTGTCGAGGAAATAGCGGTCGTGGGTGATCATCAGGACCGCGCCCGGATATTCCTTGAGATGATTCTCGAGCCACTGGACGCTCTCGGCGTCGAGGTGGTTGGTCGGCTCGTCGAGGAGCAGGATCGACGGCTTCTGGATCAGCAGACGCGTCAGCGCGATGCGGCGCTTCTCACCGCCCGAGAGGTTCTCGACCGGCCAGTCTGACGGAGGGCAGCGCAAGGCCTCCATCGCGACCTCGAGCTGGTTGTCGAGCGTCCAGCCATCGACCGCGTCGATCTTGGCCTGGAGCTCGCCCATTTCCTCCATCAGGGCGTCGAAGTCGGTGTCGTCTTTGGGGTCGCCCATCTCGGCCGAGATGGCGTTGAAGCGGTCGACCATGTCGGCGACCTCGCGCGCGCCGTCCTTGACGTTCTCGAGCACATTCTTCGAGGCGTCGAGCTGGGGCTCCTGAGGGAGGTAGCCGACGGTGATGTTCTCACCCGGCCATGCCTCGCCCTGGAAGTCCTTGTCGATGCCGGCCATGATCTTCATCAGCGTCGACTTGCCGGCGCCGTTCGGGCCAACGATGCCGATCTTGGCGCCGTGGTAGAATTGCAGGTTGATGTGGCTCAGCACCGGCTTTTGGGCGCCGGGGAAGGACTTGGTCATGTCCTTCATCACAAATGCATATTGGGCGGCCATGGGGTCGCTGATGTCCTTCAGGAATTGGGAGTTGGCGCGCAGTTAGGGGATGGGGGCGCGAAATTCCAGACGCGATGCTCGCTTCGACGATCCTCACCAGTAAGCGGCCGCATTCTCCCGCTTGAGGATCGAGTTGGCACGGACGCAGGCGAGGAAGTTCAGCGCGGTGGCCGCCAATGCGATCGGCGCCCGGCGCAACTTTCTCGACAGCGGCTGACCTTCGAGCGGTTTCAATCGCCAGAGAATGAAATGCGCGGGGATCAGCCAAACGCCGCCTTCCCTCACCTTCTGCCGGATCAGCCGCGACAGCCAATCGGGATCGGCGCGGTTCTGTCCCTCGACGAAGGTCCCGGCGTGACCCTTTCGTCCTTCACGCCAGAGGACCGTGAAAAGCCAGGAATTGATCGTGCTCCCGACGATGATCCTTGCTTCGTGCGCGATATAGCCCGCGACCGAGCGATGAGTGCGGAAGAAGTGCCTGGCGGTCGGCACCCACGCGATGCGGCTGAGATCGTCGGGCGCGGTAAAACCGTTGGTCGTGATCATCGCCGCGAGATAGCCGTCCTCGACCGGCAGCGCCGGCGGAAGCCAGATACGGCGCAGCGTCGCCGCGCGAGCGCAGTAGAGCTGACCGCAAAGCACCCCGACCTTTGTCTTCTGCTCGGAGGCGGCCAGCGAGCCGCGGTCCGCGATCGACAAGCTCTCTGCGTCGCGCGTGAACGCCTTGACCGGCGTGTCCGTCGCGACCTGGGGATGCCGGTCTGTCAGCAGCTGGCGGAGCAACTGCTCCAGGACATCATCGGCATCGAAGATAATGTCCGCATCCATCAGGATCAGAAAGTCCGCCCCGCGATCGGAGAGATCGTGCACATAGGCATTCCACGTCCGGCTCTTACCGGGCTGCGGCATGTCGATGACGCCATAGGAGATGTGCGAAGGAAGCCCCGCGCCGTAGCGGCCGGCAACCTCTACAGTCCGGTCGCGACAGCCGTTGGCGAGGCAGAGTATCTCGAGCGAGCTCAGGTCGAGCTCATCGGCTAACGCCTCCGTCAGCAGGCTCTGCCGGAAAAGCGATTCAAGCGTCGCGGCGATGTGCTGCTCTTCGTCATGTGCGAAGATGCCGAGCGAGAGGCGCATGCGCTCTCATAGGCAATGCGCGATTCCGGGGTCAATCGCGGCGCGGGGACCGTCCCGGAACGGTCAGTCGCGCCCGACCATCGCCTCGGCATTGGCGAAGCGGTAGTCGCGATACTTGTCGCGAAGGTCCTTCTTGCTGAGCTTGCCGGTCGCCGTGTGGGGCAGCTCCTCGACGAACTCGATAGCGTCCGGAAGCCACCATTTGGCGACTTCCTTCGACAGGAAATCGCGGATCTCGCCTTCGGTGACGTGCCTGTCGTTGTCCCGAACGATCAGTAGCAGCGGCCGCTCGTCCCACTTTGGATGCGGAATGCCGATCGCGGCGGCTTCAAGTACCCCGGGACAGCCGACCGCGGCATTTTCGAGGTCGATCGAGCTGATCCACTCACCGCCCGACTTGATCACGTCCTTCGCTCGGTCGGTGATCTGGATCGTGCCGTCCGGGTGGATTGCGGCCATGTCGCCGGTATCGAACCACTGCTGATCGTCAACGCAGTCCTGGTCCTGCTTGAAGTAGCGCTTGACCACGGCGGGACCGCGGGTCTGGAGCTTGCCGGAGCTGACCCCGTCGCGCGGAAGCACCTTGCCGTCCGCGTCGACGGTGCGCAGTTCCACGCCGAACATCGAGCGGCCCGGCCGCGACATATAGTCGACCTGCTCGTCTTCAGTCATCTCATCCCAATTCGCCGGCGGGGCTCCAACCGTCCCGACCGGTGTCATCTCGGTCATTCCCCAAAGGTGATTGACGTGGATCCCGCGCTTTCGGAACCAGCGGATTGTCGCGGGTGGAGCTGAGGAGCCGCCGATGACGACCAGCCGAAGCTTGCCGAGGCTGGCGCCCGTATCCTCGACATGGTCGATCATGCCGAGCCAAACCGTCGGCACGCCCGCGCTGTGGGTGACGCCTTCCTCATTGAACAGCTTGCAGAGGTGATCGGGTCGGTTGTCGCCGCAAATGATCAGCTTCGCGCCGGCAATCGCGACGGCATATGGCAGGCACCAGCTGTTGGCGTGAAACATCGGGACCACGGGAAGGATCACCGACCGCGCCGACAGGTCGAAGATATCGGGCGCAACGACGCTCATCGCGTGGAGCACGGTCGCACGATGCTCGTAGAGCACGCCCTTGGGATTACCGGTGGTGCCGCTGGTGTAGCAGAGGCCGCACGGTTCCCGCTCGTCGCCCTCGTACCACCGGTAGTCGCCGCTCTCGGCGGCGAGCAGGTCATCGAACTCATCGTCGAAACTGATCAAGTGCGGAGTGCCCGTCAGCAGCGGCCGCAGCCGCTCGACCAAAGGCGCAAAGGCGCGATCGTAGAGGATGACCCGGTCCTCGGCGTGGTTGATGATGTAGGTGAGCTGGTCGTCGAACAGCCGCGGATTGAGCGTGTGCAGGACCCCGCCCATGCCGACGACACCGAACCAGGCGACGAGGTGCCGGTCGTGGTTCATCGCCAGGGTCGCGATTCGTTCGGCCGGCTTCACCCCGAGCCGCTCAAGCGCCTGCGCTAACCTCCGTGCCTTGTCGCCAACTTCGATCCAATTCGTCCGGACCACCGTCCCGTCAGGGCGCGCGGCAACGATCTCTCGCGTGCCATGCTCGCGTTCGGCATGGTCCATCAGCCGCATGATCCGGAGCGGAAAATCCTGCATTGCGCCGAGCATGCCCATCAGCGCCTCCCCCAAAGAGACGCGCATCATGACGCAAAAACCGCAGTCTACAAGCGATTAGAAGGGAAGCTTGAATCCCGGAGGCAGCGGCAGGCTGCTCTGCATCTTCTGCATCTCGGCTCCAGCGGCCGCGTCGGCCTTGGCCTTGGCGTCATTGATCGCGGCCGCAACAAGGTCCTCGACCATCGTCTTCTCCGACGGCTGCAGCAGGCTCTCGTCAATGTCGACGCCGAGGATCCGGCCCTTCGCTGTAGCGCGGACCGTGATCATGCCGCCGCCGGCGACGCCCTCGACCTCGATCTTGTCGAGATTGTCCTGCGCTTTCTGCAGCTCGGCCTGCGCGTTCTGGGCCATTTGCATGATCGAATCGAAGTCGGGCAGTTCGGGCATTTTCAGGAGCCTCTGGTTGAGAAGGATTCGAGCTCGGAATCCGGGAACGCGTCCATGACCGCCCTAACATTAGGATCGGCAAGCACGTCGGAGCGAACGCGCTCTTCGGCGATTTTCTCCTGGTCGAGCAACGATGGCTCGCCAGCGTCGTCGGACAGTGACACCTGCCAGCTCGCCCCCGTGGCGCTCTTGAGCGCCAGCGCCAGGTCGCGCGACCAGTCGGCGCCGAGGGGCCGCATGGGTTTCAGCACCAGCTCCGGCGGCGCGTACCGGACCACGCCAACCTGATCGTGAAGCTGCTGGGCAAGCAGGTGCTTGCCGTTTTGCTCGACCGCTTTGACAAGTCCGGCAAAGTCCGCCGGCAGCCGTGCAGTCGGAGCGGAAGGCCTCGCCGGCGGGGCCAATGACGTCACGGCCGGGGCACCCTCTCCCGTAAGCTTCGCGACCAGCGACGCCGGATCGGGCATGTCGGCAGCGTGGATCAGGCGAAGCAGCGCCATCTCAGCGGCCTCGCGCGGGTCGGGCGCGACCTCGACATCCTGCAGGCCTTTGAGCAGCATCTGCCAGAGCCGGTGGATCGTGCCCCACGACAGCTGACGCGCCATCTCTGCCGCGCTCTCGCGCTCCTCCGCGCTCAGCAGCGAGTCGGTGCTAGCCGAGGCCTTGGCGCGGGTTGCCGAGTGGAGGCTTTCCATCAGCCCCCGCAACAACTGCGTCGGATCGATACCGAGCGCGTGAGCTTCGTCGAGCTCGGCAAGCGCGGCCGCCGCATCGCCCGTGAGCACAAGCTGGAGCAGGCGCCGGATGCGGCCTCGGTCAGCGAGCCCGAGCATGTCTCGGACCTGGTCGGCCGTCACCGCCCCCGCGCCATGCGCGATCGCCTGGTCGAGGATCGACAGCCCGTCTCGCGCCGAACCTTCGGCCGCGCGCGCGATCATCTTGAGGGCTTCCGGCTCGACCTCCACGCCCTCGGCTTGCGCGACCTCGCGAAAGTGCGCCGCGAGCTTTTCTGCCGGGATACGCCTCAAGTCGAAGCGCTGGCAACGCGACAGCACCGTCACCGGGACCTTGTTTACTTCGGTCGTTGCCAGGAAGAACTTCACATGCTCCGGCGGTTCCTCAAGTGTCTTGAGCAAACCATTGAAAGCCGGCTTGGAAAGCATGTGAACTTCGTCGATGATGTAGATCTTGTAGCGGGCACTGACCGAGACGTAGCGCACCGCGTCGATGATCTCCCGCACATCGTCGATGCCGGTGTGCGACGCGGCGTCCATCTCGATCACGTCGATGTGCCGCCCTTCCGCGATCGCACGGCACGGTTCACAGACGTTGCACGGAGTGATCGTCGGGCCGCCCTGCCCGTCCGGTCCGACGCAGTTTAGCGCCTTGGCGATGAGCCTCGCCGTCGAGGTCTTGCCGACACCGCGAACACCGGTGAGCAGGAAGGCATGGGCGATCCGCCCTCGCTCGATGGCATTGGCAAGCGTCTGGACCATCGCGTCCTGCCCGATCAGCCCGGCGAAGGTCTGTGGCCGGTATTTGCGAGCGAGCACGCGATACGGCGAGCCGGCAGCGGGCTTCCGGGGCTCTTCGGGAAGGTCGAGCCCTAATCCGGGCGATTCGTCGTCGTTCACAGCAGCGGTTTAGGGGCTGAGGCTCGCCATTGCGAGCGGTGGAAGCCGGCGACCCGGCACGAAATCGTTGTGGCTGCTTCCTTCCGGACCTGACCAGGTTGGCGACAGCGCCGTCCGCCGACTTCCGGTCGCGCATATGGGGGATGCCCGGCCCTCGCGCAAGTTGAGCCAAGCCGCGAGCGATTTCATCTGCCATTCACTTTCCAGCAAGCCGCCGCAATGCTTCACTCAGACGATGACGCTGCTTCCTCTCCTCATCCTGGCGGCGTCGAGCGCCGGCCAGGCACCCGCCGCTCCCGCTCCTGTCCCGGGGCCCACACCTCGAACTACCCTTCCCTGGCGACGCGGCAGCGGCCGACCATTCATCAGCCCGATGGGCGAGCCCTTCCGGCCCGAGAGCCGCGACGAAAACGGTCTCGCCGAGTGGTTCCGCCAGGCCGACCGCAATCATGACGGCCAACTGACGATCGAGGAGATGCAGGCCGACGCCGAGCGCTTCTTCGCGCTTCTCGACGTCAATCACGACGGCGAAATCGATCCCGAGGAGATCGACCGCTACGAAACCGTGGTAGCGCCCGAGATTTCGAGCGGTCCCCATTTCGCGTTCAGCGCGATGGACGGCGGCGCGCAGCAAGGCGGCGGTCGCGGCGGTGGTCAATGGGGCCATGGCGGCGGTGGCCATCGCCATGGCGGGGGTGGCGAAGGAGGCGGTGTGCGCTTCCATCCTCGAGACATGGATCCGCACCAGGGGGCCGCGCGCTTCGGCCTGCTCGACCTGCCCGAACCGGTCACGGCTGCCGACACGAATTTCAACCGTGGCGTCTCGCTCGAGGAGTTCAAGCAGGCCGCTGGACAGCGCTTCCTAGCGCTTGACCTCGACCATCACGGCTATTTAACCCTCGACGGCTTGCAACGCATCCGACCGGCGCCTCCCCCCGAACCCAACCGCAACCCGTCGACGGACAATCCCCCGCCCGACGAGGATACCCAGTCCTATCAGCCCCCTGACGAATGACTTCGCTCCGCATTACCCTCATCGCGTCGGCCCTGCCGGCCCTGCTCGCCGCCGCGCCGCCTGACTACCGTCCGATCAATGTCGTCGGCCACGCCTGGGCACCGTTCATCAGCCCGATGGGCGAACCGTTCCGCGCCCGCACAAGGGACGACGATACGCTTGCCCGCTGGTTCAACCAGGCGGACGGCAATCATGATGGCCAGGTCACACCTGACGAGTTGAAGGCGGACGCCGACCGTTTCTTTGCGACACTCGATACGGACGGCGATGGCGAGATCGGGCCGGAGGAACTGATCCACTACGAATGGGAACTCGCTCCCGACATCCAGGTCAACTCACGTCTCAAGAGCCAGCCCCGCGAAGGGGCTGCCCTGCCACGGCCCGAATTCGCCGAGGACAGCCCGCAGAAGCATCGCGAGAAAAGCCGTCGCGACGAAGCTGAGCCGCAGCTTGGCGGTCTTCAGGGCGCCGCGCGCTATGGCCTTCTCAACATGCCCGAGCCGGTCGCGGCCGCCGACGCTGACTTCAACCGCAGCATTTCGCGAGCGGAATTCGAGCAGGCGGCGATCGAGCGGTTCAAGCTGCTCGACGTCGATGGCCGCGGTGCGCTCACCCTAACCTCGCTGGAAGCGATGTGGACGAGCGTGCTGGCGAGGGTGAAGGACCGCAAGCGTCGCCCCGATCCTCTTGACACGCGCGTGGGCGTACCGGTCCCGCTGGACCGCTAGCGTCCCATCCAGTTGCGCGCTTCCGGCGGCACCCGAACTCCCAATGACTTCAGGTCCTCGGTGAGCATGATCTGGCAGGCCAGGCGTGAGGTCCGCGTCGCATGCGCGGCGAGGTCGAGCAAATCCTCTTCCTCTTCGCTCGCGGCGGGCAGTCGCTCAAAGTCGGCAGCATCGACGATGACATGGCAGGTCGAACAGGCCATCACGCCCTCGCAAGCGCCCTCGAGTGGCTGGCGCGCCGCCCAGGCGACGTCGAGCAGGCGCTGGCCGGGAGCAGCCTCAACTTCCCTGTCGAGGGTTCCGTCAGCCTTGAAGAAACGCACCAGGGTCACGCGTCGAGCTTCTCCTGAGCAACGGCATGGCGAGCGATCCGCCTGCATGCGTGCACCAGCTCGTCCGCCGTCGTGTACCGGCCGAAGCCCAGCCGAATCGAAGATCGCGCGGCGCGATCATCGAGACCCAGCGCGCGAAGCACATGGCTCGGCCTTCCGGACCCGCTGGCACAAGCGCTCCCAAGCGAGAAGGCGATGTCTCTCAGGTCTGAAATTAGCCTAGCTCCATCAAGGCCTTGGCGGCGAATGTTGAGATTGCCCTTGTAACGATGGGTCGAGCTGCCGTTGACGATCCAATCGTCGCCAAGCGCATCGACCGCCGCGGTCCATAGACGCTCAACGTGATCGCGATCGGCCATGCGCCTCTCATTGGCGAGCTTCGCCGCAGCACCAAACCCGACGCAGAGCGCCGGCGCCAGAGTCCCCGACCGCAGCCCCTGCTCCTGGCCGCCACCGTGAAGCAGTGCGGCAGGCTCGCTACCCTTCTTCATCCAGAGCGCGCCAATGCCCTTCGGCCCATGGATCTTGTGTGCCGACACGGCAACCAGGTCGGGGCCGTCGCCGAGCTCGACCCGGCCGAAGCCCTGGACCGCATCGCAAAGCACCAGCGCGCCCGCCCTGTGCGACAGCTCTACGACTTCGGCGACCGGCTGGATGACTCCGATCTCGTTGTTCACCTGCATGACGGCGACCAGCGCCACACGCTCATCGAGCTCGCGTTCGAGAGGCTCGAGGTCGAGCCTGCCGTCCGGCTGAACCGGAAGGACGGTAAGATCGACGCCCCGTCCCGCCAGCCATTCACAGGTGTCGAGCACGGCGGCGTGCTCGGTGGCCACGGTGATGATCCGGTTTCGGCCGGCGAGCGATTTCTCGACGCGTCCCTTCAGCGCCCAGTTGAGCGCTTCGGTGGCACTGCCGGTAAAGGCGAGGCTGCCGCCCTTAAGCCCAAGCGCCGCCTCAACCTGCCTGCGCGCAACCTCGATCGCCGCTTCCGCCTCGCGGCCCCAGCGCGAGGGCGAATGCGGATTGGCGAAACGCTCTTCGATCCATGGCCGCATCGCTGTCGCGACTTCGGGAGCGATCGGAGTGGTCGCCTGGTAATCGAGGTAGATCATGCGGCCTGCGCGCGAGCAGCAATGCGCCGCCACTCTGCGAGGAAGCGGTCGACGTCGGCCTCGCTGGTGTCCGGTCCAAAGCTGATGCGGAGGAAGCTGCCCGCGATCTCCGGCGGAACATCCATCGCGGCGAGCACGTGGCTAGCCTTCATCGCGCCGGACGAGCAGGCGCTTCCCGCCGACACGGCAATGCCGGCAAGGTCGAGTTGCACAAGCAGTGAGGCGCTGGCCGCGCCGGACATGGCAATCGCGCCAATCGTCGGGATGCGCGGAGCACCTTCGCCGATCACCACGCCGCCAGTCGCCTTCACATTTTCCTCAAGCCGCGCGCGGAGTGCCGCAAGCCGGTCCATGCCATAGGCTCGCGCCGCCAGCGCTGCTGCGAAGGCCAGCGCGTTGGGCGCGTCCTGGGTGCCGCGACGATACCCCTTTTCCTGGCCGCCGACGGCCTCCAGCGTGCCGAGACTGCGGACCAGCAGCACGCCGATGCCCGGCGGACCGCCGAGCTTGTGCGCGCAGGCGGCGATGAAATCGGCGTCCGGTAGCGACAGCTTGCCAGCGGATTGGGCGCAGTCGACGAGTAGCAATGAACCCGCCTCGCGGATCATCGGACCAAGCCGCTCCAGAGGCTGGATGACTCCGGTCTCGTTGTTGGCCTGCTGGATCGCAACCAACGCCGGGCCTTCGGCAAGGATCGCGGCGAGCGCCGCCTCGTCGATCAGCCCATCGCGGTCGACCGGGATAACTTTGGAGCCCGCACCCATCGTGTGGCCGACGATCGGGTGCTCGGTCGCGCCATGCGCGCGGCCTGCAACATGCGCACGCTTGGCGACGATCTCGATCGCTTCGCTAGCCCCGCTAGTGAAGATGACGTCATGACGCCAGTTCAGCACGTCTGCGATGGTCGAGCGCGCCTCCTCGAGCAGCGCGCGCGAGGCGCGACCTTCCGCATGGGGAGAACTCGGGTTCGCCCACGCGTCGAGCCCGCGCTGCAGCGCAGCCCGCGCTTGGGGGATGATGGGCGTCGTCGCCGCATGGTCGAGATAAAGTCGCTGCTGGCTACTCAAAACCGCCGGATTCCTGCCAATTGCCACATGAACGGCGGCCCCTATATAGGAGCGCACGCTGCTGCGCACCCGCGCAGCGCCACCTTATTCGCGAGCTCGACGCCACTTACATGCCCGAAGTCATTTTCCCAGGCCCCGAGGGGCGCCTCGAAGGCCGTTTCCATCCCGGCACCCGCCCCCGCGCACCCGTCGCATTGATCCTGCATTCGCACCCGCAGGCCGGCGGCACGATGAACAACAAAATCGTGCAGCTTCTCTACCAGACATTCGTCAAGCGCGGCTTCGCGACCTTGCGCTT
>Ga0207657_10005281_pt1 | contig 13536 bp, 10 predicted proteins | sample KBSC33metaG_FD_184316 | JGI IMG/M metagenome (GOLD analysis project Ga0207657, IMG submission 184316) | Corn rhizosphere microbial communities from Kellogg Biological Station, Michigan, USA - KBS C3-3 metaG (SPAdes) (version 2) | ecosystem: Host-associated > Plants > Roots > Rhizosphere > Soil ... | reverse complement strand
CAGACGGCCACCACGACGAAGGCCGCGCCGGCCGCGAAGGCACCGGCCCGGACCGCCGTGAAGGCCAAGACCGCGACCCGGGCGAAGCGGCCGGCGCCGGCGACGACGCGCAAGGCCGCGCCACCGCCCCAGCCGCGGACGTACACGCCGCCGCCGGTGCCCGACCCGACGGCCACCGAGGCTCCGGCACCGCAGCCCACCACGCCGAGGCGGACGCCGACCCGGACCCCGGCGCCGCCGCCGCGGACCACCACCGCGCCCGCTCCGCCGCCGGCACCGCCCACCACCACCGCGGCACCGACGCCGTCGCCGACGACGGATCCGGCGCCCGACCCGACCCCGACCGGCGGCACGTGAAGCCAGCCGCCTTCGCCCCGGCCCAGCACCACGCCGGTTCTTCCCCGCCACCGACCCCGCCGGCTCACGCCGCACGGGCCCAGCTCACCGTGCCCCGGGAAGCGCAGGTTGTGCGCGGCCGGTTCGAGGCGCTCGGGACGTACGGGGAGCTGCTGCTGGACGGGCGGCCCGACGCGCTCGGGACCGCGATGCGCATCCTCCGCACCGAGCTGGCCGCGATCGACCTGGCCTGCAGCCGGTTCCGGGCCGACTCCGAGCTGATGGCCGTCAACGCCGCGGCCGGCGCCACCGTGCCGGTCAGTGCGCTGTTCGTGGAGGCCGTCCGCACCGCGCTGACCGCGGCCGAGCAGACCGGCGGTGACGTCGACCCGACGCTCGGCGGCGCGATGGTGGCCGCCGGGTACGACGCCGACTACGCCGCCCTGCCCGCCGACGGTCCGGCCACGAGTGCCGCGCCGCCGCCGCCGGGCGCGTGGCGCGAGATCGAGGTGAGCAACGACGCGATCCGGATCCCGCCCGGCACCGCGCTCGACCTCGGTGCGACCGCGAAGGCGCTGGCAGTCGACCGCGCCGCCGCTGCGATCGCGGCGGAGACCGGCGCCGGCGTCCTGGTCAACGTCGGCGGTGACCTCGCCGCGGCCGGCCCGGTGCCGCCGGCCGGTTGGCCGGTGCGGCTCACCGACGACACCGCGCGCGAGGACGTGACCACGCCGGGGCATGCCGGTCCGGTCGTCCGGATGCACGGCGGCGGCCTGGCCACGTCGAGCACCGCGGTCCGGCGCTGGCGCCGCGGCGGCACCGCCTTCCACCACGTGCTCGATCCGCGCACCGGCCTGCCCGCCGAGCCGGTCTGGCGCACGGTGACCGTCACCGCGGCCAGCTGCGTCGACGCGAACACCGCCAGCACCGCCGCGATCGTCCGGGGCCGGCGCGCGGCCGACTGGCTGGCCGCACTCGGGCTGCCGTCCCGCCTGGTCGACGAGTCCGGCGCGGTGCACCGGGTGGCCGGCTGGCCCGCCGACCGCGAGGACGCGGCATGAGCGGCCTGCTCAGCAACCCGCAGCTGACCTGGTACCTGACCCGGGCCAGCGGGATCGTCGCGCTGGCCCTGCTCACGATGAGCATGGTGCTCGGCATCGTCGCCGGCACCCGGCTGTCCAGCACCCGCTGGCCGCGGTTCGTCACCCAGGGCCTGCACCGCAACATCTCGCTGTTCGTTCTCGTACTGCTCGCGCTGCACGTCGGCGCCGCGGTCGTCGACGACTACGTCACGATCACCGTTCAGGAGTCCCTGATCCCGTTCATCGGGACGTACCGGCCGATCTGGATGGGGCTCGGCGCGCTGGCCTCCGACCTCGTGATCGCGATGATCGTGACGAGCCTGCTGCGCCAGCGGATCGGGTACGAGACCTGGCGCGCCGTGCACTGGACGGCCTACCTGTGCTGGCCGCTGGCCGTCGTGCACACCCTCGGCACCGGCTCGGACGTCCGCAAGACGTGGTCGGTGCTGTTCACCCTCGCCTGCGTCGCGCTCGTGCTGCTGGCCATGGCCTGGCGGATCGTCGCCGGTTGGCCGCGGCGGGCACTGCTGCGGGCCAGCGCGGTGCTGCTCACCGCCTGCGCGGTGGCCATCGTCTTCACCTGGGCCAAGCAGGGACCGTTCGCGCCGGGCTGGTCGAAGCGCTCGGGCACCACGCAGACGACGGGGCAGAAATGAGCGCGCCGACCTACCACCGGCCACACTGGCCGGAGCAGTCCGCCACCGGCGAGTGGGTGCGCGAGGACGTGCCGGGCCAGCCGGCGCCGGCCGCGGCGCCGAGCGGTGAGCTCACCGGCGAGTGGCCGACCGGGATGTGGGAGCGCCGGCAGGTGCCGGCAGTGGCCGAGCGGGCGGGGATCGCCGCCCCGGCCGGCCCGGGCGTGCCGCGACTGCTGGCCGGAGTGCGGCCGGACGGGCGGCCGGTGAGCCTGGGCGAGCACCGCGCCAGGTTCGGGCCGCTGCGTACCGCCGGCGCCGGCCGGCTCATCGCCGAGAGCGGGCTGCGCGGCCGCGGCGGCGCCGGCTTCCCGGTCGACGCGAAGGTCCAGGCCGTCCGGGTCGCGGGCGGCAAGCCGGTGGTGGTCGTCAACGGCGCCGCCGGAGACCCGCTGGGGGAGAAGGACAGCTTCCTCATCAGCCGGCTGCCGCACCTCATCCTGGACGGGGCGCAGGTCGCCGCCGACGCGGTCGAGGCCCGGCAGATCCTGGTCTCGATCGTCGACCGGCCCGGCGTGTACGACGTGATGGAACGCGCGATGGGCGAGCGGCGGCGGGCCAGGACCGACGAGGCGCCGATGAAGCTCGTCGCCGCGCCGGACCGGTACGTCACCGGCGAGTCGTCGGCGACCGCTGCGCTGCTGTCCGGGAACGCGGCGCTGCCGACGTACAACCCGCCGCAGACCGCGGAGCGCGGCGTGAAGGGCCGGCCCACGCTGGTGCAGAACGTCGAGACGCTGGCCAACCTCGCGCTGCTGTCCCGCAACGGCTCCGAGTGGTTCCGGCAGGTCGGCCAGCCGGAGGAGCCGGGGTCGCTGGTGCTGACCGTGCGCGGGGCGGTCGCGCAGCCGTCGGTGGTCGAGTTGCCGGTCGGAGCCACCGTCGAGCAGGCGCTGTCCGGCGTGGGCTGGCTGACCGAGCAGGTCGGCGCCGTGCTGGTCGGCGGCTGTGCCGGGCGGTGGCTGCCGGCGACGACCGCGATGTCCGCGCCGCTCTCGCACACCGGGATGGCGGCGGCCGGCGGCACGCTCGGGGCCGGCATCGTCATCGCCCTGCCCGACCGGGCCTGCGGGCTGGACGAGACCGCGCGGCTGGCGCGCTACCTGGCCGACCAGTCGGCCGGGCAGTGCGGCGCCTGCCTCAACGGGCTGCCGGCGATCGCCGGCGCGCTCACCGCGCTCGCCACCGGGAAGGGCGACCGGTCCACGGTGGGCCGGCTGCACCGGTGGTGCTCGATCGTGTCCGGGCGCGGGGCGTGCTCCCACCCGGACGGCACGACCGGGCTGGTCGCCTCGGCGCTCGAGGTGTTCGCCGAGGACGTCGACCGGCACCTGGCCGGCTGGTGCGGGCGCCCGCTTCGCGGCGTGCTGGCGCTGCCGGCCGAGCGGAAAGGGGGGAAGCGGCGATGAGCCGACATTCACGGGGGGACGAGGCGGTGGCGTCGCGACGGTCGCGGCGGCGGGCCGAGGAACCCTCGATCACGGAGTGGTTGGACTCGGGGTCGTACGGTCCGTACGCCGCGGACGCCAACCGCGGGCTGTCCGGGGAGCCGGCGAGCAGCGAGCTGCCGCCGCCCTACGAACCGCCGCCACCGCCGGCCTACGAGCCGTCGTCCTCTTACGATCCCTCGCCCTCCTACGGGACGGCGTCCGGCGGGTACGGCGCCGCGGACTACGGGGCGGCGGGCTACGGGGCGGTGTCCGTCGAGCCGGCGCAGGCCGGCTACGAGGCCGGTTCGTCGGGCGGCTCCGCGTACACCGGTTCGTACGGCGCGTCCTCCTACGAGACGGGCTCCCCCGGTTACGGGAGTGCGCCGGCTGAGGTCCCGTCGCCGGACGGCGGTTCCTACGGGTCCGTCGACCGGGCCCCAGCCGGATACGACTCAGCGCCTTCCTACACCGGCTCGGCGCGCGACCCGGCCCCGTCCGCCTACGATTCCGGACCGTCGTACAGCGGCTCCTACGGGTCGGTCGAGCCGGCCCCGGCCGGGTACGACTCAACGCCTTCCTACACCGGTTCGTACGGAGGCTCGGCGCCCGATCCGGCTCGCTACGACTCCGGACCGTCGTACTCCGGCACCTACCGGGCTGCGGCGCCCGATCCGGCTCCGTCCGCCTACGGCACAGGGTCGTCGTACCCCGGTTCCTACGGGGTCGCGGCGGCGCATGATCCGCCCCCGTCCGGGTACGGCAGCGGGTCGTACGGGGCGGCCGACCCGGCTCCCGCCTACGACACCGGCTCGTACGGCGGCTCCGCCTACGGCACCGCCTCCGCTGATCCGGCCCCGTCTGCCTACGAGGCCGGCCCGTACGGCGGCTCGGGTTACTCGGGCGGGCCGGCGGAGGTGCCGGGATACGACGGCTACAGCCGGACCGCGTCGGCCGATCCGGCACCGTCCACTTACGACAGCAGTCCGTACGGGACCGGGTCGCCGTCCTCGTACGCCGGTTCGTACGGGACGCACGCGGCGGCGGCCGATGCCGAGCCGCCGTCGTACGCCGGCTCCTACGGAACGTACGGCGGCCCGTACGGTGGTCCGTCCACTGAGGACTCCTACGGAACGTACGGCGGCTCGTACGGTGGTCCGTCCACTGAGGACTCCTACGGCGCGCACGCCGGGCCGCCGCCCGCTGTGTCCACTCCGGACACTGCGGTCAGCGAACCGTTCCTGGCGCCGCCCGCGTACGAGCGACCGGCCGACAGGTACCGGTCGATCCCCGCCGTGTCGAACCCGAACCGACCTCCACCGGGCGAGTACGGCCTCCGGTCGGCCGACCCGCCGATGACGGACTACCTGACCCGCGAGCCGATCCCGGAACCGCCTTCCCTGGTTCCGGTCCCGGCTCCGGTCCGCCCGCCGACCACGCCGATCCCGAGCGCCGCCCGGTCCCGCAAGGCGCCGAAGGAGCCACCGCGCCCACCGGTCGACCGTGCCGGCCGGCTGCGGATGCGGGTCAACCCGGTGGCCTGCGACGGTCACGGCCTGTGCGCCGAGCTGCTCCCGGAGATCGTCAGCCTCGACGACTGGGGCTACCCGATGCCGGTCGTCGCGGAGGTGCCGGCGGAGCTGGAGGGCCACGCCCAGCGGGCGGCCCAGCAGTGCCCGACGCTGGCGATCATCCTGGAGCGGCGCCAGCCACGAATCCGGTAGCCGACGTGGACTACGTGACCCGGGCGATCTCGCTCGGGTAGCCGCGGTGCGCCCCGGACGACACCACGTCCCGGATCACCGCCAGCGCGTCGTACACCTCGGCGAAGTGGGTGGTCAGCGGCGCCGGACCGAGCCGCAGCCGGTCCGGCGTCCGGTAGTCGGGCACCACGCCGCGGTCGAGCAGGGCCTGGCAGACCTGCCAGGCCTGCGGGTGCTCCAGCGACACGTGCGACCCGCGCAGCGCCGGATCCCGCGGTGAGGCCAGCCGGAAGCCGAGCGGCGCCAGCCAGGCGTCAGCCAGCGTGACCAGGTAGGCGGTCATCGCCTGCCCCTTGGCCCGCAGCCGGTCGATGCCGGCCTCGGCCAGCACCCGGACCCCTTCCTCGACCCCGACCAGCGACAGCACCGGCGGCGTGCCGACCAGGAACCGGTCGATCCCCGGCGCCGGCTCGTACGCGGCAGGCATGGCGAACTGGTCGGCGGCGCCGAACCAGCCCTGGATCGGCTGCCGCAGCTGCGCCTGCAGGTCCGAGCGCACGTAGAGGTAGGCCGGCGAGCCGGGGCCGCCGTTGAGGTACTTGTACGTGCACCCCACGGCCAGGTCCGCCGCCGCGGCGGCCAGCCCGACCGGCACCGACCCGCCGGAGTGCGACAGGTCCCACAGCACGAGCGCGCCGGCCTCGTGCGCGGCCGCGGTGATCGCCGGCAGGTCGAGCAGCGCCCCGGACCGGTAGGCCACGTGCGAGAGCACCACCACCGCCACCGACCGATCGAGCGCCTCGACCACGGACTCCGTCGACACCCCGGCGTCGATGTCGGCCGGCAGGTCCCGCAGCGTCAGCCCGCGGGCCGCGCACAGCCCCTGCAGCACGTACCGGTCGGTGGGGAACTCGTCCGGCGTCGACAGCACGACCGACCGCCCCGGCCGGGCCGACACCGCCGCCCAGGCAAGCTTGTAGAGGTTCACCGAGGTCGAGTCGGCGACCACCACCTCGCCCGGGCGGGCGCCGAGCAGCGAGGTGCCGATCAGGTCGCCGATCCGGTGGGCCAGCGAGATCCAGGTCGACCAGGACCGGACCAGCCCACCGCCCCACTCGTCGGCCACCACCTCGGCGACGCGGCCCGCCGTCGACCGGGGGAGCCGGCCGAGCGAGTTCCCGTCCAGGTAGAGCACTCCGGGCGCCGGTACGAACTCGGCGGCGAACCCGGCCAGCGGGTCGGCGTCGTCGAGCGCCAGCGCGTACTCCCGCGCAGTCTCATCCATCCGGCAGATCATCCCGCGGCCCCGGGCCGGATATGTTCGGCGCATGGCGGAACTCCACGAGATGACCGCGTTGGAGCAGGCCGAGGCGGTACGCAGCCGCCGGGTCAGCCCCGTCGAGCTGGTCGAGCACTACCTCGACCGGATCGAGCGGCGCAACGCTGAGCTTGGCGCGTTCATCACGGTCACCGGTGAGGACGCGCTGGCCCGGGCCAAGGAAGCCGAGGACCAGCTGACCAAGTCCGACCGGGCGACGCTGCCGCCGCTGTTCGGGGTGCCCATCGCGATCAAGGACCTGAACCTGACCGCGGGGATCCGGACCACGTTCGGCTCGACGCTGTTCGCCGACTTCGTGCCGCCCGTCGACGACAACGTCGTCACCTTGCTGCGCCGGGCCGGCACGATCAGCCTGGGCAAGACCAACACGCCGGAGTTCGGGCTGCCCTGCTACACCGAGAACAACGTGGCTCCGCCGGCCCGGACGCCGTGGGATCCGACCCGCTCGGCCGGTGGGTCCAGCGGCGGCTCCGCGGCCGCGGTCGCTGCCGGGCTGGTCCCGTTCGCGCAGGGCAGCGACGGCGGCGGTTCCGTCCGCATCCCGGCCAGCGTCTGCGGCCTGTTCGGGATCAAGCCCGCTCGAGGCCGGGTCAGCAACGGCCCGGTCCTCGGCGACGTCACCGGCCTGGCCTGGAACGGCCCGCTGGCCCGCGGTGTCCGGGACGCGGCGGCGATGCTCGACGCGATGGCGGTGCCGATGCCTGGCGACCCGTACTGGGCGCCCCCGCTGGCCGGCGGCGCGACCTTCCTCTCGTACGCCGGCCGCGACCCGGGCACGCTGCGCATCGGCCGGTACGTGACCCCGGCCGTCGAGGGCGCCGAGGTGCACCCGGACTGCCTGGCCGCGTACGAGGCGGCGACCGAGGCGCTGACCGGGCTCGGGCACCAGGTGGAGGACATCGACGGCCCGTTCCCGCCCGAGGCGATCGGCGTGTTCGAGACCGTCTGGGGCGTGTCGGCGGCGTCCGCCCCGGTCGACCCGGCCCGGGAGGGCGAGCTGCTGCCGCTGACCCGCTGGCTGCGCGCCCGGGGTGCGGCGACCAGCGGCGCCGAGTTCGTCGGCGCGATGTCCCAGCTGCAGATGCTCACCCGGCAGTGGATCGCCCGCACCGCCGGGTACGACGCGGTGCTGACGCCGACGCTGGCCAGCCCGCCGGTGCCGGTCGGCTGGTTCGGCGAGACCGGCGACCCGGCCGAGGACTTCGTCCGGCAGGAGCGGTTCACCCCGTTCACGGCGATCTACAACGTGACCGGTCAGCCGGCGGTCAGCGTGCCGATGCACTGGTCCGGCGGGGATCCGACGCTGCCGATCGGGGTGATGCTCGCCGGGCGGCCGGCGGACGAGGCGACGCTGATCTCGCTGTCGGCGCAGCTGGAGGACGCCGTGCCCTGGGTCGATCGGCACCCGCCGGGGTGGTGAGCAGCCGCGGTTCCCGCCCCCGGCCGCTTCCGAACCCGGAGGTGAACGGCCTGGCGTGGTTCGCTACGGTAACCGGGTGACCGTCTGGCAGACCGTGCTGGTGTTCGCGGTGATACCGCTGGCCGGGCTCGCCGTGCTGGCCGCGCTGACCTTCGCGCCCGGCGCCACCCGCAGCCCGCGCTACCGCGTCGGCAAGCCGTGGGACTACGAGCCGGTCTGGTATATCGCTCGTCCTGACGTGGCGGCGCCGGCCGGCAGCGCCGAGGGGCGGGCCGCGTTGGCCGCCGCCTCCCGACCCGAGCGGTCCGAGCTGACCAGTGGGGGGCCGGCCCACGGGCCGGCGTCGGTCCTCGACGCGGACACCGGCACGGCGAGAGGTGGGGCCAGTGGCGAGTGGTGAGGTGCGGACCGAGCCGCACGTCGACCCGGACATCGCCGCCCGGACCGACACGGTGGGCCGCCCCGGCGGCGACCTGGGGCCGGCGGCGAACGCCGAACACGCGCGCGACCTGGTGGCCGGCAAGGACCACGAGGTCACCGACTTCACCGCGGCCGCCCGGCGGCGAGCGCCCGGGCCGTTCACGCCGCGGCAGCTGTCCCGGCTGGACGAGGCGCTGACCCTGTCGAGCCGGGAGTCCGGCCTCGACTTCTCGGTGTGGGTGGGTGAGCTCGAGGAGCCGACCCGGGAGCACGCGGAACGGCTGCACGCCGGGCTGCCGCGCCCGGCCGACGGCGTGCTGATCGCGGTCTCGCCGGGCCAGCGGGTGCTGCACATCGTCACCGGCGAGCACTCCTCCCGCCGGCTGCCGGACCGTTCGGCCGCGCTGGCGGCGCTGTCGATGCGCGCCTCGCTCTCGGTCGGCGACCTGGTCGGCGCGCTGGTGAACGGGCTGCGGATGCTCTCCGACCAGGCCGGCCGGGCCAACCCCAGGGCCGCCGGCACCCCGCTGGCCCCGCCGCACCACCACGGCGGTTAGCCGGCCGGCTCTCCGGGCAGCCGGTAGACCGAGACGTGCGAGCGGGACTCGGCGGTGAACTCGGTCCCGCTCCAGTCCGCGTGCCTGCTCTCCAGCTCGAAGCCGGCCAGCTGGGCCATCAGGTCGAGCTCGGCCGGCCAGATGTAGCGGTGCGGGCTGCGGAACAGCGACGCCTCCGTCCCGTCGCCGAACCGGAAGTGGTGTGAGACCACCCGCTGCTGCACGGTGTCGTACGTGTCCAGCACGATGTAGCCGGGCTCGACGTGCCCGACGGTGGCCTCCTGCCCGAGCGGGAGCCGGCGTAGCTCGGGCACCCACAGCTCGATGACGAACCGGCCACCTGGCACCAGGTGCCGCGCCGCGTTGCGGAAGCAGGCGACCTGCTCGGCCTGCGTCTGCAGGTTGGAGATCGTGTTGAACACGAGGTAGACGAGCGTGAACTCGCCGGGCACACGGGTGGTGGCCATGTCACCCACGACCACCTCGAGCGCCGCGGCGTCGAGCTTGGTCCGGAGCTGGTCGACCATCGGCCGGGACAGCTCGATGCCGGTGACCGGGACGCCGCGCTGGGCCAGCGGCACGCCGACGCGCCCGGTCCCGATCGCGAACTCGAGCGCTCGCCCGTCGCCGGCGAGCTCGGCCAGCCGGTCCACCGCGGGATCGAGCACGTCGGGAGCGAACATGCCCTCGCCCGGCGTGTCGTAGCGCGCCGCCGCCTCCGCGTTCCAGATGTCCTCTTGCCGCACACGCCGACCCTGGCAACGAGCGGTGCCCGGCGTCCACCGGGTTTCGGCGCGCTACCCGGCGGCGTCCCGGGCCCGGCCGCGCAGCGAGCGGACCGCGTCGTCGCGGCCCTCGGCGACCAGCCGGCGCAGCGCCGGCGGGTTGGCCGGGTCGGCCAGGAACGCCTCGGCCCGCTCGACCACGTCGGTCGAGGCTGCGTCCGGGAACAGCCCGACCACCACGTTCTGCGCCGGCTCGCTGGTCCGCCGCTCCCAGACGTCCGGGATCACGGCGAAGTAGGGCTGCACGTACGGCTCGGTCAGCTCGGTCTGGGCCGGGTGGAAGAAGCCGCCGATGACCGCCTCGTTCATCGCGTTGGGCAGCTCGTCGTCCTCGGTGGCCAGCCGCCACGCCTCGGCCTTCGCCGCCGCGGTCGGCCGCAGCGCCCGCGCGGTCGCCGCCCGCCGCTGCCCGGCCGCGGTCGGGTCGCGGTCGAGCTCGGCCTCGATCGCGTCGTCGCCGGCGGCGCCGACGGCGACCAGCGCGGACAGCAGCGTCCAGCGCAGGTCGGTGTCCACGGCCAGCCCCGGCACGGTCTCGGTCCCGTCGAGCAGCCCGCGGACCAGCGCGACGTGCGCCGGCGCCCGGGTCGCGGCGGCCAGCGTGCGGGCCCAGGCCAGCTGCAGGTCCGAACCGGGCGCGGCCGCCCGCAGCTGCTCCTCGGCCAGCGCGGCCAGCCGGGACCAGCCCTCCGGCGCCCAGGCCGGGTCGACGTAGTGCACCAGCGCCGAGCGGATCTTCGACTGGATCGACTGCACCACGCCGATCTCGGTCTCCCGGGTCACGCCGGCCAGCGCGAGCGCCACGTAGTCGCGGGCGCGCATCTCGCCGTCCCGGGTCATGTCCCAGGCGGCGCCCCAGCACAGCGTCCGCGGCAGCGGGTCGTCGATGTCGCCGAGCCGGGCGATCACGGTCGCCAGCGAGCGCTCGTCCAGCCGCACCTTCGCGTACGTCAGGTCCTCGTCGTTGACCAGCAGCAGCTCCGGCTGGGCGACGCCGACCAGTTCCGGCACCTCGGTCCGGGCGCCGGACACGTCCAGCTCGACCCGCTCGGTGCGGACCAGCTTGGTGCCCTCGGACCGGTAGAGGCCGACCGCCAGCCGGTGGTCGCGCAGCGGGCCGCCGCCCGGCTCGGCCGGCGACTGCACGATCGCGAACGACGCGTACCGCCCGCTCTCGTCGAGGGTGAACTCCGGGTGCAGCGCGTTGACCCCGGCCGTCTCCAGCCACAGCTGCGACCAGCGGGACAGGTCCCGTCCGGACTCCTCGCTGAGCACGCCCAGCAGGTCGGCCAGCGTGGTGTTGGCGTACTCGTACCGGCGGAAGTAGACCTGCATCGCCCGCAGGAACTGCTCGATCCCCACGTATGCGGCCAGCTGCTTGAGCACGCTGGCGCCCTTCGCGTAGGTGATGCCGTCGAAGTTGACCTCGACCGCCTGCACGTCCGGGATGTCGGCGGCGATCGGGTGCGTCGAGGACAGCTGGTCCTGCCGGTAGGCCCAGGTCTTCTCGATGGTGGCGAACGTGGTCCAGGCGGACGTGAACCGGGTCGCCTGCGCCTGCGCGAGCACGGACGCGAAGCTGGCGAACGACTCGTTCAGCCAGAGATCGTCCCACCAGCGCATGGTGACGAGGTCGCCGAACCACATGTGCGCCATCTCGTGCAGGATCGTGTCGGCGCGCCGCTCGTACGAGTAGTCGGTGACCTTCGAGCGGAAGACGTAGTCGTCGAGGAACGTGACGCAGGCCGCGTTCTCCATCGCGCCGGCGTTGAACTCGGGCACGAACAGCTGGTCGTACTTGTCGAACGGGTATCGGTAGTCGAACGCCCGGTGATACCAGTCGAAGCCCTGCTTGGTGATCAGCAGGATCTCGTCGGCGTCGAGGTGCTCGGCCAGCGAGGCCCGGCAGTAGACGCCGAGGTCGATGCCGTCGTGGCTGTCGGTCACCTTGTGGTACGGCCCGGCGACCAGCGCGGTCACGTACGGGGAGAGCGGCGGGGTGGTGCGGAACTTGACCACCTGCGCGCCGCCGGCGCCCTCGGTGACCTCCTCCGCCCGCCCGTTGGAGACGACCTCCCAATGCGCGGGCGCGGTCACCGTGAGGGCGAAGGTGCCCTTGAGGTCGGGCTGGTCGAAGCAGGTGTACATCCGCTTCGCGTCCGCGGTCTCGAACTGCGAGTAGAGGTAGACCTCGCCGTCGACCGGGTCGACGAACCGGTGCAGTCCCTCGCCGGTGTTCGTGTAGAGCAGGTCGGCGTCGACGACGAGCACGTTGTCGGCGGCCAGGTCGGGCAGCGCCAGCCCGTCCTCCGGCCGGTACGCCGAGGTGTCCAGGGCCCGCCCGTTGAGGGTGACCTCGCGGAACCCGTCCGCGATCACGTCGACGAACGTCGCCGCGCCGGGCCGGGACGCGGTGAACCGGATCGTGGTCCGGCACCGGAAGGTCCGCTCGCCGGGCTTGCCGCCGCCGTCGGTCAGGTCGAGCTCCACCTCGTAACCGGAGACGGACACCAGCTCGGCGCGGGCCCGCGCATCGACCCTGGTCAGGTTCGGAACACCCATCCCCGCAGTCTGGCACGCCGGTCCGACTGGGCCGACCGGGTTATCCGGACCGCCGCACAGGTCACGGCGGGAATGCGACCGGGCATACCAACGCTGCCGAGAACGGACCATCCGTTTCCGTAGGAGGAGCTGAATGAGCGAGCGGACCAAGGTCGACTTCTGGTTCGACCCGATCTGCCCCTGGGCGTGGCTGACGTCCCGGTGGATTCTCGAGGTGGAGAAGCAGCGGCCGCTCGATCTGAGCTTCCACGTGATGTCGCTGTCGGTGCTCAACGCCGACAAGGAGGGCCTCCCGGACAGCTACCGGGAGATGCTCGGCAAGGGCTGGGGCCCGGTGCGGGTCGCGATCGCGGCCGAGCAGAAGTTCGGCACCGAGGTGCTCCGCAAGCTCTACACGGCCCTCGGCACCCGGATCCACCAGCAGAAGGCCGGCTACGAGCGGGACACGCTGGTCGCCGCGCTGGAGGAGGCCGGGCTGCCGGTCGAGCTGGCCGACGCCGCCGACTCCACCGACTATGACGAGGCACTGCGGGCCTCCCACCACGCCGGCATGGACCCGGTGGGCTACGAGGTGGGCACGCCGGTGATCCACGTCGACGGCACCGCATTCTTCGGCCCGGTGATCTCCCGGGTGCCGACCGGCGCGGAGGCCGCGACGGTCTTCGACGGCGCGGTCGCGCTCGCCACCAACCCGTACTTCTACGAGCTCAAGCGGACCCGCACCGAGGGCCCGCAGTTCGACACGGTCCCGGACTCGGCCCTAGCGGTCGAGTAGCCGCAACGCGCCGAGCTCCGGCGGCTCTTCCGGTCGTCGTGCGCCCGTCGCCGCGGTGAATGCCGCCGCGACGGGGGCGCAGGCGAAGATCCCGCCGACGCCGGCGACCGGCAGGTCACCGAGCCGGGCCCGGACGGCGGCGGCCAGCTCGGCCAGGTGGGCGGCCGCCTCGGCCAGGATCCGCGCCGCCACCGCATCCCCGCCGGTCGCCCCGTCCCCGGCGGCGGCGGCGACCTGCGGGACCAGGCGGGAGAGCAGCCGGCGGTCGGTGGGGCGCTGGTGCACCAGCGTCTCGGCGCCGGTCAGCGTGTCGAACGCGGTGCGGACCACGTCGGCGAGCGCGGTCGGCGGGCCGGTGCCGTCGGCGGCCCGCAGCGCCGCCCGCACCGCCTCCCGGCCGATCCAGTAGCCGCCGCCCTCGTCGCCGAGCAGGAA
>Ga0207657_10005279_pt1 | contig 13538 bp, 12 predicted proteins | sample KBSC33metaG_FD_184316 | JGI IMG/M metagenome (GOLD analysis project Ga0207657, IMG submission 184316) | Corn rhizosphere microbial communities from Kellogg Biological Station, Michigan, USA - KBS C3-3 metaG (SPAdes) (version 2) | ecosystem: Host-associated > Plants > Roots > Rhizosphere > Soil ... | reverse complement strand
CTTGATGTGATTGATGATCGCCTCGTCCATCTCGTCGCCGCCGACGCGCAGCGACTGCGAGACGACGATCCCGCCGAGCGAGATCACCGCGACCTCGGTCGTGCCGCCGCCGATGTCCACGATCATGTTCCCGGTCGGCTCCGCGACGGGTAGACCGGCGCCGATCGCGGCTGCCATCGGCTCCTCGATCAGGTACGCCTGCCGCGCGCCGGCCGACAGCGTCGCCTCCTCCACCGCGCGCTTCTCGACGCCCGTCACGCCGGACGGGACGCAGACGACCACGCGCGGGTGCGCGAAGCGGTACTGGTGCACCTTCTGGATGAAGTGGCGGAGCATCTGCTCGGTCACGTCGAAGTCGGCGATCACGCCGTCCTTCAGCGGGCGGATCGCCTGGATCGTTCCCGGCGTCCGGCCGAGCATCCGCTTCGCCTCGACGCCGACCGCGTGCACCTCGCCCGAGCGCTGGTCGATCGCGACGACCGACGGCTCCGAGAGGACGATGCCGCGGCCGCGCACGTAGACGAGCGTGTTGGCGGTGCCGAGGTCCACCGCCATGTCGCGGCCGCCGAAGCCAGTCAGTCCTGAAAAGAGGCCCATAGACCGCCCGGAGCATATCCGCAAAGTCTCGAAGTCCCGACAGAGTCGCGACTCCCACGACACGGCTTTCCGCCTAGGTTCGGGGTGTGAACGTCGTGACGCTGATCGGCAACCTCGCGACCGAGGTCGAGCTGCGCGAGGTCGGGCCGGACAAGAAGGTGGCGAGCTTCGTGCTCGCGGTGGACCGCGCAAGCCGCGACGGCGGCGCGGACTTCGTCCGCGTCTCGGCCTGGGACCGGCAGGCCGAGCTGTGTGCGGAGTACCTCGGCAAGGGACGGCGGATCGCGATCGACGGGCGCCTCAGGTCCCGCTCGTGGGAAGACGACGGAAAGCGGCGGAGCGCGCTCGAGGTCGTCGCCCGGCGGGTCGAGTTCCTCGGCGGCGGCCCGAGGCACGACGAGGATGAGGGCGAAGGTGGGGAGGTGATTCCGTTCGAGGCGCCTACCGCGGTCTAGGGGAGCGAGTCGACGAACTCGTGGATCGCCGCGAGGCAGGCATCCGGCCGCTCGCCGATCAGGAGGTGGCCACAGCCGGCGATCGTGCGTAGCGGTGCGCGCAGGCGGCGCGCGTACTCGATTCCGTCCTCGAGCCGCACCCAGTTGTCGCTCGCTCCCCAGAGGCAGAGGCAGGGACAGCCGACGCGGTCGAGCTCGGTGCGCGGGTCCGACGCGAGCAAGGCGCGACCGGCCTGGCGCGTGTCGGTGTGGTGCGCGGGGCCGACGAGAAAGGCCTCGGCGAGCTCGGGCTCGAGCGCATCCGGATCGGCGACGCCCCACCAGCCGAACGCGGCGCGACGGCCGAGCCGGGAGTGCGCCCACGCCTGCCGGTACGGAGCGATCAGGCGCCCCGGACGCGCGACGCCGAGCAGGGTGAGCGTGATCTGTGCCGCTCGCGAGGCGGAACCGATGCCGGCCGCGGCGGCGAGGACGAGCCCACGGGTCGCCGCCGGCCGGAGTGCCGCGGCCCGCAGGGCGACGACGCCGCCGAGCGAGTGGCCGATCCAGACGGCGTCACGCGCCTCCTCGGCGTCCGCGATCGCGAGGACGGCCTCGGCGAGAGCGTCGACATCTCGCGCTTCGGGCAATGGATGGGAGCGTCCGTGGCCCGGCAGGTCGGGAACGAGCACGCGGTGACGGGCCGCCAGCGGCGGCGCAAGCGCGCGCCAGTTCTCGATCGTCCCTCCCAGCCCGTGCACCAGCACGAGCGGGCGGCCATCCCCGCCGACCGCATAGCGAAGCCGCGTTCCCCGCCACTCGTGCTCGCGCTCCTCGAATCCCTCCAGCCGGTGTTTGCGGTCTGTCACCCGTGAGGCATATTCTTTGCGAGATGAATGCTTCTGCAGGGCGGGCAGAGTGATGTCCGCGACCACGACAAGCGAGGGTGCGATCTAGCCCGCCAGCGCGTTGCGCGCGGCGGGTTTTTTCGTTCCGGAAGGAGCCATCTATGGCGAATCACCTCACGCCCGAAGAACTGTCGAAGGAATTCGGTCTCGACAGGCAGGAGGTGATCCGGGTGTGTGTCGAAGAGGGAGTGCCGATCTATCAGGGCAAGATCGACAAGTACCTCTTCCTGATGACGCAGCAGCACCTAGCTCAGCAGCAGCAGCCGGCCGCCTAGGCGGGCTGACTCAGCGTCAGGCGGACTTCTTCGCCGGCGTCTTGCGAGGCCGGGAACCCGCCTTTGCGCGGGTTTTCCCGTCCTTGGAGCCTTCCGCCGAGCGGCGGTTCTGCGCGTCGGCGACGCTCTGGCGCAGCGCTTCCATCAGGTCGATCACAGGCGCCTCGGAGACAGGCTCCGGAGCGACAATCTCCTGGCCGGCGAGCTTCGCCTCGAGCATCTGCGCAAGGTCGCGCCGGTAGTCGTTCTCGAAGTCCTCCGGCGCCCATTCGCCCGAGAGGCTCGAGATGACCTGCTCGGCGAGCTTGAGCTCGGCCTCCTGCACGTCGGTCTCGGCGACGGCCTCCTCGATCTCGTCCCTCGCCCGGACGTCCTCGGCGAAGAAGAGCGTCTCGAGGAGCAGAGCACCTGCCTTGGCGCGGATGAGACAGAGGTTCTCCTTGCCCCACAGGACGAACTTCCCGACCGCGGCCATGTCCGAGTCCTCCATCGCGCGCAGCAGGAGGACGTACGGCTTCCGTTGGGCGTCGCCGCCCGCCGGTGCGAGGTAGTACGTGCGGTCGAAGAAGACCGGATCGACGTCCTCGAGCCGGACGAAGCGGAGGATCGCGATCGACTGCGAGCGCGTCAGCGCCACTGCCTCGAGGTCGGCCTCCTCGACGAGGACGTACTGGCCCTTCGCGAACTCCCAGCCCTTGACGAGCTCGTCGGGCTCGACGTCGCGCTCGTGCACAGGGCACCAGCGCTTCTGCTTGATCGGCGTGCCGCACTCGCGATGGAGCGTGCGGAACGAGACGTCCTGCCGCTGGGTCGCGAGCGCGAGCCCCACGGGGATGTTGACGAGGCCGAAGCTGATCGATCCGTTCCAGATGGTCCGCATGAGAAGTCCCAGTCTAGTTGGGGACCGGTCGAATTCTCGATTCTCATCGGCCTTCCTCCATCCGGGCGAAGAGCTGCGCTCTTCGCCCGGGGACAAGGAACTCCGTGCAGTAGGGCTTCTTTGGGCTTGCGTGGCTGAGCGCGTCTTGTTCTGTCGCCGGCGAGCAGGCCGCGCGTGCTCGCCCGCTCGTCCGCGGCGGCGTAACGCGCCGTTACGCCGCCGCCCCGACGCCAACACGGCTCGAAACGCTTCGACCACAACCCCGACCCGAGCCCGGAGGCTAAGACAGCCGCGCCAGCGGCGACTTAGCCGCAGGCCGAACCCGCGCTCGCGCCGGCCTCCGCCGCGCGCGAGCGCACCACGCAAGCCTCCCATCCAGCAGAGCCTCCAAAGCAAGACAGCACGAAGCGGGCCGGAAACCGCGCTTTCCGGCCCGCGGAGTTCCTTCCGAATCGTAAAGCGGTCGCTTTACGATTCGAGTATGAGAACCGTGCCCGAGCTCTGGCGCGACGCCGTCAGCGGCGCGCCGGACCAGCCCGCGTATCTCGAGGAGACGGCGGACGGCTGGCGGCCCGTTTCCTGGGGCGAGGCCGCCGAACGCGTCGAGGGGCTCGCGCAGGGCTTGCTGGCACGTGGGGTGCGCCGCGGCGACCGCGTGGCGATCCTCTCGCGCACACGGCTCGAGTGGATCCTGCTCGACTGGGCCGTGATGTCCGTCGGCGCCGTGGTCGTGGGCCTCTATCCCACGAGCTCCGCCAAGGAGTGCGAGTACGTCCTCGGCCACTGCGAGGCGGTGCTGGCCTTCACCGAGGACGAGGAGCAGACCAGGAAGCTCGTCTCGATCCGCGGCTCGCTCCCGACCCTGCGAGAGATCATTCCGTTCGACTGGCTCGAGAAGCTCGAGTCGGACGGGCGCCTCGCGCGGCACCTGCGGCCGGAGCCGATCGAGGAGGACGATCTCGCGACGCTGATCTACACGTCCGGCACCACCGGGCCGCCCAAGGGCTGCATGCTCACGCACCGCAACCTCGTGACGGCCGCGACCTGTGTCGTGGAAGGGATGAACCAGCCCGGCGACATCTGCCTGATCTTCCTGCCGCTCGCCCACAGCTACGGACGGCTCGCGCACCAGGCGGCCACGCACCGCGGAACGACCGTCGCGCTCGTCACCGACGTCGCGCGGGTGCCCGAAGCCCTGGCAACCGTGCGGCCGACGGTCCTCCCGGCCGTCCCACGCGTGTACGAAAAGGTCCATGCGAACACGCTCGGCGAGCTCGAGCGCGCCGGCGGCTTGCGGAAGCGGATCGGCCTCTGGGCGCTCGGCGTCGGAGGCCGCGCGAGCCGTGTCGAGCGAGAGGGCGGTCGCGTCACCGGGCTCCTCGCGCTGCAGCAACGGCTGGCCGAGCGGCTCGTGTTCGCCAAGGTGCGCGAGCGGCTGGGCGGGCGCCTTCGGGTCGGCGTCTCCGGGGCCGCTCCTCTCTCGACCGAGGTGATGGAGTTCTTCCACGCACTCGGCGTGCCGGTGATCGAGGGTTACGGCCTGACCGAGACAGCGAGCTCGGCCACGGTCAACGAGCCGGGAGACTTCAGGATCGGCACCGTGGGTCGGCCGGTGGAGGGCGCCGAGGTTCGGCTCGCCGAGGACGGCGAGATCCTGATCCGGAGCGATTCCGTCTTCGCCGGCTACTACAAGGAGCCGGAGGCAACGGCGGCGGCCCTGACCGACGACGGCTGGCTCCGCACCGGCGACGTGGGCGAGCTCGACGACGAGGGGTTCCTGCGGATCACCGACCGGAAGAAGGACCTCATCATCACGGCCGGCGGCAAGAACATCGCACCGCAGAACCTCGAGAACGCGCTCAAGACCTCACGCTTCGTGTCGCAGGCGCTCGTCGTCGGCGACCGGCGCCCCTACGTCACGGCGCTGGTGACGCTGGACGACGCCGAGGTCGCCGCGAGCGGCCGCGACCCGCAGGAGCTCGTGCAGGAGCTGGTCGACGACGTCAACAGCGACCGCACCCGGGTCGAGCAGATCAAGCGGTTCGTGATCCTCCCACGCGACTTCTCCCAGGAGGAGGGCGAGGTGACGCCGACGCTGAAGCTACGCCGCCGGGTCATTCACGAGCACTTCGCGTACGAGATCGAGAAGCTGTACGCCGGCGAGGCCGGCAGCTAGCCGAGAATCCGCTTCGCCCCGTCGTACTCGGACGAGTACCAGCCGGAATTGAGGCTGTCGATGCGGACGACCGAGCCCGTATGTGGCGCGTGGATGAAGTTCCCGCCGCCGACGTAGATACCGACGTGGCCGAGGCCGGCGAAGAAGACGAGGTCGCCGGGCTCGAGCTGGCTCCGCGACACGGATACGGAGTTCGAGTAGTTGTACTGCGCGACGGTGTAGTGCGGGAGCGAGACCCCGACCTGCGCGTAGGCGTACATCACGAGGCCTGAGCAGTCGAAGCCGCTGGGGCTCGCTCCGCCGTAGACGTAGGGGGTGCCCAGGTAGCGCATCGCGACGCCCACGACGCCGCTGTAGCGATCACCGGGGACAGAGGTGCTGACGGGCCCGGAGCCGAAGCTCACCTTCGGAGCCGCGACCTGCGACGCCGCAGCCCTCGCGGCACGGGCGGCGGCCTGCTGCGCGGCCTGCTGCTGCGAGATCATCTGCGCGATCTGGGAGCGGACGGAGCTGTAGAGACGCTGCTCGGAGGCGACCCTCGCCTGAATCTGGTTGCGCTCCGCCGCGCGCGTCGCGACCAGCCGGCTCTGCCGGGCGCGCTCGTTGCGGAGCAGCGTCCGGCGGTGCACGACCTGACGGTGGAACGAGATGACCTCGTCGATGAGCGCCGTGTCCTGCTTCGACACCGAGTTGACCGTCTCGATGCGGGACACGAGGTCGTCGAGGCTGCGGGCCCCGAGGATGACGGCGAGCGAGGACTGCTGATCCTGGGTCGTGTAGATCGCGACGAGCCTCTTCGCGAGCGTGCGCTGCGCGCGGCCGAGGTTGCCGCGTGCGACGCCGAGAGCCTGGTGGTTGATCCGGAGCCGGTGCTCGACCAGCCGCAGCTTCTGGCTCGCCGCCTGGTAGCGGCTGTTCGCGCGCTGCGCCGCCGCGTCGAGCTGCTGCAGCTTGGCGAGAACGCCCTGGGCCTGCGCGCGCTTCGCGCTGATCGAGTCGGCCCGCGCTCCCGGCACGGAGGCCGCGGACAGGCCCGCCGCAAGCAGACCAATGAGAAGTGCCGAGAGCGCAGCTAGCCGCCGCGGCACGCGCAATGACGTCCTCCCGCCCGTCACAAGCGCCAGACGGTAACAAGCCTGGCGGATGCTCGCAGAGAGAACCGTCACGAAAATGCTGCAATTTGGCACAACATTCCCGGACTTGACTCGCGCCAGCTGCCGCACAAAGTCGCGTCGTCCAGTACGGTCCGCGGTCATGCTCCGGGGGAGGAGATCCCGCGCCGTGCGGTTCGGCGCCCTCGCCGCCGTGCTCGCGCTCAGCGTCGCGTCGGCAGCCCTCGCGGCTCCCGGGACGGCGAACAGCGGCCAGGCGAGCGGCGCGGACGCCACGGCACAGCAGCTCGATACACGGACCCACCAGGCGCTGCTCGGTCTCTACGCCCTCGACTCGCAGCTGGAGGGGTGGCGCGCACGGCTGGCCTCCCTCGAGGCGGCGGCCGCCGCCCTGCGGGAGCGGCAGGCGTCCCTCAGGGCCGAGCTCAGCGCGGCCGAGGCGTCCCTCAAGACCGGCCAGCGCCATCTCGCCCTCGAGCTCCGCGCGTTGTACGAGCGGGGGAGCGTCGACCCGGTCGCCGTCGTGCTCGGAGCGAAGTCGCTGGGCACCGCTCTCAGCCGGCTCGACGACCTGTCTCGCGTCGCGAGTCAGAGCCGGCAGATCGTCGCCGCCACCTCCGCGGCGCGTCTCCGCCTGCTCCGGTCGCAACGCCGGCTCGCGGTGGAGGAAGGCCGGCTCGAGCGCTCGCTGGCCGCCGCACGACAGGCCGAGGAGAGGCTCGCGGCGGCAGTCGCGACACGGACCGCATACGTCGCCTCCTTGCGGGCTCGAGCGCGGCTGCAGGCGCAGCAGGTCCGAAACGTCGAGGCCCAGGCGCAGGCCGCCCAGCAGAAGTCGCAGACGCTGCAGCAGCCGACGGCGCCGGCGGCTCCCCCGGGCAAGCGACAGCTCACCGTGAGCGCCACCTGCTACGACCTGCCCGGCCGCACGGCGACCGGCATGCCGGTGGGCCAGGGCGTCATCGCGGTCGACCCCTCCGTGATCCCGCTGGGTACACGCATGTACGTCCCCGGCTACGGCAACGGCGTTGCCGCGGACGTCGGAGGCGGGATCATCGGCAACACCATCGACCTCTGGATGACCCCGTCCCGGTGCGGCGCCTGGGGCCGCCGCACCGTCACCATCACGCTCTCCTAGCTCGCAAGCGCAGCCCTTCGCCCGGAGCTAGACTCTCGGCTGCGAAAGGGGGATTCGCGGTGACGGAGCTGGTGGAAACGGCCGAGGAACGGCATACGGAACCGCTCCGTGTGCTGCTCGTCGACGATCACGACCTCTTCCGGACGGGCCTGCGCAACCTGCTCGAGGAACAGGAGCTCGAGATCGTCGGCGAGGCGGCGACCGGCGCCGAGGCGGTCGCGCACGTCAGCGAGCTCACGCCGGACGTCGTCGTCATGGACCTCAACATGCCTTCGATGGGCGGTGTCGAGGCCACGCGTCACATCGCCGAGGTCTCGCCGCTGACCCGGGTCGTGATGCTCACGATCTCGGACGAGGACAGCGACGTCACCGACGCGATCCTCGCCGGCGCGTGCGGCTACCTCCTCAAGGACGCGTCGATCCAGGAGCTCGTCTCGGGCATCCGGGCGGCCGCACGGGGCGAGGCGCTGATCTCTCCGCACATCGCCGCGAAGGTGCTGCAGCGGATCCGGGCCACGAGCGCGCAGCCGGAGATCGAGGAGATGATCCGCGCGGAGCTCTCGGAGCGCGAGATCGAGGTGTTGAAGCTGATCGCGAACGGCAAGGACAACGCCGTCATCGCCGCCGAGCTCCACATCAGCCCGAAGACCGTCAAGAACCACATCTCGAACATCCTGATGAAGCTCCAGATCGACAACCGCATCCAGGCGGCCGTCTACGCCGTGCGAAGCGGGATCGTCTGAGGCTAGGCGGCTGGCGCAGCGGCCCTGCGCCGGCGCCTGACCACCTGGAGGCTGTGGAGGAGCGTGCGGAGCCGCGTGAGCTCCTCGTCCGTCGTCTCGAGCCGCTCGGAGAGCTCGGCGAGCTCGGCGGCGACGCTGTGCGCGGACACCTCGCCGGCGTCCTTCGCGACCTCGCCGAGCCGTCGCTCGATCCGCGAGCGTTCGGCGTCGAGCGCGAGCGCCTCCGCGTAGCCGTCCGTCAGCGTCGTCTCGATTGCATCGAGGCTGGGGGCACCGGCCCCGTCTTCGGGCATCCTGAGGAGCTCCGCAATCTCGTCACGCAGCGGCATCGAGCCACGAATTATCGGGCCGCGGGCGGGCAACCGGAATGGGCCGCCCGGCCCATCTTCCAAAATCGGCCGACCCATTCCACTTGACGTATGACGTCCCGCTTGAAAAATGGAAAGACCGTGCCTCTCCGTCTCGCCGCAGCGGCAGTGGCAATCGTCGCATTCTTCGTCGTCCCGGCCGCACAGGCCGGGTCTCGCAGTGCGTTCCAGACGCAGCTCGCCCGGGCGCTGCACGCGCGGCACGTCAGTCCCGCGCGGACCGGCGCGATCGTCTTCGACCTGCAGTCGGGCACCACGCTCTTCGCCCACAACGCACGGCTGCCGCTGAGGCCCGCGTCGAACGAGAAGCTCGCCACCACCTACGCGGCCCTGACCGCGCTCGGCCCGTCCTTCCGGATCGAGACCGACGTGCTCGGCGAAGGGCAGCAGGACGGAACGACCTGGCAGGGGAACCTCGTGCTCAAGGGCTACGGAGACCCGGCGCTGTCGTTCGCCCAGGTCAACTCGCTCGCGCGCCAGTTGGCTGCGGCCGGGATCAGGCACGTGAGCGGCCGGATCCTGGGGGACGAGAGCTGGTTCGACGCGCATCGCACCGGGCTCGGCTGGAAGGCCCAGTTCTACCTCCACGAGTCGCCGGCCCTTTCCGCGCTCATCGTCAACCGCGGCTGGACGGGGCGCTACGAGACCACCCGGCCCGCGCTGACGGCGGCACAGCTCTTCCGCCAGGACCTGCGCCGGGCCGGCATCACCGTCCACGGCGAGGCGGCGCTCGGAGTGGCCTCCACCGACGCCGCGCCACTCGCGCAGGTGCAGTCGGCGCCGCTCTCCGTGCTCGTGCGCCACATGGACGTCTACAGCGACAACTTCTACGCAGAGATGCTGCTCAAGGAGGTCGGCGCCGTGCAGGGGAGCTTCGGCTCCGCGGCCGCCGGGATCGCGGTCGAGCGGCGGCTGCTGGAAGAGGCGGGTGTGCCGCTGGCCGGGGTGCGGACGGTCGACGGCTCCGGCCTCTCGCTCCTCGACCGCTGGACGTCGGTCGGCCTCGCCACGCTCCTGCGGACGATGTGGCAGGACGAAGAGTTGCGGCCCTACCTCGTGGCCGCGCTGCCGATCGCCGGCAAGACCGGCACGCTCGAGCACCGCATGCGCACCGGGCCGGCCCGAGGCCTCGTCCGCGCGAAGACGGGCACGACCAGCAACGCCTCCTCGCTCTCGGGCTTCGTCGGCGACCGGTACGCCTTCTCGATCCTCGAGAACGGCAGCCCGGTGCCGGTACTGAACGCCGAGGCGTCGCAGAACCGCTTCGCGCAGGTCCTGGCGCGCACGGTGGCCTCGACGCCGTAAGGGCTAGCTCTCGCCCAGCAGGGCCAGCAGGTCGCTCTCGGAGAGGATCGGCACCTCGGCCTTCTGCGCCTTGGTCAGCTTCGAGGCGCCCGGCTCCTCCCCGACCACGAGGCCGGACGTCTTCGCCGAGACCGAGTTGGTCACCTTCGCGCCGAGTGCCTCGAGCCGCGCCTGCGCGTCGTCCCGGGAGAAGCGCTCGAGCGTGCCGGTGATGACGTACGTGCTGCCGGTGAGCGGGCCTTCGCGCGGCCGCTCCTCCTCCCCGGCCTCGAAGCGGAGGCCGAGCCCGCGCAGCTCCTCTACGAGCGATCGGTTCTCCGCGTCCGCGAACCACTCGGCCACCGCCTCGGCCCGGTCGGAGCCGAAGCCCTCGACCTCGGCGATCTCCTCCGGCGTCGCGGCGATGAGCGCGTCGACGTTGAGGAAGTGGCGGGCGAGATTCTGCGCGAGCACCCAGCCGATGCCGGAGATGTTGAGCCCGAGCAGCACGCGCGAGAACGGCACCCGCTGCCGCGACGCCTCGATCTGCTCGATTGCGTTGGTGGCCGAGATCTCACCGAAGCCGTCGAGCTCGAGCAGCTGCTCCTTGCGGAGGCGGTAGAGGTCGGGCAGCGAGCGGACGAGCGCCTTCTCCCACAACGTCCTGACGGTCTGCTCCCCGACGCCGTCGATGTCGGCCGGCCCTTCGACCCAGGCGATCAGCGTCTCGAGGCCGCGAGACGGACAGGCCCGGTTCGGGCAGCGGTGCATCGCCTCGCCCTCCGGCTTCACGATCTCCGTGCCGCAGAGAGGGCAGTGGGTCGGCATCCGGAACTCCTTCGTGCCCCGCCGGTGCGGCCCGGCAGGGCCGACGACCTGCGGGATGACGTCGCCCGCCCGCTGGACGATCACGTCGTCGCCCACGCGGATGCCCTTGCGGTTGATGTCCTCCTCGTTGTGCAGCGTGGCGCGGGAGACGGTCACGCCGCCGACCTCGACCGGCTCGAGCAGCGCCCACGGGTTGAGCGCGCCGGTGCGGCCGACGCGGATCATGATCTGCTTCAGCCTGGTCACGGCCGTCAGCGGCGCCCATTTGAAGGCGCGAGACCAGCGTGGCCGCCCGTGCAGCGCCCCGAGCCGCTCCTGCTGCGCGTAGGCGTCGACCTTGATCACGATCCCGTCGATCTCGTAGTCCAGCTCGGCGCGGCGCGTCTCCCAGGCGACGCAGCGCTCCACGACCTCCTCGACCGACTCGACTCGCTCTGCGAACGGGTTCGTGGGGAACCCGTGCTCGCGCAGCCAGGCCAGCGTCTCCCACTGGCTCGCGAGCTCCACTCCGTCGTGGACGCCGACCGAGTACGCCCAGAAGGAGAGCGGACGCGCCGCCGTGATCGTGGAGTCCTTCTGCCGCAGGGACCCCGCCGCGGCGTTGCGCGGGTTCGGCGTCGGCTTCTTGTCCTCGGCGACGAGTCGCTCGTTCAGCGCGTTGAAGCCCGAGAGCGGCATGTAGACCTCGCCGCGCACCTCGACCGTTCCCGGGACTTTCTCGGCCATCGCGAGCGGGATCGCCCGGATCGTGCGGAGGTTGGCGGTGACGTCCTCGCCCTCGACCCCGTCTCCTCGGGTCGCTCCCTGCTCGAGGACGCCGTCGCGGTACGTCAGGTTGATCGCGAGGCCGTCGATCTTCGGCTCGAGGACGTACGCGACCGACTCGCCTTCTCTGCCGAGCCGCTTGCGCACGTCTTCCGCCCACTTCGCGACCGCCTCGTCCGTCGTCACCTTGTCGAGCGAGCCCATCGACGACAGATGACGCGTCTTGCGGAAGCGCTCGGAAGCGGGAGCGCCCACCCGCTGCGTCGGCGAGTCCGGCGTGACGAGCTCGGGATGCTCCTCTTCGAGCGCGACGAGCTCGTCGAAGAGGGCGTCGTAGGCCGCGTCCTCCATGATCGGCTCGTCCTCGACGTGGTACGCGATGAGGGCGCGGTTGAGGACGTCGCGCAGCTCCGCGGCACGCGCGGCGGCGGTCGTGGTCCTAGAGGACGCCAAGGAGCTCCTCGGCACGGTCGACGATCGCGTCGGGCTCTTCGGCCTCGAGGCGCGAGCGGTCGTGGATCCGTCCCCACGTCACCGCCACGGCGAACATGCCCGCGGCCTTGGCGGCTCGGATGTCGAAGGGCGAGTCGCCGACGTACGCGGTCGAGGCCGGATCCGCCCCGAGCCGCTCGGCGCCGAGCAGGAGCGGCTGCGGATCCGGCTTGTGCCGCTCCGTCTCGTCCCCGCCGACGATCGCCTCGAACAGGTGGCCGAGCGGGACGTTGGCGAAGGCGAGCTCGACGGTCGCGCGGCGCTTCGCCGTCACGACGCCGAGCCGGCGTCCTTCCTCGTGCAGCTGGACGAGCACGTCCTCCATCCCCACACAGGCCTGGAGCTCGTCGTGGAGCGGCTCGTTGTGGGCGCGATAGACGTCGACGAGCAGCTCGACCTGGTCCGGTGCCAGCGCGCGCATCTGCGCCTCGAGGCCGGGACCGCCGACGGTTTGCAGCAGCTCCTCGTCGGAGTACTCGCGGCCGAGCACCTCGCGCGTCGCGTGCCGCATCGAGGCGAGGATGATCGCGCCGGAGTCGACGACGGTGCCGTCGAGGTCGAAGAGAACGGTCTCGAACCGCATGCGTCGATCGTATCGACGCTCTCAGTACGCTCCGGCCGTTGGCCGAGGTGTCGCAATTTCGCTTTCTCGTCGTCCCCCATACGCACTGGGACCGGGAGTGGTACCTGCCGTTCGAGCAGTTCCGTCTGCGGCTCGGAGCGGTCGTCGACGGCGTCCTGGACACGCTCGAGCGCGACCCTTCCTTCACGTCGTTCACGCTGGACGGACAGGCGATCGTGCTCGAGGACTACCTCGAGGTGCGGCCGGAGAATACGGCCCGTTTGCAGGCACTTCTGGAGGCAGGACGCCTCGAGGTCGGGCCATCGTACGTCCTCCCGGACGAGATCCTCGTGGGCGGCGAGTCGCTAGTCCGGAACCTCCTCCTCGGCCGCCGCGTCTGCCGGCGCTTCGGCGTCGAGCCGAGCGCCGCCGGCTATCTCCCGGACAGCTTCGGCCACCCGGCGCAGCTGCCGCAGATCCTCGCCGGCTTCGGCATTCGCACGTTCCTCTTCTCGCGCGGCATGGGCGACGAGATCGACGACGTCGGCGTCGTCTTCCGGTGGCGCTCCGGCCCCGCCGAGGTTGTCGCGTGCCAGATGCTCCCGCACTACGACAACTTCGCGCGGCTCGGCTGGTACCACGATGCCGAGGAGCGCGTTCGAGCGATCGTCGGGCGCTTCGGCGAGCTGTTGCGCGGCGCCGGCCAGGACGAGATCGTGCTGGCGAACGGCTCCGACCACCTGCCCATCGAGCCGGAGCTCCCTGAGATCGTCGCCGGGCTCGAGCGGACGCTCGGCGCGCCGTTCCGGATCGGCCGCTACGAGGAGCACGCGCCTGCGCCGGACGGGCTGCCCGTGCACGAGGGAGAGCTCGTCGGCAGCCGGCTCCAGAACGTCCTGCGCGGGGTCAACTCGGCGCGGATCTACCTCAAGCAAGCGAACGAGCGCGCCGAACGGCGCCTTCTCTCGATCGAGAC
>Ga0207657_10005278_pt1 | contig 13539 bp, 11 predicted proteins | sample KBSC33metaG_FD_184316 | JGI IMG/M metagenome (GOLD analysis project Ga0207657, IMG submission 184316) | Corn rhizosphere microbial communities from Kellogg Biological Station, Michigan, USA - KBS C3-3 metaG (SPAdes) (version 2) | ecosystem: Host-associated > Plants > Roots > Rhizosphere > Soil ... | reverse complement strand
GCGCCGCGCGCCCGGCGGATCGTGCAGGAAGGTCGTGACCAGGAAGGTCGACGTGATGCCGATCGGGATGTTGATGAAGAAGCACCAGTTCCACGTGTAGTTGTCGGTGATCCATCCACCGAGCGTGGGACCGAGCGTCGGCGCGACGATGATGCCGAGCAGGAAGATCGCCTGCACCATGCCCTGCTGTTCGCGCGGAAAGATCTGGCGAATGGTCGCCTGTGCCGTGGACAGGAGGGCGGCACCGCCCGCACCCTGCAGCAGCCGCCACACCACGAGCTCGCTCAGGCTGTGGGACGTTCCGCAGAGAAAGGAGGCGATGATGAACAGGAGGATCGAGAACGTCAGGTAGTTGCGGCGACCGAAACGCGCGGTGAAGAACGCGGTCATCGGCAGCACGACGACGTTGGCGAGGATGTACGACGTGCTCACCCATGCGATCTCTTCGTTCGTCGCTCCGAGATTGCCCGCCATCTGCGGCAGCGAGACATTGATGATCGTGGTATCGAGCACCTCCATGACGGCGGCCGTGATGAGGCCGAGGAGGATGAGCCAGCGATACGGAACGGCTTCGTCGACGTCGACGTTCGCCGGAATTGGGGCTGCCTGTGATGCCACGTGAGTCTGGTGGATGAGGGTGTTGGGGGTGAACGCCCCGGGACGGGTGCTAAGTTCCTGACCGGCCAGTACTCTGTCCTGCAGAGGTTCCTCCAGCCTTCGCCCGCCGAGAGAAGGCATTCACCTCCGCGCAGTGGTCGTCCACCACCCAACGGTTCACTCCTCCAGGAGTGCGGCATAACGTCACCCCGTGCGCAAATTTCTCGAAATACTCATCGCGTTGGCCGGTGTCGCTGTCCCTGCCGCGCGAGCCCAGTGCCGTCCCGGTCCGAATAGCAACGAGGCCAAGCTTCTCGCCTTCTACTCGGCCCCCATCGCGTTTTCCGCGCTCGAGGCGCCCCGCCGGCAGCCGGCATGGCATCTGGAGCTCCAGGCCGAAGTCTCGCCCGTGCCGACCGCCGATCCGTCGATCGAGCACGCGAGCGAGTGCTACACGGCGAGCTCGCAACAGCACTCGCGATTGACGCGCGTGTTCGCCCGGCCACGGCTCCTCCTCACGCTGCCGCTGGGACTCGCCATCGAGGCCAGCTACATCCCACCCATACAGGTCGGCGACGCACATCCCAATCTCGGCAGTGCCGCGATATCGGAAACGGTGCCGGTAGAAGGGTTCGGGCCATTCGGGTCGTCGGCGCTGATGATCCGGGCGCATGGCACGTTCGGGCACGTGAGCGGTCCGATCACGTGCGCGCAGAGCTCGCTGCAGCAGACCGATCCCGAGGCGGGGTGCTACGGCACCAGGCCGTCGGACGACACCTTCAAACCGAACATGTTCGGGCTCGAGGGTGTCTACGGGGCGACGACTCGCAGCGGCCGCTTCGACCTTTTCGTCGGCTCCGGCTTCACCTGGCTGCGTCCGCGATTCGAAGTGGGCTTCACGAATCTCGATGGCGTGACCGACAACACGCAGATCGAGGTCGATCTCACCCGGGTGTCGGTGCTCGGCGGCGCGACCGTCCATTTCCCGGCGTTCTTTGCGCTCACCGCCGAGGTCTATTCCGTCCCCAAGGACGTGACGACCTGGCGGCTGGCAGCGAGCTATCGGCTGCACTAATGGACGCGCCTTGGCCGATCCGCCTTGGATGGGTGCGGATCGCGGAGCTTGCCCTGGGAATGCTGTTCGTGGTGGCGGGAATGGTGAAGTTGTCGGGTATGGCTTTCATGGTCGAGCTCTTCGCCAGGCTTGGCTTCGGGCAATGGCTGCGGTACGTCACCGCGCTCGTGGAGCTGACGGGGGGCGTGCTGCTCATCGCGGGGCACATGGAGTATCTCGCCGCACTCGCACTCGCCGTGATCATGGTGGGCGCAACCGCGGCCAGCGTGATCGTGTTCGACCGCTCGCCCATTCCGCCCGCGCTCACGCTCATCGCACTGGTGGCGCTGGCGTGGAAGCATCACCCTTCCGATGACATCGACGTGCGGTGATGATGCTTCCCATGGAAATGGCTCGGCCAGCGATCGAGGTACAGCGCGAGCGCGCCGAGCGGCTGCTGAACGGCGTGCGCGCGGCGGTGCTCGTGCTGCTCGCCGTGGCGGCGTTCGTGTACGCGCCGCACCTCCCGGTCGCCGTGCAGCACGCGAACTGGGCGGTGCTGTTCCCGACGCTTGCCTGGTCGCTCGCCCAGTTCTGGCTCGACGCGCATCGCAACACCCGCGAGCAGCCACTGCCACAGTGGGTGGCATTCGTCAATCCGTTCGTGGACATCACGGCGGTCACGGCGATTCTGGCGGGCTACAGCTTCGCGCAATCCGGAGCGCTCGGGCTCAAGTCACCGATCTTCCTGGCGTACTTCGTCATCCTCGCGGCGCGCCCGATCGCGTCGTCCACGCGAAAGGCCGCTGCGACCGCGACGCTCGTGGTGGCGGAATACGGCACGCTCGTGCTGCTGCTCGCGCTCGCGGGCCGCGTGCAGCTGATCGACAGCCCGATCGTCGCGAGCGGCACGGCCTCCGTGTCCTTCCTCGACGAGGGCGCGAAGATCCTGCTGCTCGCGATGGCCGGCGCGATCGCGACCTACGCGACGTCGTGGCACGAGCGTCTGGCGGAGACGTACTACCGCGAGTCGCAGGAACGGGAGGATCTTCGCGTGGCGCTGGCGCAGGCGCAGCTGCGCAGCCTGCGTCTGCAGCTCAATCCGCATTTCCTCTTCAACACGATGAACGGAATCGTCGCGCTGATTCCGAGCGATCCACGATCGGCCGAGCGCATGCTCACGGGACTCAGCGATTTTCTGCGGCTGTCGCTGCACAACGCGGGCGAACAGGAAGTGCCGATCGAGCGCGAGATCCAGCTGCTCGAGCGCTACGTGATGATCCAGCAGCTGCGGTTTCAGGACCGGCTGCGGATATCGATCTCCGTCGATCCGGCGGCGAACCGCGCGCTCGTGCCGAATCTGCTGCTGCAGCCGCTCGCGGAAAACTCGATCCGCCACGGGCTGAGTCCGCGCGCGTGCGGGGGAAAGCTCGAGATTCTCGCGCACCGCGATGGCGACACCGTCAAGCTGGCGGTGATCGACGACGGTGTCGGGTGCGAGCTCAGCGCGCCCGACGCGCTGCCGAAGGGGATTGGCCTGAGCAACATCAGAGAGCAGCTCGAGCGCCTGTATGGAGAGCTGCACACGTTCGCGGTGACGACCGCGCCCAATGCAGGATTCGCGGTGCGGATCTCGATTCCATATCACACGGGGGAGGAGCTGTCGTGAGCCCGGCCACGGAGAAGCAGACACCGGCAATGATCCGCGCGCTCGTCGTGGACGACGAGCCGCTCGCGCGCGCACGCATGCGCACGCTGATCGCGGATCACCCGGACATCGAGATCGTTGGTGAGTGCGGCAACGGTGCCGACGCGATTCTCGCGATCGAGAAACACGCGCCGCAGCTCGTGTTCCTGGACATCCAGATGCCGGAGCTCGACGGCTTCGGCGTGATCGAGGCGGTGGGCGCGGAGCGCATGCCGCTGGTCATTTTCGTGACCGCGTACGACGAGTACGCCGTGCAGGCGTTCGAGGTGCACGCGCTCGACTACCTGCTCAAGCCGGTGGAGCGCGAGCGGTTCGCCGAGGCGCTCGGACGCGCGAAGGCGCGGCTCGCGGATCCGGCCGCATCGCGATCGGATGCGGGGCCGGACAAGCAGCAGCTGCAGGCGCTGCTCGAGCACCTGGGTCGCAGGCAGCGACGCGATCTGCGGCTCGCGATCAAGGTCGACGGACGGCTGCTCCTGCTGCGCACCTCCGACATCGACTACATCGAGGCCGTGGACAATCACGCGAAGATTCACGTGGGCGCCGATACCCATCTCGTCCGCGATACACTCACGCGCCTCGAGCAGCGCCTTCCGGCCGCGCGCTTCCTGCGCATCCACCGCTCGACGATCGTGAACACCGAGCGTGTGCGGGAGCTGCAGCCGTGGTTCCAGGGCGACTTCGTGGTGATTCTGCACGACGGCTCTCGTCACACGAGCGGGAGAAGCTATCGGCAGAAGCTCCAGGCGTTCATCCGCGACGCGCTGTAGGGCGCGTCGCGGCGAACGCCGCCTACTGGACGATCACCGTACCCGTCATCTGCGGGTGAATCGAGCAGTGATACGTGTAGGTGCCCGTCACCGAGAAGTCTCGGGATACCGAAGCGCCCGACGTTGCGCCGATGTTCGCGACTGCCGCGCCCACGGGCTGCGTATCCCAGGTGACCGTGTGAGCGACGGTCTGAAACACCCAGGTCACCGTGGCCGGCGCACCATTCTGCGTCACCGTCACGGTCGATGGGGTGAACTGCAGGCTCGAGGTGGCGGTGACCGTTCCCGGCGTGGTGACAGGCGAGGTGGACGAGCTTCCACAGGCCATGAGCGCGGCGGAGATGATTCCGGCGCCGAGAATGCGCGCGGTTGCACGTAGCATGAGTCGTTGCTCACGAAAAGGGTTCCCAGGGTGACGCGGCGAATTGCCCCAATGTCACCTGTTCGGCATCGGGGCGGCAGGCCCCGACAGCCCGCATACACGAAGGCTCCCGCACAGTTCCTCGCGGGAGCCTTCGGTACAACGGAGCCAGGAGCCCTATTGCACGTCCACCGTGCCGTGCATTCCCGGGTGAATGGAGCAGTGATACGTGTAGTGGCCGGCCACGGTGAAATCGCGCGCCACCTGCGCATTCTGCGTGGGATCGATATCGGCCACCGATGCGCCGGTCGGCTGCGTATCCCACGTTACCGTATGGGCGAGGCTCTGGAAGGTCCACGTCACCGTCCCGGTGCCGCTGGCGCGGGCAATCGTGACGTCTGGCGGCTCGAACGCCTGGCCGGTGGTCGCGGTCACGCCGGCAGTCGCGCTCGGCGTGCTCACCGTGACTGGCTGCGAGCCGGAATGCGTGACGCTGCCCACAGTGATCGACGCGGTGATCGTCGGCGTGCCGTCAGCGACACCCGTCACCACGCCGGTGGCAGCGTCGACGGTGGCCTTCGTCTCATCGCTCGAGCTCCATGTGGCGGCAGGCGCGCCGGAGAACGCGGCGCCGTTCTGATCCTTTGCCAGCGCCGTCATCGTGATGGTGGCGCCCACGCTCACGCTGGGAGCGGTGGGCGACACCGTTACCGATGTGAAGACCGGCGTTGGTCCGGTGGACATATCGTTACTGCTTCCCCCACACGCAGCGAGCGCCGCAGCCACACTCGCAGCGGCGATGATGCGTACAACACTTCTTGGCATGGCCATGGCTCCCAGAGAAAGGTTCCAGATCGACACCGTCAGTCTAGAAACCCTCGCATCGCCCGAGAACGAAAGCGGGGCGAACGCCTACCGGGAGCGGGCGAACGACATGATTACCGTGGCTATCGCGCGCTCGACGTGTCGGTCCAGGCGCCGCCCAGAGCCTTGTACAGCTGCACGCCGGCCACGAGCTCCTGTCGCTGCGCCTGTGTGAGCGCGAGCTCGCTGGAAAACAGATTGCGTTCGGCGTCCAGCACCTCGAGATAGCTCGAGATGCCGTTCTGATAGCGGCGATTCGCCAGATCGAAGGCGCGCCGGAGCGCGTCGACCTGGCGCTGCTGCGCCACCGCCTGATCGCGCGATGCGCGCACGCCGACGAACGCATCCTCGGCCTCGCGTCGCGCGACGAGCGTCGCCTGCTCGTACGAGAACCGCGCCTCGTCCGCACGCGCGCGCGCCGCACGCACCTCGTTGCGCAGCGCGCCGCCGCGAAAGAGCGGAATCGAGATGCCGCCGAAGATCTGGTAGATCTCGCCGTTGCTCTGGAAGGTGTGACTGAGCTTGTCTCCCTGCGTTCCGTACTGGCTCGAGAGGGTCACGGTAGGAAGCAGCGCCGCCTCCGATGCGCCCACACGCGCGTTCGCCGCCACGAGCGCCTCCTCCGCCTGCCGCACATCGGGACGACGCGCGATGAGCGCGGTGGGCAGCTCCGTGGGAAGGACGAACGTACCGAGAACGTCGGTGAGCGATTGCCCGCGCGCGATCGGAGCCGGCGCGTGTCCCACGAGCACGCTCAGCGCGTTCTCCTGCTGCGCGATCTGCCGCTGAAAATCCGCGATCGCGACGGCCGAGTTGTCCACCTCGGACTCGAACTGGCGAACGTCGAGCTCCGAGATGAGCCCCTGCTGGTAGCGTCTGAGTGCGAGCTTGAGCGATTCCTGCCGCGACGCGAGCGTGCGCCGCGAGATCTCGAGGTCGAGATCGAGCTCGCGAAGCTGCAGATAGGCCGTGGCCACGTCGCTGATGAGCGTGAGGACGACCGACCGACGTCCCTCTTCCGTTCCCAGATACTCGGCGCGCGCGGCCTGGGTGTTTCTGCGAAGCCGTCCCCAGAAATCGAGCTCCCACTGCAGGTTCGCAGTGATCTGCGCGACGTTGAACGCGGTCGACTGGCCCGGGAGGATCTGGATTTTCTCGCGGCCGACGTTCACCGCGCCATTGATCTGCGGAAAGAACGCGCCTTTCGAGACGCCGTATTCCGCACGGAACTCGTTGATGGTCGCGACGGCAACGCGCACGTCGCGATTGTTCTGCACGGCCGTGTCGATGAGCGCCTGGAGCACCGGATCCTTGATCAGCTCCGCCCAACTGAGCTCGGAGCCAGCGGCGAGCTCGCGCGACTCGAAGCTCGCGCGCCAATCCGGACGACGCACCGTCGCCGCGCCGGAAGGTGTATCCGCACGTGCCGCTGGAGGCGACTCGATGAGGTTCTTTCCGGTGGCCAGCGAATCGAAGAACGTACGTGCCGAATCCTCGGCCTTCGAGGGCGCGCGCCACGCGGGAGGCGCATCGATTTCCGGACGCTTGTAGTTCGGCCCGATGGCACAACCCGCGGCGGTGAGCAGCACGACGAGACGCGGTGCAACCTTGCGAAGTACCCGCATGCTCAATCGTCTCCCGCCACGGAGGTTGCGGCAGGCGATGTCGCCGCGTGTCTCCGCTTGAACAACCCGCGCTCACTCAGCATCCGTATCTCGGCAAAGAACGAAGGAACGAAGAAGATTCCGACCGTCGTGGCGAAGAGCATTCCGAAGAACACGCCCGTCCCGATCGAGTGGCGGCTCCCCGCACCGGCACCACTCGCCACGAGCAGGGGAACGACGCCGAGAATGAAGGCGAACGACGTCATGAGAATCGGCCGGAGCCGCTCGCGCGCCGCTTCCACCGCGGCCTCGCGGATCGACAGCCCCTGCGCGCGGAGCTCGTTCGCGAATTCGACGATCAGAATCGCGTTCTTCGCTGCGAGTCCGACCACGACGATCAGTCCGACCTGGAAGTAGATGTCGTTGGGCATCCGGCGGATGAACACGCCGAGCAGCGCGCCGAGCAGTCCGAACGGAACTCCGAAGAGCACCGCGAATGGAATCGACCACGACTCGTACAGGGCGGCGAGCACCAGGAAGACCATGATGATGCCCATCGCGAAGACGAGCGAGGCCGTACCACCCTGCACTTCCTCGTACGACTGGCCACTGAACGCGTAGCCCATTCCGAGCGGTGCGTACTTGCTGTCGGCGAGATTGCGCACGGCCTTGAGCAGCTCACCCGAGCTCTTTCCCGGCGCCGGCGTCCCATTCACCACCGCGGCCGTGAAGCCGTTGAAGCGTGTGACGATGTTCGGCGCGGCCTTGAACTCCGTGGTCACCAGCGAAGACACGGGAATCATCTGCCCGGCCGGGCTGCGGACGTACAGGCGTCCCACATCTTCCGGGCGTTCGCGGAATTGCGGCTGCGCCTGCGCCTGCACGCGGAACGTCTTGCCGTAGATGTTGAAGTCGTTGATGTACAGCGTCGACAGCATCGCCTGCTGCGTCTGGAAGAGATCCGTGAGCGAGATGCCGAGCGCCTTCACCTTCTCGCGATCGACGTGCACGAACAGCTGCGGGAAGTTGACGTTGATGTTCGTCGTCAGTCCCTGCGCCTCCGGCAGCTTGTTGGCGTCCGCAACGAACTGCTGGGCGAGCCCCGCGAATTTGGTGACGTCGTTCACGCTGCGGTCCTGCAGGTCCATCTCGAGACCCGCGGTGACGCCGAGCCCGGGAATCTCCGGGAAATTGAACCCGAAGATGATCGCGTCCTTGATCTGCGAGAACGCGCCGTTCGCCTTGCCGACGATGGCGTCGAGCTGCGTGTCCGGCGTCTTGCGCTCATCCCACGGCTTGAGTCCCGCGAACACGGTGGCGGAGCTGGTCTGCGCCGCCCCGCCCTGCAGGAGACTGAGTCCCGTCAGCGCGACCGTGCGCGCGACGCCTGGCTGCTCCATCAGGTACTTCTGCACCTGTGCGACCACGGCATCCGTCCGCTGGCGCGAGGCGCCCGCGGGAAGCTCGATCGCGATGGCGAAGAAGCCCTTGTCCTCCGTGGGCAGGAAGCCGCCCGGAACGACGCGGACCAGCACGATCACCAGCGCCACGACGACCGCGAACGACGCGAACACCGCCCGCGGGCTGCCGAGCATCCGCCCGAGCGCGCCGAGGTAGCGATTGCGCGAGCCCTCGAACCTGCGATTGAACCAGGCGAACGGCCCACGCTTCGGCGCGTGGCTCCCCGGGCGCAAGAGCACGGAGCACAGCGCCGGTGTGAGCGTGAGCGCGACGATGCCGGACAGCACCACCGAGAGCACGATCGTCACTGCGAACTGCTTGTACATCTCTCCCGTGATCCCGCCCACGAGCGCGACCGGGATGAACACCGCGCACAAGACGGCGACGATCGCGATCAGCGCGCCGGTCACCTGCCGCATTGCCCGGTCGGCTGCAACGCGAGGCGTGACCTTCTCCTGCTCCATAATGCGCTCGACGTTCTCGATCACCACGATCGCGTCATCGACCACGATTCCGATCGCGAGCGTGAGGCCGAAGAGCGTGAGCAGATTGATCGTGAAGCCGAGCACCCACAGCCCGAAGAACGTGCCGATGATCGAGACCGGCACGGCGAGCAGCGGGATGACCGTCGACCGCCAGTTCTGCAGGAAGATGAAGACCACGAGCGTCACGAGCGCCATCGCGATCAACAGCGTGTTCACCACCTCGTGAATGGACGTCGTGACGAACGGCGTGGTGTCGAACCCGACTTCCTGATGCACGCCCGGCGGGAAGGACTTCTCGAGCTCCGCCATGCGCTTGACGTAGGCGTTGCGCACGGCGAGCGCGTTCGCGCCCGGCCTCAGATACACGATGATCGGCGCGACCGGCTTGCCATTGTACATGCCGACGAGCCCGTAGTCGCGCGCGCCGAGGCGCACCCGACCGACGTCGGAGATGCGCAGCACCGAGCCGTCAGGGCGAGCGCGGATGATGATGTCCTCGAACTCCTTCGGCGTGGAGAGGCGTCCGAGCGTGGTGACGGGGAGCGTGAGCTGCGTACCCGCGGGCGCTGGCTCGCGGCCGACCGACCCGGCGGGGTTCGTGCTGTTCTGCTCGTTCACCGCCGCGGTGATGTCCGACACCGTGACCCCGAGCTGCGCCATCTTGTCGGGATCGAGCTCGATGTTCATCGCGAAGTTCAGATTGCCGAACGTGGTCGCGTTGCCCACGCCGGGGATGCGTTTGATCTCGTCCTCGAGGTAGATCTTCGAGTAGTTGCTCAGGAACTCGCCGTTGTAGCGTGGATCCGTGGACGTGAGCACGCCGACGAGGAGAATGTCGGGCTGCGCTTTCTGCACGACCACGCCGTTGCGCCGCACTTCCTCGGGAAGCTGCGGCGAGGCGAGCGCGACCTGGTTCTGCACGTCGACGGCCGCGAGGTCCTGATCGCGCTTGATATCGAACGACACCTGCAGGCTCATCGAGCCATCGCCCGAGCTCGTCGACTTGTAGTAGAGCAGCCCCGGAATGCCAGCGAGCTGCTGCTCGATCGGCGCGGCGACGGTGGTCGCGACGTCCAGCGCCGTGGCGCCCGGATAGTTGGCGTTCACCTGGACCACGGGCGGTGTGACGTTCGGATAGCGCGCGATCGGAAGCTTGCTCAGCGCGAACAGTCCGAGCAGCACGATCACGATCGAGATCACCGCCGCGAAAATGGGGCGGCGGATGAACAGGTTGCCGATCTGCTCGGCCTCCGCATCCACCTCCTTTTTCGGGCGTGGCTCATCCAGAGGATTCGTACCGGCCTTCATTGTCCCACCTTCACCTTTGCCGTCGTGTCGCCGGACTGCCTGAGCGTGGAATCGGTCGCGGGGTCGTAGGGCGTGGGCTGCACGGGGCGACCGGGCCCCACCTTGAGCGCGCCATCCACGATCACCTGATCGCCGGGCTTGAGCCCCTCGTCGATGAGCCAGCGGTTGCCATCCCACGAGCTGGCGGACACGTCACGCGCCATCGCCGTGTTGTTGGGCCCGAGCAGATAGACGAACGTGCCGGAGAGCCCCTGCTGCACGGCGCGCTGCGGAACGAGCAGCGCGCTGTCGCGTATGATGCCGAGCGGCTTCACGCGCACGAACTGCCCCGGAAGCAGGATGTGCTCGGGATTCGGCACCGTGGCCCGAAGGAGCAGCGTGCCCGTGTTGTACTGGAGCGCCTCATCGACGAAGCTCACCACACCCTGGTGCGGGAAGACGCTCTTGTCGGCCAGCGTGATGGCGACCTTGAGCTTCCCAGCCGCGATCATCTTGCGCGTGGCCTCGTTGCGGCGCCACGCGAGCACATCGCGATCGGACGGATTGAAGCTGACGTAGATGGGATCGATCTGTTCGACCGTGGTGAGCAGATCGCTGGGGCCCGTCACGCGCGCGCCGAGCACCAGCAGCGCGCGTCCCGCGCGCCCGCTGATCTGCGCGCGAACGAAGGTGTCGTCGTAGTTCTTCTTCGCCTCATCCACCGCGCCGCGGGCCTGATCCACACCAGCCTTCGCCTGCTGCAGCTCCGTCTCGGCGTTGTCGACATCCACCTGCGCCACCGCATGCTCGGCGAGCAGCGGTTTCACACGATCGAGATTGCGCTCCGCGTTGGCGAGACGCGCCTGCGCGTTGGCGAGCGTGCCCTGCGCGCTGCGGAGAGCGGCCTCATAGATCGTGGGATCGATGCGATAGAGCACCGTGCCCTGCGCGACGTCGGTTCCCTCGGTGTACGGCCTCGCGACGATCACGCCGGTGACCTGGGATCGCACCTCGACGGATTTCGACGCCTCCGCCTGGCCGACATAGTCGAGCTTGGCCTCCACTTTCTCGGGCTGCACCTTCAGCACCGTGACGGCCGGCGGCGGATACGAGGGAGGTGGCGCTTTCTTGCATGCTGCGAGCATCACGCAGGCGATGAGCACCGCGCGAGAGAGATGAGCAGAGACGGATGTCATTGGTAACGAACGGGATTCTCGAGGTTAACGATCGCGGCTGCGCGTGCTTCAAGGGAGCTCATACGGGAACGAGCGCGCGCCGACAACATTTAGTTCCGTGTCACTGATGCGACGAACGGAGGGTGAAGGAATCGACATTTATTCTGGAGCGCCTGCACCGTGGAAACACGACGGATCGGCACCTTGGAAGTTTCAGTCATCGGATTGGGATGCAACAACTTCGGATGGAAGATCGATGAGCGTGCCACTCGCGACGTCATCGATGCGTCCATCGAGTCCGGAATCAATTTTTTCGACACCTCGGACACCTACGGCAAGACGAAGAGCGAGGAGTTCCTGGGCCGCGCGCTCGAGGGCAGGCGAGCGAGTGTGATCGTCGCTACGAAATTCGGAAAGCCGGTGGATGCCACGCGCACCGGAGCGCGTCCCGAGTACGTGCACCAGGCGTGCAACGACAGTCTTCGCCGGCTCCGCACCGACTACATCGATCTCTACCAGCTGCATGCACCGGATCCGACGGTGCCGATCGCCGACACCCTGGGCGCACTCGACGAGCTCGTCAAGGCCGGCAAGGTGCGCGAGATCGGATGCTCGAACTTCTCGGCGGCCCAGCTTCGAGAAGCCGATGAGGCGAGCCGTCGCCGGCATCTCGCGCGGTTCGTGAGCGTGCAGAATCACTACAACATGCTCGTGCGCGACGATGAGACGGAGGCGATTCCGGAGTGCGAGCGACTCGGGCTCGCGTACCTTCCCTACTTTCCGCTCGAAAGCGGACTGCTGACGGGGAAATACCGCCTGGGGAAGAGCGCACCCGCGGGCACACGAATCGCGGAAGGTGGATGGCTGGCCTCGAAGTTCACGGAAGACAACCTGGCAATCATAGAGCGACTCATCGCCTTTGCAGAATCCAGACATCACACGCTGCTCGAGTTGGCATTCTCCTGGCTGCTCCGCTATTCGGTAGTCGCATCGGTGATAGCGGGAGCAACGCGCCCCGATCAGGTGAAGGCCAACGCCGCGGCGGCGAGCTGGAAGCTCACTCCCGGAGACATCGAGGCGATCGACGAGATTCTCAACGGCGCCTGAACGGCGCCTTCACCACACAGCTGGAGTACACGCATGGCCTCGACGAATCCCACGAAGACGAACCCCGCGACACCTCGCGAGCTGCTGCCCGTCGGCACGGAAGCTCCCGACTTCACCTTGAACTCGACGCCCGATCAGAAGGTCTCTCTCTCGGACTTCCGTGGACGACCCGTGGTGCTCGTGTTCTATCCCGCAGACTGGAGCCCCGTGTGCGGCGATCAGGTGGCGCTCTACAACGAGATGCTCGGCGAGTTCGCCGAGTCGAATGCGCAGGTGCTCGGCATCTCGGTGGATGGAGTGTGGTGTCACCTCGCCTTCGAGAAGGACCGCCATCTTCATTTCCCACTGCTTGCCGACTTCGAGCCGAAGGGAGAGGTCTCGAAGAAGTACGGCGCCTACCACGACGAGCAGGGGGAATCCGCGCGCGCCCTGTTCGTGATCGACGCCAACGGCATCATCCGCTGGAACCACCTCTCGCCCGATGGCGTCAACCCGGGCGCCGCCGGAATTCTCAAGGCGCTCGAGGCGCTCACGCCGGAGGAGCGCGGCTCGGCAACCGCGGGGAGCGCCTCATGACGGCCATCGATGCATCCAGCACGCTGACGCCGCCCGTGAGTGATCGCGATCACGCGCTGGGCCCTGCGAGCGCCAAGGTCACGCTCGTGGAGTACGGCGACTACGAATGCTCGTACTGCGGGCAAGCGTATCCGGTCGTCAAGCAGCTCCAGGAGGCGCTGGGAAAGCAGCTTCGTTTCGTCTTCCGGAATTTTCCGTTGAGCCAGGCGCATCCGCACGCGCTCCACGCGGCCATCGCCGCCGAAGTGGTCGGAACGCGAGGCGAGGACGCGTTCTGGCAGATGCACGACACGCTGTACGAGAACCAGGACGCTCTGGACGACGAGGATCTGGCGGCCTACGCCGAGGCGTTCGGTGTGTCCGCAAGTGAGCTCGCCGACGCCGACGAGGGCGGGCCCAGTGCCGAGCGCGTTCGGGCCGATTTCCGCGGCGGCGTGCGGAGCGGCGTGAACGGAACGCCCACCTTCTTCGTCAACGGTGACCGCTATCG
>Ga0207657_10005276_pt1 | contig 13542 bp, 9 predicted proteins | sample KBSC33metaG_FD_184316 | JGI IMG/M metagenome (GOLD analysis project Ga0207657, IMG submission 184316) | Corn rhizosphere microbial communities from Kellogg Biological Station, Michigan, USA - KBS C3-3 metaG (SPAdes) (version 2) | ecosystem: Host-associated > Plants > Roots > Rhizosphere > Soil ... | reverse complement strand
AAGACTCCGATGTCGCTCAGCGTTCTCGGCTGCGTCGTCAACGGGCCAGGCGAAGCGCGCGAGACGGACATTGGAATCACCGGTGGCGGCAATGGTACGCACATGGTCTATCTGTCGGGCGTTACCGACCATCATGTCGCCGACGCCGACATGATCGATCACATCGTCAAACTGGTCGAAGCCAAGGCTGCCGAAATCGAAGCGGCCGAGGCGCGTGAATCGACTCTCGACGCGGCTGAATAGTTTAACCTTTCTTCACCTAATCGGCGCAGCTTCGCGCCGTGATCAAGTTGCTGCTCATCATCGCTGCCGCCGGAGCGCTTGCGAATTCGCTCGCGCCCAAGGCCGAGCCGCCGCTGCTGATCGATTCCCATCCGGCCCCAGCGCCGATCACTCTCGACGAGTCGAACTAACCCGCTACAGCTGACGCGTGCGGCGCGTCACCCATCCGGTCCAGGGTTTTATTGCAGCGCTCGGCGCCGTCGCCGTGCTGTCGACGATGGACGCGGTGATGAAGCACCTGGTGCTGACGATCGGCATCTTCGCGGTCAGCGTATGGCGGGCGGCGGCCAACTTCGTCTTGAGCGCTGCCTTATATCTTCCGCGACGACCTAAGCGGCCCACGCGAAGGACGCTGTGGATCCACGTCGCACGCAGCGTGGTCGTGACGCTCATGGCGGTTCTCTTTTTCTGGGGCATTGGCCGCGTGCCGCTCGCCCAGGGAATCGCGCTCACCTTCATCGCGCCCCTCATCGCGATGCTGCTTTCGCCCTTGTTCCTGAAGGAGCGGCTTGCCGGCCGTTCGATTTTAGGGGCTCTCTCCGCATTCGCCGGGGTGCTCGTCATCGTGGTCGGGCAGGCGCGCGCCGAAGTAGGCGAAGACGTGCTGTTCGGCGTCGCCGCGATCCTCGGCTCGGCACTTTGTTATTCGGTCAACATCCTGATGATGCGGTGGCAGGCGCTCGCGGCCAAGCCGCTCGAGATCAACTTTTTCCAGTCGATGGTCGTGCTCATCTTGTGGATCGCGGCGCTTCCGATCATCGGCCTTCAGGCATGGCCGCACGGGCAGATCGGCTGGATCATCGTCGCGTCGACGCTTTCGACTGCCGGCGGCCTGCTGTTCGCCTGGGCCTATGCGCGCGGCGAGGCGAGCTACCTCGCGGTCACCGAATATAGCGCTTTCCTGTGGGCCTCGCTTCTCGGCTGGCTGGTCTTCCGCGAGCGCGTATCGCTCTACACGCTGGCGGGCGCGCTTCTGATTGTCGGCGGCTGCCTTGCCGCCGCTCGCCGCAAGCTCGCCGAGCCGCCGGAGATGGACTTGATCTAACTTCCCGACGCGAGAAGGTTCACAGTGAACGCCAGCACGCCGATGTTGAACGCGAAGGCGGCGAGGCAGTGGAATGCCACCACCTTCCGCACCTTCTGATCGGTCACTTCGACGTCTGAGGTCGCGAACGCCATTCCGCACGTGAAAGCGAAATAGACGAAGTCCCAGTAGACGGGCTCGGCTGTGCCCGGAAACCGAAAGCCAGCGCATCCCGCAGGCGGCTGGACATAAGCCATATGTGCATAGTGAAGCGCATAGACGCTGTTGCTGAACAGCCAGGCTACGATCAGCGTTACGATAATCAGCGCCTTGGTCAGAGGCTCCGGATGCTTCCCCATCGTCTCCGCTGCTACCGAAATCAGCAGCACGGCGATGACCACAAAGGTGATGACCAGAAGGAAGGTCCTGTTGGCGTCATTTCCCCTGGCGTGACTTTCAATCACCGTGCCTTCGCTGACGCCGAGCAAGTTGGCGCACGCGAGCAGGAAGATGATTGCGGCGATGTCGAAAGCCGCGATGATTCCGAGGGTGCAGCTGCCGAGCCAATGGATCGCGGGATAGACGGACGCCAGTCCCGCGGCGACGAACAACACGAAGCGCCAGGGCGCGACCATGTTGCCGATGCTTCGCGGCTCCGCCATGAGGCGGAGCGTAACGACCAAAGGGGACATGCTCAAATGCCGTGGGTCTGGCTGATCGTCGGCGGCTTCTTCGAGATCGGATTCACGACCTCGCTCCGTTTGGTCGATGGGTTCCGCAACATTCCCTGGACGCTGGCATTCCTCGCCTCGGTCGCGGTGAGCATGGGCCTCCTTGAGGTCGCTTCGCGCTCGATTCCGATGGGGACGGCCTATGCGGTGTGGGGCGGCATCGGCGCGGTCGGCACCGTCGCGGTGGGAATCCTCTGGTTCCACGAGCCGGCGAGTACGGTCCGGCTGCTGCTGATCCTCGCCATCGTCGCGGCCATCGGAGCGTTGAGGCTTGCATCCTAGCCGAGCCGTGGCGATGGCGCGTCGGACGCCGCTGCGTCACATTGTCTATTCCCTCCCTAGAGATTAGTCCCGCACATGGAGAAGGGCCATGCTGCAAGCGAGCAAGCGACATCTGGCCGATGTCGGCGAAACATATTTCGAGCATATGCGGTTCGCGCTGCTTGTGGGCACGCTCGCGACGGGCGCCGGCCTCGCCTGCATCCTTCACGCCATCCTCCCGGCAATGTGCGAGAGTTCGTGCAGCCGGGCGATCGCGTTACTTCAGAGACTGTTCGCCGATCGCAACCGAATGACTGAGGTGACCGCGGAAAATTCCGCCCTTCTGACCTTCGTGGCTTTGACCGCGGTGTCGCTCATCACTTGCGTCGCAGTGACGATCTGCACGGCTGGCAGCTGGCTCGCGCTGCTCGTCGTCCCCCAGTCCTTCACCCTGCCGGTCGTATTCCTGTCGCAGAACCGAGGACTCGAACCCGCGACAGCCTAAGTCAGCGCGGCGCCGGCTCCATGTACGGCGCGACCTCGGGCTCCTGCTCCTCGATTGAGCGATAGAATTTCGGTGACGGAAATGGTCCGCGCGCTTGCTCGTAGGCGTAGCCGAGGTTGAGCAGCAACTGCTCCGACCATTTCGGGCCCATGAAGCTCAGGCCGACCGGCAGCCCCTTGATCAGCCCCATCGGGACCGTGAGGTGCGGATAGCCCGCAACCGCGGCGAGCGAACCTGCTCCACCGTCGGAGAACGAATCTCCGGTGACTCCATCGATCTTCCAAGCCGGCCCGGCGGTCGGGCCGACCAGCGCGGTAAGATTGTATTGCTTGAGCAGCCGGTCGATCCCGTTCGGGCCGGCCGCCATGAAGCTCGCCTGCCGCGCCTTCTTGTACGCGGGATCGGCAAGCCCCTTCGTCTTTTGCGAATCCTCGAAATAATCCTGGCCGAACAGCGACATCTCCCGTTGCGCATGCGCCTTGTCGAAGGCGATCAGGTCGGCGAGGCTGCGCGAAGCGATCGGCGCCGGGCTTCCTTTCAGATATTTCGCCATATCCGCCTTGAGCTCGGTCTGGAGCACGAGGTTCTCGTTCTTGCCGATCTGGCTCTGGTCGAACTTCTTGATGTCGACGAGGATCGCGCCCTGTTTGCGAAGGATCGCGAGCGCGGTTTCGAACGCGGGGTTGAGCAGCGGCGTCGAGGCAAAGCGCATCACGCCGATCCTCTTGCCTTTCAGCGAGCTCGCATCGAGGTGCGCGGCGTAGTCGGTCTTGTGCTTGTCCGCGTCGCGCGTCGCCGGATCCGCAGGATCGGTTCCGGCAATCACGCTCAGCAATTCCGCCGCATCGCGAACATTGTCCGCCATCGGTCCTGCCGTGTCCTGACTATGGCTGATCGGCACGATGTGCGTTCGGCTGGCGAGGCCCACTGTAGGTTTGAGGCCGACGATTCCGTTTATCGAGGCCGGGCAGGTCACCGACCCGTCCGTCTCCGTGCCGATCGCGAAGCGGACGATGCCCGCCGCGACAGCCGCGCCGCTCCCGCTCGAGCTCCCGCATGCATTGCGGTCGAGCGCCCACGGGTTGTGCGTCTGGCCGCCGACCGCGCTCCAGCCGGAGATGGAGTGAGACGAACGGATGTTCGCCCATTCGCTGAGATTGGTCTTGCCGAGGATGATCGCGCCCGCGGCGCGCAACCGGGCGACCAACGGTGCGTCGCGGTTGGTCACGTTGTTCGCCAGCGCAAGGCTTCCGGCGGTCGTCGGTAGCGGGCCCGCCGCTTCGATATTGTCCTTGATAAGCACCGGCTGGCCGGCCAGCGGCCCGCGCAGATTGCCGGCGTCGACCCGCCGCGCCTGATCGACGGCGGTCGGGTCTACCGCGAGCACCGAATGGAGCTTGGGATCGAGGCTCTGAATCCGGGCGAGCGCGGCACGGACGTCAGTCTCGGCCGGGCCTGCCGGCTGCGCTGAGGCTGCGACCCCGAAAAGCAACGCCGTCGAGCTAACGATCCACCAACGCATGGCTGCCTCCCCCCATTTTCAGTGCTCAGCGCGGCGTGAGCAAAGCGTCGAGCGTTCCCGGTCCTTTCCCGGTCTTCTCCAGTCTCGGATAGCGCAGGCCGCCGTGCCAATCGAGCGCCACGGTTCGGTAGAGGTCGCCGTCGTGCACCAGCAGTTGCGGCGAAGCGCCGCCGTTGGCCGCGTCCTTAATCGCCTGCTTGATCCCATCCATGTCGAAGTTGCGGCCGTTCACGGCGACGATCTGCGATCCGATGGAAAGGCCGGCGTTGAAGGCCGCGCCGTCCCACAGCACGCTCGTGATCCTGCCGTCATTGCCGACCACGAATCCACCCGAATAGGTGAGATCGCTGTTCTTGGCCTGCATCTCGGCACTTTTGATCCACATGGTCGGCTCGGGCGTGAAGACAAGCTTGTAGCCGCCCTGGTTGATGCCATCGAGCGGCGCCTCGGGCGCAACGCCGTAGATCTTGCGCTGAAGGTAACCGCGCCAGTCGTACGGCTGGACCTTGTTCAGCGTCGCGACGACCTCGTCGAAATTATAGGTAAGCTCGCCCCAGTCGCGGTCGCGGACTCCGAAGAAGGCCTTGGCGAAATCGTCGATCGAACGCTTGCCGCCCGATTGCTCGCGGATGATCCGGTCGACGTCGATCCAGATCAGCTGCCCCTCGCTGTAATAATCCTCGCTCCGCTGCCAGCTCCGCCACGGTTGCGGCGCGCGCTGTGCGATGATCGGATCGTTGGTCGTATCGATCAGCGGCCGCCACGTCCGGCCGGGCGTTCCCAGGCTGTATGACGCGGCGGTCGCGGCAATGGCGTCGAGCGTATCCTGCTTCGAAAGCATGCCGGAACGGGCCCCCAGCACATAGCCCCAGAACTGGGTCTGGCCTTCGTAAACCCACAGCATGCTGTCCTGCATCGGGGTGCGGAAGTCCGGCGTCCAAAGGTCGGCGCCGCGGCGATACTTGCCGTTCCAGCTGTGCGTATATTCGTGCGGCAGCAGGTTGCGGTCGCGGAGCATCTTGTCCCACTCGGTGAAATAGCCGCGACCAACTCCGTCCTCCGAGCTTCGGTGATGCTCGAGGCCGCTTCCGCCGAGATTGTTCGAGATGGTCAGCAGGAAATTATAATGGTCGTAATGCTGCGCGCCGAAGGCTTTCACGGCCTGGTCGACGAGCCTTTTGTGGGCCGCGATCTGCTCGGGTGTCGCCGCGAGCTCCTGCTCGTTGTCGGCGATAACGTCGAGCGTCACGTCCGGGCTTAGCGGGATCGCCCGATAGTGGGCGCCCGCGATCAGTGGCGAATCCATCAGGATCTCGTAGCTCGTCACCGGATAATCGATGCGGGTCGCGGTCTGCCCACTGGGTCGAAGAGCTGTCGCGACTTTCCAACCTGGCGGCACGATAACCGATGCCTGCACCGGTATGTCCCGGACGTAATAGCCGGCGGGGTACATGGAATTGGCGATCCACTGGATGCTTGCCATGTCCGGGGTCGCGACGATCCGGCCCTGGTTCCCCGCGGTCGGCGAGACATATTGAAAATCGATATCGATCGCGTTCACGCCCGCCGGCACGTCGATGTGGAATGCGTAGACGTCGAGGTCGTCGCGAACCCATTTGAGCTCCTGGCCGTTCGCGTTGGCGCGGAAGCCGGCGATCTTATTGATCTGGCCGGAGGGCGAGTGATGGCCGGGAAGCCATTTGGGGTAGAGCATCACGAAATCGCCAGAGCCGGGCACCGGGACATGCTGGTGAATCTTGAAGATCGCGCGCGTGACGTCGCTGGCATCGACCGTCAGCTGCATCGTTCCTGGATAAGCGATGTCCTTCGGCGCTGGGATCGTGTCGATTTTCGCGGTGGCGAGAGGCTTGCTATTCTGCGGCGGCACGATTTGCGCGGCGGCGGCGCTTGCAAGAAATGACGACAAGAGGGCGGCAAGCGCGGCTCGGCGCATCGGGCGGGTCTCCTTAGGGCTGAATGACGCCGAACTGTAACGGGACTTTCGGCGCCGCGACAAGCGCCTGTGCGCGTTCGCAGACAGCAGTCGGCACTTTGTCGAACTTAACGGCGTTGTCAGGGGTCATTCAGTTCGCCGCAGTAACGGAGCCGGCATGAAAGCCCGTAATACGCTGCTCGCCAGCGCTGCCCTCATTGTCTTGTCTTCCCCTGCTTTTGCGCGGCAAACGCCGCCGCCTGCTCCGCCCACGCCTGCGCCGGCTTCGCAACAGGCAAGCCCGACGACTGCCGAGCAGGATACGACGGCTGCCCAGGCGGTTGACGAGGATATGGGCGATGAAGAAGAGATCGTCGTTCAAGGCCAGCGGGCCCGCGGCTCGGTTGTCGGCGACATCCCGCCGGAGAACATCCTAGATTCCCGCGATGTTCGAGCAACCGGTGCAACCAGCATCACCGATCTGCTCGATGCACTCGCCCCGCAGATTGGGAGCTCGCAAGGTCGCGGGGGCGAGCAGCCGGTGCTGCTCCTCAACGGACAGCGCATCTCCAGCTTCCGCGAAATGCGCGACATCCCGACCGAAGCGATCGAGCGGGTCGAGATCCTGCCCGAGGAAGTCGCGCTGAAATACGGCTATCGCGCCGACCAGAAGGTCGTGAACATCGTCCTCCGCCAGCGCTTCCGCTCGACCACGGCTCAGGTCACCGGCACTGTTCCCACGCAGGGGGGCGAGGTCGCGAGTGCCGCTGACCTGACCCAGTTCAGCATCGAGAAAAATGGCCGGACGACCCTGAACGCCCACGTTGAGGGGAACAGCCTGCTCACGGAGGACGAGCGCAACATTTGTCTCACCCAGGACCGCCCGTGCCCGAAGCTCGACCAAGCCCATGAGCTCGCGGCGCGCTCACTGGTGCCGAGCAAGCGCGACATTCGGGCAGGCGGTGTGTTCAACCGGACGGTTTTCGGGGATGTTTCCGGCACGCTCAATACCGAAGTCGAGCATACCGACAGCCGTGCTCTGATCGGCCTCGACGACACATTGATCTCGGCGCTTGCGCGCAACACGAGCACTGACACGGCGCACGCCGGGGTGACGCTCAACGGTGCCAAGCGAGATTGGCGCTGGACGTTCACCGGCAATGGCGATTTCGCGCGCGACATCACCAGGACCGACACCGACGACGGCCGCGAGCGGGCCCGGGAAACGACTGCCTCGGCGGACATGAAAGCGACCGCCAACGGCAACCTCTTCACGCTTCCCGCGGGCAAGGCGAGCTCCACGATCACGCTGGCGGGAAGCACGACGCACTTGAACAGCCTTAGCCGTTCCGGCGGTTCCAACTCGCTCAGCCGCACCCTGGGCGAGGCGGCGATCAACATCGACCTCCCCATTTCGCGCCGCAATCGCGACTTCAGCGCGCTCGGCAACCTGACCGTCAACGGCAACGCCGAAGTGGACCAGCTGTCGGACTTTGGAACACTGACCACGATCGGCGCAGGGGCGAACTGGTCGCCGGTCGACCGGCTCAACTTCATCACCAGCTGGACCCGCGAGGAAGGCCCGCCGACGGTCAACCAGCTCGGCGATCCCGTCATCGATACGCCGGGAACGCGAATCTTCGACTTCACGACGGGCCAAACCGTGCTCGCCGATGTCATCACCGGCGGCAATTCGAACCTCAAGGCCGATCGCCGCAACGTCCTCAAGCTCGGCGCCAACTGGCAGCCGTTCGAGAAGACCGATCTTCGGCTGCGCGGCGAGTATGTCCACCAGACGATCGCTCGCCCGATCGCGAGCCTGACGGTCACGCCGACGATTGAGCAAGCCTTCCCGGAACGCTTCGTCCGCGACGATTCCGGCGAGTTGATCAGCGCCGATCTTACCCCGGTGAATTTCGAGAGCTCCGAACGCGACAGCCTTCGCGTCGGCTTCGATTTCTCGAAGCCGCTGAAGTCGCACCGGCCATCCCAAGCCGTCATGGACCAGATGCGCGCTCAGTTCCGCCGTGACTTCGGGAGTGGCGGGCCGACCAGGACACCGCCGGCGAACGGCAGTCAGTCAGGAAGCACGACGGGCGGCACAGCACCAACCGAAGGCGCGTCTTCCCAGTCGGGCCCAGGTGGCGGATTCGGAGGCTTTGGTCGTGGCGGTCGAGGAGGGGGCGGTGGCGGCGGGCGTTTTGGCGGCGGCAACCGCGGCCGCATCACCTTCTCGCTCACCGACACCATCACTTTCGTCGACAAGGTCAAGATCGGACCCGGCCTTCCGGTGGTCGACTATCTTCATGGTGATGCCCAGGGGCAAAGCGGCGGCACTTCGCGGCATCAAGTCCAGGCGCAGGCCGGCTATTTCAATAACGGACTGGGCGCGCGGCTCAGCGGCAATTGGCGTAGCGGGACGAGGGTCGACACGCTGACTGGGGACAACCTGCATTTCTCGCCGCTCGCGACGTTCGATCTCCGCCTTTTTGCCAATCCCGGCGACATTCCTGAGATCGCGGTCAAGCACCCGTGGTTCCGTGGCACGCAGGTGCAGCTGAAGGTCGACAACGTCTTCAACAGCAGGCCAAAGGTCCACGATGCTTTCGGCGCGGTTCCGCTGAGCTTCCAGCCGGACCTCCTCGACCCGCTCGGACGGACGATCATGATCAGCTTCCGAAAGCTGTTCCTGCCCAACCCGAGCTGGTTCCGTCGGCAGTTCCAGGAGATGCGTCAGCAGCGCGGCGGCGCCCCCGGCTAACCGTCCGCCGAATTTCATGTTGCGGCCAGCGGGCGGTTAGCCGGCAGCGGCCACGGGGCCGCAATGCTGTTACGTCCCCGCCTTCATCTGCTCGCGGCATCCTCGCTCGCCATCGCTCACGTGGCGATTGCGCAGCCCTCTCCGCCACCTCCCGCGCCGGCAGCGCCATCCGCCGACACCGACAGTGACGACGACGATATCGTCATCAAAGGCAAGCCGCCTCGCGGTTCGGTCATCGGCGACATCCAGCCCGAGAATGTCCTCAAGTCCCGCGATGTGAAGGCGACGGGCGCGACCAGCCTTGACGAGCTGCTGGATGCGATTGCTCCGGACATCGGCCTCGCGCTCGGATCCGGAGGCGCGCGTCCGCTGGTGCTGCTCAACGGCCGCCGCGTCTCGAGCTATCGAGAGCTTCGAGATATTCCGATCGAAGCCATTTCCAGGGTCGATATCCTCCCCGAGGAGGTTGCGCTCAAATACGGCTATCCGCCCGACCAGAAGGTCGTGAACGTTGTCCTGCAGAACCATTTCGGCGAGACGCTCGGGCAGGTGGCAGGAAACACCGCGTCGCATGACGGATTCACCGGAGGCAGCGGCGATGCGACCAGGATTCTGCTGAGCGGGAACCAGCGAACGACGCTCAACCTCCATGCCGGAACTTCCGACATCCTGCGCGGCGCGCAGCGAAGCCTGGTAGAGCAGCAATATGAAAGCGTCGGTACCGGCGCCACCGGGCTGCTGATTCCGCCGGAGCTTGGAATTCGCGCCACCGGCACGATCAACCGGGAGCTGGCGGGCAACACCGAAGCCACGCTGAACGTCGAGGCGGGCCACAGCAATGGCCATCTGCTGAGCGGTCTTTCCGAGCAGCTTCCGGCGGAGCTTCGCCGGCGCACGCTCGACAACAGCCTGCATGTCGGCGGGTCGTTGATCGGCGATCTGAAGCAATGGCATTGGAACGTCACCGGCAACGGCGATCTCGATCGCAGCAGGACCAGGACGACCGATCTTGGCCAGGTCTTCGCGCCCGGAAATGCCGAGACGACCCGCGCCGCCGCCGGCTTCGACGGCACCATGAACGGTCCGCTCTTTACCGCTCCCGGAGGAGCCGCCGATGTGACGCTGCGGGTGGCGGCGTCGGGAGAGCGTCTCGACATCGACGAGGAACATCTGGTCCCGGTGCCGGTCGACGGAACGAAGCGGTCCACGGCGACCGGTGCGATCAGCGTCGATATTCCGATCTCGCACGTGAAGCGCGCATTCAGCGCTCTCGGAAATCTCACGCTCAACGGCAATGCCGAAGCGAGCCGGCTATCCGATTTCGGCACCCTGACGAGGATCGGCGGCGGAGCGAACTGGTCGCCGGTCTACGGCCTCAATTTCATCGGCGGCTGGAACCGCGAGGAGCAGGCGCCCAGCGTTCGCCAGATCGGCGACCCGTTCGTCGAAACGCCGGGCACACGCATGTTCGACTTCGACAATGGCGTGGTGAACCGGGTCGCGGTCGTCACGGGCGGCAACCCCGACCTCACGACCGATCGCCGCCGGACGCTGGACCTAGGAGTGCAATGGCAGCCGTTCGGTTCTTCAGAGGTCCGTCTGCGCGGACAATATGCGCACGTCGACATCGACCGTCCGATCTCGAACATCACGGTGTTTCCGGAAATAGAAGAGGCGTTTCCCGAGCGCTTCGTTCGTGATGGCTTCGGAAATCTCGTCAGCGTCGATTTGCGGCCGGTGAACTTCTCATCCGCGCGCCGCGACACGCTGCAGCTCGGCTTCGATTTCAACAAGCCGCTGAAAAGCCACCAAGTGACCAACGCAGAGGTGCTGAAGGCGATCGACCGCGTGCGCGCCGCCGGGATTTCCGTCCCGCAAGGCAATGCCTCTTCAACGGCCATTCCCGGATCGTTCGCGGGCCTTCCATCGAGCAAGGGCCGCCTGACCTTTTCGATCACCGACACGATCACTTTGGTCGATCGCGCCCTCATCGAGCCCGGACTTCCGGAGCTCGACTATCTCCACGGAGCTCCGATCGGACAGACGGGAGGGCAGCCGCGGCATCAGGTTCAGGCGCAGGCTGGCTGGTCGAACAACGGCATGGGCGCCCGGCTCGGCGCGAACTGGCGGAGCGCCACGACGGTCGACGATCTGAGCGGGGATCGGCTGCATTTTTCGCCCGTCGCGACCTTCGACCTCAGGCTGTTCGCGAACATCGGCCAATATCTCCCGCTGGTCAGCCGCCACCCGTGGCTGCGCGGCGCCTCGCTGCGCTTCGAGGTCGGCAACATCTTCGACACCCGGCCCAAGGTTCACAATGGCGCGGGCGCAGTCCCGATCGGTTATGATTCCAGCATGATCGATCCGCTCGGCCGCACCTTCATGCTCTCGTTTCGCAAGCAATTCCTGCCCGCAAGCTACTATGAGCATGCGCTGGAGAAGTTCGAACAGAAGCAAATGCCCTGACCGCGGCTTTGCGAACTTTCGCTTATATGCTTTAGCGCGCGGCCATGACGCCGGTTCAGCCCGTTCGGGGCACGCAAAGCCTGCTTGGAGAAGACGCCGACCGCCTCGCCGCGGTCGTCGCGGCGTTCGACAAGGTGCGTCGTCTTTACGGGTTCAAGCGCGTCGAAGTGCCGACGATCGAGCAGACGCAGGTGTTCGCCCGGAGCATCGGAGAGACCACCGACGTCGTCTCCAAGGAAATGTATTCGTTCGAAGATCGCGGCGGCGAATCCATTACCCTTCGTCCCGAGTTCACCGCCGGAATCTGCCGCGCCTATCTCAGCGAGGGTTGGCAGCAATATGCGCCGCTGAAGATCGCCACCCACGGCTCGGCCTTCCGCTACGAACGCCCGCAGAAGGGCCGCTTTCGCGAGTTCCATCAGCTCGACGCCGAGATCATCGGCGCGGCCGAGCCGCAAGCCGACGTCGAGTTGCTGAGCCTCGGCTATCAGCTGCTCCAGGAGCTTGGGATTGCGGACGGCGTGACGCTCGAACTGAACACACTCGGCGATCCGGAAACGCGCGACGCCTGGCGGACCTCGCTCATCGATTATTTCGAAGGGCACAAAGCGAACCTATCGGAGGACAGTGTCGCGCGGCTGCAGCGCAATCCGCTCCGCATTCTCGACAGCAAGGACCCGAAAGACCGCGCGATCTGCGCCGACGCGCCGACGGTCGATCAGCATCTGACCGCCGAGGCCACGGACTTTTTCGCGGCGGTGACCGCCGGCCTCGATGCCGCCGGAGTACCGTGGAAGCGCAACGCGCGGCTGGTGCGCGGCCTCGATTATTACCGCCACACAGCGTTCGAATTCGTTACCGACCGGCTCGGCGCTCAAGGAACAGTGATCGCGGGCGGCCGCTACGACGGGCTGATCGAAGCGCTGGGTGGGCCACACACGCCTGCGGTCGGTTGGGCTGCCGGCATCGAGCGGCTGGCGATGATGATCGACATAGTGCCCAAGGAGGCTGCGCTAGCGGTTATTGCAGATTCCTCGGAACTCGAACCCGTGGCTACGCGAGTCCGATCAGAGTTTCGAGGACTAGGCGTTCCAGTGAGCAGTGCTTATCGTGGTAACGCCAAACGCCAGGCCGAAATCGCTCGGAAAGGCGAGCTGCTCGGCATTGTATATGTTCGGAGAGAGAGCGGCGGCATTCCGGAGATTCATCTCTCAATTTCCAAGGAGCAGGATGACGGACGCGCAGTAGAGGCCGTTCGGCTTTGGTCCGCGCATTTTGGCCAGGCCTCGAAGGCTGGTTCATGACCCACATCTCGTCGGAGCGGATCGCGTCGATCGAGGCGCGGAGGCATGAGCTTGCCGAGGCGATGGCGCGCGGCGACCTCGCGCCCGAGGAGTTCGTGCGGCTTTCGAAGGATTATGCCGCGATCGAACCCGTTGCCGCCGCCGCCCGCGAAGTTCGGCGGCTTCGTGCCGAGCTTGAGGTTCTCAACGGAATGGTCGCGGACCCGACCGCCGAGCCCGAGCTCAAGGAAATGGCGGCGACCGAGGCAGAGGAAATCCGCCACAAGCTTCCACACGCCGAGCGCGCGCTCGCGATTCAGCTCCTGCCCCGCGACGCCGCCGACTCCCGCGCCGCGATGCTCGAGGTTCGCGCCGGCACTGGTGGCGACGAAGCCGCGCTGTTCGCCGGCGATCTCCTTCGCATGTACCACCGCTTCGCCGAGACTCAGGGCTGGCGATTCGAGCTTATCTCCGCAAGCGCGTCCGAGCTTGGCGGCTACAAGGAGGCCATCGCGTCCATTAACGGCGCCGGAGTGTTCGCTAAGCTCAAGTTCGAGAGCGGCGTGCATCGGGTGCAGCGCGTTCCGGTGACCGAAAGCGGTGGACGAATCCACACCTCGGCGGCAACCGTTGCCGTGCTTCCCGAGGCGGAGGACGTCGACGTCCAGATCGACGACAAGGATTTGCGGATCGACGTCTATCGCTCCTCGGGTCCCGGCGGGCAGTCGGTCAACACGACCGACAGCGCTGTCCGGATCACGCTCCTTCCGACGG
>Ga0207657_10005274_pt1 | contig 13545 bp, 11 predicted proteins | sample KBSC33metaG_FD_184316 | JGI IMG/M metagenome (GOLD analysis project Ga0207657, IMG submission 184316) | Corn rhizosphere microbial communities from Kellogg Biological Station, Michigan, USA - KBS C3-3 metaG (SPAdes) (version 2) | ecosystem: Host-associated > Plants > Roots > Rhizosphere > Soil ... | reverse complement strand
GCATGAAACGTTAATGAAAATCATTGCAAAGGTGGCCCCAGCGGCCTATCTTTGCTCATCAGGAGCGATCAATGTCTGCGCTTGCGGAACTACGGCGACATCTTCGGCCTGGACAGGTCTACAGACGCAAGGACCTTGCGCGCTGGTCGAATGCGGTCGACCGGCACGTGCGCGAGCTTATGGACAATGGGAGGCTCGAGAAGATCGCCACGGGAGTCTATATGGTCCCGCGCGAAACTCGCTTCGGAAAGGCGCCTGCAAAGGTTGAGAAGGTCGTCGAGGCTTTCCTCGGCGACGATCGCTTTGTCCTGGTGTCACGGAACGCTTATAATGAGCTCGGCGTCGGCACCACGCAATTGTACAACGAAACGGTGGTTTATAACCGGAAGCGTCATGGTCGCTTCAGGCTGGGAGGCTGGACTTTCGACTTCAGAATGCGCGCATCGGTGCCAAAGACGCTGACGCAGGAAGTGCTGCTGGTTGATCTCCTCCACAACCTGGATCGCCTTCCCGAGGATCGGACGAAAGTGCTTCCCAGTGCGCTTGCTCGCGCGCGGCAGATGGATCGCACTCGCCTTTCGCGCGCGGTTCATGACTATGGTTCAGCCCGTGCAGAGCGCCTTCTCGCTCCAATTCTCGAGTCTGTCGCGCACTGATGCTCCTCCATCGCATGGAGGATTTTGACGAGCTCATCGAAGTCGCTGCCGGCGATCTGAAGATCGACCCCGGCCTGGTCGAGAAAGACTATTGGATCATGCACGTCCTTTGGGGCTTGCAGCAACTCGGCCTCGACTTCGAGTTGAAGGGAGGAACGTCGCTCTCCAAAGGGCACAAGCTCATCCATCGCTTCTCAGAGGACATCGACATCCTCATTCACCCTACCTGTGAGCTGCCCACAGGACCTAGTCAAAACAGTAGAAAACAAATCGAAGCTCGCCGGACTTTCTACGATTCTCTTCCGGACCGTTTGATAATCGATGGGCTCCAGGCAGAGCGCGATTACGGCTTCGACGACGATCGCATGCGCAGTGCAGGGATCAGGTTGCGCTATGACGAGATCAATGCACCACCGAAGGGCGTCAAGGCCGGCATTTTGCTCGAAGCAGGCTTCGACCAAGTCACACCAAATCGCCCATGCCTGATCAGTTCCTGGGCATATGATCGCGCCGAATCCGTCGGCATCGAAGACTTAACCGACAATCGCGCCCACGACGTTCTTTGTTACGAGCCAGGCTACACCCTTGTCGAGAAACTCCAGACCATCTCGACCAAGTTCCGGAAGCAACAGGACACCGGGGAAATGCCGACAAATTTTATGCGGCACTACTACGACGTTCATTGCTTGCTCGCGGATGCGCAGGTCCGGAGCTTTGTCGGCACTGACGAATATTTGGAACATAAGGATCGCCGATTCCGACAGGCCGACGAGAAGGACCTTCGATTGAATCAGGCGTTTCTACTCAGCGACGAGGCCACGCGAGCAATCTACGAGCGGGCATACGTCGGCACTCGCGCGCTATATTATCGCGACCAACCATCATTTGGCGATATCCTCGAACGCTTGGCCAACCAGCTGCACAGCCTCTAGCCGACCATCGCGGCGGGCCTGCAGCGAGGGAATTCCAAAGGGCCAAGAGGTGCGTTCGGATCGCATTGGCGTCATCCCCTTCACAAGCAGGCCAATATCGTTACGGTCCATCGGGCGTTGCCGAATGCGCCGGGGCTTTGAGAGTCCCCTTTGTGGATCTGGCCGGAATCCGGGCCGGGTGGCCGTTCGCGAATGTCCAGATTGCCTTGGCGATTAAAGGCGGCGGCGCATGTCCAAGCATGTTCTCAACACCCGGCTCTCGAACTCGCACGCACTGGCGCACCGGCCGGCACGCGGTTTTGCAGCTGCAAACAATCGCTGAACATGCGGCCTATTCGCTGCTTATTGCGGCCGCCGGGACCTATTCTTCCGGCCGTCATGGCCATGACGGCAACAGAAGGAGAAATGAGATGGACCGCAACGATAAGAATGACGACGTCATCGACCTCGGCTCCGCGAGCGCGGAGACGAAGGGCGGGGCAATGGGCTATGAGGACCAGGAGCGCACGAAGTGGCTCAATGGCCTCGGCCTCGCTGACGACTGACAAACTCGATCCGCGCGCCCGTTCCAGGGCGCGCGGATTTCCCCGGCAGTTCCAGTGGCTCCCGCCCGCAACGCCGGCGCGCCTCCTTCAGGAGCATCGACCAACCCCTTGCAGATACGGCCGGACGGCTCGTTGGCGGATCGGACGGCACGAAAACAATCGTGAAATCGCGTTCCTATACGCTCCTTATACCCGCTCGCCCGGCTTAGCCTCCTTCCCGTCATGGCCATGACAGCTGCTCAAGAAGGAGAAGAGCCATGAACCGTGAAGAGCATGACGACGACCTGGTCGAGCTTGGCAGGGCAACCAGGGAAACCAGGGGCGGCGCGATCGGCTTCGTCGATAGCGAACGGACGCTCCAGCCGCACCTCGGCCTGAGCGCCGACTGACGAGGTGAGCGCGCGCGCCTGGCCGGCGCGCGCGCCATCGGCCGTGATCCAGTGAAGTACCGGCTTCGCGAAGGCCTGCACTGGTGCCAGTGCGCAGGCCGCATCGTCTTCCTCGACCTGCTCGAGGACCGTTATTCATGCCTCTCGCAGGGTGCGAGCGCCGCCTTCCTCGCCCTGGCGAGCGGACGGGGAGGGCCGGAGGAGGGGGAACGGCTGCGCTCCCTCATCCTTCGCGGACTGCTGCTCGAGGATCGAGCCGAAGGGTCGTTGGACAGGCCAGTGCGGGTCCCGCCGGTATCCGGCGATTTTGTCCATGAACCTTATCCGCGTCCCTCCGGCCAGGACCTCCTGCGGGCCGTCACCTGCCAGGTCGGCTGGGGCCTGCTGGTCAGGGCGAGACCGCTCGCCACGATCGTGGCGCAGCTCGAGGGCCGGCCGCGGCACCGCTCCTCCGACCCGGCGGCAATCGGCCGGATCGAACGGGCCATATCGGCCTTCGCCGCGGTGTCGGGCCTGTTTCCGCCCCAGGACCGCTGCCTTGTGCGGGCTCTTGCGCTCCACGCAGCGTGCCGCCGCAATGGGCTTCGCCCATCCCTCGTGTTCGCAGTCCGGATGAATCCCTTTCGGGCGCACTGCTGGGTGCAGCTTGGAACCAAGGTCCTGATCGGCGACTTCGAGCAGGCCCGGCTCTTCACCCCGATCGCAGCCTTCCGATGAGGCCCGGCTACCTCCTGCTGGTGCACGAAGAGGGCGCGGGCCCGGAGCCCCGGCTCGGCCGCATCGCTGCGGGCGCCGGGCTTTTGCAGGCCTTCTCCGCCCCCGGGATCACCGCCTTCACAGCCGATGGCCGTGGATGCGTTGCGCTCGGCGACCATGGATGCGTCCTCGGGACGCTGTTCGACCGTCGCGGGGCGCGAGGCCGGGTCGAAGCGCTCTCCACCGCTGCTGTCGAATCGATCGTCGGGAGCAGTGGAGAGGAACTGCTTTCCCGCTTCTGGGGCGGCTATGTCGCGGTCCTCCGGACCGGCGATTCGGTAAGGGTCCTGCGCGATCCGTCCGCGGCGCTTCCCTGCTATGGCGTCAAAGGGCACGGGTTCGTGGCCCTTGCGTCCGATGCCGGGCTCCTGCTCGAGTTGGGACCCGGCGATGCCGCCATCGACTGGAACGCGATCGCCGCGCAATTCTACCGCGCCGGGGTTCCGGCGGCCGCGACCGGGCTGGCCGGGATCCGCGAGCTGCTTGCCGGATTCGCGCTCGACCTGCCCGCCGGCCTCGAGTGCCAGCAGCCGTTCTGGTCGCCCTGGGACCATGCCGGGCCAGGGGCTGCCCGGCCGGACAGGCTGGAGGAGGGGCTTGCCCGGACGGTCGCCGACTGCGTTCGGTCCTGGGCCTGCGTTCACGGGCGCCTTCTCGTCAGCGTCTCCGGCGGGCTCGATTCCTCGATTGTCGCAGCGGCGCTTGCCTGGTGCGGAGCCGACGCGATCGGCCTCACGCTGTACGGCGAGGATCCGAGCGGCGACGAGCGGCCGTTCGCGCGCGCTTTATGCGATCACCTCGGCCTGCCGCTCGTCGAACGTCCTTATTCGATGGAGCATATCGACATCCTGGAGCCGCTCGGAGCGCACCTTCCGAGGCCTTCCGACCGGACCCATGCCCAATCCTACGAGCGCGCGCATCTCGACGTCGCGAGCGAGCTTGGTGCCGCGGCCTTCGTCACCGGCAATGGCGGCGACAGCCTGTTCGGCTATTCGCAGTCGGCTGGTGCTGCCGCGGACCGCCTGCTTGCGCAAGGGATCTCAAGCGCCTGGCTGCGCTCGGTCCGCGACGTTTCCCGGCAGACCGGATGCGGCGTCTTGAGGGCGGCGGGGAGCGCGATCCGGATCGCCCGCTCGCCGCATTCCTACAAAGTCCGGCCCGACACGATGTTCCTCCACCCCGATGCTGTCGCCTCGCTTGCGGCCGACCCCATCGGCCACCCCTGGCTCGATGCGCCCGCCGGAGCGCTTCCGGGCAAGGCCGCGCACATCGCCTCGATCCTCCGGATCCAGTTATGCCTCGAGCCCGGACGGGCCCGGCAGCTTCCGGTGGTCAATCCCCTGGTCTCGCAGCCGGTCATGGAATTCTGCCTTCGCGTGCCGAGCTGGGAATGGCGGTCGGGAGGAGTGGACCGCTCGCTCGCGCGCAGGGCCTTCCGGGGAGTTCTCCCGGACGTCCTGCTCCGGCGGCGGGTCAAGGGCGGGCCGGACGGATTTGCGGCCTCCATCCTCGACCGCTTCCGCCGCCCGATCAGCGAGCGGCTGCTGTGCGGGAGCCTCGTCCGGGAGGGGATCGTCGATGGGGCCTCCCTCGAGGCGGTGCTCGGCGACACCGGGCCGCGCCCGGGGGAGGAGCGGGCCCGGATCCTCGAATTCCTTGCCGCCGAAGCGTGGATCGACAGCTGGCGTTCGCGGGCGCGGCCGGGCGGGCCGGCTCGATCAGCCTGACTTCGCCGCGGGGGCGGACCGGAGACGGTCCCAATGCTCGAGCTCCGGCTTGCGGTCGGGGGCCTCGGACCGGAGCCCCCGAAGCCAGTAGTCGAACCAGTCGAGCGAGCGGCGGTAGACGGCGAGGCGATGGGCGGGCTGCGACTTGTTGTGATGCTCGCCCGGGAAGACATACATGTCGACCGGGTCGCCGGCTTCGCGGAGCGAGCTGTAGGTCTCAAGCGCGTTCAGATATTCGAAATCGGCGAGCTGCAGCAGGATCGGCGTTCGGATCCGGCGGGCATTCGCCGACAGCGAGATGGCCTTCCAGAAGGGCGCGTCGCGCTCCAGCATTCCGGGATAGCCGTCCTCGCGATAGTGCCTCGCGCTCACCGGGCCGACGCGCATCGCGAGCGTCGTGTCGAAGCAGCAGGAGCTCATCGCGGCCGCCGAGAAGATGGAGCTGTGGAGGAGCGCCCAGACGGTGTTCGTCGCCCCGTTGCTGAGGCCGGTGATCCCGAGCCGCTTGGGGTCGGCGATTCCCTCGGCGACCAGCATCCGGACTGCGGTCTCGAGCGACGAGAAGACGCTCTTATGGTCGGCAAATCCGGCAAGGTTCAGCCGGTCGCCCTCATGATAGGTCCGGGCACCCCGGAGCAGCGCGATCGGCGCGGGCCGCTGGACGCTCAGCACCGCATAGCCGCGGTTGGCGAAGGCCTGGATCGGATATTCGTCGCCGGTTCCGCCGCGCAGGAACCCGCGGGTCTGGTATTGGACCACGACGAGGGGATAGGCCTTGCCGGGGCGATAGCCGACCGGCAGCACGAGGTCGCCGATGGCCTCGAGGCCGTAAGCGTTGCGCCAGTGCATCCTGCGGACCTTGCCGAGCGCCAGATGCCCGAACCCGGGGTTGGGGTCGAACAGGGTCAGGCGCTTGCCCGTCGAGGGATCGAGCCGTTCCAGGCGCCGCGGTTCGAGCGAGGAATCGCGAAGGCAAAGCAATGCCCTTGCCCACGGCTCGCAGTCGGCCAGCACGTCGTCGGTCAGGTAGAGCCGGCGGACGGTGCCTGAATCGAGCCGCCATTCGTAGATCGCCGTGGACGCGTCGGCCCAGCCCTCGCGCCGGAAGAAGCGGACCCGGGTGCCGTCCTCCACCAGCCAGGGCTTCGACGCACCGGCACATTCCTTCTTTTCGCAGCTGGCGATCGTCCCATCGCGCCGGCGCGCGTGAAGGGCGCCTTCCTCGGCGCCGCCGGCGAGCCGGGTCGCGGAGATCCAGGCTCCGTCCTCCGCCGACCCCGGCGGGCGGACGCCTGGCGCGGCGATGAGCTCGGTCCCGGCGCCAAGGGTCGCGCTTTCGGCAGCGGTCGCGTCGCGCACGTCGCGGGTCCCAAGGTCGAGCACCTGCACAAGGCGCGCGATGGGCGGTGCGGGGAAGGGGTGGCGGCCATCCGTCGGCGCCCAGCGGTCGTCATAATGATAGCCCGACAGGCCTTCGCTCGCGATCGCCTTGCGGGCCTGCTCAAGGCCCGGCCGGGTTGCGTAGACCAGACTCTTCCCGTCCGCCCCGATCCGGAAATCGACCACGTCGACAGGCGAGCTGGTGAGCGGCGCGCTTCCTTGTCCGTCGGCCTCGGCGCGCCACACCTGCGTGGTCCGCCCGGCGCGCTTGAGGAACGCGATCCAGCGCCCGTCCGGAGACCATCGCGGCGTGATCGCCTCGGGGATGCCGGTCGGGAAATCGGCGGTCCCCTCGCTGTCGACCTTGAGCAGGAGGAGGTCGCCGCCCTCGTCGACGACTATCGGCCGGGCGCCCGGCGAAAGGTCGAGGACGATCATCGCCAGGCAATAGCTGTTGCTCGCCGGATCGGCCTGGCGAAGCTGGAACGCGACCCTTCTCCCGTCGGGCGAGATGGTGAACAGTGGAGCGGAGAAGGATTCGGCGTCGGCGGGGCCGATGTCGCGAAGGCGAACGAGATCCTCGGGCACCAGCCTTCGGGTGCCCGCGGCGGCCCGTTCGGGTGGAAGGATGGTCGCGCACCCGCCCTCGCCGGCGGGCCTTGCGAGCGCCTGCGCCGGGCTTGCCGCGAGAACGACCGCCAGCATCAGGTAGGGCCCCCGCATCACCAGGCCTTCCGAAGCGAGATCCCGATGAAGCGGCCGATCGGCGACTGGTTCGTCGAATCATAGGATGGGGCATTGGCCTGGGGATTTCGGATCCGGTCCGGTTGCTCGTCCAGGATGTTGAGCGCGGACAGGCGGATTTCGAGGTTCCGCAACGGTCCCGACCTCGCGCCCGTCCGCCAGGCGGCGCTTGCGTCGAGCGTGACGAACGGTCCGACGGGACTGGAATCGGGGTAGCGGTTGTCCACCACCGAGCCGACATAATTCAGCGCGGCGGAGAGATCGGAATGCGCCGTCTGCCACAGCGCCCCCGCCCTCCAGCGCCAGTGCGGCGGGTTGAAGATCGTGCCGTCCCTCGGGATCAGGGGCTGGCTCGCGGTGAGCTGCAGGTCGCTCTTGAGATAAGTCGCCGCGGCGCTCAGGAGCAATTTGCCGGACCGTCCGAGCGGAACCCGGTAGTCGGCGCTGAGGTCCACGCCCCGCGGATGCTCCCTCGCGGTATTGCGCAGCGCAGTGTCGATGATCGCTGCGACGCTCGCCGGGTCGAACGGCGCCCCGGTCTGGTTGCTGAGGCCCTGCGGGAGGGTCGCGATCAGGGCGTTGACCTGGTCGGCTCCGGGATTGAACAGGATCAGGTCGCGATAGAGCGGGTTTGCGAGCGCCGAGAGGACATCGCTTATGGGCGACGTGATCCGGTCGCGAAAGTCGATGTCGAAATAGCTTGCCCTGAGCTGGAGCCCGTCGATCCAGCGCGGATGAAGCTCGAGCGATGCCGACCAGGTCGTCGCTCGCTCGGCCCGGAGGTTGGGATTGCCGCCGCCAAGAAGGAGGATCGTCGCGCCCGAAGGGAGCGGCGGATCCGGTTGCGGGCTGAAGAAATAGGCCGGGAACAGGACGCCCTGGAGCACCTGGTTGACCTGGTAGAGGGTCGGGACCTTGAACGATTTGCCCCAGGTCGCACGGACCGTCACGTCGCTGACCGGCTCGTAGATGATCCCGAGCTTCGGGGTCGTGTCCTTGTCGATGCCCTTCCATCGTTCGTAGCGAAGCGCTGCCGTCAGGGTCAGCCGGTTGAGGAGCGGAAGCGCCTGACCCGGACCGATCAGCGGAAGCGAAAGCTCGCCATAGGCGAACTGCACGGTCCTGCGCTCGGTGAAGACCTGGTAGGGGACGAGGCCGCCGCCGATGAAGTCGCTGATATTGACGTGCAGCGCGAGCCTTCGAAGGCCGCCGCCGACCGCGAGCCGGGCGTCGCCTCCAGGCAGCGCCAGCAAGGGGCCCTCGGCGGTCGCCTCGATTCCGCTCAGGCTGTTGCGGTAGATGAGGCGCGACCGGAAGGCCGAATTGTCGAACCATTGGGCGGTATCGATCCTGGTGTCGCTGACTGCCCGAGTGGCGCTGAGCGATCCTTCCCACTGTCCGGGAAGCTGCGCTCGAAGGGTGGGGGTCAGCGCATAGCTTCGAAGCCGGGGCTCGGTCGTCAGTCCAAAGACATGGACGTCGGCGTCGGGGAGGAACGGCGATTGCTTGTGCGACTTGCGGTCGGTCGCATAGCCGTCGAACTCGAGCGCCAGTCCGTCCGCCAGCTTCTGGTGGCCGGTGAGGACCGCGCTCGTTTGCGCGTTCCTGAGGGTCAGGGTCAGCGAGGGATCGAGGTTGCGCGTGTAGCTGCGCTGGTCGGCATGGATCGGGGTCGCCCGGCTGTGGTCGAGCGCAAGCATGAACCCGCCCGATCCCCAGCGCTTGCCGGCGACCGCATCATACTCCTGCCGGACGTTGCCGCCGCCGGTCGAGAAGCCGGCCCGGGCGCTGGTCTCGAGCCCGTCATAGTCGCGGCGAAGGATGATGTTCGCGACACCGCCGACCGCGTCGGAGCCGTACAGCGCCGAGGCCCCGTCGGCGATCACTTCGATCCGGTCGACAGCGGCGAGCGGGATCGCCGAAATGTCGATCCCCTGGTTGAGCGCGTCATAAGCGGTCCGGTGGCCGTTGATCAGGGTCAGGGTCGCATCCGGCCCGAGCCCCCTCAGGTTGAGCGTCGCCGAATTGTTGATGTTGCTCTGGCCGCCCTGCTCGCCGCCTCCAGCGACCCCCGGGTTCTGGCCGCCCGTGAAATTCTGCGGAAGGGTCCGGGTGAACCCGGCGAGGTCCGAGACCCCCGCTTCCTCGAGCTCGCGGCGGGTGGTGACGATGACCGGAGAGGTCGAGCCCCCGCCGCGGATCCTCGTTCCGGTGACCGTGATCGTCGGGCTTTCGCGCTTCCCTGGCGGAGGGACCGGGCCCGGAAGCGGTTGCCTGACCAGGATCGCCCCGGCGCGGTGCTCGGCCTCGAGCGGGCTTCCTTCGAGCGCTGCCCGGATCGCCTCGTCGACGGTGAGATGCCCGCGCACCGGCGGTGCCCTGCGCCCCTCGACCGCTTCGGCGGCGAACAGGATCTCGCGCTGCGCGATCCGGGCGACCGAGCGGAGCGTGTCGCCAAGGTCCTGTGCCGGAAGGTCGTAGTCGGCGGCCGCTTCGGCCTGCGCCGCGACCGCGGCCGAGGGCCAGCCGGAAGCGGCGAGGACGCCGCCGGCCAGGCCGGCCCGAAACAGAAGGTTCCAATGCATTGTGTCTCCCCCGATTGAGCGGCCGATGCGGCCGCTTCCTGGGGGATTGACGCAGCGGATCCGAAACTACTGGGTGGCGCCTGGAAAAAAATCCGCTCTAGGGGTTTTCAAGGACGATTTCGGCGGGGTCGCTCCGGTCCATCCGAAGGTTGAACAGCAGCGCCAGCCGTTCGGCGAGGAGCATGGTGTCGTCGATCCGGAACCGGCCCGACACCAGGCGCTCGCCGGTCCGGGGGTCGGCGAGCAGGATCGGCTTCGAGGCGCCCCGGTTCGCGGCCGCGACCAGGTCGGACACCGGCACCTTGTCATAATCCGCCGCCCCGGCGGGCGCCGCCGCCGCACGGTCCCCGGGGGGTTGCGTTCCGTCGGCGCCGGATGGGGCGGTTGCGGCCGGCCCGGCCGCCGCGAAGCTGACCGTCTCGCCAGGGTGGAGGCGCCGCGGCCGGCCCTGGCTGCCGGAAGCGGGGAGGCGCACGTCGATCGAGCCTTCGACCAGCCGGACCGAGACGCGCCGGTCGGCCGCAAGCGCGACCTCGAAGATCGTCCCGTGCGCGGTGACCGTGCCGCCGCCGGCGAGGACCACGAACGGACGGCGCTCGTGGGCGACCTCGAAGCGCGCCGAGCCGCGGTCGAGAATGAGGTTCCGCCGCTCGCCGGTGAAGCGGGCTTCGACCCTCGTCGCCTCGCCGAGCCGGACCAGCGAGCCGTCGCCCAGCCTGAAGAGCCGCTGCTCGCCGGGGCTTGCCGAAAGGATCGCGACCTCGCCGCCGCGGGCCTTGTCGCCGCCGATCGGGTCGCCGGACCTGTGCCAGCGATAATCGAGGAGGACGAACAGGGCCGCTGCCAGCGTGACGGCCAAAAGGCCGAGCGAGGCGAAGCTCGGGAGGCGCCGGGCCTGGGCCCTCGTCTTGCCAGCATCGGCGCGGCCGCCGTCCTCGCCAAGCAATTTGCCCATCGCGAAGATTTCCGCGGCCCGGTTGTAGGCGCTTCGATGGGCCTCCCCGAGCGCGAGCCAGGAGTCGAATTCGGCGCGGCTCGCCTGGGCGTCTGGACCGCGCATCCGGGCGAACCATGCCGCCGCTTCCTCGAACAGCCTGTCGTCTCGCCGCCGATCGCTGCCGGGCCCGCTCATGCCTCGTCCAGTCCCCTGCTGATGCGAACGATCGCCTGCGCAATATGCCATTCCACGGTTCGCGCGCTGATGTCGAGCCGGGCGGCGATCTCTTTGTAGCTGAGGCCCTCGATTCGGTGGAGGATGAAGACCTCGCGCATCCGCTCGGGCAGGGCCTGGACGATTTCGCGGTAGCGGTCGCGCATCTGCTCTAGTTCGAGGATCTCGCACTGCGCCGGCGGAACCGCGACATCGCTGTCGAGGAGCGCGAGGTGCGGCGGCCGTGCAGATTGGCGGCGCGAACGGTCGATGAGGAGGTTCCTGACGATCCGGTTGAGGAAGGCTGCCGGATCGCGCACGCCGGCCGAAGCGCGCGCTCCGAGAAGCCTTGCGAACGCTTCCTGGACAAGGTCGCCCGCTTCCTCGCTCGAGCCGAGGCGGGCGCGCAGCCGCTTCCTGAGAGTCGCCGCTTCGTCCCTGTAGAGCAGGTCGATTGGGCGGCCTGGGCCACCGGCCGTCTCTTCGTCTGGGTCCGCCATGTCACGGAACGGCCGGGTGCGGCCCGGCCGGGGCACAACGCAGTAAGGGCATGCGCACGGAAGTCTTTCCGGCGCCGGGCTCTTGCCTCGCAATGTCGTCCGACCCTCGCGGCCGGCCGTGCTTGATGCCTGGCGGTCAAAATCCGCGGTCCGCTGCCGGCGATTGCGGGACCGCGAAGCCCTTGTGCTTCACTTTTCCGGGCCGATCAACCGGCCGGTGGCGGACGCTGGCCGGCAGGACTGGGCGGCCGCATGCGAGGGATCAGCCTGTCCTTGCGCCGGATTCCGGATAATCCCTCACGGCGACGGCGGCCGCGCATTCACCCCGGTCACTCGGTCTTCCCGTCAAAGCCACTGGGCGACGCCGCCGTGATGGCTGCAGGTTCCCCGTCGATGCTGGCTAAAGCTGTAGGTTCCATCCCGGCACCTGGCCGTAGCCCCGGCCGGCGCGGTTGGTGCCCGTGTTGGCCGATGCACGCATCGGCCGTCTGAATTGCGGTAATAGTCCGGACCGCAGGTTCCCCGGGCTTCTGCCGCCGGATTGGAAGACATGGGCGCGACGCCCGGTACCGCGAGGCCAAGGAAGGCATATCCCACGAGCGCGATGATGCTCGGCAATTTCATTGCTGTTCCCCCTAATGCTTCTCGATCCAACCGCCCCGGATGCTTGAGAATAGCCCGTGAGGACGAGCACAGATCAGGCCCAGGCGGATTGCAAGCGTTTGGCGCGTGCTCATTGCGGCGGGCCTGGCCGGCCGTTCGTTGCGGCCGGCAGCTCCGCTCCGCCGGCCTTCAACCCGTCCGAAGCCTCTCCAGAAGCTCCGGAACGATGCGCTGGCGGCGGCGATGGTAGCCGGTCAGGCTCCGGCGGAGTGCGGTCCGGTCGTTGCTCCGCACCGCCTCGAGGATCGCTTCGGTCTCGGCCTCGATGGCGTCGAGCAGCGCGTCTTCGAGCCTGTGGACAGGCTCCAGGCGGTCGGTGAGGGCGGTCATCGCCGCAATATGCTCCGGATTGCCGCTTTGCTCGGCGAGCTTCAGGAACAAGGCATTCATTGTCCGGCAGGGCGGATCTTGGGTCGCCGGCCCGGCATCGGCCGGACCCTGCGAGCGGGGCCGCCTCGCGATCGCCAGGAGCAGGAGGTCGAGGTGCCACGAATAGAGGTGCCGAAGCATGGATTCCGTCAGCAAGGGCGCCCGGAATCCCTCGTGGCGCGGGGCTTCAACGAGGCGTTCGCCCGTCAGCCGGTGAAGGGCGTCGCGCACCGGCGTGACGCTTGCGTTGAGCTCGTCCGACAGGGCGGCCGGCTCGAGCCGGTCGCCGGGCCTGAACCTTCCCTCGCGAAGCTGGTTCCTGATCGCCGCATAGACTCGCTCGAAGGTTCCCGGGCGGCTCATTGCCGATCACCCGGAACCGCGCCTGGCCGGCCAGTCCTGCGTTCGGACGAACTCGGAGACGAGCGCCTCCTGGTCGGAGCGCAGGGCGTCGGTCGCGGCGAGCCGGCCGGGAACCTTCTCCCTGAGCAGCACCGAGGGGCACTGGCCCTCGTAATTGCCGAGATTGGGCCGGTGCTGCGCATAGCCGACCAGCGCCGCGAGCGCGGGGTCGAACGACCGCGCGATCTCCGGGGGATAAGCGAGCCACTGGTTCTCGTAGGGCTTGAGCCAGCCCAGGCAGTAGCTGACGATCGCTCCCCGGCGGACCTCGCCGCTCGCGTTGCCGCCCGCTCCATGGAGGGTCGAGCCGAGGAACAGGAGCGCGGAGCCGGGCTCGAGCTCAACCGCGAATTCGCCCGCGGGAGGCTGGGGGTCGAGGGCGCTCCGGCCATGGCTTCCCGGCCAGATGATCGTCGCTCCATTGTCCGCCGTGTAGCGGGTGAAGGGCCACATCACGTTGACCAGATATTCCATCTCGCCGATCGCCCCGCGCCACATGTCCTGGTCGCGGTGGGGGAGCTGGGGCGGCGCCCCCGGGTGGAGCGCGAGCGCCTGGGTCAGGTTGAGCTGGAGGGTGTCGCACCAGGGCTCGAGCACCTTGCGGGCGATCCCGAGGACGAGCGGATTCCGGATGAGGGCCTCGGCGCGCTTCGAGCGCGCGAGCAGCCGGCCGAACCTCTTGGTGCGCTCGCCATAGAAGCCGCCGCTGCAGAAGGGCGTGCCTTCGAAATCCGCTTCGAGGTCGCG